>Ga0182012_10000141_pt1 | contig 77694 bp, 69 predicted proteins | sample 612S2SmetaG_FD_120486 | JGI IMG/M metagenome (GOLD analysis project Ga0182012, IMG submission 120486) | Permafrost microbial communities from Stordalen Mire, Sweden - 612S2S metaG | ecosystem: Environmental > Terrestrial > Soil > Wetlands > Permafrost | place: Sweden: Stordalen | collected... | reverse complement strand
GCTTCCGCACGACCTGCTCCGGCGTATGCCTGCGTCTCGACATCCGATCGCTCCTTCGATCCATTCTCCAGGATCATCGAAGCTCTCACAACACCCGGACCGACCTCAGGGGGTCCCGCCACGCTGCCCGCGCAGGTCGAGCAGGCGGCCCTCACGAGCGCCGGGCCGCCGGCGCCGCCGGGCGCGCCGGCGGTCTTCGAGCCCGAACCACTGCCCGTGCCGATCGCAGTGCTGGCGCGACACTCGAGCTCCGTCAGCACCTCTGGGGTGCTGAACGTGCTGGTGTCCTGTCCGGCCGACGAGCGTGTGTGTTCGGGCACGATCACGCTCCGCACGAGCAGACCTGTGATGCCCGTCGGCGGCAGACCGACGCGCCGCCCGGAGGTGATGGCGCTCGCGAGCAGCTTCTTCAGCGTGCTCGGGGGGCGTCTGGAGCTCGTGCGGATGAGCCTGGCGGGCCCTGCGCGGCTGCTGCTGGACAGGTACCACGTGCTCCCGGCCGCCGTCACCATCGCCGCCCACGATCCGGCCGGTGCCAGGCACACGACCCACGACCGCATCACGCTCAGGCTGATCCCGGGCAAGGCACGCAGGAGCACCTGAGGCAGTCCGCGAGGGAGCCGCCCCGGCCGACGCTCCGCTCAGTCGGGGTCGGCCTCGGCCGGCTCCAGCATCACCGCAGGCTCCCACGGGCGCCTGTAGATCGCCCAGCCCACGAACGCCGCGAGCAGCGTGCCGACCAGGATCCAGCCGAGCGCGGTGGTACCCACGCCCACGTACTTCAGGCCCGAGGCGAAGATCACGAAAGTGATCACCGGGCGGATGTAACGGTCGGGGGCGCTTGAGGACAGCATCGATCCGACCAGCACCGCGGGCACGCTGCCGATGATCAGCGAGGTCGTCACGCCGAACTCCACATGCCCGAAAGCGAGCGCGCCCAGCGCCGCCGCGCCGGTCAGCGGCACGGCCTGCGTGAGGTCGGTGCCAACCAGCTGCTTGGCGCCGATGCGCGGGTAGAGGAACAGCAGCAGGATGATCATCAGCGAGCCCGACCCCACCGAGGTCATGCCGACGATGATCCCGCCGATCATCCCGATCGCCACCGTCGGAAGCGGTCGCGTCACCAGGTCATGGATGGTGCCGGTGCGCTCCTGCGCCGAGCGGCGGTCGAGCGCGTAGCGCAGCACCATCGCCGCTGCGCCCACCAGCAGCGCCGCGCCCAGCACCGTCTCGATGGTCGTCTGGGCGGACTTCTGATGGCCCAGCTCATGCAGTATGTAGGCGCCAAGGAACGCCATCGGCACCGAGCCCAGCACCATCCAGCCGACCAGCCCGCGGTTGACGGTGCCCTTGCGCAGATGTATGCCTGCACCGACAGGGCGCATCACGACCGCGGCCACTAGGTCGCTGGAGATCGCGGTGGAGGGCTTGACGGAGAACAGCAGGATCAGCATCGGCGTCATCAGGGCGCCGCCGCCCGCGCCGGTCATCCCGACGAGGAAGCCCACGACGGCGCTTCCCAGGACTATGTATGGGTCGATGCCGTGCATGGATCGGATATCGGCCGCGCGGACGGATCAGCCAAGTAGCCGCCCGCCGCGGGGCTCCCTAGGCCGAGCGTAAACCAGATCGGGTGTCTTGTGTGTCTTTTCCGATCGGCTCGGTGAAAAGATCTCCAGATTCGATTCGCGCAGTTTTGGGGCTTGCGCGGACCAGCCGGGGCCCCTATCATCCGCCTCGCAAGAGGGGTAGCTCGAGAGGGAGTCACCGAATTTCGACATCTGTTCGACCATGAGGGTCGAACATGGCTCGACGGTGGCGAGCAAGGAGGCGATGAAAGCTGTGAGCGTCGAGGCAGGCAGTGGGGCTGAGCAGGGGTGGGGTGGGCCGCTGGGCGGAACCAGGGGCCTGCTGGGGCGTCGCGGGTCGCTCTCCGCGGGCATCTCGGAGAGGCGCGGGCCGGCCGCATGCATGCGCCGCGACGCGATCTTCAGGCGGCTGCTGATCGCGGCGGACGTGCTTGCGATCGTCGCCGCGTTCGTGATGACCGTGGAGCTCTCCAAGCGCTCGGTGCAGCTCACCTGGGCGGGCATCGCGGGCGTCCCGATCCTGGTGGTGTGCGCAAAGCTCACCGGCCTCTACGACCGCGATGAGACGCTGCTGCGCAAGACAACGCTCGACGAGGCGCCCAAGCTCTTCCAGCTGGCGACCCTGGCCGCGCTCGTCGCATGGCTCACCGGTGGCCTGATCGTCCGCGGGACGCTCGACCGCCACGAGGCGCTGTTCCTATGGCTCGCGCTGGCGCTCCTGCTGATCCTCGCTAGGGCCGGCGCCCGTGCGCTCGCGCTTCGCCTGGCCCCGGTGGAGCGGTGCCTGTTCATCGGCGACGAGGTCTCCGCGGAGGCGATCCGCTCCAAGCTCACCGGGCACGGCGGCGTCAACGCCAAGGTGGTCGCGCACCTCGACCTCGACAAGGTCGAGCCGTGGTCCACGGACTCGTTCTCCGAGCCGCGCCTGGCGGAGATCCGCGATCTGGCGCAGACGCTTGACGTGCACCGCGCGATCATCGCCCCCCGCAGCGTCGACGCAGGGGAGATGCTGAACCTGGTGCGTACGCTGAAGGCCGTCGGCGTGCGTGTGAGCGTGCTGCCGCGGCTGCTGGAGGTGGTCGGCTCCTCGGTGGAGTTCGACGACCTGCACGGCGTCACCGTGATGGGCGTGCGCCGCTTTGACCTGACGCGCTCCTCGGCGGCGTTCAAACGCGCGTTCGACCTCACCGGCGCCTCGCTCGGCCTGCTCGCGATCTCGCCGCTGATGATCGTGATCGCGATCGCCATCAAGCTCGACAGTCGCGGTCCCGTGTTCTTCCGCCAGCTGCGCGTGGGCCGCTACGGCAACCGCTTCCACATGTTCAAGTTCCGCACGATGGTCGACGGCGCCGACGCGATGAAGGACTCGCTGCGCCATCGCAACGAGGCCAAGGAGGGGCTCTTCAAGATCGCGGAGGATCCGCGCGTGACGCGCGTGGGGCGGCTGCTGCGCCAGAGCGCGCTGGACGAGCTGCCCCAGCTGATCAACGTGTTCCGAGGAGAGATGAGCCTCGTGGGGCCGCGTCCGCTGGTGGTGGAGGAGGACCAGCGGGTGGAGGGATGGCACCGCAGGCGCCTGGAGCTGATGCCCGGGATGACCGGCCCGTGGCAGATCCTCGGCCCCTCGCGCGTGCCGCTGCGCGAGATGGTGGCCATCGACTACCTGTACGTGGCCAACTGGTCGCTGTGGAGCGACGTCAAGATCCTGCTTCGCACCGTGCCGCACGTTGTCGGGCGCCGCGGCCTCTGAGCCGCGCCGGCGCCTGTCTATGATGCCCGCTGGGCGGGCCCACGCCGCCGGCCTGCGCCGCCCGGTGTGACCCCGCCCTCCGCGGGCGCCGGACCTTCTGATGCTCTACATCGCCTCCGTGCACTACAAGTCCCCGCGGTGGATCGAGATCCAGCGCGAGCACCTGCGCGAGCACATCTCCGTGCCTTTCCAGACTTGGACGTCGCTGGAGGGCATCGACTCCTCCTATGGGCGCTTCTTCGACCGGGTGCTGGTCCAGCGCGGGCTGCATGCGGCAAAGCTGAACCACCTGGCGCTGGAGATCTCCCACGTGGCCTCACCGTCGGACCTGATCATGTTCCTGGACGGCGACGCGTTCCCGATCGCTGACCCGATGCCGCTGATCAGCGCAGCACTGGAGCGGGCGCCGCTGGTGGCGGTGCGCCGGGCGGAGAACGCCGATGAGCCCCAGCCGCACCCAAGCTTCTGCGTGACGACCCTGCGCACCTGGCAGCGGCTGCACGGGGACTGGTGCGCGGGGCACACCTGGCCGAGCCCGCGCGGGACGCCCACGAGCGACGTGGGTGGCAACCTGCTGCGCTCCCTGGAGCTGACCGGTACGCCCTGGGTGCCCGTGCTGCGCTCCAATCGGCGCGATCTGGACCCCCTCTACTTCGGCATCTACGGTGAGGTCATCTATCACCACGGCGCGGGCTTCCGCACCGGGGAGCTCAGCCCGGCCCACCGCGCCCAGGCGCCAGCTCCGCTGGGCATCTCCAGCGTGCCTGGCCTCTCGCTCCCGGCACGCGCTTTCGGAAGGCTGCGCTGGAGGCGCTGGGAACGATCGCTTGAAGCACACCACGTCAGCCAGTCCGAGCTGATCTACGAGCGCATACGAGCCGGCGGCTCGGGCTGGCTGAAGCAGCTCAGCTGACGGCGCCCCCGGCCAGCGCCCCCAGAGCCTCGGAGATGGCATCGCAGACGACATCGGGGGAGTACAGACGCTCAGCCTCGGCACGGGCCAGGCCGGCAACAGCCGCAGGTTCGGCTTCCAGGCGCCCGAGCAGCGCCGCAATCGCGTCCGCGATCGCGGCCACATCCCCGGGTGGGACCGCCGCGCACACGCCGCGATCGACGCCCTCCAGCGCACCCACCTCGGTGGTCCCGACGACCGGGACGCCCGCGGCCAGCGCCTCGGCGACAGTAAGGGCGAAGGGCTCGTAGCTGCTCGCCTGCAGCAGCATCGCCGCCGCAGCCAGCTCACCGGGGATCTCCTCGGGTGCCATCGCACCGACGTATTCGCCGTTCTGCGGTGCCAGATCCTCAAGCAGCGCGGTGTAGTCCGACCACAGGCTGGCGCCACCCACGATCCTGAGCATCACCGGCGATCCGCGGTCGCGCAGCAGCGCCGAGAGCTCCACCACCACCTCGATGCCCTTGCGTGCCGCGATGCGTCCCAGCACCAGCACCACCGGGCGCTGAGGCAGGGCAGCGGGCTGCGGCGAGAAGCGCTCCAGGCGGACCGGATTGGGCACCACGACCGTTCGCTGTCGCGGGAAGCGGTAGTCGTTCACCAGGTGCTCGCGGAAGACCTCGCTGATGCACACCAGCAGGCTGGCGCGTTTGATCCTCACCCGCTGCACAACGGCGCGCGTGCCGACCACCGCGAGAGCCACAGCGAAGATGTGGGTGGGCTGCGCGCGCAGCGCCAGCCTGCGCTCGGCCAGCAGGCAGCGGAGCTCGCCGGCCATATGCGTCTCCGGGTGCACCACCAGGGGGACGCTGCGCGCCATGGCGCCCGGCACCGCGATGCTCTCGATCGTGGAGAACTGGTAGATCAGGTCGTAGGGCTCGCGCGCGTGCCGGCGGCTTATCTCACGGCGGACGCGCAGAAGCGCCACCGAGCGCGCGACCAGGCCGCTGGCGAACGCGGTGATCCGGCTGCTGCTGTACCAGCGGTCCCACTCCCACCGGTTGGTTCCCCAGACGAACGCCAGGTTGTCCTCTCCGGAGAGACGCGGCGGAAGCGGTCGCTCCTTGCCAGGCAGGAAGCAGTCGATCCGGTGCCCGCGCGCGGCGAGGCCCCCCAGAAGCTCCGTCAGGACACCCGATACCCCACCATCTTCAGCGGGACCCGGGCCGACCCAGGCGATCCGCAAAGGCTTGGTGGGCACCTCGTCGGGCTCCGGATGCTCCGCGTCTCGCGAGTCGCTAACTGCGCGTGAGGGGCTCACCCCGCGCTCGACCCACTCTCGCGGGGAGAGCGAGTGCATTGCAGCGCGGCGAAGAATCGCTCGCGCAGGGCCCGCTCTGTGAACTCGCGCCGGTAGGACTCGCGCCCGGCCGCCGCCACGCGCGAGCGCAGAGTTGCGTCATCCAGAAGTCGTTCGAGGGCGTCGGCCAAGTCCGCGGGCTCGCCGGAGCGGGCCAGGCAGCCCGATACTCCGTCGCGGATGAACTCCGCGGGTCCGCCCGAGTCGACCGCGAGCACCGCGACGCCGCGGGCCATCGCCTCGAGCAGCACTATGCCGAAGGGCTCGGGGTCCGACGCGTTCACCATCACGTCCATCCTCTCGATGAAGGGGCCTGCGTCAGGCACCTGCCCAGTCATCGTGACGTCCTGTGCGAGGCCGAGCTCTCGGGCAAGCGGCTCTAGCGAAGCGGCGTAATCCGAGGAGAGCCCGTAGGCGTCGCCGCCCACGATGACCAAGTGAAGCCTGTGGCCGCGGTCGCGTAGCAGTGCCTGCGCGCGCAGCACGCGATCCTGCCCCTTCCACGGTTGCAGTCGTCCGACGACTCCGACGACCGGAACATTGGCTGGAAGATCGATCGCCGCCGGCGGCTCCTCCGAAGGAGGTTCGCCGGCTCCGGCGGGGATCACCACGGTTGGACGTCCCGGCGGCAGCTGGGCCTGCGCTCGGGCGGCGGCATGTGAGTAGCAGCCCACGGCGGCCGCAGGAAGCCGCGTGGCCAGCCGGTCCAGCCAGAAGTCCGGCTCGGGTATCCCTTGCTGCCACCATACGACTCTCTTGGGCATGCCCGAGAGCACCGCGGCTGGCGAGCCATAGAGCTGGGTTTTGGCCGACCAGTTCAGCACCACGTCTGGACGGCGCTTTCGAAGCAGCTTCGCGAGCCTCGCGACGGTGAGCAGCCAGCGGTGGGCCTCGCGAAACCGCCCTGACGGGATTACCTCGACTCGGAAGCCCGCCCGCGCCAGTTCGGCAGCCCACGGCCCGTCCTGGAAGAACACCAGCTCGAATTCGTGGGGGGTCTGGGCGACACCGTCCAGAATGCTCTGAAGCATCGCCTCAGCCCCGCCAAGGCGCTCACCCCAGGGAAGAGTGACGATTACGCGCAAGCCCTTTTCTCCATCATGTCGGCCGTCGGAGTAGCCGCCTGCCGGTATCAGGGCGGAGCGCGGTCGGTCCACTAGCCTGATCGTATCGGACGACAGCGGCCCGTTTGTCGAGGCTCGGCGGTGGCGGTCCGCTAGGGTTGCCAGGCCCATGCCGAGCGAGTCCTCGCGGATTGATGCCCTCCGCAGGGCGCAGAGCTGAGCATGGCCGCTCCGCTCGTGGTGACGCTGGTTGCACACGACATCGGACCTGTCGGCGGCATGGAGCGCCAGCTCTCAGAGCTTGCGCTCGGATTGTGCCGCTCCGGTCACGACGTGAGCGTGATTGCGCGCACCTGCGAGTTGCCCGAGGGATCGGGTGTGCGCATCCACCGCGTGTGGGCTCCGCGTCGCCCGTTCCTGCTGGGCTACGCATGGTGGATGGTGATGGGCAGCCTGGCGGTCCGAAGGCACCGTCGCGGCCTCGTCCAGACCGCGGGCGCGATCGTGCTCAACCGTGTCGACGTGATCGCCGTGCACTGCTGTCATCAGGTCTACCGGCCGCCGGCCCCCGGCGACGCCCCGGCGCAGCGTGCCTACGCCGCGTTTGTGAGCCTGGTCAAGCGCACCGTCGAGCGCGTCTGCTTCACGGCCAACACGCGCGCCCGCTTCGTGTGCGTCTCCAACGGCGTGGCAGATGAGATTCGCCGCTACTACCCCAGAACCCGCTCGCGTGTGCTGACGATCCACAATGGGGTGGACTTGGAGACGTTCTCGCCGGGCGCACGGGCCGCGGACTCGCTGGCCCTGCGGGAGCGTCTGGCGCTCACGCAGGATCGTCTGCTGCTCGCGTTCGTGGGAGGCAGCTGGGAGCACAAGGGTTTGCCCTCGCTGATTCGCGCGCTGGCTGGCGCGGATGGGTGGGATGTGCTCGTGGCGGGCCCCGGAGACCCCCGTCGTCTTTCCGATCTGGCGGAGGAGATGGGGGTCGGCGAGCGCGTGCACTGGCTGGGTGTGGTGCGCGACATGCCCCCCGTTTACGGCGCCGCCGACGCTTTCGCGCTGCCCTCTCTCTACGAGACGTTCTCGCTGGTCACCTTCGAGGCCGCTGCCAGCGGCCTGCCGGTGCTCGCCACCCCGGTCAGCGGCGTCAGCGAGCTGATCAGCGACGGCCGCAGCGGCTTCGTGATCGACCGCGACCCCGCGCTGATCGCCGAGCGCCTGAGACGGTTGGAGAGCGATCCGCAGTTGCGCGCGAGCATCGGCGCCGCGGCGCGCGCCGCGGCGATGGACTTCAGCTGGCAGCGGATGATCGCCGCCCACGAAGAGCTCTACCGGCAGCTCCGGGCCGGGTGCCCGCAAACCACCGCGCACTCCGCCGCGCTCGATTAGGATTGGCCGATGGCGCCATCTCCCAGCGGCGAGGGTGTGACGCTGGTGCACGACTACCTGCTGGTGATGCGCGGCGCCGAGCGTACGGTGGCGGCGATCGCCGATATGTACCCACGGGCCCCCATGTTCGCGCTGCTCTACGACGAGCAGGGCACGCGGGGACGCTTCGCCGGTCGCTCGGTGACCACCTCGCCGCTGCAGCGCCTGGGCGTGGGGCAGTCGAACTTCAGGCGGCTGATGCCGTTGTACCCGTGGGCGGTGGAGCAGTTGAAGCTGGCCCCGTCGGAGCTCGTGCTGAGCAGCAGCAGCGCGTTTGCTCACGGTGTCCGCGTCCCGCTCGGCGCGATCCACATCTGCTACTGCCATGCCCCGTTCCGCTATGTCTGGTATGAGGAAGCACGCGCGCTGGCCGAGGCGCCGAGGCTCCTGCGCACAGCGGCGCGGTGGGAGCTGGCACGGATGCGTCGCTGGGACGTGGACGCGAGCACGCGCGTGCACAGCTACATAGCCAACTCCCAGCTCACGCGCGAGCGCATCAGGAGCTTCTACGGCCGCGAGTCGCGAGTGATCCACCCTCCCGTCGAAACGCACCGCTTCAGCCCCGGTGAGCCGGGCGACGCGCTGCTGGTTGTCTCCGAGCTGGTGCGCCACAAGCGCCTTCGCACTGCGCTTGAGGCGGCACGCCGCGCGAAGGTGCCGATCCGCGTGGTCGGATCCGGGCCCGATCACGGCGCCCTGCAGGAGGCCTACCCCGAGGCGGAGTTCCTCGGTCGCGCCGACGACGAACAGCTCGCTGGGCTCTACGCCTCCGCGCGCGCGCTGGTGATGCCCAGCAGAGAGGAGTTCGGCATCACCTCCGTGGAGGCGCAGGCCTCGGGGCGCCCGGTGATCGCCGCCGCCGCCGGCGGTGCGCTGGAGACCGTGCTCGACGGCGTCACCGGGCGCCTGGTCGGCCTTGATGACATCGACGGCTTCGTGGCGGCGATCGAAGGCATCGACGCGATGGGCTTCGAGCCCGCGCGCGCCGTGGAGAACGCCGAGCGCTTCTCAGTCGAGGCCTTCCAGGGACATCTGGCCGCGGAGGTCGAGCGGGTACTGCACCAGGCCGGCGCGGATGCGGGAGCCGGCGCGGGCGCTCAGTCGAGGTCCTCGTAGCCCCAGAGGGCAACGAGGTCGCGCCCCAGGTGTTCGCTGAGAGCTTCCACGTCTCCCTTGAAGCGCCGGCGCAGCTCGCGCATGAGCTCCTCATCCGGCGGGTCGGGCTCGGTCCACACGAGTCTTCTCTGGGTGGCATAGAGGGCCCTGCGTCGCAGCGGGCGAGGCGTCAGCGCCTTGACCAGCGCCTTGGCCGCGTTTGAGAACGGCCCGTGCCCCACCGAGACCGCATGCACCAGCTCGTGCATGCGGCGCGAGCGCACCCGCACGGTCGGGTTGGCGTCTTTCACCGGCAGCGGGAAGTCCTGATCGACGCCCAGGAAATCCAGCACCCTGCGCAGGGTGCCGGCGTTGTCGTTGCGGAAGTCGTCGTAGATCAGGACCAGCAGTTGCTCGGGCGCGAACAGCTGCTCGTAGCGGCGCAGCTGCTCCACGACGTGGGCCTGCTCAGAGTATCTGAGCAGGTTCGGCCAATACGTGTGCCGCGGAACCTCCCGGCCCTCCGCGCGCGGCCCTTCAAGCTCGATCGCCCGGCGCAGGTCGGTCTCTGTCTCCACGTACAGCTGCACCAGCTCCAGGTGCAGCGAGCGGATCTGGCTGGCGGGCTCGCGCAGGATCGCGATCAGCCGGGCATCTGGCCGGGCGCGGGCTATCCTCGCGGGAGCCGTCGGAGACCACAGGTACCAGGGCGAAGCCTCTGCTATCAACTGGCCGGGCGCAGCTCCCGCGAACCAGCTCAGGTACTCCTCCATTGTTTTGGGGGTACCTCCCGGCCGCGGCGGGTCGCGGTAGCGCATCTCCTCCACGAAGAAGCGCGGCTCCTTGCGCTCAGGCATGTAGATCTGCGGATGCAGCCTCAGCATCTCCCACAGCGCCGTCGTGCCGCTCTTGGGCTGGCCGATGATGAAGCAGCCTGGCATCCTCGGGTCGACCGCGGTGCGTGCGCCGTCGTGCCCTGCGGACTGCGCGCCGTTCGTGGGAAGTTCTGCGACGGCCTCGGCACCGTCCGTGCCGGTACCTGTCGCGGCTTCGGCGGCGATCTCGCCGCGTGTCTGTTCGCCGATTTGCTTCGCCGAGCCGGCAGTGATCCGATCGGGTGTCAAGATCGTGGCGACGGAGCGGGTTGTGCGATCGCTGGGAGCTGGGCTGTCCCGTTCATCGAGGTTCGGATCCGTCCTTGGGTCGCGGCGTTCCCCGCCGGGCCGACGGACAGGGCCAGGATTGCATGCGCCGCGGGGCGCGTCAAGCATCCTGGACGCTCGAGCCGGACGCCTGCGGGCGCGTTCCTCTGCGCATCCGTTCCGCGCGCGCGGTGCGACGCGCACGGTACGCTTGGCGTCCGCCCGAAGCCCGATCTCCGCTCGGTCGGGCAAATGCGCCAAGCGCAAGCCAGCCGATGAGCACACCGCCGATCCCACGAGAGCCCGTGCTGCGCACCGGCACGCGCGACCGTCTCCTGCTGGCCGTGGGCGCGCTGTCTGCGCTGGCGCTTGGGCTGGCGATCGCCGCGGCGGTGCCCAAGCCGAGCACGGCGCTGATCATCGCCGTCGCGGTCGCGCCGGCGGGTGTGGTCGCGCTGATCCTCAACCCCCGCCTGGAGGTGGGGGTGACGATCCTTGCGGTCTACCTTGGCCTGCTCGATGGACCGGTGAAGCTCGGTTCGGGCGCGCACGAAGAGGCCACCGTCTTTCGTGACGTGCTGATCGCCGCGGTGAGCCTCGGGGCGCTGCTGCGCCTGACCGTGCGCAAACGCGCGTTCTCGCTGCCGCCGCTGTCTGGATGGGTGCTGCTGTTTGTGGTGTGGGTTCTCGCCGAGACGTTCAACCCCAACACGCACGGATTTGTCAAGGCGCTCGGCGGCTATCGCCAGCAGCTGGAGTTCGTTCCGTTCTTCTTTTTCGGCTACGCCGTGATGCGCTCGACGTCGAGGTTCCGCAAGCTGTTCATCGTCCTCGGCGTGCTCGCCCTGGCCAACGGGATCGTCAGCACCTACCAGACCAAGCTGGGCGTCGGCCAGCTCGCCTCCTGGGGCCCGGGGTACCGCGAACTCGTGGAGGGCGTCGGTGGCAGCTCGGCGCGGGCCTATGTCTCCGAAGGCGTCTCGCACGTGCGCCCGCCGGGTCTGGGCAAGGACGCCGGGTTCGGTGGCGGCGTCGGGGCGATCGCGCTGCCGTGCCTCCTGGCGCTGCTGGCCAGCACGGGCAGACGCAAACGGCTGACCGCGCTGGTGCTCAGCCTCGGCGCGCTGCTGGCGGTCGTCACCGGACTCGGCCGGCTGCAGGTGGTCGGCGCGGTGCTGGCCGTGGTCGCCTTCGCGGTGCTCTCGGCGAGTGCCGGACGCCGTGTCACGCGCCCCCTGCTGGCGGTGCTGGGGGTGCTGGTGCTGGCGCTGCCGCTGGGCGCCCTGCTGATCTCCGCGGAGTCGCCCGGGACCTTTTCGCGCTACGCCGAAATCGCACCCGAAAACGTGGCCGGCGCAAAGGACAAAAAGACCAGCGAGCTGCAGCGGTTGCCCCACCAGCTCTCGGTCGAGCCGTTCGGGGTGGGCCTCGCGACGGCGGGCGCCGCCGCGGGGTTCGGCGGCAAAAGCACCGAACTGCTGGAAGGGCATAACGTGGGCGCCGAGACCCAGTACAACTTCCTGGGTGACGAACTCGGCATACCCGGGATCGTGATCTGGACCGGTCTGCTGCTGACGATGGTCGGGCTGGCCGCACGACGTCTGCGGTTCATCGCAGATGTCGAGCTGCGCATAGACCTCGCCGCCGTGTTCGCCGTGCCTATCTCCTGGCTGATCACCGGCATCTCCGGCCCGGTGTCCGCAAGCTCGGCGGCCGGGCCGTTCTACTGGCTGGCGGCGGGTATCGCCGCCTACTGGTTCCTGGGACCCGGGCGGCACGAGGGCCTGCGCCCCGTCGCGCGCGAGCGGGGCCAAGTGCCGGCGCTTGCATGAGCTCCCTGCGCGTCGCGGTCGTGGGCGCTTCGCTGCAGCGCGCCTGCGGCGTTCGCGACCACGCCGGACTGCTCGCGCAGGCACTAGCGGCCGAGGAGATCTCATGCTCGTGGCATTGGCTCACGCGCCGGTCGAGCTGCGCACGGGCCTCGGCGGCTGAGGTGCGCGCATGGACCGGCACGCTCGCCACCGAGCTGGACGGCGAGCGCCCGGATGCGGTGCTGCTGCACTACTCGGTGTTCTCGCTCTCGCACCGCGGGCTGCCGGTGTTCGTGCCCGGAGTCCTCGCTGCGCTCGGCGCGCGCCGCAGGCCGCTGCTTGCCTTCCTGCACGAGCTGGTCTTCCCGTGGGGGAGGGATGGCGCCAGAGGCGCCGCATGGGCGGCCAGTCAGCGGGTGGCGATCGCGGCGCTCATGCAACAGGCATCCGCGGCGATTGTGAGCACCGATCTGCGCGCGCGCTGGCTGTCCTCGCGGGTATGGCTGGCCTCCCGGCCGCTGGCGGTGGCGCCGGTGTTCTCCAATCTGCCGCCGCCGCAAGCGGTGAGCCGGGAGACGCGCGCCGAGCCGCGGATCGGCCTGTTCGGCTTCGCCGCCGGCTCGATCGACACGGTCCTGGATGCGATGGCCGAGCTCGCAGGGCGCGGGGTGCCGGTGCGCCTGGTCCTCTTCGGTGCCGCCGGTGAGCGCTCCGCAGCCGGGCTGGCCTGGTCGGCCGCAGCGCGGGCGCGCGGTCTGGCCGAGCGGGTGGGCTTTGCCGGCGAGCTGCCCGCACAAGAGCTCTCCGATGCGCTGGCTGCGTGCGAGGTGCTGATCTTCATCGACGGTCCCGGGCCGACCTCGCGCAAGGGGACGCTGGCAGCCTCGCTGGCGTCCGGTGCTCCGGTGCTGGCGCTCGACGGGCCCCAGACCTGGCAGGAGCTCAGGAGCAGCGGCGCGGCCATGCTGGTGGCGCCGAGCTCCGCCGGGCTGGCCGCGGGCCTGGCAGAGCTGCTCGAGGATCCTCAGGCCAGGCGCAGCCTGGGCGAGCGGGGGCTGGCCTTCGCGCACGAGCAGATGAGCGTGCAGCGAAGCTCCCGTGTTGTTGCCGGCGTGCTTCGGGAGCTGACAGGGGTGACCGGACTTACCGCGCCGACCGGCGCGGGCACGGCCGCGGGCGCGGGCGCCGGAGCTGAAGCCCAGGGCGGAGCGGGCGCCGGTCGGCAGCCGTAGGCTGCCTCAAGCGATCGCCCCGGTCAGCAGGGCCTCGAGTGCGTCGGTGGCTGCGGGCACCGAGAACAGGCGCTCGACCGCCGCCCGCCCGGCCAGCGCAAGATCGAGCCTGCGCTGCGGTTCGCGCCTGAGCTCGCCCAGCGCGGCGGCGAGCGCGGGGACGTCTCCCTCGGGGAACGTCACGCCGCCGCCTGTGAGGCCGATCACCCACGGGATCTCGCCCGAGTCCGAGCCGACCACCGGGACACCGCACCACAGCGCCTCCACCAGCACCCTCCCGAACTGCTCCTTCCAGGTTGGCTGCGTGTGGGAGGGCAGGACCAGCACATCCAGCTGAGCGTATCCCTGAGCCATCTGGTCGTGACGCAGGTCGTCGATCACACGCACCTGCGAGCCGGGTATCTGCTGGTTCTCCAGCTGTCCACGCAGCTCGCCCTGGCCGATCAGCACGAGCTCCACCGGTGCATCCAGCCTGCGCACCGCGGCCAGAAGGTCGGGCAGCCCCTTGCTCGCCACCAGACGCCCGGCATAGCCGACCGTGAAGGGCCTCGCGCGCTCAGCCGGCGCGGGCGCCTGCGCCGCCGACCGTGCCGGCCAGTCCGGCACCGCCGGCGGTGCCAGCCCAACCTCTCCGCGCGCACCCCACGATCGCGCGAGCTCGCCCGCGCTCTGCGAGCGGGCGGCCACGAACGACGCGCGTGCGAGCACCAGCGCGCGCAGCTGGCGGATCGGCGCCGGCAGCGCGCGGTCGATGTTCTCGTAGCACTGCAGCCCGAACGGGATCCCCGCGCGCGCGCAAGCCCATCCCCACTGCGCCGCCGCGAGCGCGAACGGCTCGGCCTCCAGGAACACCACGTCCGGCTTGGCTCGGGAGAGCAGCCGGTGAGCCCCGGCGAGGTAGACATGGCGCTGGGGGAGCCCTGCCATCGCCACGCGCACGGGCCGCAGGCTGCCCTCCAGGCCGGGCAGCGCCACCGGCGCGAAAGATCCCTGCGAATATCCATGCCGCCAGCGAGCCGGCACAACCAGCGTCACCTCCCAGCCGCGGCGGTGCAGCTCGCGGTAGACCTCCTGGTTGACCGGCAGCACCGCCGGATGGCTGACCGCCAGCAGCCGCCGCGCCGGCGGGCTCATCGCCGGCCGGGGAGCGCCGGCACGGCCGCGGGCCGGGGGCTGTCAGCGCTCGCGGGCATCGTCGCTATCCTTGCAGCGACCGTTGCGGCCGCATGCGAGCGGGCCGGTACCCTACCCCGTCCACCGCCCCTAAGATTGCTTCTTATGGTCCAAGGACGGAACAAGAGTTGATGAACGATACCTCCAGCGATGCCGCGAGCCTGCTCGCTCCCCTGTGGAAGCGCAAGTGGCTGATCCTCGCGGTCGCCATCATCGTCGGCGCAGGAACCTACGTCTATTACAAGCACAAACCGCTGAAATACAAGGCCACGACGCAGCTGTTCCTGGGCAGCGCAAGCGAACAGTCGGGCGGCCTCGGCAGCGGCGGGACCAAGACCCTCAGCGGCCGCGAGCTCGCCGATCAGGTGGGCCTGATCAACTCAGTCCCGGTCGCCCGCGCCGCCCGGGTGCGCCTGCGCAGCCGCGGTGACCTGGCGGCGCTTCATGCCACAGCCGTCGCGACCGCCAGCCCGACCAGCGATTTCATCCTGATCACCACCGAAGCGTCGCATCCCAAGCCCGCCGTCGAGCTCGCCAACGCCGTCGCCCAGGTGTACGTGGCACGCCAGAAGACAACCTACGAGCTCGGCATAAAAGCCGAGATCCTCAGCCTCCAGGAACAGCTTCGCAGGATCGAAACGGCGCCCGCAAAGACCTCCAAGTCCAACGGCGCCGGCGCCACGCTGGAGGAGGCGACGCTGACGAGCAGGATCTCCCAGCTGGAATCGGACCTGCTCACGTTCACCGGCGTACAGCAGTTCGGGCTCGCCAGGGCCCAGCCCTTGCCGGTGTCCGCTTCGCCGAAAAAAAACGCCATCTTCGGGTTCGTGCTCGGGCTGATACTGGCCGGTGTGATCGCCTACATCCTCGAGCGCACCGACGCGCGCATCCGCAGGCTCGGCGACATCGAGGCGATCTTTGGAACGCAGATCCTCGCAGCGCTGCCGACGGTGCGCTCGCCGGTCGTGCGTCCCGACGGCCGCAGGCTCCCGGCACGCCCGCTGGTCGAGCCGCTGCGACGGCTGCACACGGTCCTGCAACTCGACGGCCCGCGCGATGGCACTGAGGTCGAGCATCACAACAGGGTGCTGCTGTTCATGAGTCCCGATCCCGGCGATGGGCGCTCCTCGGTGGTGGCGAACCTCGCCAGGGTGCAGTGCGACGCAGGCAAGCGCGTGGTGGTCGTGGAGGCCGACTTCCGCCGCCCGGCCCAGGCTCGCATGCTCGACCTGCATGGCAGCTACGGCCTCGCGGACGTGCTCGGCCAAACGGTGAGCGTCGATCAGGCGATGCAGATCGCCGAGTCCCCTCGTGACCTGGACGCCGGCGGACAGGCAGCTGCGGCTGCGCCGGGCGGTATCTCCACCGTGGTGGAGTCCGGGCGGGTGGGGTCACTGTCGGTTCTGGCCGGCGGTGGCGCGGTGTCCAACCCTCCCGCGATGCTCGCGGGGGATGCCATGGCCCGGCTCGTGCGCTCGCTCTCGGACGAGTACGACTACGTGCTGATCGACGCTCCCCCTCCGTTGGAGGTCAGCGACGCGATCCCGCTGCTCGGCCTGGTCGACGCGATCGTGATGGTGGCGAGCATCGGTCACACCAGAGAGGTGTCGGCCGCGCGCCTGGCACAGCTGCTGGAACGCACACCCAGCGCCCCTCTGCTGGGGGCGGTCGTCAACAACGTCCGGCCCAAGGACATCGAGCGCTACGGCTTCTCCAACGCGGCGCTGGCCCCGCGCCGCGGCAAGCTGCCGCGCTGAAGACGCCGGCCACCCGCGCATGAGCCACACCGCCGAGGAGCTGCCGGGCGACACCGCGCCCGGGAGGCTCCCGGATTTCCTGATCGTCGGGCACGCCAAGAGCGGCACCACCGCGCTCTACGAGATGCTTCGCCGCCATCCGCAGATCTTCATGCCCGACGACAAGGAGCCGTGGTTCTTTGCCAGCGACATGCGCCCGCGCTTTCAGCCGCGCGCCGGCGGCCTGCCGCCGGCGAACCTCGCCGAGTACATGCGGCTGTTCGCAGCCGCCGCGCCCGGGCAGATGGCCGGGGAGGCCTCCTCGTCCTACCTCTGGTCGCACACCGCCGCCGCTGCGATCGCCGAGGTCAAGCCTGACGCTCGCCTGATCGCGATCCTGCGCGAGCCGGCGGACTTCCTGCGCTCCCTGCATCTGCAGCTGCTGCAGTCACACGTGGAGTCCGTTCAGGATTTCCGCCGCGCGATCGAGCTCGAGCCCGACAGGCGGGCGGGCAAACGGATCCCGCGCCGCTCGCATCGCCCTCAGCTGCTGCGCTACTCCGAGCACGTTCACTATGTGGAGCAGCTCGAGCGCTACCGCGCTGCGTTTCCCGCGGAGCAGATGCTCGTGCTGATCTACGACGACTTCAGAGCAGACAACGAGGCGACCGTGCGCACTGTGCTGCGCTTCCTGGGCGCCGAGGATTCGCTGCCCGTGGAGGTTCTGCGGAGCAACCCGTCCGTGCGGGTGCGCTCGCAGCAGCTCGACGACCTGGTCCACTCCGTGTCCGTGGGGCGCGACCCGCTCTCGCGCGCCGCCAAGACGGCTGTGAAGGCGCTGGCTCCCGGCTCCGCCTCCAGAAGGTTGCTGCAGTCCGTCCAGCGCAACGTCGTGCTCGGCGAGCCTCGCCCGGTGGATCAGGAGTTCATGCGCCAGCTGCGCGTGCGCTTCAAGGACGAGGTGGTGGCCGTCAGCGAGTACCTCGGCCGCGATCTCGTGCGGCTCTGGGGCTACGAGGACATCGGCTGAGCCCCGACGCTCCAGCTCAGCTCGTAGCGATGGATGGCCCCGTCGCTCATCACGCGCCCACCGCCGTAATCGAGGCAAGGGAATTGGCTGGTGTATGCGCGCATCGCTGCCAGCTTGCGCGCCGCCTGCGCGTCGTCCAGGCACACCACCTCGCCTGAGCGCAGCGGCGGCATCTGCGGCACGCCCTCGAGGAAGGACTGCCAGTAGGCATCGACGTTGCGGTGCGGGTCCGGCTCGCTCCCGTCCACCCACGCCGGCCAGCCATGCAGGACGCTGTAGGGCAGGTCTGCGTAGAGGGTCAGCGGGATGCCGGCGCGGGCGAGTGCCAGCGCGTAGCGGCGGATGAGCAGATGATCGGAGTGGCGGCCGATGGCGGCCGGTGCGTAGATGCGCGAGGCGCTGTGCACCGAACCGGCGAGCTGGGCGTCCAGCGCCTGCAGCGCAGGCGTAGAGCCTCGCCGATATTGGACATCGAGCAGTGCCAGGTTGATCGGCTCACGTCCCGCAAGGGCCAGCGCTGCGGCGTCCTCCGCGATGCGCTCGCGCACGCGCTGCGCGCAGCTGGCTGCGCCGGTCATCTCGTCCCAGACCGTCATGGCCTGGGAGGCCGGCGGCACTCCCGCAAAGATGTTCACCACGTTCAGGGACGCTTCGCCGACGAGCACGGCCCAGCAGTCGAGCACCGCGTCGTCCAGGTGGGGCGAGAGCAGCACCGCGGGGGCGTGCGCATCGAAGTGCAGGCCGGTGCGAAACCGGGCCTCCTCGCGGCCCGCTGCGCGGGCTCTCGCGCGCGCACGCACGGTTCTGTAGGCGGCACGTGAATCGACCCGGACCACGGTCGGCGCAGTATAGGTAGAGCGCTCTGCAAGTCACCCCTGCGCCCCTGGGCGCAGACCCTCGCGCCGGAGACCCGCTGGTATGCTCGGCCAATGGCGGCCAGAGCGGGCTCGCGCCCGATGTTCCGGCTGTAGAGGTGGCCTCCTACAAGATCAACGGCGCCGACTGGCGCTCGGAGGCGCACCGCATCCAGAGGGATGCTCTGCCGGAGCACGGAGAGGTGGTTCTCTCCTGCGCGGCACCTCTGGGAAGCGGCGGACTGGGCAGGCACTCCGCGGAGATCCTGGACGCATGCGGGAGGCGCGGTCTCCCTGCCTGTTATGTCAGCGAGGCGAGGGGGCCGTCCGGAGCTCTCAACAGAACGTCTCGCCGACGCCTGATCGACCGGGCGCTGATGCCCGTCACCTATGCGCGGCCATCGGTGCGCACCTGGAAGGAGAGCGTGCTCTTCGACAGGGACGCAGCGACGCGGCTGCCCGCTTGCGAGCACTTCATGGGGTTCAACGGCACCTCGCTCGCGCAGCTGCTGGCCGCACGCCGCGGAGGAGCCCGATCGGTGTCGCTGATCGCCGCCAATCCTCACTTCAGCGAGCTCAGCCGCCAGCACGCGCGAGCGTTCAGCCAGTACCCGGTCGATCGCTCATACGCGGGCCGCCTGGTTGCCCGCAACCTGCGCGAGTACGCGCTGGCGGACGTGATCTATGTGGCGTCGAGCTACGTGTGGGACACGTTCGTGCGGGAGGGCACACCCGAGGAGCGCCTGCGTCTGTTTCCGCTTACGCCCGCTCCGCGCTTCGTCCCTGGGCCCGCCGCCGAGCCGCACGACACCTTCAACGTCGTGTTCGTCGGGGCGCTCACTGCGGACAAGGGAGTACCGCTGCTGGTTGATGCATTCGGGCGGCTCACCCACCCGGACATGCGCCTGGTCCTGGTCGGCGGCTGGAAGACCAACGCGATGAAGCGCTACCTGCAACGCGCGCGCGCGGCCGACCCGCGGATCGAGTTGCACGTCGGCGATCCGCTGCCGCATCTGCACGCAGCCGGCGTCTATGCCCACCCGGCCTATGCGGAGGGCTTCGGCTATGCCGCCGCCGAGGCGCTTGCCTGTGGCGTGCCGCTGCTGGTGAGCGAGACCACGGGGATGAAGGATCTGATGGAGCTTCCGCGCGATGGCGTGGTGCTGCCCACCGGCGATGCGCAGGCGCTCGCCGAGGCGCTCGCCTGCGCCTATCGCGGCGAGTTGCCCGGTGGCTGAGGGGATCGCTGAGGCGGTGGCCGGGCCCGAGGACGGCTGATAGCCTGCCGAGCCGATGACCGAGCCAGGCGCCCCTGCTCCGAGCGCCGCAGCGGACCCGGCACGTCCAATGGTGCTCTACATAATGGGCGCCGGGCGCAGCGGCAGCACGGTGCTCGGCGTCACGCTCGGGAACTGCGACGGGCTGTTCTACGCGGGCGAGCTCGATGCATGGCTGTCGCGCTCGGGCTCGCCGCAGCTCGAGGATGAGCCCAGGATGCGCTTCTGGAGGGGCGTGCGCGAGCAGGTGCCGGGTGCCGGCGCGCTCTTCGGCCGCAGCGCGGAGCGCTCACTGGAGCGTTCCCTGTCGCTGTTTCGAGTGAACCTCTGGGGTGAGCGCAGGCGCCTGCGAGCCCCCTACAGGACGATCGCAGAGAGCCTTTACCGGGCGGTCAGCGTGGCCGCGGGCGCGCCGGTGATCATCGACAGCTCCCACTATCCGCTGCGGGCGCGCGAGCTCCAGGACGTCGTGGGGATCGATCTGCATCTGCTGTTCCTGATCCGCGATCCGCGATCGGTTGCGGCGTCGTTCAGCAACACCGACGTGGCGCAGTACACGAAGTCGACCCTGACCACCAACGTCTATCTATGGCTCACTCATCTGCTGGCGGTGTGGGTGTTCCTGCGCCAGCCGCGCGCGCGGCGCATGGTGGTGCGCTACGAGGACTTCGCGGCTGACCCGCAGCGTGTGGTGGGCGACATTCTCCGCGCAGCCCACATCGAGTCGGCGCCGCCGGATTTCTCCAGCCTGCGCACGGGACTGGCGTTTCAGGGCAACCGCCTGCTCCACTCCGAGACGATCGCGCTGAAGGGACCCGGGGGTTCCCCCGCGGGGCGCTCCGCGCTCACGGCCCTGCTGCAGGCGCCGCTGCAGGCGCTGCTGAACCGGCTTGAGCCCGTCGCCGCCGAGGGGCCCTGACAGCGCGTCCGGGTGGCGCGGAGTCGGCCGTGAGGGCGGCGGGCGCGCAGGCCGGCCGGCTCAGCTCGATGGATATTCGAGGATGAGCAGACGCGGATAGTCCGTCGCCGCGAATTCGAAGGTCGCCGTGGAGCCTTCGCGTTTGAGCAGGCGCGCAGGTGTGGAGGTGTTGAGTATCGGGTCATATGCGCTCACGCTGGGCGGGGCTTCGGTTTCGGGCAGATCGCCGAGCGTGATGCGGAATGTCTCATCAGGCATGTCGTAGCGCCGGACGTCCGTGCTCGGCGCGTCGGGTTCGTAGAGCGCGAGCAGGTTGGTGCTCATCACGTAGGTCGGTATCACGAAGCGAGTGGGGGACACCTGGTAGGGGAACACCGCCAGCATTTCCCTGTCGTAGAGGGTGGGGTGTGCCGCCGTGCCGTCGCCGGTGAACTGGGCGTGGTCACCGTCCTGGCCGATCCTCAGCAGCGCCAGCTGGCGCGCTTCCCCGGATGGGCCGGGCCCCTGGAACTGTGCGAGCAGGTTGCGCAGGCTAGCCAGCACTTCCCCGCCGGCGGCATTGCCGGGATAGGTTCCCGGGTGGGAGAGCAGGTCGCCGAAGAAGCCCTGATCGATGATGCTCATCTCGCCGCCGTCGGCCGCGAACATGTACTCGCGGCTGAAGCCCTTGCTGATGTTGGCCACCAGGCTGCGCAGCAGCGCCTTCGTGTGGAAGTGCTCCTGATCGGCCGGTGTCAGTGCCGGAAGTTCCGCCTTGGGGATCGGCAGGTTGTACTCCGTGATCCACTTCTGCACCGAAGTCGCTCCCGCCGGTGCGACGTAGCGCCCGTGCGGGTAGCCGTAGACGCCGGTGGTGAGCGGCGCCACGTCGCGGATCGTTGTCTCGGCGGTAACGCCGGTCAGCATGAACTCGGGCATCAGCACGTGGTAGGTGGGCGTGAACAGCGGAGTGAAGGGCGACCGTTCATGTGACTTGATATCCGCCTCGCCGAGCGCGTTCAACGGCACCGCGCCGTTGGATTTGTACTGTTCCGGGAACGCGCGGAGGCTCGCGTACGGGTGCTTGCTGAGCGCGGTCAGCCCTGGCGTGGCGTCGGCTCCGCTGGGGAAGGGCGTCTCGCTGGCGAAGCCGTCCGTGATCCCCACCGACGGCGAGAGGCCGGCGGCTGCGCTGCGGACGTAGGCAACCGTTTCATCGAGCACCGCTCGCCTGATCGCGGCGCTGTTGGCCGCTTTCTGTTTCGCGCGAGCACTGCTCGCCGCGCGGGCCCCGCCCGCCGCCGGACCGGCGGATCCGATGTTCTGGGGCCAGTAGTAGGTTTCCGAGTTCAGGAACTGCGAGCCGAAGGTCAGCTCGTTCCAGACCTCCAGGTCAAAGCCGCCCGGGCCCATTTCGGCGGCCAGGAACCTGGTGACCGTCGCCACGTAGGCCAGCCAGCCGGCCAAGGTTTCCCGGAACTCCGGGTTGGGCTGCCCGTCGGCGAGCGTGGGCGGTGCAAACGGGGAGTACAGGAGGGTCGTGCCGCCGTGTTCGCCCGCGGGCAGCGGGTGGACCAGCGGCCTTGCGAGGTGAGCGACGTCCCCCGGGCCGACCGAGGTGATCAGCTCATCGGGCGCGCCTTCGAAGATCAGATAGTTGAAGCCCGTCCTGCCGGGCACCACCTCGGCAGCGCTTGCGGGGTCCAGTGTGACTGTTCGCGCGCCTGCGGGGGCGGGCTCGACCGTGGTGAGCTTGACCTCGTGATAGGGCGTGGGCGCATCCACGAACGCGTCGAGCACCACGAGCGGGCGCAGTCCATGGTTGCGCAGGGCCGCGAGCTTCCGGCGCAGGCCGACGAGGTCCACCGGACGGAACTGGTCCGGTTCGGTGTAGGACAGGTCGTTCCAGTTGATCGACATGCGCGCCAGCTTGAACCCGTCTTCCTGCAGCAGCTGCGCGGCGGCTTCGGACTGCTCGGGCGGCACATTGAAGTTGATTCCCACCGATTCCAGCAGGTGTGACCCCGGCCACGTGTCGAGGTATGCACGCCAGGGCTGATCCCAGAACGACGTGCTGCCGAACGGCAGCTGCGTCAGGTATCTGGGGTCGATCGGGTCCGTCAGTTCGGCTTCCGGCCCGGCTTCCGGCTGGGCGGCGGGCGGCGAACCGGCTGGGGAGCTCCCAGCGGAGGAGCGCCCGGGAGCGCGGCGGGCGCCGGAGGAGGATTCCGCCGGCGGGACCTGCGCAGGGGTGGCGGACGGCGCCGCCGGTTCGGATGTGAGCGGCGGGCCGCCGGTTGAGAGCGGCGCCGCATTCAGCGGCGTCACCTCCACCGGAGGCGCGATGCGCCGGGCATGGGCGCGACGCGGAGCGTGGCGCCGATGTGCCGCGTGCGTGCGTCGCGGGGCGTGTCGGGTGTGTGCCCCACGCGATCCCGAGGCAACGGCCGCAGCGGGGGCGATGCTCGCCAGCGCGGCGGCGAGCAGCAGGATGAGCATCCGCGCGCGGGATCTGCGTGCGGGCGAGGCAGGGCCCTGGAAGGCCGGGACGGTCATATTCGCTCCGTGTGGGAAAGGTGGAGGCGTGCGGCTCATGCGCGATCCCGTGGGATCGGGCTAGGCCTGCATCGACGGTCTCCGGCATGGTCTTGACGAGCAACCGTGACACTGGACGTTCGTAGGCCACGCTGCCGCCACGCTCCTCAACCGGGCCAAAGCGCCCGGTAGACTTCCCTCCCATGGCTTGGACAGCGCCCAGATCCAGGGACGGATCCCAGGCCGCGCCGGTCGGCCGGGCAAGCTCGCCATGAGATCGCTGCGGACCTCCGCGGCCGCGGCGAGCGATCCATCCGCTCCACGCTCGATGTGGTCGCAGCTCGATCTCCTGATCGGCACCAAGCGTCGAACGATCGTGACACTGGTGATGTTCTCGATCTTGTCCGGCTTCGCGGAAACCGCGACGCTCGCGATCATCGCGCAGGCTGCCGCCTCGCTGGTCACAAGGAGCAAGCAGATCACCGTCTCGGTGGCCGGTCAGCCGATCCATGCGGGCGTGGGAGTGGTGCTCGCCGTCGGTCTGGGGGCGGCTTTCTTCAAGCTGCTGCTCAGCTGGCCGCTGTCGACGCTCCCGGCCACAATCGCAGCGGACGTTCAGCAGAATCTGAGGCTGCGGGTCCTGCGAGCTTTCGGCCGTGCCTCGTGGGACCTTCAGTCTCGTGAGCGCGAGGGGCGCCTGCAGGAGCTCATGACCACGCAGGCCAACCAGGCCAGCCAGGGTGCTCTGCAGGCGACCTCGTGCATCACAGCCGGCCTGACATTCCTGATACTGATGCTCGGTGCGTTCGCGCTCAGCCCGGTCGGCGCGGTGGTGGTATTCGCCGTGGCCATCGTGATGTTCATGGTGCTGCGGCCCATTCGCGGGCTGGGCATGCGGCGGGCCCGCTCGCTCTCGCAGGCTCAACTCGGCTATGCGGGAAGCGTGGCCGAGTACAACCGCCTAGCCGAGGAGAGTCAGGTCTTCGGCGCGATGGACGCCCAGTACAACGGCTTCAAAGCGTCGGTGAAATCGGTGCGCGATTTCTACTACACGACCATGATGCTCGGAAAAGCGGTTCCGACGATCTACCAGGGCCTGATCTACCTCGTGATCCTGCTTGGCCTGGAGCTGCTGCATGCGACCTCGACCGCAAAAGCGGCGTCGCTCGGGGCGGTCGTGCTGCTGCTCGTACGCGCATCCCAAACCGGCCAGTCGATTCAGGCCGCCTATCAGATGCTGCAACAGTCGCTTCCGTTCGCCGAACGTCTGCAGAACACGGAGGCCGACTACATCAAGAGCAGGCTCCTGGATGAGGGACAGCCGCTTCCGCCCATCTCCGAGCTCTCATTTGAGCGCGTCTCCTTCTCCTACACCCCCGGGCGGCCGGTGCTCTCCGACGTGAGCTTCACGGTTCAGCGGGGAGAAGCGATCGGGATCGTCGGCCCATCCGGCGCGGGCAAGTCCACGCTCGTGCAGATCCTGCTGCGGCTGCGGCGCCCGACCGAGGGCGTCTACCGGGTCAACGGGATGCCCGTCGAGCGCTTCGCGCGCGAGGACTGGCGCAGGGTGGTCGCATATGTGCCCCAGGAACCGCGGCTGCTGCACGCTACGGTCGCCGAGAACATCCGCTTCTTCCGCGAGCTGGACGACGAGTCGGTGCAGCGCGCCGGGCGCCTGGCGCGCATCCACGACGACATCATGTCCTGGCCGCAGGGGTATGAGACGGTGATCGGCCCGCGGGCCGACGCGGTGTCCGGGGGTCAGCAGCAGCGGATCTGCCTGGCCCGGGCGCTGGTCGCACGGCCGTCGATTCTGATCCTCGACGAGCCCACCAGCGCGCTCGATCCGAAATCCGAGGCTCTGATCCAGGAGTCGCTGACAGCGCTGAAGAGCGAGCTGACGCTGTTCACCGTGGCTCACCGGATGTCCACGCTGGACATGTGCACCCGCGTGATGGTCATCCTCGACGGGAGGCTGGTCGCGTTCGACACCAAAGAGGTGCTCCAGGAGGACATCCCCTACTACCGCTCGGCCTCGATGCTGGCAGCGGGAGCGCCCGGCGGCGCGCTGCCGTGAGCGCAAGGAGCGGTGCCCCGGCGCGGCGCCACGAGCCGACGCTGGAGCCGGCCACCGGTCTGCGGGTGCCGGATTTCTTCCTGGTGGGCCACGCGAAGTGCGGCACCACGGCGCTCTACGAGATGCTGCGGCGTCACCCGGCCATCTACATGCCGGACGTCAAGGAGCCGCAGTACCTCGCGCGCAACCCGAGGTTCGACGACGGCTCGCTGCCCGAGAACCCCGCCGAGATGACCGGCCGCCGGCCGGCATCGATGGAGGGCTACCTGTCGCTGTTCGCCGGTGCGCGGCCCGATCAGATCGCCGGCGAGGCGTCCACGTTCTACATCTGGTCCGCATTCGCACCGCCGCGCATCGCCGAGCTGCAGCCGCGGGCCCGGATCATCGCTGTGCTGCGCGAGCCCGCAAGCTTCCTGCGCTCGCTGCACCTGCAGATGCTCCAGAACGGCTCCGAGACAGAGAAGGATCTCCGCCGCGCGCTCGAGCTCGAGCCGTTGCGGCGCGAAGGCCGTGCGCTCTCGCGCGAAGCCGGTTGGCCTGCGGCGCTGTTCTACTCCGACCGTGTCCGGTACGTGGAGCAGCTGCAGCGCTACCGCGCGGTGCTGCCGCCTGAGCAGATGCTCGTGCTCATCTACGATGACTTCCGGGCCGACAACGAGGGGACCCTGCGCCGCGTGCTGCGCTTCCTCGACGTGGACGACAGCGTGCCGATCGAGCCCGTCCGCGTGAATCCGACCGTGGCGGTGCGCTCGGTGAGGCTGAACGCCGCCACGAAGCGCCTGCGATACAGCGCAGGCCCGCTCGCCGGCGCGGTGCGAGGCGCAGTCGGAGCGCTCACCACGAGCGGTATGCGTCAGCGGGCCTACTACCCGGTGAGGCGCCGGGTCCTGATGGCCGAGCCCCCGGCGGCCAGTGAGGAGCTGATGTCCGAGCTGCGCAGCAGGTACGCGCCCGAGGTGGCAGCGCTCAGCGAGTACCTCGGCAGAGACCTGCTGCAGCTGTGGGGTTATCGGGGCACTGCCGCGGGCGGGAGCGAGCAGTGAGCTGGGCAGCGTCGTCGTGCGAGCTGGCTCGATGAAGCCTCAAACCGGTCTTCGCAGCCCGCGCGCACGGGCTCTTCAGCATCGCCTGACCGGCCCGGCGCGCCGTGCGCACCTGCCGGTGCTGCGCGGAAGCGGACGGGGACTGCGAGTGCGGGTGGGTGACTCGGTCATCAAGGTGACCGGTCGGGGCGAGCCGAAGGTCGAACGGGCGTTCCTGGAGTTGATCGCGCCGGGCGACGTGGTCTATGACGTGGGCGCGAACGTCGGCTGGTACAGCCTGCTTGCCGCGCGTCGCGTTGGGCCCGGCGGAGCAGTTGTCGCGTTCGAGCCACTGCTCGAGAACGCATACATCGCGCAGCAGAACGCCAGCGCGAACTCGATGGCGAACATGTCCGTGGTGGGTGCCGCCGTGGCCGACGTCGACGGATGGTTCAGCTTCCTGCGGGAAGGCAGCCTGATGGGTCGCCTCGAGCGCAGCGACCGCACGAGACCCGTCAGAAGTGGGCCGTCGGGCGAGAGCGAGTGGCCGCGGACCCTGGTGCCGGTGCTTGCGCTGGACTCGTGGATCCACGCAACCGGGCAGAGACCACCGAGCGTCGTGAAGATCGATGTCGAGGGCTCCGAGGCGCGCGTGCTGCGCGGCATGCGTGGCACGCTGGAGACCTTCCGCCCCGTGCTGATAATCGAGTTGCACGGCACCAAGCTCGAGGTCGCCGACCTGTTGGACGAGGCCGGATACGAGCACCGCGCGATCGAGGTCGACGCCGCCACCAGGGATGCTCCGTGGTGGGCGCACGTGCTGGCGCGACCGTCCGGCTGAGCTACTCGGGCCGGGCCGCGGGCCACCGGCGGGCCGATCGACGGGCTCGCGCTGCCGGCGTCATTCCCGTTCTTCTTCCGCACGCACACGACGGCTGGCGGCCGAGCGTTCGCGCGCTTCTTCGGCTTCGAGCGCCCGGCGCGCGGCGGCTTCTGCGGCCGTGGCGGCCGGTGCCTTGCGTGCCTGCGCGTTTTTGCCGGTGCCCGTCGAGCGCCCGCCCGTGGCGTGGGCACCCCGGCTCGGTGCGCCCGATCGCCTGCCGCGCGCCCGCGACCGGCGCCGGTGGGGGGAGCGCTGTTCGGCGGCTTCTTCGCGGCGCGCCTCTTCCGCGCGCTGCTTCGCCTGTGCCTTCGATGCCGCCTCGCGCCGGGCGTCTTCGGCTTCGATCTTCGCCACCGGCGTTTCGCCGAGCGATTCCGCTGCGCCGGTGGACGCCGGCGCCGCTTCCGCTCCGGCGCTCGGTGCCGAGGAGCTTCCGCACGCGCTGAGCGAAGCGAGCGCCACAACACAGATCAGCGCGCCCGTGGTGCTGCGCAACCTGCGGGCGGCCCGCGCCGGCGCGTGCGCTCGCGCCTGTGCCGGGGCGGGGTTCATTGCCACAGTCTAAGCCTCGCCCGCTCCTCGCCGAGACGACTCCCGGCCGAGGCGCGCTCGCGTGCGGGCGGTCGCCGCGCCGATCCGCGCGACCGGTTCCCCTGTGTGGGAGCTCGAGCTGCGCTTGCGCTTGGCCTGGGCCGGTTCGCGCCCCGACCCGCTCTTGGCCCTCGCTTCTTCTTCCTTGCGTTTCTGCTTGAGCGCCCCGCGTTCTTCGATCTTCTTGACTTCGATCTTGGTCAGTTCCTGCTGCTTGTGGATCCTGGCACTGGCGCTGCGTTCACGGCGTCGGGCCGCCTGTTCGGCCGCCGCTTCGCGCTGTTTGGCTTCGATCGCGCTGAGCAGTTCCCGGTTGCGCTCGAGTTCGGCGGCTTCCTGATGCTGCTGTTCGGCTTCTTCGGCGCGTTCGCTCCCTTCGCCCGGGGTTGCGGATTCGGGCGCTGCAGGTGCGGAGGTGGATGTGCTTGCGGCCGAGCCGCACCCGGCCAGCAGCGCTGCGCCGGCGAGTGCCGGCACACACGCCGCGATCAGCCTGCGAAGGGCTCCGCGACGCCATGCCCTCAGATGATCTCCGGGTCCGGGCGGCAATCTGCGCCAGAGGTTACGGGTTGGAAGAGGGTCGGTTTCCCACCGTGATCTATGTTGCCGACATGCTCCAGCGCCAAGCAAGCCCGATCTCCGCAGCCCAGGCGTGAGGCGCCACCGCCGCGGCGGCCGGCCCCGGCTGCTCGTGCTGAGTCCCGACTTCCCTCCGGCTCCGGGCGGCATCCAGGCGCTGATCCACGGCCTTCTCAGCAGGCTCGACGCGTTCCAGACGCGGGTGCTGGCGCTGGACGGGCCCGGCTCGCGAGAGTTCGATGCGCGCGGCGATCTGGACGTGCGCCGCGTGCGTGCCCCCGCCCGCATCGGCGCAGCGCGCAACGTCCCGCTCAACGCGATCGGCCTCGCCGAGGCCCGCAGCTTTGCTCCGGACATCATGCTCGGCGCCCACATTGTCGCCGCACCCGCATGTGCTCTGATCCGCCGTGTCCAGGGCGTGCCGAGCCTGCAGTACTTCTACGCCAACGAGATCGGCCACAGGCCGCGCCTGGCCGCGTTCGCTGCCGGGAACGCGGACGCATGCATCGCGATCAGCTCCTACACCGCGCAGCTGCTCGTGCAGGCCGGCGCGCGTCCGCGGGACCTGCGGGTGATCCCGCCGGGCGTTGAGCTGCCCGGCGATGCCTCGCCTCTGCCCGCCGAGCACCCCACGGTGCTCACAGTCGCGCGCTTGAAGGACCGCTACAAGGGCCACGATGTGCTGATCCGCGCTCTCGCCGTGGTTCGCGAGCGCGTACCAGACGTGCGGTGGGTGGTGATCGGCGATGGGCCGCTGCGCCCAGAGCTCGAAGAGCTGGCACGCGCTCACGGCGTAGCGGAGATCACGCAGTTCCTCGGGGCGGTCAGCGACGGCGAGCGTGATCAGTGGCTGCGCCGCGCAACCCTGTTCGCGATGCCTAGCCGACTCCCGGAGGGCAGTCTGGCCGGGGAGGGGTTCGGGATCGTGTTCCTGGAGGCCGCCGCCTACGGTAAGCCTGTTGTGGCGGGCAATGTCGGAGGTGCCGTGGACGCGGTGCGCGACGGCGAGAGCGGGATCCTGGTGGACCCCGGCGACCCCGCTGCGGTGGCTTCTGCGATCACCGAGCTGCTGCTGAACGGGCCGCTTGCGGCACGCCTTGGGCGAACCGGAATGGAGCACGCGCGATCACTCTCGTGGCCCGCCGTGGCCGCTCGGGTCCAGGACGTGCTGCTGGAGCTGCTCCAGGCGCCGCGATGAGGGTTCTCTACGTCAATCACACCGCCCAGGTCAGCGGCGGCGAGCGCTCGCTGCTGATCCTTCTCGAATCCATCGCGGGCGAGGCGCAGGTCGTCGTGGCGGCGCCCCGCGGTCCGCTCTGGGATGCGGTGCAGGCGCTGGGTATCGAGACGGCGGAGATCCGCGGCACGGCGGGGAGCATGCGGCTGCATCCGCTGCACACCCCGCGCGCGCTGGGCGAGATGAGCCTCGCGGCGGCGGAGCTCAGCGCGATAGCCCGCCGCAACCGCCCCGACGTGGTGCACGCCAACTCGATCCGTGGCGGCATCGTCGCCGGCCTCACTCCTCTCCACGGCGCCGCGCGGGTGGTGCACGTGCGCGACTGCCTTCCGCCCGGCCCCGCCACGACGGCGACGATGCGCCTGATCGCAGCGCGCGCGGATGTCGTGATCGCCAACTCCTCCTACACCGCGCGGTTCGTCGCGCAGCACGCGCCGCGCGCGAGCATCAGCGTCGTTCACAACCCCGTGGACATGCGCCGCTTCGACCCGGCGCTGGTGGCGCGCGCAGACATGCGCAAGCGCTTGGGGGCCGGCGCCGACGGATGTGTGCTGCTGGGCGTGGTGGCGCAGCTGAGTCCGTGGAAGGGACAAGAGACGGCCATTGAGGCTCTGCGGATCCTTCGCTCCGAGGGGGTGGACGCCCAGTTGCTGCTGATCGGCTCAGCCAAGTTCACGGCGCAGGGCACGCGCTTTGACAACGAGGCCTACGTGCGACGCCTGCACGCGCTGGTCGCACGGCACGCTCTGCAGGATCATGTGGCCTGGCTGGGGGAGCGAGAGGATGTGCCCGATCTCGTGGGCGCCCTCGACGTGCTGCTGCTGCCCTCGCAGGAGGAGCCCTTCGGCCGGGCGCTGATCGAGGCGATGGCCCTGGAAGTGCCCGTGATAGCCACCGATGTGGGCGGTCCGCCGGATATCCTGGCCCAGGGACGCGAGGGTTATCTGCTGGCCCCCGGGCAGCCGGAGCTGTGGGCGCAGGGGGTTCGGCGCATCCTGGAGAGCCCGGATCATGGCGCGGCGATGGGCAGGGCCGGAAGAGAGCGGGTCCTCGACGCGTTTACTCCCCAGAGACACGTCGAGCAGGTCCTCAGCCTGTACCGGCGCGCAACCGCTTGACAACCACCCGGTGCACCCTAAAGTTCACAAGACAGCTGACGATAAAGCCCTACCCTGGGCGGACGTCGAGCTGCCCGCGGGCAGAGCCGCCACCCACCGCGGGCACCAGGAGCAGCGAGCCCCAACCATGCCCAGCCAGCAGAGCGCCTACCATCTCCCACATCTCCGCACCCTCGAGGCAGAGGCTGTTCAGGTGATGCGCGAGGTGGCAGCCGAATTCGAGCGCCCAGTGCTGCTGTTCAGCGGCGGCAAGGACTCGATAGTGCTTCTGCGTCTCGCCGAGAAGGCGTTCCGTCCGGCGCCGTTCCCGTTCCCGGTGATGCACATCGACACGGGCCACAACTTCCCCGAGGCGATCGAGTTCCGCGACCGGCGCGTACGCGAACTCGGCGAGCGTCTGATCGTGGCATCGGTCGAGGACTCCATTCGCGCAGGGCGCGTGGTGGAGGAGACAGGGCCTCGCGCCTCGCGTAACGGTCTGCAGACGGTCACGCTGCTGGACGCCATCGCCGAACACGGCTTCGACGCCGCCTTCGGCGGCGCGCGCAGGGACGAGGAGCGCGCGCGTGCCAAGGAGCGCATCCTCTCCTTCCGTGACGAGTTCGGCCAGTGGGAGCCCCAGCGCCAGCGCCCGGAGCTGTGGAGCCTCTACAACGGGCGCCTGCGCAAGGGCGAGCACGCGCGCGTCTTCCCCATCTCCAACTGGACCGAGCTCGACGTGTGGCAGTACATCGCCGAAGAGCAGCTCGAGGTCCCTTCGATCTATTTCGCACACGACCGCGAGGTGTTCTCGCGTGACGGCATGCTCTACGCGACCAGCCCCTTCATGGAGTTGATGGAGGGCGAGGAGCCGTTCACGGCGCGCGTGCGCTACCGCACCGTCGGCGACATGAGCTGCACGGGCGCCGTCGAGTCCGACGCCGCCACGCTGGAGGAGGTCGTCGGCGAGATCGCAGCGACCCAGGTGACCGAGCGCGGCCAGACGCGGGCCGATGACAAAGTCACGGAGGCGGCCATGGAGGATCGCAAGCGGCAGGGGTACTTCTGATGGATCCCCACGCAACGGGCGCCGGTCTGATGGGCAACGGCAACGGCAACGGCCGCGCCGGGGATGCGCCGCGGCCGGCGGAATACGAGGGGTCGAGCGCGGTGTTCAGGCGCCTGACCGAGCGGCCCGCAGACCTGCTGCGCTTCGCCACCGCGGGCTCGGTCGACGACGGCAAGAGCACCCTGATCGGGCGGCTGCTCTACGACTCAAAGCAGGTTCTGACCGATCAGCTGGAGCACGTGGAGCAGACCAGCGAGCGCATGGGTCACGACTTCCTGGACCTCTCGCTGCTCACCGACGGGTTGCGTGCCGAGCGCGAGCAGGGCATCACAATCGATGTGGCCTACCGCTACTTCGCGACGACCCAGCGCCGCTTCATCATCGCCGACACACCCGGTCACGAGCAGTACACCCGCAACATGGTCACCGGGGCCTCCACTGCGGACCTCGCGATCGTGCTGGTGGATGCGCGCAAGGGCGTGATCTCGCAGTCCAAGCGACACGCGTTCATCAGCTCGATGCTCGGCATCCCCCACGTCGTGGTGTGCGTGAACAAGATGGATCTGGTGGATTACGACCAGGAGGTCTTCGAAGGGATCGAAGCGGAGTTCAACAGCTTTGCCGCACGCCTGGAGATGCCCGACCTCACCTACATACCGATCTCGGCGCTCAACGGCGACAACGTCGTCGAGCGCTCACAGGCGATGGCGTGGTATCAGGGGCCGCCGCTGCTGTACCACCTCGAGCATGTGCACATAGCCTCCGACCGGAACCTGATCGACGTTCGCTTCCCGGTGCAGTACGTGATCCGCCCGCCTGCCACGGGCGTCGCCGACTACCGTGCCTACGCGGGCCAGCTCGCCGGTGGTGTTCTGCGCGAGGGGGATGACGTGGTCGTGCTGCCCGGCGGCCATCACACTCGCGTCGTTGGCATCGACACCTTCGACGGGCCGCTGCAGGAGGCCTTTCCCCCGATGTCGGTGGCGCTGCGCCTCGCCGACGACATCGACGTGGGGCGCGGCTCGACGATCGTCAGGCCCCAGAACCAGCCCTCGGTGTCCGCGCGCTTCGAGGCGCTGCTCTGCTGGATGTCCGAGCGGCCGCTGAGCCGCCAGCGCCGCTATCTGGTCAAGCACACCACGCGAACCGCGATGGTGGGCTCGGTGGACATCCGCTACCGCATCGATGTCGAGACGCTGCACCGCGACAGCGCCGCAGAGACGCTCCAGATGAACGACCTCGCGCGCGTCAGCATGCAGCTGAGCGCTCCGCTGGTGTTCGACTCCTACAGGCGCAACCGCATAACGGGAAGCCTGATAGTGATCGACGAGGCGACCAACGAAACGGTGGCAGCGGGGACGATCCTCGACACCGAGGTCGAGGAGGTCGAGGAGGTCAAGAGCGAGCGCAGCCCCAACGTTCGCTGGCAGGGAACCAGGATGACCCGCGAGCGGCGCTGGAGGACACTCGGCCAGCGAGGTGCGACGCTCTGGTTCACCGGGCTGCCGGGCGCCGGGAAGTCGACGGTCGCCTCGGCAGTGGAGGAGCGCCTGATCGAAGCGGGCCAGCCGGCGTTCCTGCTCGACGGCGACAACCTACGTCACGGGCTCAACGGCGACCTGGGCTTCGACGAGCATGCGCGCACCGAGAACGTGCGCCGCACCGCCCACGTCGCCAGGCTGCTGGCTGAGTCCGGCACGGTGGCGCTCGTGAGCCTGGTCAGCCCCTATGAGGCCGATCGCCGCGCGGCCGCGGCGCTGCACGCCGGCGATGAGCTCGTGTTCCTGGAGGTCTTCATCGATGCGCCGCTGGAGCTCTGCGAGCAGCGCGACCCCAAGGGGCTCTATGCACGTGCGCGCGCAGGTGAGCTTGACGGGCTGACCGGGGTGGGGGCGCCGTACGAGCCGCCCAGCCAGCCGGACCTGGTCCTCGGCCGCGACGGCGAATCGGTCGAGGCGGAGGTGCAGAAGGTGCTGGAGCTGCTCCACGAGCGCGGCGTGCTCGAGCCGCGCGGCGACTAGCCCGATCGATCCGGGTACCCACGGTCCGGATCGCTCGGGGGTGCAGCCCGCCTCTGCGGTGGAGCCATCCCCCGCTCAGCGGGCGGCGTGGAGCACGATCGTGCGCGAGCTTGCACCGGAGCTCACGCGCTTGCCGTGGGGCACGGCGACGAATACCCGGTATCGCCCGCTGTGGCGCAGCTTCACAACGGTGCTGAAGCGCTCGGTGTCACCTCCCGCCCTGTGGGCGGAGGTGCGAAACTGCGGAGCCCACGCCTCGGTCGCTTCCGAGGGCCCGGGGCGCACCGCTTTCTGGATCTCGAAGCTGACCCGCGCTCCGGCGATCGCCGGCGTGAAGGTCCCGTAGAGCCGTACCAGGCCGGGTACCCCGCTCGATCGCACATGGAAGCTCACCCGTACCGCAACGCGGGCGAGGACCACGGCGCTGATCAAGGGCGCAAGCCCCACCGTGAGCACGCGAAACTGGGTGCTCGATGAGAGGTTGGCGATGCGGAAGGAGAAGGCGCCCGCGGAGTTGGTCACGCCGACCGACCCGATCGGGGCGAACGGTTCCAGGAACGGGAATGAGCTGGCCTGCAGGGATACCTCGGCGTCGGCGCTGTGGGAGCCCTGCAGCGTGCCCGACAGCAGGAACGAGCTTCCGTAGGTGTCGGTGACGCTCCTCGGCAGCGCGAACCTCTGGGGCATGCCCTTTGTGGTGAAGGTGTGGTCGCGTCCGATCGCTGCCGCTCCCAGAGCCAGCGCACCGGCAGCGGTCGGGTTCGACGGCGGCGCCGCGACTATGCGGAAGTGGTAGATGGTTGCCGGCTGGAGCCCCGCGATGTATTTGGCAACCTGCAGTTTGGCGTCGCCCGAGACCGGTTCGGCCGGCGTCCTGGATCCATACGCGGTGGTGGGGCCGTATTCGAAGAAGTAGTCGAGTTCGGAGTTCGACGGGTTGACCGCTCCTTTTATCTCAGCCGAGTTGTCGAGCACGTGGGTGACGCCGCCGGTCAGCGCAGCCGGGTGATAGCGCACCGCTGCCTCCGTCGGCCGGGGCAGCGCGAGCACGCCCAGCGCTGCGGCGGCGAGCGCGCCTGCGAGGATGTGATGCACCCGGGATGCGAACCTGCTCATGGTTGGTGTTCCTCCGTGCTGTGCGCTGATTGGTCCGGCTTCGTCTGCTGGTCTGCTGCTCGGCGCAGCCGGCTCGTCGCTGCCACCCAGGGGCGAGCTGCCGTCTGCAATGAGAACCCTGCGCGCGCGCCTTCGTTGCGGTGTGGCCCCTCTTTCTGGAGGCCATGCAGGTGCCGCCTGCGCCCTGCGGCATCGTAGCGGCCCCGCGGCTGCCGCGCCGGGCCGCGAAGGGCGGGCATGCGACGGTAAACACGATAAAGCTGATACATTTGATGAGGAATAAGCACCTCGACCGCCCTGGAGCTCTCATGATCATCGTGCTCGCCCTCGCAGCCTGGTTTTCCATACTGCTCGCCGTCCTCGGGCTGTGCGCAGCCGCGTCCCGGGGCGACAGCCACGGGATCGCAGCGATGCCGCTCGAGCAGGAGATACCCCCCGCCACCCGCATGGCCGACTGGGAGTCCGCTGAACACCTCGCGGTGTATGCACACGCGGCCCGCTCGCATCCGACCCGGCAGACCCGCAATTTGCGAGACGTATCTGCCCTTCACAAAATCGTCACGCTGTAGGGTGCGCCGGGCCTGACCATGGAGCGCACCGTCCGCGGTGCCAATCTTCGCGCGCGCGGGCACGGAAACGAGAGCAGTCACCCTGTCCACCGAATCGATACTCAGCTCCCCGACCTCGACGGGCGCATCCACATGCGCAAACTGTGGCTCGCCCGTCGCCAGGGACCAGCGCTACTGCCTGCAGTGCGGTGAGCGCCAGGTACCGATCAGCAGCGTGCTGCTCGGCGGCCCTCCTGCGGCCAGCGCTCCCCCATCGGCGGCGAGCCCCCCGGCCACGCCTCAGCAGCCACCGGGCTACGAGCCCAGGCAGGCCGAGCGCAGCCAGACGCTGACCGTGCTGGCCGGAGTCGGCGTGCTGATGCTGGCAATGGGGGTGGGCGTGCTGATCGGGCGATCCACACAGCCCAAGCAGGTGACCTCGCCGCCCCAGGTGATCACGGTCGCCGGCGGATCGGGCACGACGGGCGCCGCCGACAGCGGCGGCACGTCTGAAGCGAGGTTCACCGGCGACTGGCCCGCTGCGACCAAGAAGGGCTTCACCGTTCAGCTGCAGACGCTGCCCATCTCGGGAACCAGCGTGAGCGCCGTGGAAGCTGCCAAGTCGAGCGCGACCCGGAAGGGCGCCGGATCGGTCGGTGCGCTCAGCGCCGAAGAATTCAGCAGCGTGCCGACCGGGGACTACGTGGTGTACTCGGGCGTCTACCGCACGCGCGCCGAGGCGCAGAAGGCACTCGCGGGGCTGAGGAAGAGCTTCCCGGCGGCGAAGGTGCTGGAAGTCTCCAACGGCTCAACGACGTCCTCGTCCTCGAGCACCGCCGAAGCGCCGGCAAGCGGATCCGGCAAGGGCGCGAACCTGAGCAAACCCGCTCCGTCCTCCGTTCTCAACGGGCTCAAATCGGCGAAGGGCAGGAGTTACGCGGAAAAGTCCAAGAACCTTCCAGACGTGGTGGAAGACTAGGGAACGTGGGCATCATCAGCGGATCATCGGCGCATGAAGGGCAGGAGGAGCCGCTCACGCTCGGGAGGGCCGATGCCGGCACTCCCGAGACCCCTCCGCTCACCGCTCACTCGCGCGCCGCCAACACGGGCTCCAACGGTGCGGACGGGTCCCAGCTGGCGCGCACCCGCGACGAGTTGGCTGCGCAGGTGACGGAGTTGCACTGGGATCTGGGCGGACTGACATACGAGATGGCCATACGCGACCATTTCCGCCTGGACCTGCTGGTGCGCAGGGCGGCTGTGCTGCAGGAACGCGATGCAGAGCTGGCGGAGGTCGAGCGCCTGCTGCGGATGGAGCAGGACGGCGTCGCGGGCAACTGCCCCGCATGCGCCGCGCCCCACAGCCGCGGCGCTCTGTACTGCTGGCAGTGCGGCGCAACCCTGATGGAGCGGCTGCCGAGTACCGCCGTGGCGGCAGAAGAGCAGTCGGCGGTTGCCATGGACGCGCTGCTCGGCCCCTCCGAGCCCGGGGAGATGCCAGGGCTGACCGACGACGACCTCCGCTAGGCGCGTCCGTGCCGGAGGCGAAGCCTTCTCACACATGCATCGAGTGCGGCTCGCCGCTGGCCGGCGGCCAGCGCTACTGCCTGCACTGTGGCGCGCGCTCGGGAGACCAGGACGCGACGGTGGCCGGGCTGATCGCCGCCGCGCGTGGACACGGTGCCACGGCCACCCCTGGATCCTCGGCGTCAGGCCCCTCCGCTGCTCGCCCACCGGGCCCGGCCGCGCATTCTGAGCGTGGCGCGAGCGGTTCGGGCCCTGGGTTACGCCTGCCCTCGCCCTTCGTATGCGTGCTGCTGCTCGCCCTGTTCGCGGGTTTCGGCATCCTGCTCGGCTCGATGGCCGCCAAACCCTCCGGCGGCGCCCTGGCGGCCGACGCGGGCTCCCATCTGAAGCTTGTGCTCCCCGCTGCAGGATCTGCATCCGGCACACCGGCGTCCAGTCCGGCCGGAGCGCCCGCCGCGGAAGAAGCAAGCGAATCCGAAGCCGCGGCCGCTGCGGGCGAAACGGAATCCTCACCGGCCAGTGCCGCTGCCCCGAGCACGACCGCTGCCAAGAAGCCCACGTCGGCGTCGGGCGGCGGTCAGCCGTCAGGATCCGCCGACGGCTCCGGCGCCGGAGGCAGATCGTCGGTCCCGACGCCGGCGAAGACACTCCCGCCGATCAAGCACGTGTTCGTGGTCATGCTCTCCGACGAGCCCTACGCCACAGCGTTCGGGCCCGCTTCCTCATCGAGCTACCTCTCGCACACGCTCGAGGCCAAGGGCGAGCTGCTGACGCGTTACGACGCGGTCGCACACGAGGAGCTGGCCAACGAGGTCGCGCTGATCAGCGGGCAGGGCCCCACCGCGGAAACCGCCGCCGACTGCCCCAACTACACTGCCATCACGCCCAGCGGAGTGGGTCCGGATGAACAGGTGCTCGGCAACGGCTGCGTCTACCCCGCATCCACCCAGACGCTCGCCGGCCAGCTCGCCGCGAGGCACCTGACCTGGCGTGCGTACGTGCAGGGCACGGGTGAACCGGGCAGCCAGGTCGGCGCCTGCTCACACCCCGCGCTGGGAGCATCCGATCCCACGGCGGTGCAGACCGCGAGCACAGGCTCCTACGCGACGTTTCGCAACCCGTTCGTGTACTTCGCCTCTATCGCCGACTCCTCTGAGTGCGCCTCGAATGACGTGGGTCTCGGCGCGCTGAAGGGCGATCTCTCCAGCACGGCCAGCACCCCCAGCTTCGCCTACATCGTCCCCGACCGCTGCGATGACGGCAACCCGACGCCCTGCACCCCCGGGGCCTCGGCGGGGATGGTCCCCGCCGGCAGCTTCCTCTCGAGCGTCGTCCCGGAGATCCTCGGTTCGAAGGCCTACCGGGAATCGGGCCTGCTGGTCATAACGGTCGACGAGGCACCCTCCAGCGGTGAATACGCGGACTCCAGCTCATGCTGCGGGCAGCCCGCGTTCCCCAACCTGCCGGCGAGCTCCGGCGCCTTCACGCCCCGGGGCGGAGGCACCGTCGGTGCGCTTCTGCTCTCGCCCTACGTGCGGGGCGGCACCACGAGCTCAGAAGCTTTCAACCACTTCTCGCTGCTTCGCACGATCGAGAACATCTTCTCGCTGAAGCACATCGGCTACGCGGCCGCTGCCGGCGTCAGCGCATTCGAACCGTCACTGTTCACGGCAACCCGCTCCGGCTGAGACCTCCGGGCCTCGCTCGCGGCGCTCGGGCGCCGCACTTGGCAGCGCATCGCTCAGGTGCCGGCGAGCTCGAGGTAGGTGATCGCCGTGCGCCTCGTCCCGTCGCGCCCCAGCACCCACTCGAGGGCGCGCATGTGGCGATGATGATGCAGGTCGGCGGGGTGCACGTCCAGGCGAAGCGTTCGCGCGGGCAGCAGCGAGCCGATGCGCACCATCGGCGGGCACAGCGCCCGTGTCACCGGGCCGGCGGTCGCCAGGCTCAGCGCGGGCGTCAGCGGCGCGTGCGAGACCGCCTCCAGCGTGGCTGTCGAGTGCACCCGCAGCAGGTCCGCCCACCACTGGAACTTGAAGCTCAGCGCTCTGCGCAGCGCCGACGTGTAGGCGTATGACGGCGCAACGAAGCCGTCGGGCTCGATGCCCGCGAGCTTCAGCACGCGCCAGCCGGCGTTGACCGCGCGCCTGGTCTCCTCGGCGTCGAGGCCGTTGAACTCGCCGGTGCGCCTGCCCTGTGCCATGCGCAGCAGTCGTCCTGCCGGTCCCGCACCGCCGAGCGGCACGTGCTGGAAGCCGTGCTGGGCGATCGAGTCCCCGGCACGGCGTCGCTCGTGGAGCCATTGGACCATCGCGGGCGAGCGGCCGCCGATCGGGTGCAGGTCCCGCGCTGGGATCACCAGCAGCGTCACCCGGTCCACGCCGTGGTCATCGAGCCAGTCGCGGATCAGCGCGCAGCGCTCGAAGGTGGCCGGCTCGATGCCGTGCAGCGCTACCGCGATCCTCGCCGGGGTGTGGCGCTCACGCAGCGCGCTCATCCTGGTCCACCGCGTCGTGGGAGCCGGCCGCGCGAGGATGCTGCTCGAGAACGCGCTGGTAGCCGCGGCCAAGACGCTCCATCGTGCGCTCCCAGGTGCGCGAGCGCGCGGACCGCAGAGCTGCTGCCGAGAGATGCGAGCGCAGCAGCGGCGAGGCCGCGAGCTCGAGCATCGCGCCGCCCAGCGCCTCGGCGTCCGGCTCGCAGAGGATGCCGCTGACGCGGTTCTCGATCAGCGATAGCGGCCCGCCCCTGGCGACTGCCACCACAGGCAGTCCGCTCGCCTGGGCCTCGAGGATCACCTGTCCGAACGTATCGGTGGCGCTGGGGAACAGAAACATGTCTGCGCTGGCGTACGCGAGCGCCAGCTCGCGGCCCTCCAGCCAGCCGAGGAAGGTGGCGTGCTCGCCGAGCTGCTCCTCGACGCGCTGGCGCTCGGGGCCTCCGCCGGCCAGGAGCATGTGCAGCGCGGGCTCGTGTTCGCGTGCGCGCAGGAAGGCCTCCACCAGCAGATCGGCGCCCTTCTCGCGGGTGATCCTGCCCGAATACAGCACGTTGATGGTGTTGCTCCTCAGGCGCTCGCCGCGCAGGGAGGGATCAAACCGCGAGGTGTCCACGCCGCGGTCCCAGCGCATCACGCGGTCGGCGGGCATGCCGATCGCGGCAAGCGCCGCGTCGGATGCCTCGCTGGGGGAGAGCACGACGTCGCAGGCGCTGTAGAACGCCCCCACCGCCATGCTCATCATCTCCGCCACGCGGCGCTCGCCCGAACGCAGTCCCGCGTATGCGGTCAGCTCCGTGTGATAGCTGCCGATCAGCGGCAGCCCGAGGGCTCTGGCGACCAGCGCGCCCGCGACCCCGGCGGGTCCCGGGGAGCAGACGTGGATCACCTGGAACTCGCCCTCCGCGAGGCCGTCGACCGCAGCGGGCAGGCTCGGCACTCCGATCCGCAGACCAGCGTAGAACGGCACGTCGATCTCCGCCACCGCACCCAGGCGGCGGTCAACCTCCGGATCGGTGCCGACCACCTCGATCTCGAACCCCGGGACGCCGCGGGCGCGGATCTCCTCGATGGTTCGCGTCACGCCATGGGTGGAGCCGATCCCGTCGGCCAGGATCGCCACACGCGGGCGCTCGGCGTCCTCGGCGCGCCCGGTGGCCCAGGCCGGTGCAGAGCGCCTGGCCAGCCCATCGGGAATCGCTGCCAGCTTGGCGTGCTCGCTGGCCAGGAAGGCCGTGGCTGGCGCATACGGGATCGCCGCGATGCATGCCTCAAACAGCCCCTCCGCGCCGGTGCGCAGGTCGGCGTCGCCCCTCACGGCTTCGACCGCCCGTGCAACCGCGCTGGCCAGCTTGCGCTCGTGCAGGCGGCTCGCGCGGCGGTAGAGGTCGGAGTGGCTGAAGCCCTCGTGCTGCATGTGCGCGATCAGGTCGTGCTCGTCGAGATCGTCCAGCTCAACCGCAACGAGCCATGCGCGCAGCAGGCAGCGCGCGTCCTGCGGGCTCACGCCACGCCCCATCGTGCAAGCGCCGTGGCGGGCATCGGCCTCGGTGAGCAGGCGGCGCATCATCGCCAGCACACCGACCGGGTCCGGGCTCACCGCCGCCTCGCCGCCGGGGCCGCGGCCGAGCGAGCGGGCCGTCAGGGCGATCGCCGCGTGAGCCCACTTTGCCGCGCTGCCCTGCGCGCCGCGGGCCAGCACCGCTCCGGCGCGGACGTGGGCGAGGAACTGCTCCGGGTCCGCCGCGGGCGGCGCTTCGGTGAACGTGCGTCCGATGTCAACGCCGGCGTGATCGTCGCTGCCTGCGATGCCGATGGCCTCGCGCGTGGCGACGTAGGTGGCCGCGGGCCTGTTCAGCTCGCGGGAGCGCGCGCCGTTGCGGATCTCCCAGATGCCGAACAGCTCCGCCAGACGCCTGCGATGGCGCGCGGTGAGCGGCGCGCCCACCGTGTAGTAGGGGTGTGCCAGGGCGCATGTGATCCCCCTCTCGAGAAGGTAGGCGGCGCACAGCTCGACGTCGTTGCTGTGAGCCTGCAGCCAGGAGTGGTCCTGCTCGTCGATGCCGTAGCAGAGGACATGGACCGCCTGCGGCTCGCCGCGAAAGTGCGCGGTGAGCTCCTCTGAGAGAAACACGTCTGGCCGGTCGGCGATCTGCTGGACGCCGGCGATGGTGTCGTGGTCGGTGATCGTCACGAAGTCCATCCCGCGCCGCTTGGCGAGCTCGTAGACCTCCTCCGGCGGTGTTGCGCACTCCGGCAGCCCCATGGCACGCTGAACGCCCAGGCGAGACTCCTGGGAGGCGGTGGAGTGACAGTGCATGTCGACCCTCGTTCCCTGCCCGTCCTCGCTCGTCGTTCCTTGACCGTTCATACCGACAGGTTTCCCTGCAAAGTGCGAGCTTTTGTGACCAACCGGGGACGATGGTGTTACGCATCCGTGAAGCGCCGTGGGGCGATCACTAAGCTCCGCCAGCCATGGCAAGCCTCCTGATCACTCCCCTGGCGTCCGCGCTCAGTTATTTCCAGGCGGTCGTGCTGGGTTTCCTGCAGGGCGTGACCGAGCTGTTTCCCATCTCCAGCCTGGGCCACACGGTGCTGTTCCCCACGCTGTTCGGATGGAACGCGCTGGTCGACGCCCAATCGCGCTCGGAGTCGTTCTGGCTGGCTTTCGTGGTGATGCTGCATGTGGGCAGCGCACTGGGACTGCTGATCTATTACTGGCGCGACTACGTGGAAATCGTGAGCGCGTTCCTGCGCACCCTGCGCACCCGCACCATCGAGACCGGCAACGAGCGCCTGGCGTGGCTGATCGTGGTGGCGAGCGTGCCCGCGGGAATCATCGGCATCGCGCTCGAGCATCCGCTGCGCACGCTCACCGCCAAGCCTGCGGTGGCGGCGATCTTCCTGACCTTCAACGGCGTCCTGCTGCTGGCGGCGGAGCGGTTCAAAAAAAGGGCCGAGGTTCGCGAACTGGCAGTCCGCGAGGGGGCCAAGCCCGACGGGGCGCGGCAGCTGCTGACGCTGGAGTACCGCGAGGCGCTGGTGGTGGGCGTCGCCCAGTCAACCGCGCTCGTCGCTGGCATCAGCCGCGACGGCGTGACCATGGGCGCGGGCCTGGCGCGCGGGCTGGATCACAGCGATGCAGCGAGGTTCGCGTTCCTTCTGGCCACCCCGATCATCCTGGCAGCGGGTGTCTTCAAGCTCCCGGATCTGACGGGGCACCTGGGCGACGGGATTCGCGGACAGGCCTTGGTGGCCTGCGCGGTCGCTGCGGTCACCGCCGTCTTCACGGTGCGCTACCTGGTGGGCTACTTCAAGACCAGGACCCTCACGCCCTTTGCGGTGTACTGCATGATGTTCGGCCTGGCAATGGTCATCTACACGCAGGCCTAGCGGCGCTGCGAGGGCCCCGCCGCCGGCCGGCGCGGGCGGGTCACCGGAGAAGCGCCCGGGCCGCCACGGGCCGGGCAAAGCTCCACCGTTAGGCCATCATGTGAGGGATGCCGGTACCCCGCACGCCGCCAAAGATGTTCGAGACACGCAGCCAAGCGTGGCAGGAGGTCGGCCTGCTGCGCCAGATCAGCCCGCGCGTGGTCAAGCGCGCACGGCTGGAGGCACTCGTGCTCGTGCCCCTGTTCGTGGGCGTGGTGCTGCTCTACGACAACCGCGTGAGCCTGCTTGGCAGCACCGTCGTGAGCACCGTGAGGCATCACCGTCACACGGTCACGCGTCTGGAACCTGCACTCGACACCACCGTCACGGCCGTGACGGTGGTGCTGCTGGTGATCCTCGGCTGGGCCATCGCGCGCGACGTGGGACGGGGCCTTGGCCCGGCGCTGTTCCGCCGCCTGGACCCGGCGACCGCTGGCACGGTGGGCTTTGTGATCCGTCTCATCACCGTGCTGGTGGCCGCGCTCGTTGCGCTGAGGGTGGCGGGCATAGAAGCCAAAACGCTCGCGCTGGGCGGTGCCTTCACCGCCGTGATCCTTGGTCTCGCCGCCCAGCAGACGCTTGGCAACCTGTTCGCGGGAACCGTTCTGCTGAGTGCGCGGCCGTTTCGGGTGGGGGAGCGCGTGCGCCTGCAAGGAGGTGGCCTCGCGGGCCAGGTGGAGGGCACCGTGAGCTCGCTCGGCCTGCTCTACACGACCTTCGCAACCGGCGATGACCTGACGCTCGTGCCCAACAGCGTCGTGTTGAACGTGGCGGTGATGCCGCTGCGCGAGCCAGAGGCGGTCAACCTGCGCGCGCGGCTGCGCGCCGGCATGACCCCGGCGGATCTTCAGGAGACGCTGGAGCGCTCGCTGCACACGCCGCTTCGCGACGCCCCGCGCATCACCCTCGAGGAGCTTGACGGCGACGAGGTGGTCGTACGGATCGCGGCCACGCCGCTGGTGGCCTCCGAAGGCCGTCAGCTGGCGGGGGAGCTGCTGGCGGTGGTCTCGCGTGAGACCACCAGCTCCGGCGCGGGCACCCGGTAGCGCAGGAACAGCTGGGACTCGCTCTCCACAGCCGAGATCAGCTCGAGCGTGAGCGCGGGGTCGAGAGCCAGCGAGGCGAGTATGCGCAGCTCCGCCCCCTCGGCCGCGTCGCCCACCAGTTTCGGCGCCAGGCACAGGCAGAGCTCGTCGACGAGCCCCGCGCCCAGCAGTCCCGCGGCGAGATGTGGCCCGCCCTCGCAGAGCACCGTCTGAACGCCGAAGCGCGCGGCGAGCTCGACGAGCGCAGCGGCCAGGTCCACCCGCCCTCCCGCACGGCTCCGCAGGTAGTCCACCTGGGCGCGCGCGCCCGGCGCAAGCTCGCCGCGGGATGCGGTGATGATCACGACGTGGCTGTCGGCGTCCGCCATCAGCGGGACCTCAGCCGGCACGTCCAGGCTCGCCGAGACGACGCAGGCCAGCGGCTGCTCGGAGAGCCCTCGCTCGAGCCGCAGGCGTCGAACGCCCTGGTCGCGGATCAGCGCGCGATAACCCTCCGCGCGCACGGTGCCGGCGCCCACCAGCACCGCGTCCGCGGCTGCCCGCAGCGCATGGAACATCTGCCGATCCGCACTGCCGCTGAGCGCTCCCGACAGACCCCCCAGCGTGGCGTGCCCGTCGAGGCTCGAGACCATGTTCAGCATCACGGACGGCCTCGATGCTCCGCCGCGCCCGGCGGAGCGCTCCCACCGTCCCCACTCCGCCACCAGCTCCGCGGCGGTGACCGCAGCGCCGGGCGGGATCAGGCGGCGCATGGAGGTGCTTGCGGAGCTCTCCGCGCGGTCGGCTGGCGACGCTGCGCTCACCGCCCCAGACTAGCCGCCGGACGACCCGGGCGTGGGGTCATCGAGAAGGCAACATCTCAACAACACGAGCCGCTTGTGACGTGCTACGGTCGTGCTGTCTGGCCGGAGGAAAACCCGGCGAAAGCAGTGCAAGCGCTCGCAGGTCGAAGCTTCAAGAAGCATCCTCCGCGTAGCAGCACGCACATACCGTGGAGGAATTCACAGCATGCCAACCGGCACCGTAAAGTGGTTCAGCGACGACAAGGGGTTCGGCTTCATCACCCCCGATGACGGTGACAAGGACCTGTTCGTCCATCACACCGGCATCAACGGCGAGGGCTACCGCTCACTGCAGGAGGGCGCCAAGGTCTCCTACGACCCGGAGCAGGGCGAGAAGGGCCCCAAGGCGGTAAACGTCCAGGCTCTCTGAGCCGGCTCACTCCCGCATAGGCAGAACGAGGGCCCGCCACCGCGGGCCCTCTGCTTTTGCAGGGCAGATATCGTGGCGGGCGCTCACATGGCAGGCGAAGCCGGCACCCTTCCCCTCCCCGGCGCCCCTCTGGAGGATGGCGCCGCCGGCGCGCGCCGGGCCGTAGGCCGCCGGCGTACCCGGCCGCTGACCGGTGAGCGCGCGAGCACGCTGCGCTGCGCTGCTGCGCTCGGCGCGATCGTGCTGCTGAGCCTGTTCGTCGTGATCGTCACCGCGGACCGGCCCAGCGGGCTGGCTCCGACCAGCCACATCGGTTACTTCCCGCGCTGGATGGCCGGCCCGCTGGAGGGCCTGTGGCCGGGTCTCACACGCAACGGCAATGACCTGCGCTACATGTTCACGGCCGCGATCCTGGCCATGTACGGCTGCTACCTGCTGGTGCTGCGCAATGCCACCAGGGTGTCCGCGCGCTGGGTGATCGCCGCGATCGTGACGGTGCACGTGATCTTCGTGCTGGCCCCGCCGATGGCTCTGACGGACGTGTTCAACTACATCAACTACGGGCGCATGGAGGTGGTCGACCATCTGAACCCGTACACCACCATCCCGATCGTCGAGCCCCATAGCGACCCGTCGTTCGCTCTGAGCAACTGGCACGAGCTGCTGAGCCCCTACGGCCCGCTGTTCACGATGCTCACCTTCGCGGTGGTGCCGCTCGGCGTGGCGGGTTCCTTCTGGGTGCTGAAGGGCCTGCTGGTGCTGAGCAGCCTGGCGATCATGCTGCTGGTGTGGCAATGCGCGAGGTTGCTCGGGCGGGAGCCGCGCGCAGCCATAGCCCTGGTCGGCCTGAACCCGATCGTGCTGGTGTGGGGACTGGGCGGTGACCACAACGACTTCCTGATGATGCTGCTGATCATGCTGGCCGTGTACATGCTGCTGGCGGGCACCGGGCGGCGCGCCGTCTGGGAGGGCCCGGTGCGGCGCCTGCGCTCCTGGCTGCTGCCACTGGCCCCGCTGGACATCGGCGCCGGAGCGGCCCTGGTCACCGCGACCGCGCTGAAGGCCTCCGCCGCCGTGCTGATCCCGATCGTCCTGGCAGGGATGCTTCGCAACCGCCGCTCGGTGGCCCAGCTCGTGCTGGGCATGGTGACAATGGGTCTGCTGCTGGGACTGGCGAGCCTGTACGCGTTCGGGCTGCACATCCCGGACCTGAGTACCCAGAGCAGCCTGGTGACACCGGAGAGCCTGCCCAACCTGCTCGGTCTGGCGGTGGGTGCGGGAGGGGAGACGGAAACCCTGCATGTCGTGATGGATCTGGTGCTCGCGTCCGCGCTGATCCTGTGCGCGCGCCTCGCGTATGTCAGACGCGACCCCGTCACGGCATGCGGATGGGCCAGCATGGCGCTGCTCGCAACGCTCAGCTGGGTGCTGCCGTGGTACGTGCTGTGGGTCCTGCCGCTCGCCGCCCTGTCCAGCTCCGTGCGCCTACGCAGGAGCGCGATGGTCTTCGGTGTCTACCTGATAATCGCCTGGGCGCCCGCATCGGGCCTGCTCTGGAACGCGATCGGCTTCGAGCCCGAACACACGGCCATCGGGCGGCTTCACCAGCGCTCCGTTCGCGAGCTGCTGAACTGAGGCATACGCGTCCCCGGGCGCCTTGGCTAGTCGCCCTCCTGACCCGGCGGCCGGCGCTGGGCCTTGCGCGCACCCGCGCGTCGCTTGGCCTCCAGGCGCCGGGCGCGCGATGCCGCCGTGGGGCGGGTGGCGCGGCGGTGGCGAGGGATCGCGAGCGCGTCCGTCAGGCGCCCGGCCAGCCGCGCCAGCGCGAGCTGGCGGTTGCGCGTCTGGGAGCGCTCATCCTGTGCCACCGCCACCACGCGCGTGCCCACGCGCGCCAGGATGCGCTCGCGCTGTGCATCGCTCAGCGCGCGGGAGGATCGCACGTCGAAGACCGCTTCCACTCGAGATGCGGTCACGTTTGCGTGCTGCCCTCCCGGGCCCGAGGAGCGGCTCGTGCGGAGCGTGATCTCCGCCAGCGGGATCGACAGGCGGCCGTCCACGCGCAGCGAACCGGCAAGTGGCTCCTGCTCCTCCGCGCCCTCGGCCATCCGCGCTGACGCCGGGGGCTCTCAGCCGGGCTGCTTGGAGGCATCGTGGATGGCCCTCACGCGCTGCTCCTCGCCTGGGGGCACGCGGCCATCGCGTCCGATGTAGCCATCCTTGCCACCGGCGCACAGGTAGACCGCATCGGAGTCGCCCACGTTGCGTATGCGGCGCACCGTGCCTGCGTCCACGCGAGCCAGCCCACCGGCGCCCAGCCGTGACACCGTGCCGTCACCGAACTCCATGTCGATCTCGCCGGAGTGCACGAAATAGAGCTCCTCCTGCTCGTCGTGGTAGTGGGCGCCCGTCTCGATGCCGGCGGGCAGCACGATGGCGTTGACTCCAAACGCCGTCACATCCAGCGCCTTTCGCACCTTGCGAAAGCCGGGCCCCTCGCCGAGATCCTCCAGGTGGGCCGTCGCCCAGCCCTCTCCACGTCTGACGTTCGCGTACTGCGTCGATGCCTCCATCGTGCTCCTCCTCAGTGTTCGGCCACGGTCCCGCCATCCGGCGAGAGCGGACGTCCCTCGCTCGCCCAGCGCAGGAGCCCGCCCGTCATGGAGTATGCCCGGAATCCGGCTGCGCGCAGCGCCTGTGCCGCCATCTCCGAACGACCGCCAACACGGCAGTAGAGCACCACGGGCTCGCCCGCGTCGAACGTCGCGGCCTGCGCGCTCAGATCGTTCATCGGGACGTGGCGGCTGCCGGCGATATGGCCTGCCTCGCGCTCATAGGGCTCGCGCACGTCGACCAGCGCCAGCGCGCGCCCGGAGGCAATCCACGCAGCCAGCGCGGCGGGATCCAGATCGATGCCCTCGGGGTCGGCGGGGTCGCTCATCCATGGTGAGCCTAGCGGCCGGCGGATGGCGCCGCAGACGTGAACATTTTCCGGATCTCGCCACGAGTGGGCTGCTTCATCACTAGGATCAGCAGATATGGAGGCGGTGAGCGATATCTACACGATCCCGCAGGAGCATCTGGACTTCTGCGCCACCATCGGCCAGATCGCAAGGGAGCGCATCGCCCCGCGCTCGTCTGAGATAGACGAGCGCGCTGAATACCCGTGGGACGTGCGAAAGCTGCTGGGCGAGCAGGACATCCTGGGGCTGCCCTTCCCCGCCGAGTTCGGCGGCACCGGCACCGGCACGCTGATGCTGAACATGGCTGTCGAGGAGATCGCCAAGGTGGACGCCGCGTGCGCGCTGATCCTGATGGTGCAGGAGCTCGGCACGCTGCCGATCCAGCTGTTCGGCAGCGACGAGCTCAAGGAGCGCTTCCTGCCCAGGTGCGCCACCGGCGAGTGGTCCCCCGCCTTTGCTCTCTCAGAGCCCGAGGCCGGCTCCGATCCCGCTGGGATGAAGACCACGGCGGTCAAGGACGGCGAGGAGTGGGTGATCACGGGCACCAAGAACTGGATCACCAATCTGGGGGTCGCGGACTTCTACATCACCTTCGCCGTGACCGATCGCGAGACCCGCCGGCTGACCGCTTTCGTCGTGGAGGCCGATCGGCCGGGCTTCAGCGTGGGCAAGCTCGAGCACAAGCTGGGGATCCGGGCCTCGCCCACCGGCCAGCCAATCTTCGAGGAGGTTCGCGTACCGGACTCCAATGTCATAGGACAGGTCGGCAAGGGGCTGTCCGTGGCGCTGGGCACGCTGGAGCGGACGCGCCTCGGTGCGGCCGCCCAGGCGGTCGGCATCGCGCAGGGCGCCACCGACTACGCGGTCGCCTACGCCAGGGAGAGACGACAGTTCGGCAAGGCGATCAACGAGTTCCAGGCCATCCAGTTCAAGCTCGCCGACATGGAAACCAGGACCGCCGCGGCGCGCGAGCTGCTCTACAAGGCATGCGCGATGGCCGATCAGGGACACCCCGACCGCGCCAAGTACTCCTCGATGGCAAAGGTGTTCTGCTCTGACACCGCTATGGCGGTGACGGTCGAGGCGGTGCAGGTGCTGGGGGGCTATGGATATGTCAAGGAGTATCCGGTGGAGCGCATGATGCGCGACGCCAAGATAACCCAGATCTACGAGGGCACCAACGAGATCCAGCGTCTCGTGATAGCCCGCACGCTCAAGTAGGCGGCGGCAGGGCGTCTCATGCGCTGGTCATCCTCATCAGGCCACCGCGGTCAGCTGCGGCGCGTTGGAGCCGCATCGATCATCGCCATGTCCGTTGGTCTGGTGGTGCTGGTGGTGGGGCAGGGCTTCAGCACGATCGGCATCGTGCGCGCGCTCGAGGACGTCGCTCTGGGAGTGATCGTGGCGGGTGCGCTGATGGGAACGGTGGCGTTCGTCGCGGTACGCATGGCCGGCTGGAAGGACCCCGAGTCCGAGGGCGAGTTCGAAGAGATCGTGCGCAACGCGGAGCTGCTCGCCCGCGAAGGCCTCGCGGTGGCACCGGAAGAAAGCGAGTTCATGGAGCTGGACCCTCTCGACGACCATGACTTCGAGGAGCTGGTGCGCGACGCTCTTGACGACCTTCCCGACCTGCTGCGCAACGCGCTGCGCCACGTGGCGGTGGTGATCTCCGACGGAGGGCGCCGCGTTGGCGCCTACGGCCTCTACCAGGGCGACGGCGCCAGCAAAGACAACACCCACGATCGCATCGTCATCTTCCGTGACACGCTGCGCCGCGATTTCGGTCACGACGCCGACCTGCTGCGCGACCAGGTGACGCGCACGGTGCGCCACGAGCTCGCCCACCATGTCGGGTTCGACGAGCTGGGCGTTTCCCGCCTGGACCTGTGACCAGGCGCGGTGCCGCCTGCGAGCATTCACTAGGATTGCCGCCTCGCGCCGCACATCGCTGATCCGCGCGCGCCAAACGACCAAGGAGAGAGAGCGCTGTCATGCCCGAAGCTGTGATCGTCGATGCCATCCGTACACCCATCGGGCGGGCGGTCAAGGGTTCGCTGAAATCGGTGCGGGCGGACGACCTGGCCGCTGTGCCGCTGAGGGCGCTGCTCGAGCGCAACCCGCAGCTGGAGTCCAGCTCCGTGGTGGACGTGATGATGGGCTGCGGCTTTGCGCAGGGGGAGACGGGATACAACGTCGGGCGCAACGCGGCGCTGCTTGCTGGCATCGATTTCCACGTGCCGGGAACCACGGTGAACCGCTTCTGCGCCTCGTCGCTGCAGACCGCGCGAATGGCCTTCCACGCGATCAGGGCGGGCGAGGGCGACACCTACATCGCCGCTGGGGTGGAGGCGATCTCGCGCTCCGGCGAAAGCCCGCCGTTCGAGTTCCATCACACGCTGGACGGCTCAGAGGGCTCTCTGTACAACGTCTACATCCCGATGGGCCTCACCGCCGAGAACGTGGCGGAGCAGTACGGCGTGAGCCGCGAGGCTCAGGACGAATGGGCCGTGATCTCACAGAACCGCGCCGTGGCCGCCCAGGAGTCCGGGCACTTCGACGCGGAGATCGTGCCGGTCAGCGCGCCGGCGCACAAGGACCGGGACCGCGAGGGCAACGAGGTCGACGTGCCCGAGCAGCTGGTCAGCAAGGACGACGGCCCCAGGCCGGGGACGACCCTGGAGCGGCTGGCGGGTCTGAAGCCCGCGTTCAAGCCCGACGGGACCGTCACCGCCGGCAACGCCTGTCCCCTGAACGACGGTGCCGCCGCGCTGCTGATCATGTCCGAGGAGAAGGCTCGCGAGGGCGGCTTTCAGCCGAAGGCGCGGATCGTGGCCTCGACAGTGGTTGCGATACGCCCTGAGATCATGGGGGTGGGCCCCATCCCGGCGATCCAGCAGCTGTTGAAGGTGACGGGCATGAGCATCGACGATGTGGACATCGTCGAGATCAACGAGGCGTTCGCCGCCCAGATCGTGCCGTGCCGCGACGAACTGGGTATCGACCCGGAGAAGCTCAACCCGTTCGGAGGCGCCATCGCCCTCGGCCACCCGTTCGGCATGACGGGCGCGCGCATCATGACCACACTGCTCAACGGGCTGCGTGCGAAGGACGGCACCTATGGCATCGAGTCGATGTGCGTGGCGGGCGGCATGGGGATGGCGATGCTGGTGGAGCGCCTTTCCTAGGCCATCCGGCGCGATCGCCTGCCGCAGAGCGGGCGTCAGTGGGTGCGCGTGACCTTCAGCCAGTACTGCTGGTTGACGATCGGATGGGGCGCAAGGCGAGCTGAGAGCCCGTGGCGGGCTGCCTCCTGGACTATCCAGCCGAGGCTGTGTCGAACCACGCCGACCTGGTCTGACTCGTGGCTGCGCCCAACCCACTGCTCGCCTGCGTAGCCGGCCCGCGAAGCGGACCGTGAGAGCCTGCTGATCGACGGCGCGAACGTGCCGAGCGCGGTGGAGGTGGCGAGCACGCCGAGCACGGGGAAGCGCCTGCCCAGCTTGACCATGCGGGTGGCGGGGTGGTAGGTCGCGAGCAGCATGCCTGCCGGCGCGCTAGACGCGGCAAAGGAGCCCAGCATCGTGCTGATCTGCTCGCGCGAGGTGTGCGTCCAGATCGATCTCGCCAGGACGTAGTCGAAGGCCACCCCGAACACCGAGAGGTCAAAGTCGTCGTTGTCGGCGAAATGCGCCTGAGCGCGAGCGACCACGTCGGGCTCCAGCAGGCGGTCCAGCCCCACCTGCAGCATCGCGCTGTTGGGCTCGATGCCGTAGTAGCAGCCGGGTTCCAGGAAGCGCATCAGCCAATAGCCCACGCGCAGGGCGCCGCAGCCGAAGTCCAGCACGCGCGAGCCGGGTCGAAGGCCCTCGCGCAGGAGCACGTCGAAGCTGAGACGCCCGACGCGTTCGAAGTCAACGGTCGGCCCACCCAGGAATATGCCCTCGGCGGCGATGCGCTCGGATCGCTCCTGGAGTGTCTCCGGCATCGCGCGCCCAGCCTAGCGGGGAGGCATCCTGAGCGCGCCGTCGAGGCGAATGGTCTCTCCGTTGAGCATGCGGTTCTCCGCGACGTGGCAGACGAGCTGCGCATACTCCTGCGGGTGCCCCAGGCGCGCAGGGTAGGGGACCCCCGCGCCGAGCTTCTCGCGGGCCTCGCTGGGCAGCGCGGCCAGCAGCGGCGTGTCGAACAGCCCCGGTGCAATCGTGTTGACGCGAATGCCGTACTGAGCGAGATCGCGTGCAGCGGGCAGCGTCATTGCGACCACGCCGCCCTTGGAGGCGGAGTAGGCGATCTGGCCGATCTGTCCGTCGAACGCCGCGATCGATGCGGTGTTCACGCAGACGCCGCGCTCGCCGTCCTCTGCGGGCGCGTTGGAGATCATCGCCGCGCAGGACAGCCGCAGCGCGTTGAAGGTACCGATCAGGTTGATCTCGATGATCCTCTGGAAGGGCTCCAGCGGGTGCGGTCCCCTCGAGCCGGCCACCTTCGCCGCCCAGCCCGTCCCCGCGCAGCAGACGGCCAAGCGCAGGCCGCCCTCACCCACGGCCGCGCGCTCAACCGCCGCCTGCACCTGATCTTCCCTGCGGACGTCGCAGACGATGAACTGCACTCCCAGCTCGCCTTCAAGCTCCGCGCCGCGCTCAGCGGCTATATCGGCAGCGGTTACGTGCGCTCCGCGCGAGTGCAGCTCCCGCACGGTCGCCGCGCCCAGACCGGACGCTCCACCAAACACGATCGCCGCTGCTCCGTCTATCTGCATCGGCGCGCATCCTACCTGCGCCCGCCCGAGTGTCCGGCGCGGCCGGCCGGCTGAGGTCTGCGGCGTGTGATGCGGTCCACGGGCACGCGCCCGTGCAGCGCTACCCGGCTCGGCTTGAGAGCGTCAGCGCGAAGAGCTCATCGGGGTCGGTGAGCCAGCGGACCAGGCGCAGGCCCGCGGCGGCGAAATCTCCCTGCAGGCGCTCGGGGGTGAACTTGGCGCTGATCTCGGTGCGCAGCTCCTCGCCCTGCTCGAAATGCACCGCCAGACCGAGGTCGCGCACCAGTGCTGTGTGCCTGCGCCGAGCCCGCAGTCGCATCTCGATCCACTCGTTGGCGGGGTCGAAAAGCGCCACATGGTCGAAGTCCTGAGGGTCGAAATTCGCATCCAGCTCGCGGTTGACCACGAGCAGCACGTTGCGGTTGAACTCCGCGGTGACGCCCTGCGCATCGTCGTAGGCCGCCTCCAGCACACTCGGATCCTTGACCAGGTCGGTGCCCATCAGCAGGTGGTCCTCCGGCCCCATCAGACGCGAGATCTGGCGCAGGAAGCGCCGGCGGCTACCGGGCGGGAAGTTGCCGATGGTGCCCCCGAGGAACGCGAAGATGCGGGGACCCTCGGCGGCCGGAACGCGGTCGAGATGGCGTTCGAAGTCTCCGATCACGCCGTGCACCTGCAGGCCCGGGTACTCGCGCGTGAGCTCCTCGGCGCAGTCGCGCACCATGGTCTCCGTCACGTCGATCGGCACGTAGCGCCGCAGCCTGCCGGCGGCATGCAGGGCGTCGAGCAGCACGCGCGTCTTGGCGGCTGTCCCGGAGCCCAGCTCGACCAGCTCGACCGCCCCTGTCAGCTCCGCGATGTCCGTGGAGCTCGTCTCGAGGATCGCGCGCTCGGCGCGCGTCGGGTAGTACTCGGGGAGCTCGCAGATACGGTCGAACAGCTCCGCGCCGCGCGCGTCGTAGAAGTGCTTGGGCGGCAGCTCCTTGAACGGCCGCGTGAGCCCGTCGAGCACGTCGTCGGCGAGTGAGCGCTCCTGCGAGCCGTCGAGGTGCGAGTCGATCCGGATCGCTCCGGCCGGCAGCTCCTCCCGCGGTGGGCTCAGCGGCTCGCTCACGAGTCGCTCGCCAGTCTCACGCCCGCGAATATCTGCCGGCGCTGTGGCAGATCCCAGTTGCGGAAGGTGATGCTCGCCACGCGCGCGTCGGTGGCCCAGGAGCTACCGCGCAGAACTCGGTAGTTGCTGCCGAAGAAAACCTCGGAGTACTCGCGGTAGGGGTGAGCGCGAAATCCCGGGTAGCCGTGGAAGTGGGTCTGCGTCCACTCCCACACGTCCCCCACGCCCGCGAGCAGGCCCCGGGACCCCGGCACGTCGGAGGTGTGCCGGCCGCCCGTCTGCCCCTGCCCCCAGGTCGCCGCCCTCTCCCACTCGGCCTCCGTCGGGAGGCGTGCATCGTGGGCTCTGGCGTAGGCGTCGGCCTCGAACCAGGAGATGTGACAGGCGGCGGCCTCGGGGTGACCAGCGCCCACCGCCTCATGGTGGGTGATGTCGTACTCCTGCTTCCAGGCCCAACCCTCATCGCTCCACCACTCGCGGCGCTCGTACCCGCCGCCCTCGCTGAAGCGCATCCAGCTGGCGTTGCTGACGGGCCGACGGGCGATCCGGTAACCGGGAAGCTCCACGGTGTGTCGCGGGCGCTCGTTGTCGTATGCGAAAGCACCGTCTGGGGCGCCCATCTCGAATGCGCCGGCGGGCACCTCGATGAAATCCTCAGGGCCCATCAGAGGAGCGGTGGCGAACTGCTCGCGGCCGAGCAGGCCCGCTATGACCATCGTCTGGCGCATCGTCTCGCAGTGCTGGAGCTCGTGGCGCAGCACCATCTCCCAGACCGTGCCGTCACCGGGGCCGCGCCTTGCCAGCACCTCCAGCGCGCGTGCGCGCACCTCCTCGAGGTAGGCCCTTGCCTCGTCAGGACCGAGCGCCTGTATGTCCCCGCGCACCGCGCGGGGGGTCTCGAACGCGTCGTAGAGCGCTGCGAGGTCGGGGCGCAGCAGCTCCAGCGCGCCCTCGCGGTGGCAGAGCCACAGGTCCTCGTACGCCGCAATGTGTCCGAGATCCCAGACCAGTGGGCTCATCAGCGGCGAGTGCACCCGCTGCAGCTCATCCTCACTCAGTCCGCCCACCAGAGCCAGCGTGTCCGCGCGCGCGGCGCTCATCGCCGACAGCAGCTCTTCGGCTCGCGGGACGTGGGTTGGGATCTGCACGGCGTCGGGAGCCATAAGGCTTGAGGCCTCACTCTAGTGCTTCGAAGGGGCTCGCAAGGGACGCGCCCAACGGCAATGTGCCCGCGGGCAGCCTAGCCAAACTCCACGGGCGCGCCCGTGTCGTTCCAGCGCGAGAGGATCGCGGCCTCTCGCTCGTAGCCGAGAACACAGAGGGCGCCGGTGGCCAGGCCCAGCCGCGACCCCTCGGCGGGGTCGAGCTCGGCCCAGCGAGCTCCGAGGACACGCAGCATGTGACCATGGGAGAACACCGCAGCGGGGCCTGCGCCCGCGCGGATCTCCGCGATCACCCGATCCGCGCGCGCTCCCACATCGGCGGCGCTCTCGCCGCCGGGACAGCCGTCGCTCCAGAGGTACCAGTCCGGGCGCTGCCTGCGGATCTCCACGGTGGTCAGGCCCTCGTAGTCGCCGTAGTCCCACTCGAGCAGATCGCTGCGCTGCTGCGCGCGCTCGGCAAAGCCGCACAGCTCGCAGGTTTCGCGTGCGCGCGCCAGCGGGCTCACCAGGATCAGGGCGAACGCGTCAGGGTCCAGACGCGACGCCAGCACCCGCGCGGCGTCGCGGCCGGCATCGGTGAGCGGGATGTCGCTGCGGCCTGTGTGTCGTCCGTCGCGGCTCCACTCGGTCTCGGCGTGGCGGACGAGCAGCACCTGCCTGCCCGCAGCGGGGGCGGTGCTCACGTTCTGGGGCCGGCTGGTGCGGCGGCATCGTCCAGGATCACCGTCAGACGCTCACGCGCCAGCAGGCTGGCCGGGACGTGCGCGGTGGGTTCGCCGAGCATCGCCTGCACCGCGTCGGCCTTGGAGGCGCCCGTGGCGAGCAGCACGCAGCTGCGTGCTGCTCGCAGCACTGCAAGGCTCAGCGTGAGCCGCTGCGGTGGCGGCTTGGGCGAGTCCTGGATTCCCAGGCAGAGCGCGTCCGTGCCGGCCTCCAGCGACGCGGCCCCGGGAAACAAAGAGGCCACATGCCCATCCGGACCGATGCCCAGCAGGATCACGTCCAGCACCGGCGGGCCCGCCGGGTACGAGTCGCTGCGTGGCGCCAGCGTGGCGAGCTCGTGCGCGTAGCGGCTGGAAGCCTCCGCCGGACCAAGCTCCCCCTCCATGCGGTGGACGCGCTCGCGCGCGATGCCTGCGGGGCCGATCAGCTTCTGGCTGGCAAGCAGATAGTTGCTCTGCGGATCATCCGGTCCGACACAGCGCTCGTCGGCGAACCAGACGTGAACCGCCGCCCAGTCCGTTGCGCCGGCAGCGAGCAACTCGAAGGTGCGCCCCGGCGTGGTGCCGCCGCTCAGCGCCACGTGGGCTGCGCCGCGCCGCTCCAGAGCGCCGGCGATCAGCAGTTCGATCGTCTCCGCCGCCCGCTGCGCCACACTCTCCGCGTCCGGGCAGCTCGTCAGGCGTGTCATGGCAGCATCGCGCGCGCTGCCGTCATCGCGGGGATGTAGGTGGGGTCGCGCAGCAGCGCCTGGCGGATGCCCTCGCCGAGCACACCGGTCTCCCCGCGCGAGGCGCCCATCAGGGTCCACTCGCGATCGATCCCGCGTGGGTCGCGCGAGCGCGCCCTCAGGCCGCCCGGCCCACGGGAGAGCCGCAGGCTGCGCCCGGAGGCGGTGGCGACGGTGACGTCCTCCAGGCCCCTGACCATCAGCTCCGGTGCAGACTGCGCGCGCAGCGTCACGTCCTGGCGGTTGGAGTGCGCGCTGCCGGTGAGCGTGTCGCCATGTTCAACGAGCTCCGCTGAATCCCAACCCAGGCGCGAGGAGAGCCACCCGAGCATCAGCAGCGCGGCTACTCGCGATTCGGGATGGTGGCGAATGGTCACCTCTGTCAGCGTGCGCAGCTCCCCGCGCATGTGGTGCGGATCGAACGTGGCGGCGATGCGCTCGCGCCAGGGGGTCGAGCGCAGCCACGCGAGGTCCACCACGTACGCGTGATGGCTGAGCTCGCCCGCGCGGTCCAGCGCATCGGCGGCCATCGGCTCGTCAACCGAGTCCAGCAGCACGGCCTGCGCGAGCGGCAGCAGGTCCTGGACGAGCTCGTGGTGACCGTGCGGGGACCACAGCAGTGTGGGCAGGTCCGTCACCACCAGCGGGTCGGCCAGCTGCAGCAGGTCATCCAGATGGTGGTCGCCGAGTTCGACCACCACGGTCTCCCGCAGCAGTGCCATTTCGCCGTGCTCCGCGTCGCCTTCGGCGGCGATCATCACGCGTGCGTCAAGGCGCTGGCGGCGTTGCTCGTAGGAGAGCACCACCAGCCGCGAGGCGTGGTAACGGCCCACTCCGCGCAGCCTGTTGGCGATTTCGCCCGTCCACTCCCGGTCGACCAGCGCGATCATGTTCAGCACGCGCGCGGGTAGGAAGTTCTCGTTTTCGGCGTGGCGCTGGATCAGCAGCTGGCGCAGCGCCGCCTCGATGGCGTCGGGGGTGGTTCCCTGTTCAGACCAGACCGCGTCGCTGGTGCCGGGCATCAGATCGCACGCCAGCGATCATCCCCGCGCAGCAGGGCGCTCGCCTCCGCGGGCCCCTGCGAGCCCGCCTCGTAACCGGGCAGCGGGCCCGGCGTGGCCGCCCAGGTACTGACGATGGGGTCGCAGATCCGCCACTGCGCCTCCACCTCGTCGTTGCGGGTGAACAGCGTGGCATCGCCGCGCATCGCATCGGTGATCAGCCGCTCGTAGGCCTCTGGGCTCTGGGACAGGAACGCAGTTCCGTAGAGGAACTCCATGTTGACCGGGCGGATGATGATGCGCGTGCCCGGGATCTTTGCGCCAAGTCGCAGCGAAACGCCCTCGTTGGGCTGCAGGGTGAGTACGAGCTGGTTGGGCTGAACCCCCAGCGAGCCGTCCTGGCTGAACGCCAGGTGCGGCACCGGCTTGAGCGTGACCGCGATCTCGGTGACCTTGCGCGCGAGGCGCTTGCCGGTTCGCAGATAGAACGGCACGCCCGCCCAGCGCCAGTTGTCCACCTCCAGGCGCAGCGCCGCATAGGTCTCGGTGTTGGACTGCTCGGGGACGCCCTCCTCCTGCAGGTATCCGGCCACGTCCTCGCCGCCGGCGTGCCCGGCGGTGTATTGAGCGCGCACCGACATGTCGGGGATCTCCACCGGCGTGGGCTCCGGGATCGCATGCAGCACCTTCACCTTCTCGTTGCGCACCTCTTCGGCCGTGAAGCTCACCGGCGGCTCCATCGCCACATGGCAGAGCAGCTGCAACATGTGGTTCTGGATCAGGTCGCGCAGTGCGCCGGCGCTGTCGTAGTAGTCCGCTCGCGAGCCGATGCCGAGATCCTCGGAGGCAGTGATCTGCACGCTGTCGATGAAGTTCCGGTTCCACAGCGGCTCGAACATGCCGTTGGCGAACCGGAAGGCCATCATGTTCTGGACGGTCTCCTTGCCGAGGTAGTGGTCGATGCGGAACACCTGGGTCTCGTCGAAGATCGACAGCACGCTGCGGTTGAGCTCGCGCGCCTCCGCAAGCGTGGTGCCGAACGGCTTCTCGATGATCAGCCGCACCTGCGACTGCTCGCGCTGGGCGAGCTCGGAGCGGCCCAGGGCCTCGACGATCACGGGGAAGAAGCTCGGCGCGGTGGACAGGTAGAAGGCGCGGTTCAGCGGCTGGCCCTCAGCGCTCTCAAAGGCATCCAGGCACTCCCTCAGCTCGGCGTACACAGCGTCGTCGTCGAAGGTGCCCGGCACGTACTTGACGTTGCTCAGAAGGCTGTCGAGCACCTGCTCATCGGGTTCGCGGCGGGAGAAGCGGCGAATCGCCTGCTCGCACTCAGACCGGTAGTCGTCGTGCTCTTTTTCTTTGCGCGACACGCCGATCAGGTGGAAGCGCTCGGGCAGTGCCCCGTCATGGGCGAGGTTGTAGATGGCGGGCAGCAGTTTGCGCCGCGCCAAATCGCCGGTCGCGCCGAAGATGACCAGCGAGGTGGGCGCCACCGGCAGGCGCTCGAGGCCAGCCGTGAGCGGGTTCTCCGGCTCCGGCTGACCAGTGGGGCGACCCGCCAGCGCCGCCACGCTCAGCCTCCCTTGCTCCGCGTCGAGCCGGCGGAGTTCCCTTTGGCTCGCCGCGGCGCCGGCGCGGAGGCAGCGCTCGAGGTGCCCGCCGGCGCGCTCTTGACCGCGTGGCCGCCGAACTGGTTTCTGAGCGCCGCCAGCACACGGTCGGCGAAGTCGCCGTTGCCGCGGGAGCGGAAGCGCGCATACAGCGACGCCGTGATGACCGGCGTGGGGACGTCCAGCGCGGTCGCGTCCTGGATCGTCCAGCGCCCCTCGCCGGAGTCCTCGGTGTAGCCCTCGATCGCACCCAGGTCGTTGCCGTCCGCCTCGAAAGCCCTGGCCGCGAGTTCGCACAGCCACGAGCGCACGACCGATCCCTGTCCCCACAGATGCGCGATCTTGGCGTTGTCGAGCTCGTACTCGCACTTGTCGAAAACGTCGAAGCCCTCGGCATAGGCCTGCATCAGGCCGTACTCCACGCCGTTGTGCACCATCTTCACGTAGTGCCCCGCGCCGGAGGGGCCAAAGCGCATCCAGCCGCGCGCGCCGATCGCCGCACGGCTCTGCTCATTGGTCTCGGGTGCCAGCACGTCGAGGATCGGTGAGAGCCGTTTGATCGCCCGCTGCGGGCCTCCCACCATCATGCAGTAGCCGACTTCCAGGCCCCACACGCCTCCTGAGACCCCCACATCGACGTATTCGATGCCGCTGCGTTTCAGTTCCTCCGAGCGGCGCTTGTCGTCGGTCCACTTGGAGTTGCCGCCGTCCACGATCATGTCGCCCTTCTCCAGCAGCTTGGCGAGCTTGTCGACGGTCTCCTGCGTGGGCGCTCCGGCGGGGACCATGATCCAGACTATGCGCGGCGCCTGCAGCTTCTTGACCAGATCCCTGAGGGATACCGCACCGGATGCGCCGTTCTTGACCGCCTGCCCGACGGCCTTCTCGTCGAAGTCGAACGCCACGACCTCGTTGTCCGAGTCTCGTCGGATCCTGTGGACCATGTTGCCGCCCATCTTTCCCAGCCCGACGAATCCGATTTGGGTCATCTGCTCCTCATCTCATCCGGCGCCTTGCCGGGTCTCTTTGGTTGCAAGTCAAACGTCAGCGTCCCGCTGTTCAGTTCCCGGCGGCAGCAGTCTTGAAGCTCCGTGTCAGAGCGCGTAGCGCATCGGCCGGGTCCGCGCCGTGCAGGCGCACCCGCTCGGCGGGCAGCCCGAGCCCGCGAAGCGTCTGCAGGTCGCCGATCGCCTGCGCTTCCTTGAGTGTCGCGAATCCATAGGGAGCGCCGGGTATCTGCACGTCGGATGGGCCGTCGTGCACCAGCTGCAGGAAGCGTCCGACCGGCGGTCCGCCCTTGTGGAACTGGCCCGTCGAGTGCAGGAAGCGCGGTCCGTAGCCGAACGTGCTGGCCGACTGCGTGGCGTGGAGGATCGCCTCGCGAAGCTCCCCGATGGCGGCGTCGAAGTCAGCGGACGGCTCGACGTAGGCCATGATCGCAAGATAGTGGGGGGGATGACAGCCGGAGAGCAGTGAGTGCAGCTGCTCCTCGGCGGCGCCCGCGACCGTGGGCAGCGTGCCGGTGGATTCGAATCCCTGCAGCACCTGCTTGGTGGCATCCTTGGCCTGCTGCACGTTTGGCTGGTCGAACGGGTTGATCTCCAGGCCCCATCCCGCCACGGCGACAGCGATCTCGGCCAGCATGAACACGCGGCCGAGGTCCGGTGGCCCGCTGGTGGGAACCGTGATCACCGGGTGCCCCGCAGCGGCCAGCTGCGCCATCCGCTCCTCCACGGCCTCGTCGGGGGCGCCCGTGTCGCTCAGGTGGGCGAACACGCGGTCCTCGCCGTAGGAGTCAGGCTCACCGAGCGGCTCGTCGGCGACCGGGAGGATGCCCTTGCCGTGCTTGCCCGTCGACTCCGCAACCAGCTGCTCGAGCCACAGTCCCAGGCCGGGCAGGCTCGCTGGTGTGACAAAGGTCAGCTTGTCGCGTCCCGAAGCTGCCATCGCGCTGAGCGCGGCTCCCAGCCACACCCCCGCGGGTGCCCCGTCGTTCTCCCCGGCGCCGGTGAGCGTCGTCTCCCAGGCACGCGCCGCCCCATTCAGCAGGCCGCGCACATCAACGCCCATCAGGGCTGCCGGCACGATGCCAAACGGCGAAAGCGCGCTGTAGCGCCCGCCGATGTCGGGATCGCCGGAGAAGATGTGGCGGAAGCCGTGCTCGCGCGCCAGCTGCTCCAGGCCGGAGCCCGGATCGGTGATCGCGGCGAAGCTGGCGCCCTCCGTCACGAGCGAGTTGAAATGCGCGAACAGCGACAGCGGCTCGATCGTCCCGCCGGACTTGGAGGACACGATGAACAGCGTGCGTTGCAAGTCGATCGCGGCCTGCACGCTGAGGATCGTGGCGGCATCGGTGGAGTCAAGGACATGCATCCGCGGGTGCCCGGCCTTGCTGCCGAAGGCCAGACGCAGGACCTCTGGTGCCAACGACGAGCCACCCATGCCGAGCAGCACCACGTCCGCGAAGCCCTCTGCGGCGACCTCTCGCGCGAACGTCTCGACCTCCTCGATGTTCTCGAGCATCCGCTCTGCGATCGTCAGCCAGCCGAGCCGGTTGGCGACCTCCGGCGTGCCGGGCGCCCCCCACAGCGTGGCGTCCTGCTCGGCCAGGCGAGCGCCCACGCGGGCCTGCTCGGCGCGCTCGTGCATCTCCTTCACCTGCGCCCGCGCGCCGGCCGGAACGCTGGCCAGAACGGTGAGGGGGGTGTCGCTCACACCCCGATCGTAGTGGGCCGGCCCCCGGCAAAGCTCCGCGGGTACCATCCGTGCCCCTTCCGCGCCCGGTCCGCGTCCGGGACCGACGAGCGAGGAGAAACCATGGCCACAGCAGAGAGCGATCAGAAACCGGACAGGAACCTCGCGCTGGAGCTGGTGCGAGTGACCGAGGCAGCGGCCCTGGCGGCCGCACCGCTGGTCGGCCGGGGCGACAAGGAGGCCGCAGATCAGGCCGCGGTGGACGGCATGCGCTTCATGCTCCAGTCGGTGCCGATGGACGGGCTGGTTGTGATCGGAGAGGGCGAGAAGGACGAGGCGCCGATGCTCTACAACGGCGAGCAGATCGGAGATGGCTCACCGCCCAAGGTGGACATCGCGGTGGACCCCCTCGAGGGCACCACGCTGGCCGCACACGGGATGCCCAGCGCCCTCGCGGTGATAGCGCTCTCGGCCCGTGGCACCATGTTCGACCCAGGCCCGTGCGTGTACATGGAAAAGATGGCCGGCGGCGGAGAGATCGCTGACCTGCTCGACCTCGACCGGCCGCTGGGCGAGACCGTGAAGCTCGTGGCTCAGCGCAAGGGTTGCCCGGTGGGCGACGTGATGGCGGTGGTGCTGGACCGTCCGCGCCACAGCGAGGGGATCGCAGCGATCAGACAGGCCGGCGCACGGGTTCGCCTGATCGCGCACGGCGACGTCTCGGCATCCCTGCTGGCGGTCACCGAGCGCTCGCCGGTCGATCTGCTGTGGGGCATCGGCGGGACACCGGAGGGTGTGATCTCCGCGGCCGCCGTCAAGTGCATCGGCGGACAGCTGCTGGGGCGCCTGTGGCCCCGCGATGAGCAGGAGCGATCCGCGGCGCTGGGTGCCGGCTACGACCTGGAGCGGATCCTCGATCGCGACGATCTGGTGTCCGGCGAGGACGTGTTCTTCTCGGCCACCGGCATCACCGACGGTGACGTGCTGCAGGGCGTGCGCTACCCGAGCGCGGGAGGCGCCACGACCGAATCGCTGGTCACGCGCTCGCGGTCGGGAACGATCAGGCGGATCAGGGCCACACACGACAGGGGCAAGCTGAGGGCTGTGGGAGCAGCGGGCCTCTCCGCCGACGAGCACCGAGACGGATGAGCCCGGAGAGACTGTGGAAGCTCTCCGCGGCGCTTCGCGCCCGCGGGCACCTGCGCCTGGCGCTGATGGTCAAGAAAATCAACTCGGTGATCTACCACAACTCGCTTGCCCCGGGTGCGTCCTTCAGCCCGGACATCAGCTTCGGGCATCACGGGTTCGGCACGGTGATCCACTCCAACGTGGTGATCGGCCGGCGCGTGAAGATCTGGCACAACGTCACGATCGCCGTGCGCGCTCAGAGCTCGAGCCCGCATCAGATCATCATCGAGGACGACGTCCGCATCGGAGCCAACTCGGTGATCGTCTCACCGTATGAGCGGACGATCCGGATCGGCCGCGGAGCGCGCATCGGCGCCGGCGCAGTCGTGGTCCACGACGTGCCGCCGGGCGCCACGGTGGTGAGCGCACCTGCCCGCGTGATCGAGGGCCGGAAGCCCGCCGGCGGACCCGAGGCCGATCAGCTCGAAGGCGCGTAGCGCCCCACGCGCGACTCGGCGAGGTCCAGGCGCGCTAGCGAGCGCAGGAAACCGTAGGTGATGATCACGTGGATCCGTGACTGAGTGACGTTGTACAGCCACAGGCTCAGCCCGGAGATGGCTGGGTAGAAGTTCGCCACCTCCACCTCCACGTGCAGCAGGATGCGCCCATCCTCATCCACCGCGCTGCGGTTGACCTCTATCTGCAGGTAGCCGCCGTCGTCGCGGCCGCGACGCGCCACCAGCAGGCCGCGCGCGATGCGCCAGCGCACGACGCCGCGCGAGCGGTCCATCTCGTATTCGGGCGCGTGGAAGGTGAGCAGCTTCAGGGGGCTCACCAGCAGCACCACCGACCGCTCTCCCTCCGTGTAGCGGACCTTGATCAGTCCCAGCGTCACGCGCGTCAGGAATCGCCAATACGTGCGGGCGAGTCGCTCCAGGTGCGTGGGCGTCCAGATGCGCGACAGCGCCTGTTCGCCGATCAACAGATCCGCGCGCTGCACCGAGCGCACCGCCCCGGTCTCCGGGTCTACGGAAGTGGAGTCCTGAAGGCGCTCGATCGTGCCCTGTTCGCTGGGCTCGGCGCCCGCGCGTCCGCGTGCCCAGATCCATCCGGCGGCCAGCGCGGCGCCGAGGAGCACGACGGCTGCCAGCGCGATCCACACACCTGTCATGTCGGCAGCTGCCCAAGCACGCGCCTCAGGCTATCCCGCGGCCACGATCGTGCGGCGCTGATGTCCCCCCGGGCTGCTATTCAACGTGCATGCCCACATCACCGGCGAGGCGTACCTCGACGCATGCCTCTGCGGTGCCGGAGCTCGCCACCGAGGGTCTGCTGGCGCGCACCTCGGAGCTCGCCAGGCGCTGGGCGCTGGCGCTCGTGATGGCGCGCGAGCCCGCGCGGATGGGAGACGTGGCGCTGGATGCGATCGCCCGGGACGGGCCGCTGCTGTGCGAGGCGCTGCTGCACGCGGTCGTGTCCGACGCCGCGCTCGAGCAACTGCTGGGGCCGGCGGATGGCTCCCGTGGCCCTGATCCGGCGCGCACCCTCGCACTGCTCAGCGCGGCGCGCGACACGGCAGAGCTGGTGAGCGCCGTGGAGGCTCTGCGCGGGGTGCTTTGGGATGAGCTCCGCGTGCCGGCGAGCGACCTTGCGGGGCGGCGGGTCGCCGACGTGTGCGATCGCCTCGCGGCGTCATGCGCCGTGCTGCTGAGCGCTGCGCTGTCCCTCCCGGAGAGCGCTGCACGCCCCGGCGGCGAGCGGGATGTCCACGCCGAGCATGAGCCTCGAGCGCACCCGGGTGAGGTGCTCGTGGCGGCCCGACCTGAACGGGCCGTGCCGGGAGAAGGCGAGGGTGGGGGGGATGGCGCGATGGTGGTGGTCGATGAGCTCCCACCCCGTCCGCGACGAGCCGGCCCGGCCGGTGCGGGAGATGCCTCGGGCAGGGCGGTGCTGGTCGATGAGGCGCTGGCGGGGCAGCAGGGCCGCGATCGAGAGCCTCTCGGCGGAGCCCTGGTGAGCGCTCCGGGCGGTTCGGGAGGCGGGATCGAGATACGCGACCAGCGAGCGACCGGCGGTCCGTCGGCCTGGGTGGACTCGATCAGCGATGCGCTGGCGCGCTTCCAGGCCGAAGGAGTTCCGTTCGCGGTGCTGCTGCTGGAACTCGAGCGGCCCGCCCACGGTTCGGCGCACGCGCGCTGGTGGGCGGATCCGGGCCTCGCCGGTCAGGTGGAGCGCGCGATCCTGCGCGAGGCGCACGCCGAGGAGCCCTTTCCCGTGCGGCCTGTGAGGGATCGCGGCTCGGTGCGTTGCTCGCTGACTCGCCAGGACGGCGGCAGATACTGGCTTGTTGTCCAGGGTTCCGACGCTGCGGCGGCGCGGCGTCTGGCCGACCGGCTGGCGGCGGCGGTCGAGCCGCTGCGAATGCCCGCGGGCACTCGGCGGCCGGCGCTTCTCACAGGCGTATCGCTCTGCCCGCACGACGGGGTGCAGGCCGCGGCGCTGGTCGCCCACGCCGACATGTCGCTGCAGGCCGCCAGGAACCTCAGCGGCGCCGGCGGTTCGCCTCCGCAGCTCGCCTGACGCGGACGGTCGCTCAGCTGGCGAGCGCGCCGCCCGCCAGCGTGGCGGTCTGCGGCAGATCGGGCAGGCCCAGCGTGGGGCTGTTGATGGTGCTGCCGATGAGGCGCGTGTTGATTCGCACCGTCTCGGTGATGCCCAGCGCGGCGGCGGCGCCAGCCGTCAGGTCCCAGTCGGCACCGAAGCGGCCATACGGACCCCGGTCGAGCACCGGTACCACGAGGCTGCGACCGGCATAGGTCACCTTGACCAGCGTGCCGCAGGGCAGCGTCCGGTTTGCGACGCCGACCACTTCGGGCGTGAGCGTCTGTCCGCAGGCGGTCCGCCTGCCGTAGAACCCCGGTCCGAACCATGTGGCGATGCCGCTGGGGCGGATCCGGCGCCCTGCGGGCACCGGGGCAACAGGTGCGATCGTTGAGGTGCCCGGCGCGCTGGCGCTCCCCAGCGCGGGAGCGGCGGTCCCGCCGGAAGGCGCGGGGCCTTCGGCGAGCGCGTCCGGTGCCAATGCGCCCGCGGAGACCATGGCCGCGAGGAGAGCGAGCGGGGCTGTCAGTGTCCTGATGGTCATTCGCATCGTCTTCGTCGCCTACGGGGTGAGCTGACGGGCTCGCGCTGCGACTTCCGCTGCGCTACGGCCCTGACGGGCCGATTCGCCCCTGTGGATCACGACGATCCACTTTGGGTCCCCCGTCCGCCTCGGCCTGAGCCGGGGCGGTTCGGCGTGGGCGGCAGTATACATAACGGTCCCGTCTGCTCGACCGCGCACGGGTGCCGGTTTTCTTCGCAAAATGCGCGCTCAACGGCCGCGTGGGCGCCGCGGAGCGTCACACGCTCAGAGCGGAAGGCGCGAGAGCGCGTCCTTGATCAGGCGCTCGCCGGTGGAGATCGATGCGCGGGTGAGCTCGTTGACGATCTCCGCCGCCGTTGCCAGGAAATCCGCTCCCCCCGGAGGCTGGACCGGCCCGAACGCGCGCTCGCCTTCGGTGGCAAACCCCTGCCGGGGGACCTTCTCGGCGGCGGTTGCGTTCCGGCCCGCCTTGCCGGCCCGAGCGGGGCGGGCTTGAGCGCGTGCTGCCGAGCCGCCCGCGCGGGCCCCTTCACCGGCGGCCCGCGACGCGCTCGCCTTTGCAGTTCGGGCGGCCTGGGCTTTCAGGCGTGCGGCCGTGGGCTTGGCCCGCGACACCGCCGGTTTCGATGGCTGCGCGGCCCTGCTCCGCGACGCGCCCGGCGCATCCGGCGTCTTCGCGCTCGCCGGCGGCTTCGCCTTGCGCACGGCCGGCTTGGGCCGCGGCGAGGAGGCTCGAGCCGGCTTCCTGGCAGCGGTGTCCGGCGTAGCCGCCGAGCGCGCCGTGGCAGCGGCGGCTGCCGGCTTGCCCGGAGACTGCCCGGGAGCGGCCGGCGTGGAGGGGCCCCCCGGGGCGGCCGCGCGCCGGGCTGCGCTCCTGCGGGCGGAGGAACGCTGGGGTCGCGTCCGTGGCAGGTTGGACAGGACGCCGGCGCTCGCGGGCTCGGCGCTTGAGGAGTTCCGGTTCTCGCTGGGCCCGCTCATCTCGACATCATTGCTTAAGCCCGCCCGTCAAGCAGATCGGGATCCGCTCCGATATCACCGGCAAGGCGTTACCATCAGGGCTAGGACGACGGCTGTTGGCTGTAACGTCGCCAGGGGTGGGGCGGTATCTCTGGCGCGTGGCTGTTCTCGGCCAGCACCTTTGCGGCCCAAGGGCCTTTCGGGTTGTCATCGACGGAAGAAATGGAAACACGAATGTCAGTAGTCGAGCTACAGGAGCTGGATGAGGTGAAGGGCCTGCTGGCCAAGGGCCAGCAGGTGGGAGTCCTCTCCTATGCGGAGATAACCAAGGCCATGTCCGAGCTCGATCTCGACGAGTCGGACGTCGAAGAGCTGCACGGTTTCTTCGAGCGCTCGGAGATCGAGCTCGTCGAGGACATCGACCCGGCGATCGCTGCCTCCGCGCAGCTGGAGCGCGCGCCCGACAAACGCGGAAGGCGCAAAGCCAAAACAGCTCTGGACCTGAAGCCCGACATGACCACGGACTCGCTGCAGCTGTTCCTGAAGGACATCGGCAAGGTCCGCCTGCTGACCGCCCAGGAGGAGGTGGATCTGGCCAAGCGCATCGAGCGCGGCGACCTGGACGCGAAGCAGAAGATGGTGGAGTCCAACCTCCGTCTGGTGGTCTCGATCGCCAAGAACTACCGCAACCAGGGCCTGCCTTTCCTGGACCTGATCCAGGAGGGCACTCTCGGACTGGTTCGCGCGGCCGAGAAGTTCGACTACCGCAAGGGCTTCAAGTTCTCGACCTACGCCACCTGGTGGATCCGCCAGGCGATCGCCCGTGCGCTCGCAGACAAGGCGCGCACGATCCGCATCCCGGTGCACGTGGTGGAGAAGCTCAACAAGATCGGCCGCGCCGAGCGCAAGCTCGTCACCGAGCTCGGGCGCGAGCCCACCGCGGACGAGATCGCGGAGGTGACCGGCATCGATCCAGAGGAGGTCGATTCGATCAAGCGCTCAGCGCAGGCGCCCGTGTCGCTGGAGAAGCCCGTGGGCGACGAGGAGGAGTCCGAGTTCGGGCAGTTCATCGCCGATGAGCGCGCAGAGTCTCCCTACGAGCGCGCTGCTGAGATCCTCACCAAGGAGGCGCTGCGCGAGGCGCTGGAGAATCTGTCCTACCGCGAACGCCGCGTGCTGGAGCTGCGCTACGGGCTCGGCGGCGAGCACCCTCGCACGCTCGACGAGGTCGGTCGCACGTTCAACGTCACCCGTGAGCGCATCCGCCAGATCGAGAACCAGTCGCTGAAGAAGCTGCAGAGCCTGGCTGAGGCCCAAAAGCTCCGCGACGTCGCCTGAGGGCTGCCTCGCGGCGCCTGGCGGCGTCCTCGGTCGCTCGCGTGCTCTTGCACGCCACGCTCTCTGCGTCCTTGCCAGTCGCCGCGATCCAGCCCTCAGGAAGGCGTGCGTTGGCCTGGCGGCGTCCTCGGTCGCTCGCGTGCTCTTGCACGCCACGCTCTCTGCGTCCTTGCCAGTCGCCGCGATCCAGCCCTGAGGAAGGCGTGCGTTGGCCTGGCGGCGTCCATGGTCGCTGTCGGCGCTCAAGGCGCGGGCCGTGGCTGCCGATGCGCTTTGCATGTTCGACGTCAAGCCCGCGCTGCGGGAGCTGGTGGAGAAAAACGGCTCAGATCTGCATCTGAAGGTTGGGTCCTCGCCGCTGCACAGGGTGATGGGTGAGCTGATTCTCGACGAGACGATCGCGCCGCTGAGCGCGCAGGACACCGAAGGCGCGCTGCGCGACCTGCTGAGCGACGACTCCAAGCTCGACGAGTTCGCCCACGAGCACGAGGTTGACTTCTCCTTCGAAATCGAGGGTGTGGCGCGGTTCCGCATCAACGCGTTCCGCCAGCGTGGGCTGACCTCGCTGGTCTGCCGCGCAATCCCTCATCGCATCAGCACCATCGACGAGTTGGCGCTGCCCGCGGTGATCCGCGAACTGGCGGAGGAGGAGCGCGGAATCGTGCTGCTCACCGGCACCACCGGCTCCGGCAAGTCGACGACGCTGGCGGCGATGATCGACCACATGAACAACACGATGAGCAAGCACATCGTCACGATCGAGGACCCGATCGAGTTCGTGCACGCCGACAAGCGCTCGGCGATCAACCAGCGTGAAGTGGGAATGGACACCGCGTCCTTCAAGCGCGCGCTGCGCAGGGTCCTGCGCCAGGACCCCGACGTGATCCTGGTGGGGGAGATGCGCGACGAGGAGACCGTTCAGACGGCGCTGTCGGCCGCGGAGACGGGGCACCTGGTGCTCTCGACGATCCACACGGTGGATGCGACCGAGTCGATCAACCGCATGCTCGACTTCTTCCCTCCGCATCAGCACGGCCAGGCCAGGAGCATGATCGCCGGCACCGTCAAGGGCGTCATCTCTCAGCGGCTGGTGCCCGGTGCCGATGGCGGCCGCGTGGCGGTCTGCGAGATCCTGCGCATGACCGGGCGCGTGCGCGACATGATCATGGACCCCGAGCAGACAGGCAAGCTGGTCGAGGTGATCACCTCCGGCGCCTACTACGGCATGCAGACTTTCGACCAGGCGCTGTTCGGCCACGTGAAGGCGGGACGGGTGACCTTCGAGGATGCCATGAAGGTGGCCTCGAGCCCGCATGACTTCAAGCTGCTGATGCAGGCTGACGGCCGCCGCGGCACCACCATGGAGGACGTCGCAGCGGCCGAGGCGAACAGGGCCCCGGCCGGGCCCTCCTCGCTCACCCGCGCCTGAGCCGGCGCGCGCGCCGGGCCGCTCGCAGTACTTCACTTGGTAAAGTAAAGGGCGAAATGGCCCTCGATGAGACCTGTCCCGTGTGCATGACCGCTGAGATCGTGTGCGGGAAGTGGACGCTGCTGCTGATCCGAGACCTGGCTGAGGGTCGAACCAGGTTCTGTGAGCTGGAACGCTCGCTTGCCGGGATCAGCCCGAGGACGCTGTCGCTGAGGCTGCGCGCGCTGGAGGAGGTGGGCATCGTCGAGCGTCAGACCTTCCCGGAGGTGCCGCCGCGGGTTGAGTATGCGCTGACACAGAAGGGCATGGCGCTGCTGCCGATCATCGACGATATGCGCGCCTACGGCGAAGACTGGCTCGGCGCGGAGTGCGCTGAGCGCGAAGAGAGCCGCAAGGCTCTCGCGGCCGCCTGACCGCAGCATCCGGCTGCGCAGCGAGCTTCCGCTTGGGCCCGACGGGAGGCTCGCAGGCGCCGGCGCGTGGGGCGGGGCGATGCAAGACGCGATGCGCCGGCAGGAGCGCGCGGGCGCGGGGAGAACTGATCGCACCATGCATTCCATCGGCCTGCAGCAGACGCTCACGGAGTTCGCCGAAGCCGCGGCCACACGCCTGCAGGCCGATGTCCTCGGCGGGGCGGAGGTGCCCTTCGAGGTGGAGTCGCAGGCCACCCGCCGCGGTCTGGCCGTAGGTCGCCGGGAGCGAGCGCTGTTCTACAGCTACCGAGCCATGACGGGCGAGTTCATCGACGCGCGCCGGCACGAGCTCGAACGGCTGCCCAGCTACGCGCCGGCGGCCAGGGCGCTGTCCGGCTTCGACGGCCTCGATCGCTACCTGGCGAGCGCGGGTATCGACCCGGCCGCCTGCGCCGGCCCCGCGAAGGCCGGATCGGCGCTGCGGGCGCTTCTGCGCGACATCTTCCACGAGCAGACCGACTTCGAGCTTCATCCCGAGCGCCTCGCTGACGCCCTCTCCCGCGTCGAGCAGGCGACGCTCGCGGGCGCCGGCGGCGTGACGCTGGTGGCGACGCTGCATGGCCTTCTGACCACCTCAACGGAGCTTGCGCTCACGCCGGGGCTCAGGCTCGCGCACCCCGACAGCCTGATCGGCCTGCCCGAGGGCGCGGCCTCCCGCGGCGGCGGCGAGGCTCCCGAGCATCTCGTGGCAGTGTTCGCGGTGGACGAGCAGGAACCGCTGCGTGGCATCGAGCAGGGGCGCGAGGTTCTCAAGGACCTGCTGCGATCGCTGCGGCTGTTCGGCGACGGCCGCGTGACACTTGGCGCGCTCGCATGGGCACGGGTGGGCACCGGAGGCTGGAATGCGGTGGCGCTGGGCACGGGCGGGCGTCCCCACGGGATGCTCGTGGTGACCGAGCAGCAGGAGGACGAGCTCCGCGCCTTCTGCAACCTGGTATCGCGCCGTGCGCCACAGGACAACGCGCTCGCGTGGGCGCTTGCACGATTCGAGATGGGCTGCGCGCGAGAGCACCCCTACGAGGCTCTAAGCGATCATCTGCTGGCGTTGCGCGCGTTGCTGGAGCCCGAGGGGCCGGCGAGCGGAATGCTGCCCGGACGGCTCGCCGCGCTGTGCGCCACCGAGGAGGATCGCCCCGCGCTTCTGGCGCGCACGATCGATGCGATCGAGCTCGAGCAGCAGGCAATCGAAGGCGTCGCCGTGCCCAGCGCCGCCGGCGATGAGCTCGCGCGATCGATGGGCGAACACCTGCGCGGACTGCTGCGCGACGTGATCTGCGGACACCTGCGCCACGACCTGGTCGGCCACGCGGATGGGATCCTCCAGGCCGGGCTGGCCGAGGCTCAGCCCGAGCCCGCGATGCCCGATCCGCGCGCGTCGGCGCCGGAGTCGCTCGATTCGCCCGAGCTGCTGCAGACGCGCGGGCCGATGCGTGTCTCCGCAGCGGTGTCAGCCGAGCAGATGCTCAGCGATCTTGGACAGTCCGAGGAGATCCTGGACCTCTTCATCTAGGTGCGGTACCAGGATGGGCGTGAGCCCCTCCACGTTGCGCGAGAGCTCCGCGATCGTTTCCCGGTCGCGCGTGACCAGCACGTCGAAGTCGGCCAGGTTTCCAGCGACGCGTCCCGCAAGCTCCGCGCCCAGCTCCGGCACGAGCATCTCGCGCACATCCTCGGTGGAACGGCCGTCGAGGCCGCCGCTGTGCACGCGGTTGATGATCAGCTCGCCCATGCGCATGCCCTCCTCGCGCAGGCGGCCCGCCACGAAGCGCGCCTCGCCCGCCGGCTCCGGCTCGGGCGAGGTGACGATCAGGAAGGTGGTCTGCGGCGAGCGCAGCAGTGCCGCCACGCTCCTGGTGCGCTCGCCGAACCCGTCGATCACACCGCTCAGCGAGCGGAAGAACGTGGACAGCTCGGCCAGCATGTCCACGCCGGTGACCCGCGCGAAGATCGAGAAGACCAGCGCGGTGCCACGGCCGAACAGCCTTGCGGTGAGCCCACCCGGCGCCAGGAACACCTGCAGAGCGCGGCCTTCCAGGAACCCGAGCAGCCGCGACGGCGCGCTGAGGAAGTCAAGCGCGTTGCGCGACGGCGGCGTATCGAGGACGATCACGTCGAAGTCGTGCTCCTCGTAGAGCTCGTAGAGCTTTGCGATGGCGCTCAGCTCGTGCGATCCGGCCACCGCCGTGGAGAGCTCTCGGTAGACCGGATTGGCCAGGATCTCCTCGCGCGCCTCCTCGTCGGGGGACAGTCGCACGACGATCTCGTCGAGCGTGCGCTTGGCGTCGAGCATCATCGCCCACAGCTCGCCGCGCATCTCGATCCCCTGCGCGCTCAGCGCATCCGGCGCGATCCGGCGCGGCTCGCTGGAGAGCTCCTGCAGGCCCAGCGCGGTCGCCAGACGCTTGGCCGGGTCGATCGTGACCACCGCGACCTTGCTTCCCTCCATCGCCAGGCCCAGCGCCAGCGCGGCCGACGTGGTGGTCTTGCCGACCCCGCCTGCCCCGACGCATACGAGTATCCGCTGTCCCCTCAGGCGCGCGCGCAGGCCCGCGGTGCGCTCGGTCGGGAGGGCCGCCATGCTGTGATCGTAGTTGGCGTGCAGGAATCGCCCTCCGCCATGCGAATACCCACCGGACGGCTTTCCAGCAACCGAGTATCGGAGCCACCGTGGACGGACAGGCCAAGGTCATCGCTTTCGCCAACCAGAAGGGCGGCGTTGCCAAGACGACGACCACGCTGAACCTCGCCGCCGCTTTCGCGGAGGAGGGCCACCGCGTGCTTTGCGTCGACATGGACCCCCAGGGCAACCTCACGATGTCCCAGGGCATCGACCCCGACACGCTGGACAAATCCATGTACGACGTGCTGGTGCACAAGGTGTCCATCCGCGAGGTGGTACGCAAGCGCGAGATAGACGTGGCGTGCGCATCGATCGACCTCGCGGGCGCGGAGATCGCCATGTCCACCATGATCGGCCGCGAGCGCGCTCTGCAGAAGGCCTTCGAGCCGATCATGGAGGACTACGACTTCATCTGCATCGACACGCCGCCCAGCCTCGGGCTTCTGACCATCAACGCGCTCACAGCCGCGCACAAGGTGATCGTTCCCGTCCAGTGCGAGTACCTGTCGATGCGCGGGCTGATCCAGCTGCAGAACACGCTCGCAATGATCCGCGAGAACCTCAACCCCGATGTGGAAATCGAGGGTATTCTCCCGACCCTGGTGGATTCGCGCACAATCCACGCCAAGGAGGCAATCGAGATTCTCGAGGAAAACTTCGGGGATCGCGTTTTCGCGTCGCGCATCAGAAAGACGGTGCGCTTCGCGGAGGCGCCGGTCAAGGGCATGTCCGTTCTCAGGTACGAGCCCGATGGTGTTGCGGCACAGTCCTACAGGCAACTCGCGCAGGAGGTTCTCACCCATGGCCAACGCTAAACGCGCGAGCATGCGCGAAGGGCCTCTTGCAGCGCTGTTCCGCAAAACCGAACTGGACGAGGCGGCGGACGCCGCAGCCGGCCAGCCGCCCGCCGCTGACGCTTCTGGTGATGCGGTCCCCGCCGACGCAGGTGCACAGCACGCGCAGACACAGCTGCCCCAGATGGGCGCCCAGCAAAGCTCTGCGCCGCTTCAGGAGCGCGCCACCATCGAGCGGCAGCGCGCTACCCTCGAGCAGGAGCGCGGAATCCTCGAGCAGGGCCGCCCGCCCGCCGAGCAGGGCCGCGGCCCGCTCTCGCGCAGCCGGGAACCCGAGGTGCGCGCGAGCGCTTCAGCGACCGCTGGCGGCGGCCCCGTCACGGAGGCCGGCGCCGCGCTGGCCGGCGGGCGCTCGCACGAGGCCGGCCGTCCGCATCCCGCTCTGAGCGCGCCCGCGCAGGAACAGCCGGTCGCCGATGAGACCTCGGTGCCCGGGCCGCGCGAGCGCCTGCGCCACGCGTTCTCCTCTGAGATACCCGAGAACCTGATGGAACCCGCTCCGCGCATGGCCGTGCGCGAGGAGCCCGCAAAGCACGAGATCGCGTTCCCAGCGCGCGGCCCGGCCGTTGCCGGGCAGCCGGTGATTCGCGTGGTGGGCGTGGGCGGCGGCGGGGTGAACGCCGTCAACCGCATGGTCGAGGCGGAGGTGGAGGGGATCGAGTTCCTGGCGGTGAACACCGATCTGCAGTCGCTGCAGCAATCCACCGCGGACCTCACGCTGCACATCGGCGCCGAGCTCACGCGCGGCCTGGGGTCGGGATCGGATGCAAACGTGGGCCGTCAGGCGGCGATGGAGGACTACGACCGCATGAAGGCGCTGCTGAAGGGCTCGGACATGATCTTCATCACCGCCGGCGCCGGCGGCGGCACCGGTACCGGCGCGGCGCCGGTTGTGGCGCGCATCTCCCGGGAAATCGGCGCTCTGACCGTTGCGATCGTGACCAAGCCGTTCGGCTTCGAGGGCACCAGGCGCGCCGAACAGGCCGAGCGCGGGGTCGCGGCGCTGGCCGAGGAGGTGGACACGCTGATCGTGGTGCCCAACAACCGCCTGCTGTCCGTGCTGGACAGGCAGACGGCGATGGTCGAGGCGTTCCGCGTCGCCGACGACGTGCTTCGCCAGGGCGTCCAGGGGATCTCCGACCTCGTGACGCTGCCGGGGCTGATCAACCTCGACTTCGCCGACGTGCGCACCATCATGAGCGATGCCGGCAGCGCGCTTCTGGGCATCGGCATGGGCATCGGGGAGCACCGCGCCACCGAGGCGGCAACCCAGGCTGTCTCCTCGCCGCTGCTGGAAACCTCGATGGACGGCGCCCGCTCGATCCTGCTCTCGATAACCGGAGGAGCCAACCTCTCGCTGTGGGAGGTCAACGAGGCCGCCAAGTCGGTATCGGAGGCCGCGCATCCCGACGCCAACATCATCTTTGGCGCGATGGTCGACGAGAAGCTGGAGGACCAGGTGTGGGTGACCGTCGTCGCCACCGGCTATGGCGAGGAGGGGCGGCGCCGCAGCGTCGAGCGTCTGCGCGAGCCAGCGGGCGAGGTACGCGTGCAGCGCGCTCCCGTGCGCACGCAGGTCAGGCGCGAGCGCCCCGCAGCGTCCAGCCGCCGTGGCGGGCTGGGGGAGCTGGACGTACCGGAGTTCCTTCCCAATCGCTGACGGTCGGCGCCCGGCGCACACGCCGCGCGGCCGCTGTGGTATCGCTCAGTCATGAGCGGCTCCGGGAAGGGTGTGGTCGCAGCCGGGCATCCGCTCACTGCGCAGGCCGGCGCGCGGGTGCTGCGCGAGGGCGGCAACGCGGTGGACGCTGCGATCGGCGCGATGCTCACGTCCTTCGTGAGTGAGTCGCTGCTCACAGGATTGGGGTCCGGTGGCTACATGATGGTGGCGGGCGCCGGGCGCGAGCCGGCTCTGCTCGACTTCTTCGTGGAGGCGCCCACGCGGCTGGGCGACGGGTCCGAGGCCGATCTGGTGGCTCTGGACGTGTCGTTCGGAGACGCCGAGCAGGTCTTCCACATCGGGCCCGCCTCGTGCGGCGTCTATGGGGCACCCGCAGGGGTGTGCGAGGCGGCGCGCCGCTGGGGAACGCTTCCGCTGGAACAGCTCGTCCAGCCGGCCGCGGAGCTGGCTCGCAGCGGGGTTCAGGTTAACCACGGGCAGGCCTACGTGGCGCAGATCCTGACCGGGCTGCTGGGCTCGACCCCGGAGCTCGCCGCGCTCTGGGCGCCCCAAGGGCGGCTGCTGCGCGAGGGCGAGATCCTGCGCGATCAGGCGCTCGGCGATGCGCTGCTGCGGCTCGGTCGCGACGGCCACGAGCCGTTCTACACAGGCGACATCGCCCACGCGGTCTGCTCGTGGCTGAGGGAGCGCGGCGGATCGCTCACGGCGGATGACCTCGCCGGCTATCGGGCCGTCGTGCGCAGTCCGGCGAGGATCGACTACCGCGACCGCGAGATCCTCACCAACCCCCCGCCCTCGGCGGGTGGGACGCTGCTCGCCTACGCGCTCGGTCTGCTCAACCGCGCGCCGGCTCCACCCGATCTGGATGCAGTCGTTGAGGCCATGCGAGCCGCGCAGGCCGAGCGGACCGGCGAGTTCGTCGAGGGCCTCGCCTCTGACGGGTTTCTGGAGGGCTTTCTGGCCAACAGGCTGGGGTCCACCACCCATATCGCCGTGCTCGATCGCGATGGACTGGCCTGCTCGGTGACCGCCACCAACGGCGAGGGCTCAGGTGTGGTGGTGCCGGGCACGGGCATTCATATGAACAACGTGATGGGGGAGGCCGACCTCAATCCCCTCGGCTGGCACCGTCACCCGGCTGGACGGCGCATGCCCAGCATGATGGCTCCGTCCGTTGTGATGCGCGACGGCGAGGTGGAGCTGGTGCTCGGCAGCGCCGGCTCAAGCCGTATCCGCTCGGCGCTGCTGCAGACGATCGTGGGTGTGGTCGACTTGGGGCTGGGAGCGCGCGCCGCCGTGCAGGCGCCGCGTGTGCACTTTGAGGACGACGTGCTCTACGCGGAGCCGGGAATCGACACGGGGGCACTGGCCGAGCGCATGCGGGTGGTGCGGTTCGCCTCGATCAACCTGTTCTTCGGCGGCGTGCAGGCGGCGCTTGCGCGCGGCGGACGGCTCGAAGGCGCAGGTGATCCCCGTCGCGGCGGCGTTGCGCGCGATGCATGAGAGCGCGTCGCGGCCGGTGTGCGGGCGGTTTCAGCCGAAGCGCACCTTGCCGTTGGAGCGGGCGCGAGCCTGGGCGCGCTCGACCATCGCCAGGCGCTCGATGGCGCCCTCCAGCATCTGAGCCAACAGCCGCATGCGCGCGTTCTCCGAGCGCAGCTCGAGCAGCTGCTGCTTGCCCTCGGGCTCGAACTCAACGGTGGCGGCCATGCGATAGGAGTCGAGCTCAGCCAGCTCCGCTGCTCCGATCTCGCGGTCGGTTGCCTCCATCACCAGGTCCCTGTAGAGGTCGCGAGCGGCCTTTGCTGCGGGCTGATCGGGCTCCTCGGGCTCCTCGGACAGGAACTCCACCAGGCCGGCCGGATAGGGCAGGTCCTCCTGGCGCGTCAGGAGGCGAAACGGCCGGCGGCCCCGCGCGAGAATGTTCAGGCGCCCGTCGTCCATGCGCTCGAGCACCTGCTCCACCTCGCATGAGCAGCCCACCGGCTTGAGCTCATGCTCGGACAGCCACACGATCCCGAAGGAGCGCTCCAGGGAGCCCGGGGCGCCCTGCAGGCAGCGCTCGATCATCCTGCGATAGCGGTCCTCGAAGATGTGCAGCGGAACCCCCTCGGTGGGCAGCGCCACCAGGCCCAGCGGGAACAGCGGATAGCTGGGAGAGAGATCGTCGGGCATAGACCCTGATCTTAGGAGCCCGCGCGCCGCGTCGGCGCGCGCGCCTACGCGGGGGGGTGAGTCACGCCGCGCCGTGGCCCTTGCGTGCGGTGATCATCAGGTTGTAGAAGATCGCCGGGGGCAGCCGAGACTCCAGCAGCCGGCGATCGAGCTCCTGCAGGACCAGGTAGCCGCGGTAGGCGTACATGCGCCAAGCCCACGGGATCTGCTCGGGGTCGGCGGTTGCCTCGAGCGTGCGGTTGGTCCAGCCGAACCAGTTGGCCAGCAGCTCCTCTCCGCAGACCCGCACCTCTGCCAGGCCCGCCCCGACGGCCACG
>Ga0182012_10000139_pt1 | contig 77915 bp, 52 predicted proteins | sample 612S2SmetaG_FD_120486 | JGI IMG/M metagenome (GOLD analysis project Ga0182012, IMG submission 120486) | Permafrost microbial communities from Stordalen Mire, Sweden - 612S2S metaG | ecosystem: Environmental > Terrestrial > Soil > Wetlands > Permafrost | place: Sweden: Stordalen | collected... | reverse complement strand
GTGACGATGCGGCCCCGGCCCGCCACCAGGCGGCACATGCATGTCGATCACGCAGAAGCGGCCGTTGGTATCTTTACCGGCGACGGTGATCGTATACGTGTTTCCTACAAGACCAATATGCTGCGCAGTTGGACTATCTAGCTGGGCAAACGCCAGCGCGCGGCTAAGATCATCGGCAGGCAGTGGAGCGTTAGTGGTTGCAATCTCTGACATGGGATTCTCCTCTTTTGTGGTTCAGTTGGTCCTGCAGACGCATCGTGCCCGCAAGAGCGTTGGTTACAGAATGCCCACGATGAGCAATACGAAGGCTGTCGCGAGCACGACAACGCGCCAGCGGTGAAGCAGGTCCCATCGGCCCCGGTAAAGCTTCCAATCCGCAGGCGGAGTGAACTTCTCCCACGATGCAATTCGGTTATTGATCGGCACCAGGATCGTGATCGTACATACAATCACCAGCATCCACAAAACGGCCGATGCAACGATCCAGATGGGTAAGCGGCCAGTGGTGTGCCAGTGGATCGCACCCTCGACCACGGTCAGCAGGAGTATAAGCGCATACCAGAACGGCATGGCTGCTCCCATCACGCGGGCGATAGCACTTGCTGCCCGCAGATGCACTTCCTCCGGAAGCGTATCCAGAGTTGGGTGGATAAACGCGGCGATGGATAACTCACATCCAACCATCAACCCAGCGACAACGATTGCGACAACATTCAGAACTTCCATTATGATTTCCTCCAGAACAATTTGCCTTGCAAGCCACCGGTTGGCGCACGTCGCTCAAAGCGCATGGATCAACAACAGGCCGACGACAAGCATCGCCGCACAGGTCACGCCATGAATCGAGAATGCCGCCGATTTTGACCCGCCCGACTTCAGGACGACCGACATGTCGCCAAAAGGGGTGATCGCCAGCACCAGCAGAGCGATTCCTACCGAGCGAGAACCGGTGGTCAGCATCAGGGCCAGCACAACCAGCCCGGATGCGATGTCCCGAACCCCCTTCAGGCGCAGCCACGCACGAGTGTCGGCATCAGCCGCTGGGAGCTTGAGGCCGAACGATCCAATCATTCGTTCCGGGGAAAAGAGGTAGAAGCCGCCGATGACGAGGATCGCCACGGCCATAAGAACAGCGAGCGAAAGCGAAATCGCGTTGAGCATGAAAATCTCCTTGTTAGAAAAGCTAGCAATGCTATTTATGATGCACGACGATGACCCGCGATGCAAGAGCATTCGTAATTAGTTCTACGAATAGTTAGAAGTTCTAGCAGTGCTATACTTTGCGAATGGAGATTACCGCGCCGAACCGCATTGCAGAACGAAAACAACGCGACAGAGAGGCCAGACGCGCACAGATTATCAGTGCCGCACGGCGAATCGCGGAGCTGGAGGGCTGGCCCAACGTCACCGTTCGGCGGCTGTCCGACGAAATCTCTTACAGCCAGCCCGTCCTGTACGGTCACTTTGAAAGCCGCGAAGGCATCCTCGCTGCGGTGGCTATCGAAGGCTTCCAGGAGATCGGCCTGGCCTTGGAGAAGGCACGCAAACGGGCCAAGCCAGGGAAGATCGTCGAAGCAGTCGCAACCGCCTATCTGGAGTTCGCCATGTCCTCACCGGCACTCTACGAGGCGATGTTTTCGCTCAGTCTCAGCATTCCCTTCGCTGACGCGAACACACCTCCAGAGCTCCGGTTCGCATTCGCACAACTCATGGAGCTGTTTCAAGGACAGCGCTCGAAGCCGGAGGTCCTGACGGAACTCTTCTGGGCAGGCCTCCACGGAATCGCCGACCTCACAAGAACCAAGCGATTTCCACCCAGCCGTCAGAAAGAGCGCGTGAAAATGTTCGTCGAGCTCTTCGCTTTCCCAAGTTGAAGCGGAACAACCGCTGAAAGTGCCACTACTGTTAGAGGAATGCCCTCGTCTTGCACCAGTCCGGCGACGGGTTTCCCCAGAATGGCGCTTTTGGCTTTACGCAAAATCGCCGAATCACTCATTGTGGAAGCCATCGGGAACGACAGGGCTTGATGAGCGCATCCGCAAGCGGCATGGGAGCAGCGGAACCGTCAGCGGTGCTTGAGCTGCGCTTGGATTCCCGAACACCGTCTCATCAGATCCTCAAACGTCTCCGCATTGCCGGCCAATAGCCCGTCTTCGACCATGTGCAGATAGTCCGTCCGAAGGGCATCGTATCCGCTTCCGCTGGGTACAAGCGTAAGGCCCGCGTGGAGGGCTTCCAGATAGTCGATCCGGTTGCCGTTGGCATCCTTCGCCGCGAAGAAAGCGTTCTTGTGAATTGCAACGGCTTCGGCGACATCTTGGGCGGCGAGAGCTTCAGCAAGATGTCCGTTCTCTTCGAGCCGAACCAGATCGTGGAAGTGCCGCGAAAACCGGTTGCTGAGGCCCTTTTCTCCCTGGACGCAATACACATGGGCGGCAGTCGCTTTCTCCCAGAAGATGCGGGTCAGATTCATAACGCGAGGGTCGGCGTTTGGAAACTCGACCCCGGATACCAGCCCTTCCATATCGCAGCGAACGGGAATGATCGTACTCGGCTCCCCACTTGACCGCGCACCAAACTCCAGCTTCACGGTCGGGAGTGCGTAGCCTGACGCCGGTGCCACCGGCTCGTAGTCGATGAAGATGCAGTCTTCAGTGATGCGGCTGGATACATTCTCCAGCCGTTCCAAGCCCGCTTGAATGATCGGGTGAGCTTGGTCCCGAATCCATGCGGGAAGGAGTTCGCGACGGATCTCGTCGGACCATTTCTTCTCCTGGCTGCGGCTCGGCGGAATCGCGTCGATGCCGCCGGCGGCCCCGCGAACCAACTCAGGGGCGAGAGCGCGGATGTCGTAGGTGAGATCAACGTCCTCCGAAAAACGGGTGATGACCTTGTGGGCCTTGGACAAAGCGGTGCCGCCCTTGAAGACGAGGTGCGCTCCCAAATCAGATTGAAAGAGAGTCGCAAGCGACCAGACGACCCAGATATCCTTCTCCAGCAAGTGAGGCGCACGACCGGAGAAATCCGAGGCCGCAGCAAGGGCGCTCGCCTGGTTCCGCCTGCCCAGTTGGAAATAGCTATCGTGCATCGGCGGCGCTCCGGCTGAGGGCGCTCGCCATCCAACTCGGAAAACGGGAGACTTGCTGCGCGACCTTCTGAATCTCAGTCCGGGGAACCTTCCCCTCGATCTCCTCCAAAACGGCATGGACTCTCTCCGGGCCGGCCCATGCCAGTGCGCGAACGATCTCTCCGGCGCGTTCTTTGGCGAAGGCGAGTTGCCAGGACGGGACATGCACGAGCTGGATCGGCAGCTTTCCGAGATTCAGCTTGCGGCTCCGGCCCGATGTCCAATAGATCATCTGAGTGGGAACCTGGGTGGTGAGTCCAAGGGCGTTCGCGGAGGAAGCGCCCGACGGCACAATGTCTTCGCCGCGTTGCGCGGACAGCTCCGCGATCAGCCGATGGGCGGAAGGCGCATGAGTTCCGAACCGGCTCGTCACCGGAGAGATGTACATGCCCCGGCCGGCTCTGAGGAGCTTCCCTCGCCGCGCAAGCCGCGAGAGCGACTGATCCACAGCGGGGCGGGTGCCGAGATGCAGCAGCATCTTGGCGCTCACCGGCGCTCCCTCGGGGAGTGCGTTCGTCCTCTCAAGAATGGCTTCTGTCAGGCGTTCCATCACGTCACCGTCTGTCAGGATTATACTCTTGTTTCTGACACTTTCACGGGGGCTGATTTGGTCTCGGAACTCCGATTCCTGAGACTTCTGGGCTGCTTGCCTCGAATCTGGCCGGTCTTCACTCCGCTCCCTGCGGCGATCCGAAAGGAAGAAGTGCCCGATATGGTATGCCTATGCGGGTGTCCCCACCTTTAATCGCTCGACGCGCTATTAAAGGTTCGTCGGCCAAGAGTTCCGGGTGCGGCCCTCCCCGACGAAAATCCCACGACCGTTTTACGGAGAAACCCAAAGGTCGAAACGAACTCCCGACTGACTCCCAATAAGCTGTCCGATGCGTACTTTGCCGTACTCTTGAGTCGCCATTCGTACCGAACGGTCTCGTTCCTCGACACCAGTAACAATAACTCTGTGCTGGCCAGCGCGCCATTGGGCAACGCCGAGAGAGCACTGACGTGGGCAAATCCCCAGGCACCTGCGATCAGCTTTTACCCCAATGCCGGTGTAGTGGCGGATTTCAACGGGGACGGCATTCCGGACCTTGCGGTGGCGAACTCCAGCGGTGATACGTTGACGATTCTGTTGGGGAACGGCGACGGAACCTTCACTGCCGTGGCCTCGAGCCCGCAAACAGGGAACGATCCCTATTACGTGGTTGCGGGCGATTTCAACGGCGATTGCCGGAGCGACATTCTGTGGCGCAACAGCTCTTCTGAAGAGGCGTACGTCTGGCTGATGAACGGAACCTCGATTCTGAACCAGGGAAGCCCAGGCGGGCCTTCCTCCGCATGGGTGATCGAGGGCGTTGGCGATTTCAACGGGGATGGCATGTCCGATATCCTGTGGCAAAACAGCAGCACAGGCGAGGTGTACATCTGGTTGATCAACGGGACCTCAATCGCCAACCAGGGAAGCCCCGGTACGGTCTCGCCCTCGTCAGGATGGGTGATCGCGGGGGTTGGCGATTTTAACGGGGATGGCAAGGCCGACATCCTGTGGCAAAACAGCACCAGTGGGGAGATCTACATCTGGCTGATGAACGGGACCGCGATTGCGAGCCAGGGAAGCCCGGGCGCGGTTTCTGCTTCGTCTGGATGGGTGATTCAGGGTGCGGGCGATTTCGATGGAAATGGCACGAGCGACATACTGTGGCGGAACAGCAGCAGCGGGGAAATCTACATCTGGTTCATGAGCGGGACCACGATTACGAACCAGGGGAGCCCTGGCACAGTCTCCACCGGCTGGGGCATTAAAGGGGCAGGCGATTACAACGGGGATGGCAAAACCGACATTCTTTGGCAGAACAGCACCAGTGGTGAAGTCTATATCTGGGAGATGAACGGGCTCACGATTACGAGCCAGGGGAGTCCCGGCACCGTTTCCTCTCCATGGCAGATATCCACCTTATCTCCATAAAGTTTGTTGTCTGGAAATAAGAACTTTGCGCCAAAGAGACTCCTGGTTCGGGAAAGCCTTCGGACCGGCAGACAGCCGGTCAGAGACCAGGGTCGGCTTTGCGGCACGCAGCTGGTTTATTGCGCAGGTCCCGGTTGTTGCTCGACTAACTGGAACCTCTTCCTGTCTGTTTGTTGCTGGCGGGAGGCCTGTTGCAGCTGGGAAAGCCGTTTGACGAGCGCGGGAATTTCGTCCGGCTGGTTCTTTTGCGGGGAATGCCGTAAAGCGACAATCAGGTGATAAATCGCTGTCGTGTCGGCGGGGGAATCCTGCAGCGCAAGCCTGCATTGCTCGATGGCAAGGTCGTATTGGCCGGACCGTGTATAGATACTGGCCAGCAAATCCCTGGCGTCGGCGAGATCCGGTTTGAGTTTGACCGCCTGCAGCGCGGACCTGATGGCCTCATCCGGCACCCTGCTGTCTGGGTCGGCCTCGCGATAAACGAGCAGCTTGGCGAGGAGGTAGTGTAGTAAGGCGCTGTCAGGATGAGCTTTCAGTTGCGCCCGTATCTCGGGGAGTGCGTCATCCGGCTTACTCTTGTCCGTCATCTTTCTCTGCAACTCGACGATATCCGTGGCATAGGCGCTCAGGCTCTGCGCCGAATCCAGTTGCTCGGCGGTATGAAAATCGGCTTCAGCCTTGTCGTATTGAGCCAGCTGGGCGTACAGCAAGCCTCGCGAGATATAGAGCGAAGGATCGCCGGGAATACGCTGCAGGCCGGCATCGACCATATCGACCCCCACCTGGAAAGATTCGTGGTTCAGGCAAAGCACAACAAAAGCGTTGTAGTAATTCGCGTTGGCTGGATCCAGGACAATCGCCTGACGCAGAAGAGAGACCGCTTTCGGAGTATCTCCCAGGGCCTCGTAGGCGTCGGATGCAAGGCTCAATAGATCCGGATCGGACTGGTCCGCCGTGAGAAGAGGATCGAGGATTCTGGCAGCCGCTTCATCTTGCTTCGTTTCCACTAACACGACGGCGAGATCGTATTTTGGATACGTTTGCTCAGGAAGGAGGGCCGCAAGTTGTTCAAACACGGCCATAGCTTTCTCAGCCTCGCCGACATGCACGAGGCAGTAGCCGTACGCTTCCAGTGAATGAGGATGGTGGGCGATCACATCCGAACTTAGAATGAAATGGCGGATCGATGTCTGGCAGTTCTCCCGTCTCGCCTCCAGGACGGCGAGCATCTCGTGAGCTGTCTGGTCTTGTGGATCGGCGCTCAGGATTTTCTCTAACACCGGAACCGCTCGTTGATCCTGAGTCTGATAGAGGAGTTGTGCTTGGGCTTTGAGCGCGGGACTGTAGTCCGGCGAGAGATGGAGTGCCCGCTGCAATGCGCGGAGCGCATCCTGGTTGTCAGCCTTGAAGGTGAAGACAATTCCCTCCAGCGTCCAGAGGCGGAAGTCGTTCGGCCTTTCGAGCAGGGCGCGCTTCGTGGCCGCCAGCGCAGCATCGTATTGCTGAGAACGGATCAGCGCTTCGATACCCGACACGGACAGCGCCGTTTGCTGCGCGGAGGCGCAGAAGGTCGCGCACAGGATGAGAGGAAGCACGCATTGGTCACGAAACATCATCGTCAGGTGGCCTGGCGGGCCCAGCCCAGGTTGGGGATGATCCCGCGTGTCTCCTGGATCGTGATGAGCTGATCGCATTTAATATCCCGGTATTTTTCAACTAAGCCACTCGGCCAATACACAACGATATCCGCAACCGTAGCAGGGCCGAGACCAAAATGGAGGCGCGAGTCATTAGAGGAGTAGTAGCTGGACTGGCTGAGCACTTCCTGTGCCTGAGTTCTGGCTGAATATCGCGCCAATACTCGCGCGCCCACGGCGCTGCGATTGGACTTAGTGCCGACCAGTTTGATTTTTAACCAGTGATGATGTCCTTTGAGGTCGTTTCGTAACAGGGAGGGCGGCTCGTTCACATTCAGAATGAGGATGTCGAGATCGCCGTCGTTGTCGAAATCACCGAATGCACAGCCGCGGCTGGAATGAGGAGTGGAGAGGCCTGGACCAGCATTGCTGATCTCTTCGAAGGTGCCGTTTCCCAGGTTCCGGAAAAGAATACGCGGCGACTTATTGGGATTTGCGGGGATCAGCTTCTCGACGCCTGGATACACGCTTCCGGTTACAAAAAAGATGTCCGGCCAGCCGTCGTTGTCGAGATCGACGATTCCCGCGCCCCAGCTGGCGAAGCGGGTTTCCACTCCGAGCTTCGCTTCGATGGTCCGGTCATCAAAATTCCCGGCGCCGTCGTTGCGATAGAGCACGTCGGTATCTTCGGCAAAGTGAGTTTTGAAGATATCCAGGTGGCCGTCGAGATCGTAGTCGCCCACGGCGACCCCCATTCCGGCCTCTTCTCCACCGTCGTTGCTCAAAGCTACACCGCGTTGAATTCCCTCTTCTTTAAAAGTTCCGTCGTGCTGATTGATAAACAGGAGGCTGGGTGTGGAGTCGCAGGCTACATAGATATCGGGCCAGCCGTCTTCATTGAAGTCCGCAGTGACGACCGTCATTCCATAGCTGGGCCATGGTTGCGCGAGGCCCGACGCAGCCGTGACGTCGGAAAAGGTTCCGTCACCGTTATTTCTGTAAAGAGAGTGGACGCCGAAGGGCATTCCACGCGGGCCGCATTCAACCGGAATACCTTTCCAGTTGCAGTTGGCGCCGGCGCCTGGCTTGGGAACGTGTTCGAAGTCAAATTTCAGGTAATTGGCGACGAACAGGTCGAGATGACCGTCCCGGTTGTAATCAAAAAACGAGCACCCGGCGCCCCATCGTGGTTCAGAATTCCAAAGCCCAGCTTCTTTTGTAACATCCCTGAAAGTGCCGTTGCCCAGATTGCGGTAGAGCTTGTTCTGTCCCCAGTAAGTGCAGAACAGGTCTTCATAGCCGTCATTGTTGTAATCGCCGACACAGACGGCGTTCGCCCAGCCTACCGCCTCAAGACCGGCCTGTTTCGTGACATCGGTAAAGGTTCCATCGCGGTTATTCCTGTAGAGGCGATTGGAGGCTCCGGAGGGAGCGCCACCTAAGCGGGTGCCGCTGAGAAGGAAGATATCGATCCAGCCGTCGTTGTCATAGTCAATGAAGGCACATCCGCATCCATTTGCTTCGATGATGTAATCGTCGTGATCTTCACCGCCGTAGATAACGGGCGCAGTCAGGCCGGCGGAGGCAGCGACGTCGACAAAATATGCATCGAACGGACGGCCGGATTCGGCGGGCTTTTTCTGAGCAGCTGCAATCCGTCCTCCCATGCCGCCCTGCTGCTGTGCCTGGGCTCGACGGGAGAGGGCTCCAGCAAGAGCTCCAATCGAAATCTGAAGGAATTCGCGCCGGTCCGTTTTCATCTCAGAGATCATCGCCGATGAACATGCTGGCGATTACGATACGACGGATTCGACCTCGGAGACCAGGATAATGATGAAGCGGGTTGGCGGAATGCGTGACCTGGCGCCATTTCACCAAACGTAGACGGCAACGGCTTGCGGCGGGCCCGGCAGCAGGTCAGTGATGGTGGCCTGAATAACGATCTGCACATTTCTCCGCGCCCAGTCCTGGGGGGCGGAGCGAAGGGTTTTCTCAAGATATTGCGGATTGGAAACGAACTCGCCTGCCGCCTGAGTGCCATAGGATTTGATTCCGGCGACTACGACGACGAACTGGCCCGTTCTTGAATTCAGAAGCCTGGTAACGACGGCGTAGTCACCAATTGTTTTTCCGGCGGCGTCTCTTTCCGAGCGCCAGGCGCGGCCTGAGGGGCCTTCCTCCCGAATGATGGATTGGTCGCCTTCCTCAGCGAAGGCGAAATGCAGGTTCGATGTCATCTGCATCGTCCAGCGATTATTGAATGCCCCAATGACCACGGCGGGAGAGTTGCGCAGGTCTTCAAAGGAGTAATTGCCTCCGATTCTTACCTGGTTTTTTTTCCCGATTTGTCCGAAAAGAGCGGAGATTCCGGTGGCCGCATAGACGTCTCCGGCCGCGAGCCCATAGTCAGGATACTCAACCATATCTCCCCAGACGATCTTCTCGTTCGGGGCCAGATCGGGCTTCTGCATCAGTCGCTCGAACTGGCTGGTAAACAAATCCGGAGTTTTGGAGTGCCGTTGGTACAGTTTGACCGAGGGAAGGTAAACGGCCGGCTTGGCCAGGCAGATCAGAACGGGCTGCGCAGTGGCAAGCGCGGGCGACCAGAATTGTTCAAGGGCGGATTTGGGGGCTTTTGCCCGGGACAGGGTTGACCCAACCAGGATCGCCGTGACCAGCAGGGCCAAACCGACTGCTAAAAGGGCCCATACGAACGCCTTGCGGTTCCGGCGTGAGCGAATCGTTTCGAGCGACAGATGCCGGGGGTGGTCCGGCGACTGCGGCGCATTGGGAGTTTCCTCCGGCAGAGGAGGGTGAACGGATGAAGACTGCTCGTGGGAATGGGATTGCCACGTGAACTCGGGCGCGTATGAGCCAACGTGCAGCTCGATGCGAACGTCTGAGTGGGCAGGTGACGCGCCGTAGTACTTATCGAGTCTTCTGCGCACCTCTCCTGCCTGGACCCGGACCACAGGATCATCGCCTGTCGCGTAGCCCGCGGGACGGTGAAAGAGCTCGACGCCGATGGTTCGCTCTTTCAACCGATCGAGGTTTCCGCCCAGTCTGTTCCTGACCACATAGGAGAGGAATTGCTGACAGCGTTTGCTGGTCTGGAAAATGGGGCTGTTGAGAACGGCCTCCAGCTCGTGGAGGACCGTCATTCGCTCCGCGTCGCTGAGGACGCCTGCATTGGGATGAACTTCTTCCCGCCAGGTCGGATCTGTGGTCACGCCCATGGTACTCACCATTCGGCCGTACGAGCCGGTTATGGAACCGACTGTAGGCGCTCAACGCCGCCGCAGCTCACCATGCTCCACCGCCCGCACCAGAATGTCAACCGTTGGGCAATGATGCCCCAAGGCAGCTAATTAATCGTGTGATCAAAAAGGCCTGGCCCTTGGCCATCGCCCACATTCCACGCGGATTAGCCCCTGGAGATGGAGTGAGGAATCGCGCCACCACACTGTAATACACCGTGTCCTACTTGAAAAGCCCTTTGTTGGGGAGAATAGTCGCGAGGAAATTCCGAGCGGAATTTAACGGAAGCGAAAGACCTCGCAACGGAAGGGGTCAGCGCGCGCAGCGCCATTTTACGGGAGACTCAGATGATCAGTACCAGATACGCAATCAGGGGTTTCATATTCGTTCTCCTTCTGTTGAGCCTGGGAAGATCGGCATTCGGTCAGTTCCTCAGCGGAATTGAAGGGACGGTCAAAGACCCTTCGGGCGCCCTGATCGCGGGAGCCAAAGTCACGGTGACCGATATCCGGCTGGGAGTGAAGAAGACCGACACAACCAACGACGCCGGCTATTTCCGCATTGACAGTATCGAAGCATCGACCTACACGGTGCAGATCCGGATGAACGGATTCAAAATCTGGGAACAGACCGATCTGGCTCTGCAGGTGGGAGAAACCCGCACACTGGCCCCGGTATTGGAGGTTGGACCGGCGAGTACCGAGGAAGTTTCTGTGACCGCATCACAGGCGACACCCGACCTGGTTTCGCCGACCACCGGAGCAGTCATCCCTGAAGCGACTCTGCAGGAAACACCATTGTCGGGGCAGAACGTGTACGGTTTGTCGGCGTTGACGCCAGGAATGACGGGAGCCGCGACGCAAACGGGAGCCGACAACTTCACTAACGAGTATTCGATCAACATCAATGCGGCCGGTCTGCGCCAGGAGCAGAACGGCTACGAGATCGACGGCGCGCAAACGAATACACCGTCACGGGGCGGCGGAACCTCCATTTCTCCCAACCCTGAAATCGTCCAGTCGATGGAAGTAAGAACTAACGATTTCGATGCCCAGAAGGGGCGGAATGGCGGGGCTACGGTCGACGTCTTCACGCTATCCGGTTCGAACGAATTCCACGGAACCATCGACTACGAATTCACCAACAACGATCTTTCGGCGCTGACACACTTTGAAAGCAAACTGCCGACCTCCCGCCGCAACGACATGAGCGCGACCATGGGGGGGCCATTCATCAGGAACAAGCTATTCTGGTTTGGCGCGATCGAAGTACTTCGCTCCAGTGTCACGAGTGCTGGGTCCACGACGGCGGAGACATTGGACTTCTTTAACTGGGTTAAGAACAACCTATCAACTTTGGTGCCGGCAGGTTCGCCTTCCGGGACCGCCGCGGGACCAAACATCGCCCTTCAGTCGTTGACTCTGGCTCCGCCCCTGGCTTATGCCAGCGCGAGTGGCGCTACCACGGTGGCGGGGATTGAGAGCACAGCTTTCGGTGGCACCTGCGCCAGCTGCTCGGAACTCTACGCTCCGCCCGCGGGCATTCCTGCCACACTCGATGCAGTGGGCCCGGTGAACTACACAAACGTGTCGCCCAAAGACGGCTACCAGTGGAGCTTCCGGATCGACGATTATCTCGGTACAAAGGATCGTATCTACGTGGATGCGATGCGCACCTACGATACTTCGGCCAGCACCAATGCAAGACCGGCCTTCGCCGCTCCAGGGACGAACCACTCGGACTTCGTCAATGTCGACTGGACGCATACCTTCTCCCCGAACCTTCTGAATGAGGGGGGCGGGAATATGATTCGTCCGTATGGGCAGAACGGGGCTAGTTCAGCGTTTGCCATTCCGAATGTCACCGTGGGCTCAGGAGTTACCGGGTTCGGAAACTGGGGACCAGGAAACTTTGCGCAGACCACGGTGGCGTGGCGGGACGTGATGACGGCGACGGTGAAGACGCACACGCTGAAATTCGGGTTTGACCAGTTCAACGTGCGCGAGAACGATGCACAGGAGGGCGCGCAGGACCGCCCGTCGTACACATTTAACAATCTGCTTGATTTTATTCAGGATGGTCCAGTCTCGGAAACCGGGGTGCCGGTCAGCCTGATTCCAGGACCCAACCAACACAAGCAGGCGCCGTACGAGCGGCGGTATCGCGAACTTTACACCGGATTCTTTGTACAGGACAGCTGGAAGGTCAGACCGACGCTGACTGTGAACGGAGGGGTCCGGTACGACGAAATGGGGAATTTGTTTTCCATCATTAGTCCGCAACTGGCTAACTTCACTTTCGGATCCGGCTCGACTCCCTTTTCCCAGGTCGCCAGCGGCATCGTAGCACTGAACCCGAACGACCATGTCCTCAATCACAACGTGTGGGGTCTGACCCCCCGTCTTGGTTTTGCCTGGGATTTATTTGGGAAAGGCAAGACGGCGTTGCGCGGGGGAGCCGGCGAGTTTTCCGATCAGCCTCCTTATTTGCACATTACCGATATAACCTCGGGCAATCTACCGAATACATACACGCCGAGCCTGAACGTGCATACTGCTGGCGAGGCTAATTCACTGTCCTATCAGCTCTGCAATCCGCCTCAGGGATTCACGATTGCCTGCCCGCTGCTGGTGCTGCCAACCAACAACGTGACGATCAACCCGACGACGGGTGCACTCTACCTGAATGGAGTTCTGGATAACGGCGTGGGCCTGGGCGGCTACTCAACAAACTACAAAATGACGCAGGTCATTGAATGGACGCTAAGCGTTCAGCAGGAATTGTTGAGGAACCTGATGCTCGAGGTGAACTACTCCGCGTCGGTTTCCCATCATCTGCCGATTTACAACCAGGACGTCAACCGATTTTCGGGCGACCTGCTGAAGTACAACGCAACGGGATCGGCCGCCCCGACGCTTTCGCGCCTCAATCCCAATTTTGGCGGAATCAACTACGCGACTTCCGACGGCAATTCCGCCGGCAACTACGGGACTGCCATGCTGACGCAAAGCTATGCCCATGGCCTGGCGCTGCGCGGGATCTACACCTATGGCAAAGCGCTCGATGCTCTGAGCACGTCGGCCTCGCTGGACAGTGGCAATATCACTTCGGGCAACCAGAACGGTCCCATCGTCCAGAACTTCAACTTACCCGCGCAGCGTGGGCGGTCGGACTACGACATTCGCCAGCAATTCTCGGCGGTTGGCACCTGGGTAGTTCCCAACAACTACAGCAGCGCCCTCGAGCGGGGATTTCTGGGCGGCTGGCAGTTTGGCGGCTATTGGATCCTGCAGACTGGTCTGCCCGCGTGGGTTACGCAGAACCTTGGGTTCTCGCCCACCTGCGCTGCCAACCCAAGTGGCGATTGCTATAACTCCTCCGGGGCGTGGATCCCGGGAAGCATCATCACCAGCACCGCGGGCGACTACAACGCGGACGGAAGCAACGTCGATTCTCCGATGACTCCCACCTTTGGCAGTCATCGGGGCGGCTTGAAGAAGAGTGACTTCCTGAACGGGGTTTTCCCCGGTGGCGCGGCGGCGTTTCCTGCGCCTCCTCTGGGGATGGAAGGAAACCTTGGCCGTAACACTTACGATAACCAGGGTTATAACGCCATGAACTTCAACTTTGGAAAATTCTTTTCGACTCCATGGTTCTTCGATGAGAAGTTGAAGATCGAGGCCAGAGGCGAAGTGTTCAACTTGTTTAACCGCACAAATCTCACGGGGCTGGATACAGGTCTCGGCGATGGAAACTTTGGAAAGGCCACGAGCCAGTTGCCGGCCCGAAGCCTCCAGATTCATTTGCGCGCCAGCTTCTGAGCAGAACCGATTCGATACAATCGGGATGCTGAGGGAGAGAGCAATACGCCAATATCAATCGCAGGCCGGGGAAGTGGGTTACCAGGAAGCCGCCGACAACAATATAGGTGGTCCAGCCTGTCCGCCGATTATATTTGACTTCAGCACGACCTCGACATTCTTGTGCTCCCAGCCGCTCGGCATGATCGTTGCGAGCTGTTCCAGAGCCTGCGGCGACGCCGAGCCGCGCAGGAATGGCGTCTGGAAGGAGGCACTGGCCGCCGACGCGAACCGTGGAGGTCCCCCTAGAACGGGTCTGGTAAGTAGCGGAGTGGCTTCGGCGGGCTGGATGAGCCCCGCTTCCATGGCGGTTCTCACACGCGGCATCGCGGGTGTTGGGGGCTTGGGAGACCAGTTCCAGCCGAGGCACGAAGGCGTGCGCCAGGCCGCCAGCCGCGCTGGAATCTTTCCTGCACGCCGCGAATCTAACTAATTGGTACGGGCTCCCCAGACCAGACAGGAAAAGAAATGTCACTCAGGCCAGTTAGAGAAATTCTATCGACTCAACCAACCCTCGAAGGGGCAGGCGTCCGCCTCCAGCGCGCCTTTGGCTTCGGCAAAACCAAAGACTTCGATCCGTTCCTTCTCCTCGACGACTTCCGTAACGAGCATCCCGAGGACTACCTCAACGGATTCCCGTGGCACCCGCACCGCGGCATCGAGACGATCACGTACGTGCTCGCCGGCTCCGTGGAGCATGGCGACTCGCTCGGCAACAAGGGCAAAATGACGGCTGGCGACGTACAGTGGATGACCGCCGGCAGCGGCATCCTGCACCAGGAGATGCCCAAAGGCGATCCTCAGGGCCGCATGCACGGCTTCCAGCTGTGGGCGAACCTGCCCTCGCATCTCAAGATGACCGACCCGCGTTACCAGGACATTCCCGCAGCGGCGATCCCCGAGGTTACAGAGGATGACGGCACAACCGCCCGCGTGATCGTTGGCGAATTCTGGGGTAAGAAGGGTCCCGTGGAGGGTGTTGCCGCCGACCCGAATTACATCGACGTCTCCGTCCCGCCCAATAAGAAGAAGCGCCTCAAGGTCGAGACCACGCGCAACGCCTTCGCGTACGTCTTCGCCGGGTCAGGCACCTTCCGTGATGCCTCCGATCCGCAGGCCGTGCTGACGGAATCAGGCTCGGATCCGAATGCTAAACCCGCCTACGACGCCAGCAACCACTCGCTCGTCCTCTTCGATCGCGGCGACGAAATTCAGGTCCAGGCCGGCCCCGAAGGCATCCGCTTCCTGCTCGTATCCGGCAAGCCGATCGAAGAACCGGTGGCGTGGTACGGCCCCATCGTCATGAATACCCAGGCCGAACTGCGCCAGGCGATGACGGAACTGCAAACCGGAGACTTCATCAAGCACCGTTGAAGGCTCAAGCGAAGATCGAGCGAACGGCGAGCGAGAATCGAGCAAAAACAAAGCCCGACTCCCGACACGCCTTTCGCTCGCTTTATGCTCGGTTTTCGTTGGCTGTGCGCTCGGCTCGCACTTAGCTCGCCTCGGCATCCGCAATCGCCAGAGCCGCGTCCAGGGCCTCGACCGCGAAATCCAGATCCTTCTCCTCGACAATCAGCGGCGGCGCAACCACCAGATGGCTCACCCACGCCTGAATCGCGATCCCGCGCTTCAGCATCTCCCCCGCAACCTTCTCTACTACTGTGACCGTCCCCGAGACCTTGTCCGTCATGGTGTTGAACGGCTCTTTTGTCGTGCGATTCTTCACCAGGTCGAGGGCCCAGAACAGTCCCAGCCCGCGAACCTCGCCAATCGAAGGGTGCTTCGCCGCCAAACCCTTGAGCATCGGCCCAAGATATTCGCCCATTTTCTTCGAGCGGCGAACCAGATCGAGGCGCTGCATCTCGTGGATCGTCGCCACTGCCGGCTTCAGCGTGATGGGGTGCGCCTCATAGGTGTGCCCATGGGAAAAATAATGGTCGTCGAAGTAAGCCGCAATCTCGCCCGTCGTCGCGCACAAACCCAGCGGCACATACGCCGACGTGATGCCCTTCGCCGTCACCAGAATATCCGGCTTCACGCCCCAGTTGTCGACGGCAAACCACTCGCCTGTTCGTCCCCACCCGCTCATCACCTCATCGGCGATCAATAAGACACCGTGCCTGCTACAAATATCGCGCAGCATGGGCATATATTCCTTCGGCGGCACCAGCACCCCGTTGGTCCCCACCACTGGCTCTACAATCACCGCTGCTACATCGCTCTCGTTGCGGATCATGTGCTCCAGATACTCCGCGCACGCGATACCACATTGCGGATAGGTATGTTTGATCGGGCACTTGTAGCAATTGACCTCCGGCGCGAACAGGAAACCCTGCCCCTTGCCGCCGACCGGCTCCATCGCCCAACGCCGCGGATCGCCGGTAGCCGCGATCGACGCCATGGTCGAGCCGTGATACGACCGGTAGCGCGCGATGATCTTCGTTTTGCGGGTGTACATCCGCGCAATTTTGAACGCCGCCTCGTTGGCATCCGTCCCCGAAGTCGTGAAGAAAAATTTCGTCAGGCCTTCCGGCAGCACATCGAGCAGCAGTTGGCTCAGCTCCGCACGCGCCTCCGTCGCGTATGCCGGCGACGCATACGCAAGCGCTTCCGCCTGCTCCGCAATCGCTTTGATCACCGCGGGATTCTTGTGTCCCAGATTCACGCACATCAGCTGCGACGAGAGATCGAGATAGCGCTTCCCCGCCCCATCCGTGAAGTAGCAACCCTCAGCGTCGGCAATGTGCATCGGGTTCCAGGTCTTCTGGAAGCGCCACGTTCCGTAGTTGAGCTTCTTCGTTAGCTCCACGACCTGCTGGCTGGTCAACGTCGTTTCAGGAACAGAGATTGTGTCGGCCATAGATTCCTCTTGGTTCAAAATGTACTGTACAGAAGCAGGGCGCAAAAACGAAAACCCAAAGATGCCGGAAGCCTTTGTATCGCCACAAATCGTGACCCCCGAAGACATCCGCCCGGGCGCTGTGCTCGTTGACGCTGGCAGGATCACCGGAGTCTGCAGCGAAGCTGAGATCCCGCCAGACCATCGCCGCATCGACTGCCCGGGCGCTCTGTTGCCCGGCCTCGTCGACTCGCATATCCACATCAACGAGCCAGGCCGCACCGAATGGGAAGGCTTCGCCACCGCCACCAGAGCCGCAGCCGCAGGCGGTTACACCACCCTCATCGACATGCCCCTGAATTGCTCACCCGCCACCACGACCGTCGAAGCCCTCGAAGCGAAGAGAGCCGCCGCGCAAGACAAGTGTATGGTCGACTGGGCCGCCTGGGGCGGCGTCTCGGGCCACAACGCCAACGACATCGAACCCCTCGCCCAAGCCGGCGTTCGCGGATTCAAATGCTTCCTGGCTGAGCCCGGCATCGACTGCTTCTCCCGCGTCGACGAAGCCGAGCTGCGTTTGGCTCTGCCGCATCTCGCCCGCACCGTCCTGCCGCTGTTGGTTCACGCAGAATTACCCGAGCCCCTCGAGCGCGCCGCGCGCGATCTGACTGGCGCAGACTGGCGCCGCTACGAAACCTGGCTCCGCTCCCGCCCCGATGAGGCCGAGCTTGCCGCCATTCGCCTGATGATCCGCCTCTGCCGCGAATTCGGTTTCCGTCTGCACATCGTGCATCTGGCCACCGCGCGAGCCCTCGACGACCTGCGCCAGGCGCGCGCAGAAGGCCTGCCTGTCACGGTAGAAACGTGCCCCCACTACCTTCATTTCGCAGCGGAAGAGATCCCCGACGGCAGCACTCTTCATAAATGCGCCCCACCCATCCGCAGCGAGGAAAATCGCGAGCATCTGTGGGAAGCGTTGCGCAACGGTGCGATCGACCTTATCGCCAGCGACCACTCCCCCTGCCCGCCGGAAATGAAGCGCCTTGAAGAGGGCAATTTCGCCACAGCCTGGGGAGGAATCGCCAGCGTCTCCGTCGCATTGCCCGTCGTCTGGACCGGCATGCGGGGCCGTGGCTTCACGTTGGGGGATCTGGCCCGGATTTTGTCACAGCAACCGGCACAATTAGCCGGCCTGACCGGCACAAAAGGACGCATCGCAGAGGGTTACGACGCCGATTTCGTCGTTTTTGAACCGGGGGAGGCATGGACGGTGCGCCCTGAAGCGCTCCGCACACGTCACGCGATCTCGCCCTACACCGGCGAGCGCCTCTATGGCACCGTGACAGCTACTTATTTAAGAGGAAAGGCGGTTTTTGAAGACGGCGGATTCGCGGATCATGCCGAGGGCCGCGAAATCCGAAGCTAACACCCGACGCGCCGTTCCCTGTTCCCTGTTGGCAATTCCCTGCCTCTACGCCGTCGCCAGATGCCGCGCCCCAGCCCGGATCCCACCCTGCTCCACTCCGCCCAGCCGCACGCTGACTACCTTGGAAACCCCAGGCTCCTGCATCGTCACGCCGTAAATCATGTCGGCGGCCACCATCATTCGCTTGGAGTGCGTCACCAGGACGAACTGCGTCTCCTCTGCCATGCTGCGCAGCATGTCCGCCAGGCGCCCCACGTTCGTCTCGTCCAGCGGAGCATCGACCTCGTCGAGGACGCAGAAGGGGCTCGGCTGATAAACAAAGATTCCGATCAGCAGAGACAGCGCGGTCAGCGCCTTCTCGCCACCGGAGAGCAGCAGTACATTCTGCAGCTTCTTGCCGGGCGGCTGCGCCACAATGTCGATGCCGCTGTCCGCCGCGCTCTCCTCATCGGTCAGCCGCATAAACGCCTGGCCACCCCCGAACAGCTTGCCAAATGTCGCGCTGAAGTTTTCGTTGATCCGCGCAAAAGCCTCGTTGAACTTCGTCCGCGAAATTTCGTCGATCTCTTTGATCGTGGACTGCGTGTTGTCGATGGAGTCCAACAAATCCTTGCGCTGGGTCTCCAGAAATTCGTGGCGCTGGGCGGTCTCCTTGTATTCCTCGAGCGCCATCATGTTCACCGGCCCCATGGCTTCGAGCCGTTGCTTGAGCTCCCGGCACGACTGGTCCTCAGCCACCAGCGCGTCGCCCTCGATCCGGACCAGCCCAGCATCCCGCCGCAGCGCCACGGCGTCCGTGCTCAAGTCCGCGATGCACGCTTCTTCGGTGTGGCGCAAATCCGCCGCCAGCGTCGCAGCCTGATTTCCGCAAACGCCGCGCGCCTCACGCAGTGCATCGATCTCTGCCCGGAGCGTCTTCAGCTCCAGCTCCATCACCGCTGCTTCAGTGCGCAGCACGACAATCTGGCGATGAGTGTCCGCCGCCTGCTGCTGGGCGCTGTCGCGAGCTTCAAGCAGCTGCTGGCGCGTTCCCGCCAGCAGCTCATTTTCGCGCAAGCGCTGCTCCTGCTCCGCGTGCGCTGCCGCCAGCTGCTGCGTAATTTGCGCGACCCGTCCCTCCAGCTCGCGATGCATCCGGTCGACGCGGGCAAACGCCGCCTCCGCGCCGCGGCTCCTTTCCTCGAGCCCTGCCAGTTCGGCGGCAAGCTGAGCCGCCTCCTGCTGCGCTAATTCACGGCTCGCCCGCAACTCTGCAACAGAACTTTGCAGCGTCTCGATGCCGGCCTCTGCGGCCTGATGGTCACCCTCGAGCCGAACCGCTTCCTCGCGCCGCTGCTCGAGGAATGCTTCCTTTGCCGCCCGAGCATCGCGGTTGTGCTCGCTCTGCAACGTCCACTCCTGCAGCCGCCGATCCAGCCGCTGCACCTCCATCTCCATCTGCCGCAGCGCGGCGCTTTGGTTCGCGCTCTCCCGTTCCGCCAGGCGCCGTTCTTCGGATTTCGCATCGAGCGTCCGCGTCAGATCCGCGAGCGTCCTGGCCAGCGCAGCTGCACGCAACTCCGCCTGTCCCAGCTCGCGCTCGATCTCTCCAAGCTTCTGTTGCGACTCGCGGACCTCGCGTTTCAGCGCCAGCGGCCCCTCAACCCCGGGCTTGCCCCCGGTCACCGTCACGTTGTGAAAACATTCGCCGGTCGGCGCGAGGAAAAATGCGGAGGGATTTTCGAGCGCCAGCGACCGTGCCGTCTCGGAATCGGGAGCCACATAACCCTCGCGCAGCTTCGGCAGAATCGCCTCCAGCGACCGCCCAAACCCATTCAGCACGCGGATGCAATTCCGCAACGGCACAATCCTCTGCGCCTCTGTGTGATACGGCACCCTGTCGGACCCTTCAAACGAAAACCTCGCCTGCGAGTCCTCAGGATGGACGAGGAAAGTCGCCCTGCCATCCACGCCCGCCTTCAGCAGCCGAACCCCTTCGTGGGCCGAATCCCAGCTCTTGACCACGATGTAGTTCAGCTCATCGCGCAAGAACTCATCGACTACGCTCTCGTACTCGCCGTTCACTTCCAGGAAATCCGCCAGGGTCCCCACCGGGGCCAGTCCGCCGCCCAGCGACTGCGACTGGAACAGCTTGCGCACGGTGTCCGTCGAGTAGCTGTGTTCGCGAATCAGCGCTTCGAGAGACTGGCATCGACCGCCCAGCGTCGCATGCTCAGCGCGCAGCTGATCCGCATGCCGCCGCGCCTGCTCCTCCTCCGCGCGCTTCGCCTCGATCTCCCCACGCAGCGAGGCGATCTCCGCTTCCACCCGCCGCAGCGTCTCGGTTACCGACTCAAACGTCAGCGAAATCTGCCCACGCTCCGCGCCCAGCGCCTCAAGATCGCGCCGCGCCGACTCCATCTCCACGCCCAGGCGCTCTGCCTCGCGCTGTAACGACGCCAGCGATTCCTCTCCCTGCGTGATCTGGTTCCGCGCCTGGCCCAGCTGCGACAGGAGCTGCGCGGCCAGCCGACGAGCCGTCTCCGACTGCTGCTCCGCCGTGCCCAGCGCGGCAATCGCCTGATGCGCCACTTCCTGCTTCTGGCGCGTGCGCTCGCGAGCGTCCGCGGTTTCCGATGCCGCCGTCTCGAGAAAATTCCGCTGCGTCTCCCGCTCCGCGGTCACGCTCACCAGGTGTTCCCGCGCCGCTTCCAGCTCGGCTGCTGCCGCGGCCATCCGCGCATCCAGCTCGGCAATGCGCTCGGCATTCGTCTGCTGGCGCGCGTCCGCGCGCTCAATCTCGACCGCCCGCTGATTTGCCCGCGCCTCGGCATCCTTCGCCGCATCCTCCAGCTCGTACCCGCGCGCCACCAGCGCGGCATGTTCGCCATCGAGGGTCTCCACGCGTTCCGCGCGCGCATCGATGCGTCCGGTCAGCTCGGCAATGTCCGTCTCCAGCGCAGCGTGCTGCGTATCCATTTCCGCGATCCTGCTCGCCAGCACGACCTTTAGCTTTTCGCGCATCTCATCGCGCAGCTTCGCATAGCGCTCCGCTTTCGCAGCCTGCCGCTTCAGCGATCCCATCTGCCGCGTCACTTCTTCGAAAATATCGTTCACCCGCGCCAGATTCTGCTTTGCCTGCTCCAGCCGCAGCTCCGCGAGCCGCTTCTTCGTCTTGAAGCGCGTAATCCCCGCAGCCTCTTCGATAATCGCTCGCCGATCGTGGGGCCGCGAGCTCAGCAGCTGGCCAATCCGCTCCTGCCCGATAATCGCGTACGATTCCGGCCCGAGGCCGGTCCCCATGAAGATGTCCTGAATATCGCGCAGACGGCAAAGCTTTCCGTTCAACAAATACTCGCTGTCGCCGGTGCGGAAGAGCCGCCGCGTGACAACCATCTCGCCTTTCTGTGGAGTCCGGTTGAACTTCCGCCGGCGAAACTTCAGCACCACCCCGGAAGCTGCCGCATCGCCGGCGGATTGCGCCCGGCCTGCGTTCTCGGATTCCACTCCTGGGGCGTCATCTCCGCCGACAACCTGACCCGGCTGCGCCTCGGCAATAATTTCGTCGACCTCCGCCGCCCGTTCGGCGCGCAGCTTCTCCTCGTCCCACTCCGCATCCCCCTCGTCAGCGACCACCACGGGCTCGTCGAGCAGCGGCCCTTCATACTCCTCCGGATCGAGCAGCGTCAGGGAAACCTCGGCCATCCCCAAGGGGTTCCGCTCTCGCGTCCCGGCAAAGATGACGTCCTCCATCTTGCCACCGCGCAGGCTTTTGGCGCTCTGTTCGCCCAGCACCCAGCTGACCGCATCGAGGATGTTGGACTTGCCGCATCCGTTTGGCCCCACTACGATCGCGATTCCCTGGCCAGGAAGGGCCACTTCCGTGCGCTCAAAGAAGGACTTAAAGCCCAGGATCTGTATTTTCTTCAGTTTCAGCATGGGGGGAACTCCTGACTGTCACCCGACGAAAATGGGAAGGACTGAGCCGCTTTCAAAACGACTGTACTCCGGTTTGCGGCGTAGTCAACACAAGCACCCCAATATCTTGTGGATAATAAGCCCGAATCCCAACCATTAGGAGCCTGTTGCCGCTTTACTGTCGAGTGCTGCCCGTGCCCGGCGGAAAAAGTCCCAGATATCCACAACGTTACCCCCGGTGCTGTTGGCCTGGCAAGCGAAATGCTGCGATTGCGTTGCCCGCTTCGCCGATTTGGGCGATCCACCTTGTCGTGTCGGGGTAATCTGAAAGAAGGAGCAGGGATCATGCCAACTCTTGATTGGTCTCAATGCCCTGCGGTGGAAAGTATCCCCGGCAAGGTCAGCGGCGGAGGGGTGTTCAAAGATACTCGCTTGCCCGTTGCGACCGTCATCGAGAACCTTGAGGATTTAAGCGTCGAGGAAGTGATGGAACAATTCGACGTGACGCGGGAGCAAATCACGGCAGTACTGGATTTTGTGGCCCGGACTCGCTCAACAACGGCGCATTGCTCAATGCCGCCGAAGAAGCGGCACTCGATGTCCCGCTCAAAGGCTCGTCCAAAGTAGCCCATTACCCACAGCTTCAGCTGTGCCATAAGAACTGCATAATCAATTCGGCTTTGGTCGCCGAGGGATGCTTTCTTGCTCTGCGCTTCCTCCGCAAGCCTTATAGTCGGTAATGGTTTTCGCGGGTTCCGCGTCCAACGAATTGAACGAAACTTGCCTCAATTTGAAATGCATGCCACGCCCGCAACGTGGATTCGTCGCAGTTTTCTTCCTCGTGGCCGTCTGCGCTCTTCCTGCGGCGCCCGCCCAGACCTCACGCCCCGTACCCAGAGCCGGAAACCCCAATTCCCTCACCGTCACCGTGGTCGATCAAAACGGGCTAATCGTCCCCGCCGCTCAGATCACCATCGAAGAACCTGGGCAGCCAACCATCCACATCGCCACGGACTACGCCGGTCATGCCGCCTGGATTCCGCGCCAGAACCAGCCGTACACAATCCGCGTAGAAAAAGCAGGCTTCTACCAAACCACAATCGAGGACATCGATCCTCAGCAGAAAACTCTGCGCATCGTCCTCACCCACATCGAGCTCCTGCAGCAGCAAGTCAACGTCCGCGCCTCCACAGTCGGCATTGACACGCAGCAGGTCTCCGATGAGAAGGCACTCGACGTACCCGAGATCGTCAACATCCCTTTCCCTACGAATCGAGACATCCGCAACCTTCTCCCCTTCACGCCCGGCGTCGTTGCGGACGCCTACGGTCAGGTCCACGTGGCCGGGGGCGAAACTTACATGACCCTCGACACGCTCGACGGTTTCGACATCCGCTCTCCGGTCTACGGCACGCTCGACATGCGCGTCTCGACCGACGCCGTCCGCTCCATCGACACGGAAACCACACGCTACCCGGTCGAATACGGCCGAGCCACCGGCGGCGTCATCGCCTTCACCACGGGAACCGGAGACAACAAATTCCGCTATGACGCCACCAATTTCGTCCCCTCCTTTCGCAATCAGGGCGGTATTCGCTTCGACACCCTAGAACCGCGGTTTACGTTCTCCGGCCCCATCGTCCGCGATAAGGTCTGGTTCTTCGACGGCGTCGAGACCGAATACGACGACGTCTACATTCCCGAACTCCCCGCCAACGCCAATACCGATCACCTGATCCGTGGCGGCGACCTTCTCAAGCTCCAGGCCAATCTCGGATCCAGCAACAGCCTCACCACCGCGCTCCTGTTCAACGACTTTCATTCCCCGTACGACGGCATCTCCGCCATCACTCCGCAACAAAGCACCGACAACCACGACATCGTTGGTTGGCTCCCCTACGTGCGCGATCAGCAGAGCTTCCCGAACGGCGTCATCCTCGATTCCGGCTTCGGGGTTATGCGGTACCGCGAAGGCTTCGAGCCCCACGGAAATACTGCCTACGATCTGACCCCCGAGCTCCCCAGCGGCAGCTTCTTTGAGAATGAGACCACCCGCTCCCAGCGCGTCGAGGGCTACCTCAATACCTGGCTCCCTCCGCGACATTGGGAGGGGGCTCATCAATTCCGGGCGGGGCTCGACGCCGATCGCATCGGCTTCGACGAGAACGAGACCCTCGCTCCGGTGAACTATCTCCGCGAAGACGGCACCCTCCTGCGCCGGAGCGTCTTCCCCACGTTTGCGCCTTTCACGCGCCACAACCTCGAGCTCGGCGCGTGGATCGAGGATCGCTGGAGCCCCATTTCCGGCATGCTCATCGTCCCGGGCCTCCGCTACGACTGGGACGAGATCATCCGCCGTCCGCTGTTCTCCCCGCGTATCGCGTTGAACTACTCTCCGCCGGGCCTCGAGAGCTCAACGAAAATCACCGCGGGAATCGGCGAATACTACGAGCACACTCAGCTCGAATACCTCACCCGTGCGCTGGCCGGCATTCGGTACGACACGTACTACGCCGCCGACGGCGTCACGCCCACAGGCTCTGCGCTCGAAACTACGTTCAGCGCCGACGATGCAACGCTCCACGAAGCTCACGCGTTGAACTGGAGCATCGGCACGCAACAAAAACTCCCCAACCAGATCTACCTCGGCGCCAATTTCCTCGAAAAGCGCAACTTCGATGAATTCGTCTACGCCAACCAAAGCGGCTCAGCCGCCCTCAGCGGCAACTACGTCCTGACGAACAACCGCCAGGACCACTACCACTCTTTCGAGGTCGACGCCCGCCGCGCCTTCTCCGGCAACTACACGCTCTTCGCCTCGTACACGCGCTCCTCCGCTACTACCAACTCCGCGCTGGACTACGTTCCCACCATCCCGATCCTCGGCCCGCAGCAAAGCGGACCGCTCTTCTTCGATGTCCCCAATCGCGTTCTGTCCTGGGGTTGGCTTCCGGCGTGGCTTCCCGCCTGGGCGCCCTGGTCGGCCTCCGTCCGCAGAAACTGGGACTTCGTCTACAGCTTCGACTGGCACTCCGGCTTTCCCTTCGACTCCGTCAACGCCAACGAGGAGATCGTTGGATCCGCCGGCTCCCATCGTTTTCCCAACTACACCAGCTTCAGCCCAGGGCTCGAATGGCGCTTTCACCTGCGGGGAAAGTACTTCGGCCTTCGCGGGGTCATCGACAACATCACCAACAGCGCCGACCCCGCCATTGTCTACAACAATGTCGACTCCCCGGAGTACCTGACCTTCACGCAGCCCCTCGGCCGAGCGTTCACGACCCGCATCCGGCTCATTCAATCTTCCCGATAGCCCTTAATTCCCCTTCGCTATCACTTCAAGAATCGACCCGGGACGGTCTCTCGATCCATTCGGTCCCCTGCGGTGAGGTGTCCACCCTGTCCGAATTCCGCTCACTTCCGATTTCTCTCAAATTTCTCTGCGAATTGAACGAATCGTCGTGTAATCTTGCTCTTTGCATCCGGCGGGTCAACAGAATCCAGTCCTGGCTGCATCCCATTCGGCGGGTCAATTAGTATCCACGGCGTTAACTTGTCAGCACGCGCAATTGGTTTTTATAATCCAGCATCGTCGCGGCCCACCGCCCGCGACGGTCCCGATGATCGGCCGATAACGTACACGAACCGGTTGCGTCTGATCTGCATGTTTATGCCAGTCGGCGAGATCTTAAGAATTGCGTCACACGATTTCTCCCAGGAGCGTTGAATGAAGAAGCTTGTTCTTGCCTCGGTTGCACTGGCTGCCGCGCTGGTTGCCGTTTGTTCCGGCTCACTCCTCTGTTCGCCGGCATTCGCTCTTGTAGCCAATGGTCAGGGCGCGCAGGGCCAGACGCCCGCGAACTGTGCCAGCCCCACCATTAAAGATCCGGCCGAATACAACGATTACGCAAACGCCACCAGCCAGGCCTCGCCCGCTGCCAAGGCCGACGCCATCGAAGCGTTCCTCACGAAATATCCCAACAGCGTGGCCAAAGCCGCGATGCTCGAAGCCCTTATGGGCGCTTATCAGGCCGCCGGCAATGCGGCAAAAATCCTGGACGCGGCCAAACGCCTGCTCCAGGTTGAGCCCAACAACCTCCGCGCTCTTACGTTCGTCGTGTACCTCGAGCATCAGCAGTCCAATGGCAACCAGCAGATGCTGGATGACGCAGCTACCGCCGCCCAGACTGGCCTCAACGCTCCCAAAGATTCCTGCATGACCCAGGCGGACTACGACAAGGTCAAGGATCTCGCCACTCCTGTTTTCTACAGCGCCATCGGCGCCGACGACGTCCAGAAGAAGGACTACAAGGGCGCGATCGACGCCTACACCAAAGAGCTCCAGTCCTATAAGGATCCCGTCCAGACGACGGTCGTCCCCGCGCTCCTCGACACGTACTACCTCGGCCAGGCCTATTTGCAGGAAGATCCCAAAGATCTGAAGAACGCCGTCTGGTTCCTCACCCGCGCCGCTCAGTTCGCCAAGCCGCCTTACCAGGCTCAGATCGAGAGCGCAGCCGAATACTGGTACAAGAAATATCACTGCGCTCAGAACGATGCCGCCTGCAATGGCACACCGCCGGGTGGTTTCTCTCAGGTCCAGCAACTGGCTGCCGTTCCGGCCAACGTTTTCCCGACGGCTGATTACAATCCCACCCAGGCTCCGCCGCCGCCATCGCCCGCCGATCTGGCCCACCAGGCGATCGTGACCACGGCAGGTTGCGCCAACGTCACGCCCGCGCCTCCGCCCTCCGCTCCTTCTACTGGTGCTGCCGCTGCGACAACCCCGGCGCCCGCGCCCGCCGCGGCACCCGCTGCAACTCCGGGAACGACTCCAGAGGCTGCGGCCACAATTCCTCCAGCCTGCTCTGACAACCTGAAAGGAATGGCCCTCTCCGATAAGGAATTCATCCTTTCCAACGGCGCCATGCCCGACCAACAGGCCATCTGGGGAGTCATGAACGGCGTCACCGCGGAGGTTCCCGGTGTGGTCGTTTCCGCCACAGCCGACTCTGTCCAGCTTGCGGTTTCCCAGGACGCCCAGCAGTCCAACAAAGCGGACTTCACCATCAACATGAAAGAGCCGCTCAAAGAAGTTCCCACTGCCGGAACCAAGGTGACGTACATCGCCACCTTCGATTCGTATACGCAGAATCCGCCCATGATCATCCTCAAGGACGGTGAACCAAAGGCCGCGCCCAAGCCCCCGGTGCACCGCCCGGTTCATCACACGGCCGCTCACTGAGGATCGCTTCACTCCTGCAAAGCGGGCAGCCCCAGTGGCTGCCCGCTTTGCTGTTAGATTGGAAACTGCATGCGATCCGCGCAGCGCACTCGAGGCGCATCAGCTCTCGCCACTGCCCTCGCTCTCGTCGTCGGGTTCGGATGGGCTGCTGCTCCCGCTGGCCATTCCCTTGTACGCGGGTTCCCTCCCGAGCCGCCTGTTCAGGAGCCCGCCCGGCAATCGATGCCGTCCTCACGCCCCGCCGATACTCCGCCCCCACCCACCGCCGAGTTCATCGAACTCGAGCACCGCGCACCCGCGCAGATGGACCCCGCCGACCTGGCTCTGATCCACGCGCAACAGCGGGCCATCGCCGCCGAAGCAGCCTTCTTCGGTTATGACCTTGACTCCGGAAGCTGGACTTACGATCAAGCGGTCTGCCCCGTCCTGCCCGACGAGCTGATGCTCCACTACCGCAGGCAATTCCGCGACGGAGCCGAATCGCTCTTCACAGCCATCGTCCCACGTGGGCACGACCGCGTCTTCGTCGTCCCGATCGTTTATCGCAACGCAACCCCGTTTCGCTCCGCCTCCGGAGCCGAACGCAGCATCGCCGTGTTCAACCGCGTCGTTCCCGCCGGCATTGCGGAAAGCGCTGTCCAACCCGATGGAAAATGGCTCGTCCTTGCTCTCTGTTATGCCGATATGGTGGGCGCCGACGCTCATGCCCTGAAGCGAGTCGGCAACGAGACCGGCCTCACCCACGCTCCGGTCGCCACGCTGCACCTATCCGAGGCGAACTCTCTCCGCGAGATTGTCTTCACGGATCGCGACGCTCCCGGCCAGTACCTCGTCTGGAACATCAATCTGAATGACAAAGGCCGCGTCACCGCAGCCACTCACGTCAAGCTCTCCGATTACGTAGCTCAGGTGAAAAACGGCGCTGAACTAACCGAGAAGCCGATGCCCCAGGGCAAGGAACCTCCAGTCAAAGTCCTGCCGCCGCAGCAGGAGCCGCCAGTAAAAACCACCCCTCAATAATCGAGGTGGTCCTGCCCGCCGTCAGCTCGCAGTTCGCTCGCTTTTCGCTAATTGGCGAATCGTCTTTCGCCCAAAAGATTTCCGCTGATCGCTCATCGGCATTCGCTCCGCCGCGAATGCTCTTTCTTTTTACCCTGTACCCTGTACCCTGTTGCCTATTCCCTGCCCTTAGCCGACAAAATCCACCTTCACGGGCTGCGGAATAATCCCCCGCTCGTGCCCCATCGCCAGCAGGCTCCGAATCGCCTCGCGTCCGTCTTCCCCATAGTCCAGCGTGCGCTCGTTTACATACATGCCCACGAATTTGTCGGTCAGGCCCGCGTCGAGATCCCGCCCGAACTGCATCGCATACTCCAGCGCCTCATCCCGATGATCGAGCCCGTACTGGATGCTGTCCCGCAGCGCCTGCGTCACCGTTGTCATCGCCGCATCGCCCAGCGACCGCCGAATCGCATTCCCTCCCAGCGGCAACGGTAGCCCCGTCAGATCCCGCCACCAAACGCCCAGGTCGAGAATCCGGTTCAGGCCGCTCCGTGGATACGTCAATTGCCCTTCGTGGATAATCAGTCCCGCGTCGAAATTCCCCGCCATCACCTGGGGAATAATCTGATCGAACGGCACCACCGCCGTCTCAATCTCCGGCGCAAACAGCTTCAACGCCAGGTAGGCGGTCGTCATCGTCCCCGGCACGGCAATTTTCACGCCTTTGATCTCGTCCAGGTCGAAAGGCCGCGAAGCCACAATCATCGGCCCGTAGCCGTCCCCCACCGATCCGCCGCACGCCATCAGCGCGTACCGCTCCTGAATGTAGGGATAAACATGGAACGAGATAGCCGTCACATCGAAAAACGCCTCGTGAATGGCCCGCTGGTTCAGCGTTTCGATGTCGCACAGCACGTGCGTGAATTTGTATCCCCCCACCCGCACCTTGCACGTCGCCAGCCCGTAAAACATAAAGGCGTCATCGGAATCCGGGCTGTGCGCGATACTGATTTCTCGTGTAACGGATGAGGCCACCGTGGCAGCAGAAGACGAACTCGAGGCGCTCAATGCGTGATCCTTTCAGATGTCTGCGTACCTACCATTGTGCAACATTCCTCTGCGGATATGCTCCCCATTAGTTGCGGCCGCCATCGAAACCGCTTCCGCAGCCTACAATAATTTCCAGAGAATTCTGATGCGTCTTCTTCCGCCATCGTCGCTGTGCGCGCTCCCGTTTGCCGCCCTCCTCCTCGCAACAGCGCCCACGCAGGCGCAGCCCGCGGCGCAGCCCACCATCAAAGCAGCGCACGTCACTGTCACCCTCCTCGTCCCACCCGCCCAGATCGCTCCTGGTGAAAACTTTACCGCCGGCCTCGACTTCAAAATGGAGCCCGGCTGGCACGTCTACTGGATCAACGCCGGCGACTCCGGTGAACCACCCGCCGCGAGGTGGACCCTTCCGACAGGCATCACCGCCGACGCCCTCCAATTCCCGGCCCCGCAACGCCTCCCGCTCGGCCCGCTGATGGATTTCGGCTATGAGAACGAAGTCGTCTTCCCCGTCGCCATGCATGTCGCGGCAGACTTCCATCCAACATCCTCGAAGGCCACACTAGCGGCGCACATAACATGGCTCGTCTGCCGCGAGGTCTGCATTCCCGGCAAAGGCGACCTCGCCGTCACCCGCACTGCATGGTCCAAGCCCGCAGCCAGCCCCGACGTCGACCCGGTCGCGCAAAGCCTCATCGCCAAATTCCAGGCCCAACTTCCGAAGCCCCTCCCCACCGCCGACACTGCAACCTTCAGCACCACGCCAAAAACCTTCGTCCTCGCAGTCAACACCGGCTCCAGGCAATCCTCCGCGCAATTCTTCCCCCTCGATCAAACCGTCATCGCCAACGCCGCCCCCCAGCCCGCGCAACCAACATCGAACGGCGTCCAGCTCACCCTCACCAAAGACGACAACCTCCAGGCCCCTCCGCAAAAACTCAACGGCCTGCTTGAGCTCCCCGACGGTACCGCCTACGAAATCCACGCGACCCCAGGCATCATCGCCGCAACTGCCACCACCGCACCCACCAACTTCACTGCCATCCTCGGAGCAGCAGGCTTAGCCTTCATCGGCGGAATTCTCCTCAACCTCATGCCCTGCGTCTTCCCCGTCCTCTTTATCAAAGGCCTGTCGCTCGTTCAGTCCTCACAGCAGGAACGCAGCAAGCTCCGCGCCCACGGCTGGGTCTACACCCTCGGCATCCTGGTCTCCTTCTGGGCAGTAGTCGCCGTCCTTGTCATCCTCCGCGCCGCAGGCCAGCAGCTTGGCTGGGGATTCCAGTTTCAATCCCCCACCTTCCTCGCCCTCATGGCGATGCTTCTCTTCTTCCTTGGACTCGCCCTCGCCGGCCAGTTCGAAATCGGCCTCTCGCTCACCAGCGCGGGCGGCTCACTCGCCCAAAAGCACGGCTACACCGGCAGCTTCTTCACCGGCGTCCTGGCCATGGTCGTCGCCACGCCCTGCACAGCGCCCTTCATGGGAGCAGCCATCGGCTACGCGCTCGCCCATTCGATCATCGTCAGCTTCACCGTCTTCACCGCGCTTGCCCTTGGCCTTGCGCTTCCCTACCTCGCCCTCGCCTACTTCCCCGGCTGGGCGCGCATCCTCCCCAAACCCGGCGCATGGATGGAAGTCCTCAAACAAGCCGTCTCCATTCCCATCTTCGCCACGGTCATCTGGCTCGTCTGGGTCTTCACCCAAATCGCCGGAACCAGCGCCCTCATCGGACTCCTCGCCGCCTTTTTGCTTCTTGCTGTAGCCGGATGGTTCCTCGGCCGCTGGCCCGGCAAGACCGCTCCCAGCGTCATTGCATTCCTTGTGGTCATCGCCGCCATCGGCGCGTCGGTCTGGACCGTCCGGGTTTTAGCAATGTCCCCGGTTAGCTCCTACATCACAGTGGTCCTCCGCAACGGATCGCAGGTCGTGGCCGGTCCCGGCACGGCCTGGCAACCCTTCACCCCAGCCCTCCTGACTCAATCCCGAGCCGAGGGCAAGCCAGTCTTCGTCGACTTCACTGCAAGCTGGTGCCTCAGCTGCCAGGTCAATGAACGCCTCATCCTCCATCGCGCCGACGTCCAGCAGCATCTTCGCGACTCAGGAGCCGTCCTCCTCCGCGCCGACTGGACCAATCAGGATCCCGACATCACCCAAACCCTCGCCGCCCTCGGCCGCAGCGGAGTCCCGACCTACGCCCTCTACCCCGCCGACCCCGCAGCCCCAGCGAAAGTCCTACCCGAAGTCCTGACTCCAGGAATCGTCATCGACGCCCTGGCCACCCTCCCGCCGCCCCAAAAATCCACCGCCCAACTCGCCCTCCCCTGAATCGGATCGCCCAGGGATACGTCGGATGCGAGGTGCTGGCGAAGCAGCTGATTCTCGAATCGAGCGAAGGTTTTCTGAGGTTATGGGCCACTCCCAGAAACGTTGCTTCAATCGCGCTATGCTTTGGGAGCAGAGGATCGGGGGTCGAATCCATCCGCCCCGATGATCTCGACTCGAGCATCACACTATGAATCTCGGCCTCAACAAGCACGTCATCGTAGTCACCGGGGGCGGAGCCGGCATCGGCCAGGCCATCTCCCGCGCCTGCCTCGATGAAGGGGCCAACGTCGTCGTGCTCAGCCGCGCCTCCGACAATGTCCGGCACTTCATCGCCGAAATGCACGAAGCCCAGCGCCCATGCGATCTCTTCGAGGCCCACCTCGAAGACACGGCGCAATGCGAGCGCGCCATCGAATACGTCCGCGGCAAATATGGCGCCATGCTGGGCCTGGTGAACAATGCCGGCGTTAACGACGGGATCGGACTCGAAAGCGGGTCGCCGGAGCGCTTCCTCGAAAGCCTCAAGACAAACCTGGTGCACTACTACGCGCTGGCGCATTACGCGCTGCCCATGCTGAAGGCCTCGCGCGGCTCGATCGTCAACATCAGCTCGAAAGTCGCGCTGACCGGCCAGGGAGGAACCTCGGCGTACGCCGCCGCCAAAGGCGCGCAGCTCGCTCTCACGCGCGAATGGGCCGCGGAACTGGCGCCCTTCGGCGTTCGCGCCAATGCCGTGCTGCCTGCCGAGGTCATGACGCCCTTGTATGAGCGCTGGATTTCGACCCGCGATAACCCCGAGGAAGCGCTTGCCACGATTCGCCGCAGGATTCCCCTCGGCCATCGCTTTACCGAGGCTGCGGAAATCGCCGCGATGACCGCCTTTCTGCTTTCACCCACGCAGAGCGCGCACACCACCGGCCAGCAGATTGTGGTCGACGGTGGATACACACACCTCGATCGAGCGCTCACTTAGCCATTCGCCACGATTAAGAGCCCGCTATTGCGTAAGAACTGAGAATCGAAGCTCGCCCCAAGTACAAAGCGCGGACTTAGGTAAGTCCGCGCTTTGTCACCTTTCCTTATTCCTATTCCCTGCTCCCTATTACCTACTCCCTGGACTACTGAATCATCCCGCCCATTTTGTCCAGCTCTTCGCGCACATGCTTCAGCCCGTGCATGCAGCGCTCGAATTCATCCGATAGCCGGGCAAAAAGCGGCGCCTCATCCCGGTATTCGAAGAGGTCGAACTGCGAGACGATGTAGTAGCTCTCCTTGCCGGTCTTGACCATCTCTACAAAGCTCGATTCCCCGCTGTGCCGCCATAGCTGCATCGACTCCGGATACATGCCCGTCGCGAACAGCGCGAAGTCGCCGATGTGACGCCGGACCTGACGCTCCTCGTCAAAGGACGCGGCCGCGCCAAAGACCGGGTCAGAGGCCGCGACCATCTCGCGGAGATCCTTCAGGGGCTTGCCTTCGGCATCGCGGATGCGGTAAAGGGTCTCAGTAGCCGTGAACTCGGTGAGCAAATCCCCCACATAGGAGGTCAATTCCGGGTCCGTGATACCACTGTGTCTGTGGTAACACCCGGCTACAACTTCATGAAACAGCTGGCGTAATGGGTGCCGTTCGGGAATCATTTCGTTCCTCCGCGCCTCTCCCCGCGCCGGAAGGAGAAGAAGGGGAACCATGTGCTTCTCCGGCTCCCGGCTGAAGAAGCTTGCTGTTCTCTATGAATCGGCAATGTACCGCATTTGTTGCGCCAAACAATACACCTTTCTGTGCATTTAAAATTTTTCCTGGCAGTCGAGGCCTTGAAGCGCCAGACCCTAAATCACGCTCCCTTTACATCCCGCGCCCCTAAATCGCCTATTCTCTTCGCAGGAGCCGCTCATGGCCAAACACACTCCCTCCGCTGGCAGACCCAAAAAGCATCCCCATAAGCCTTCCCAGCCCACACCCTCGGTAACCGGCGATCCGGTTTTCGCGCAACCCGCGCCCTCGGCAGACCCCACCGGATTTAAGAATCCGGTCACCGACCAGAACCTGGCGGAGATCGCTTCTGTGGAGCCTGTTCCCCAGCCCGCCGGCAATGCCGTCGAACCCATCCTCACGCTGGCGCAGGTCTACGGAAGCGAGGGGGCCGCAAAAACCCAGGCCATCACGGCCTCCGGACAAATCGTCTTCCACTCGGTCGGCGACACGGGCAGTGTCATTGGTCCCGATGCACAGAGTCTCGTCGCCGACAAGATGGTCAGCGACTTTACCGAAGCCAATGCCGCCGACGTTCCCTCGTTCTTCTACCACCTCGGCGATGTGGTTTATTACTTCGGGGAAGCGACTTACTACTACGACCAGTTTTACGAGCCCTTCAGGAACTACCCCGCGCCTATCATCGCCATACCCGGCAATCACGATGGCGTTATCTACGCGAGCGATCCAGCAACTACACTGGAGGCCTTTCTGCGCAATTTCTGCGCGCCCTCGGCCGCGCCCTCGCCCGACGCCGGCGGCCTGGTTCGCACCACCATGATCCAGCCGGGCGTCTACTTTACGCTTGAAGCGCCTTTCGTGCGCATTCTCGGTGTCTACAGCAACGTCCTCGAAGATCCTGGAGTTATCTCAGACCAGAACGGAACCTACACCGGTCTGGACCAGCGCCAGGTTGCGTTCCTTACCGCGGCACTCAAGCGCGTCAAGACCGACAAGTTCGCCGGCGCCGTGATCATCGCCGTGCATCATCCTCCCTATACTGGAGGCACGACCCATGGTGGAAGCCCCGCCATGCTCGCCGACATCGACAGCGCCTGCACAGCGGCCGGCGTATGGCCGCACGCCGTCTTCTCAGGCCACGCGCATAACTACCAGCGCTATACCCGCACCATTAATAAGCTTTCCATCCCCTACATTGTGGCTGGATGCGGCGGCCACTCACCTCTCGAAGCCATGCGCGGCACCTACCGCACACCCTACCCTATCGACAGCACTCTGACCCTCGAGAGTTACGACGGCACTGACTACGGCTATCTGCGCGTCATCATCAACGCCACCACTCTCACCGTGGAATTCCATCCACAGAGCGACGGCGGAACGACCAAGACCCCGGACGATGTCGTGACGGTCACGCTCGCCACCCATACGGTGAGTTAACGACGCTCGCCTTCGGAGGCACGATCGCTGAACGCTGTCTTAGCGGTACCCCTTCGTCCGGAAGCGAGATACCGCGACGTAGAACGTATTCGCGTCGGTTCCCGGATTATGTTGGCTGATGTTCGCATTCGATAAATGCTGGTACCGGTAGCCGAGGCTCCAGTCCTGGCGCGCCTTGCGGAAGACATGGAAGCCGCACCCAAAGTCGATCGTGTACATCCACTGCGAGCCTTGCGGCGACAGCACCCGCTGGTCGTAATACACAAACCCGCCGTTCGTGCTCAGGAAAGGCTGAATGCGTTTCTGTGGCAGAAAATCCGTTTCGAATCCAACCGGACTTACGCCGCTGCCATACGCGCGCGTGTGCAGATATTGGGCAGCGGGCTGATCCGAATACGGAACCGGCACCGCTCCCGGGGTGGGCCAGTCCAGCATCGCCAGCGCCGTCATCTCCGGCGCATAGCGCAGGGTCCAGGTCTCGTGCGGGCTGATCAGGTAGGTGTAGCGTACATCGATGGGCATGTATTTCACATCGCCCGCATAGCCCCAGATGTGGCCGCTCATCAGCGACAATCCCCACCACGCGCCGAACTCGTGCTGGCCTCCGGGATGCGGCCAGACCGGCAATTCCGAGCCTGGGGTCCGCATCACAGCCGACGCCGCAGGGACCGCGGACGACACCTCCGTCTCTTTATCGACTGAGCTCGAAGCAGGCACCAACTTCACTTCGTTCTCGCCTGCGGGATCGCTCCAGAATGACTTCGCCTTGACTACGCGGTCGTCCCGGTACCAAGGTGGACGAAACCGCAGTATATTCGCGGTCGCATGCGCGGGTTCCAGAAAACTAAGACCCAGCAGCGCGAACGGATTCCGGCCCGGGGCCTCAGCTGGTGCAATCACGCGCTTATCCAGAAGGTCCTCGCCCATCACCCACAAATCCCCACCCACCGGTGTGGTGACCAGTGTTACCCATCCTGTTTCGTTGGTGAGCTCTTTTCCGTTCTTGTAGGAATTGTCGTAGTAATAGTGATCGCCGTTGTGACCAAAGCCAGCCTCGCCGGTCGGACCCAGCTTCCACTCAAAGCTGTACGCCGCGGAAAACGCCCCCGCCCGCAACAATCGCCGCCAATACGGCCAGGTATTCGACGGCTCGACCGTCATGCTCTTCGGATCGTTCTGGATCCACAAATCCGACGTGATCGCTCCCATGAACGGGTGGCCCACGTAGTCATCGATCACGGGATTCGCATCGTTCCAGACATTCCACCGCCAGCCCGCGGCCGAGTTGATCCACCGGTCGAACCAGTCGCCCTGCGTCGTCTCCGTCCGATAGTAGTAGCCGGTGTAAAGGTTGCCCGCGTCCTCAAACGCATTAAACAGCGTCGTCGAGATAATCAGCTGGCCCCAGTGCACATGGCATCTCTTCGCACGCGTCATGTCGAGCGAGCAATCTACCGGTGTAGTCCGGTCAGACACTGCGGCGGGCGCCACGGTGCTCGTGGACGCGGCTGCGTCCATTACCGAAGCGGTTGGAGTGGGCGCATCGGGCAGTTCGGCGGCCGCCGGTGTACCCACGACGGACTCCATACCCTGCGCGAAAAGTATTTGCCCAAATACAGCCGCCGCGAGAGCAAGGGCGCCTCGCCTCAGCGTCCTGCTTCCCAGTAAACACAAAAAAAGAGCACGGGCGCTCTGCACCAGCATCTTTGTCACCGGCCTGATCTGCATTTTGTGCGAGTGAGTGATACAAATTCCGAGTCGAATTCAAGGCCAACCGCGAGCAACGATGGGTAAATTCCCCCCGCAGCCCGCTCATGCCCGGGCCATTACTCTCTAGTCAAGATAGCAGGAACCCGCGGGCATGGATTGGCGTTCCAGAGGGGTGATCTCCAAATACCGGTCGAAAAAACAGGCAGCCCCGCGAGGCTGCCTGTCGTAATCGGACGCGGTTTAGACCCAGGAAACGATGTTCCGAAACCCAAATCTCTGCCGCCTGCTTCCTATAGCCTGTTCCCTGCCCTTACCGCGCGCCCACCGGTTTGGGCGAACCGGCTTCCAACTCGGTCAGCCGCTTCGAGAGCAGCTGCTCCAGCTGTTCCAGCGCCTTGCTGAATCCCTCGATCCCTTCCTTCAGCTTGTCGTGCGCCATCCGGTCGGCCGCGTGCATCTTCTCGAACGTCGCCTCGTCGATGGTCAGCTTTTCAATCTGCAAGCTCTTCGCCTTCTCCGGATCGAGCTTCCGCACCAGCGTGCCTTCGGTCGAATCCAGCTCTTCGAGCAGGTGCGGAGAGATTGTAAGAAGGTCGCAACCGGCCAGCTCGATAATCTCGCCGGTGTTGCGGAAGCTCGCGCCCATCACCTGCGTTTTGTATCCGAATTTCTTGAAGTAGTTGTAGATCTTCGTTACGGATTGCACGCCAGGATCGTCCGCGCCCTTGTAGTCCTTGCCTGTGTCCTTTTTGTACCAGTCGAGAATGCGCCCCACGAACGGCGAAATCAGCGTGACACCCGCATCCGCGCAGGCAATCGCCTGATGAATGCCGAACAGCAGCGTCAGGTTGCAGTGGATTCCTTCCTTCTCGAGCTTCTCCGCCGCCTTGATCCCCGGCCACGTCGACGCAATCTTGATCAGCACACGGTTGCGCGAAACCCCAGCGCTTTCGTACTTCTCGATGATCGAGTGCGCCTGCTCGATCGTCTTGCCGGTGTCATAGGACAGCCGCGCGTCAACCTCCGTTGACACACGCCCCGGCACAATCTGCAGAATCTTCTTCCCAAACGCGACCGCCAGATTCTCGAATGCCAGCTTCGCTACCTTCGCATCGTCGGCGTCCTCGCCCAGTTCCTTCTTCGCGTCCAGCAGCACATCGTCGACAATCTTGCTGTACGCGGGCATCTGCGCCGCCGTTGTCAGCAGCGACGGATTCGTGGTCGCATCCTGCGGCTTCACCTTCTCAATCGCCTCGATGTCGCCCGTATCGCCGACCACGGTGGTCATTTCACGAAGCTGCGCCAATAATGATTTCGCCATTCCATCCCTCCGCACTGTCTATTGATTATCCGGCATTCGGCCCTGCCCCGCCGATCCACCGGGGCCGATTACTGCAAATATTGCGAGAATGCGTCTCTAGTGATTGGATGCCCGGCCCTGCGCCCCGGTTCATTTCCGGGACGCAATTATGCTTCAACCGAGTTGCTCAGCGTGCCAATCCCCTCTACCGTCACCTCTACGCGATCCCCCGCCTTCATTCGCCCCACACCCGCCGGCGTACCCGTGGGAATCACATCCCCCGGCAGCAGCGTTATCGCCGCCGTAATGTGGCGCAGCAGCGCGGCAATGTCGAAAATCAGGTCCCGCGTCGTTCCATGCTGTTTCAGCTCGCCATTCAGCCGCGTCTCGACAGCCAGCCCCGCCGCGGGATCGATCTCATCCGTCACCAGCGGGCCCATCGGGCAAAACGTGTCGAATCCCTTCGCCCGCGACCACTGCCCATCGGACTTCTGCAGATCGCGCGCCGTTACATCGTTCACAATCGTGTATCCGCGAATGTACTGCCGCACATCCTCAGCCGGCCCGATCTTCGTCGCCCGCTTGCCGATCACTACCGCCAGCTCTCCTTCGAAATCCACCCGTTGCGAGATCGCCGGAATCTGAATTGCCTCGCCCGGCGCAATCACCGCCGACGGCGCCTTCAGAAACAGCAGCGGCTCCTTCGGAACCTCATTGCCCAGCTCCGCCGCGTGGTCCCGATAATTGCGGCCAATGCAGACAATCTTCGAGGGAACGACCGGCGCCAGCAGCTTCACGGTCCCAAACGCGACGGGTTCAAAGCTGCCCGAAGAAGACAGGCGCGTCCATGGATCCTCCTCAAACGGCGGCAGCAGGCGTTCGATCCAAAGCGTCCCCGCCCGATCCACCACTTCCCCATACTGGGGCCCTGCTTGTGTTTGAAACCGGCAATACTTCATAAGAGATCCTCATTCCAGCACCCCAGACTCATCCGTCCATTGCCCAATCTCTGTGGACTCTGTGCTCTCTGTGATGAATCCAACAGCGCGCTGAGCGTAATCACTGTGGCAATTCCTCCTCAACTTCCCCCGACCTTTGGCTCTCGTTCCCATTCGCATCTACGGCGCTCACCGAGTATGCGTACTGATGCCCCGACACCACCGTTGCATCGCTGAACGACGGTCCCACCACCAGCCCCTTGCCCGAAATGCGCTCCATCGCCCCGCCGGCCGTCTGGTCTCGCCGATATACCACGTAACCCGCTAAATCCGCGTCCGTGTCCGGAGCCCACGACAGATCAATCGCCTTCGCCTGCGCGTCGGCCAGCGCAGCCAGTCCCGACGGAACGCCCGGCGGAAACACATCCTTCGCATCGATCGTGACCGCTTCCGACGGCGTCCCCGCAATCTCCAGCGCATGTCTGTCGAGGTCCACGTGAACGACCCGCTCAGCCGCATATTTCCATTCATGATCCAGTGCAGCATCGCGATCCAGCGCCACACCGGGATCGGCCTTGTCCAGATCCACTTCCAGCACCTGCTCTTCCGGCGGAGCAGCACCGTTGGCCTGGTTCTGTTTCGGCGCTCCCGCTTTGTTGGTCAGCGTCCTGCGAATCCGCAGCACCATCCCCTTTTCAGGGGAGGCTGGATCCCAATGGAGCACGACCCCCTCAGCACGCGTCTCGAGGCGCAAGCCCGTGACCGATGGCGGAGACGCGCCCGCGGCTACCCAGGCCGCGTTTGAAGGCCCCGCTGTCTTCCCGGCGTGATTTTCGAGCTCAACATAAAAGCTAACCGCGCGCGGCGCACCCGCAACCAGCTCGGCAGGCATCTTTGCCGCGAAATCCGCCGGCTTGTCCGGCGCGAACAACCCATCGCCCGCTCCCGTGCACGCCTTCGCAAGCCTTTCCGCAACGTTGTCGCTCGCATAAACCCAGCAAACATGCGCCCGCTGATCGCCTTTCAGCGCCACCTTGTCCGTTGTGTTCTTTGGCATTGTCCAGTGGAGGTGGACTTGATCCCCCGCGCGCGTCGCCGCCAGGTCCTTCACCGGCGCAGGCAGCCACAGGGTCGGTGGCTGCGGATTGGCCGCCAGCCCGCATCCGGCCAGAAACACGAGCCATCCCGATGCGGCCGCAGCGCAAGCTCGAACTGGTCTCATCAACCTCAGCCGTCTGGTGAAAGCGCGTGTGAGACCCGCCATCGAAGCGGGGCTCATGCAGCCTGCCGAAGCCGTTGCGTTATGTATGGGCCCAGTTCTACCCTCTTCATGCAGTCTCAGCGTGGCGGAGCTTTGAGCGCCGTCCCGATCTCCACATCCTCAAAGCGGAACCCCGCATCCATCAGTCGTCGCGGCAGCACGCGCTCGGATGCCAGCAAAGTCGCGTTCGCCATCTCCCCAAAGGCCAGCCGCAGCGCGCCGGCAGGCACCGGAAGAATCGCCGGCCGATGCAGCGCCCGCGCCAGCTCCATTGTAAACATCGCGTTCGTTACCGGGTGCGGGGCGGTCAGGTTAAACGCCCCCGCCAATTCCTCGTGCTCCATCAGAAAGAAAGTCGCCCGCACCACATCGCGCAGACTGATCCAGCTCATCCATTGCCGCCCGGTTCCCAGCTTTCCACCCAGGCCCAAACGAAACGCCGGCAGCATCTTCTTGAGCGCTCCTCCCTTCTGGCTCAGCACCACACCAAAGCGCAGATGCACCACGCGAATCCCCAGTTCCTCGGCCTTCTTCGCCGCCGCTTCCCATGCTTTGCACGTCTCGGCGAGAAATCCGTTTCCCGCGGCGCTCTCTTCGGTCAGCACCTCGTCGCCGCGATCTCCGTAGAACCCAATGGCCGAGGCGCATAGCAGCACGCGGGGCCGCCGCCGCAAATCCGCAAGGGATTCGCACAAAGTCTCCGTGCTCGCCACCCGACTGGCAACAATATCCTGTCGATATTTTGTCGTCCAACGGCGACCCACGTTCGCGCCACTCAAATGGACCAGCGCGTCGAACCCCTCCAGTTCCATGGGATGGACGGCGAACTTGCCTTTGCGAGGATTCCAGTACACGGCGCCCGCCCGAACGAGGTGGTGCCTTCGAACCAACGTACAAACGTCGATAGAATCCTGATGAGCGGCGCGCTGGAACGCCGTACCGATCAGACCCGATGCCCCGCTCAGCAGAATGCGTCTTTCGCGCTTGCCCATAACCACTTCCCTGGGATACAGGGTATTCAATCCTATTTGCCGCCTCTGCGCACGATCAGGATTCTTATGCCGAGCACAGGGCCAGTGTTGGGGGGTCGAATGCCGCGCCAACGCCAGCGCCTCATGGCCGTCGCGCGCCGCTATTCACTCCATCAAAACTACTTGTGATTTGGGTAACATTCTGATAGCTTCGCACCAAATCAGCCTTTCCCCGTTTGAAATAGCCATGGCGAGCAAGATCGAGCCTTCTGCGCCCCATTTCGATTCCGTCCCCGACGTTTCCCACTCTGCCGAAACCTTCATCGCCGAAAAGCGCATTGGCGAGCGAATCCGCCGCCTGCGCCTGAAGCGGTCTATGGGCCTGGTCGAACTCGGCCGCCATGCCGGGCTCTCCGCCAGCTTTCTCTCTCAACTTGAAACCGGGCGCGTGGTCCCCACCCTGCGCAATCTGGCACGCATCGCGATGGTCTTCGGCCGGGATCTATCCTACTTCTTTGAGCCGGAACCCCATCCTCTGTTCCGCCTGCATCGGCGTTCCGAGCGCGTCCGCCTGCCCCAGTCCGGCGTCGATGACCCGACTTACTACTTCGAGAGCCTGGCGTATATGGTTCCAGACCGCCAGCTCGACCCGTATTTCGCCGAGTTTGTGCCCGTCAGAAAAACGGCGGAAGTAAGGCCGCACGTCCACCCCGGCTATGAATTCCTCTACCTGCTGCAGGGCGATCTGCAGATTCGTCACGGCGAGCATATCCATTCACTCGAAGCAGGCGACAGCGTTTACTTCGATGCCGCCACTCCCCACTCCTACCGCTGCATGGGGTCAGCTCCCGCCCTCGCCTTGATTGTCACCATGCACCAGATGACGCCGCACGCCGCTGGCACGGCGCGCCCCACCCAGCTCGCTGCGCGCTCCGCTACAGCATCCGCACCGACGCCGGAGACTGCTTCGTAGCCTCGGCATGTTCATGCCGCGCCGACGTCCGCGGCACCGTGAAGTAGAACGTGCTTCCCTTTCCCATCACGCTCTCGGCCCAGATGCGGCCTCCGTGCTGGCGCACGATGTTGCGGCAAATCGCCAGACCGAGGCCGGTTCCCCCGCTTTCGCGCGAGTCCGACGCATCCACCTGCTGAAACCGCTCGAAGATGATCTCCAGCTTTTCCGGCGGAATCCCTCGCCCCTGATCCTCAACGGAAAGCAGCGCCTCGGTCGCGCTCTGCGCACGCGCGCGCAGGGTGATTTCGCTGCCCGCCGGCGAAAATTTGATGGCGTTGGCGATCAGATTCCCCAGCGTCTGCAGGATTCGGTCTTCGTCGATCCACAACGTCATCGCTCCCGCGTCGATCAGGAAATTGATGCCCGCTTTCTGCGCACTGGGGTGCTGCAAATCGGTCGCGCGCCGCAGCAGGTCCCGGGCTTCGATCTCCTGGAAGCGCATCGGCAATCTTCCCGCGCCCATGCGCTCGAAATCCAGAATGTCGTTCACCAGCCGGACCAGGCGATCGGTGTTTCCGATGGCGACATCCATCATCTGCGCCCGTTTCTCCGGCCGCTTCTCCAGCGCGCCTCCCGCAATCAATCCCAGCGCCGCGCGCAGCGCCGTCAAAGGCGTCCGCAGCTCGTGGCTCACGGTCGAGATGAATTCATCCTTCATCCGATCCAGACGCCGCCGCTCCGTGACATCCTGGAACGCGACCACCACACCCGTAACGCGCCCGTTTGACACCATCGGGCACGCCACATATTCCACGGGGATCGGATGCCCGTCCTTATGCCGGAAGACCTCGTCCCGGGCGCGAATCGGCCCACTCGACCGGTGCGCCGCATAAATGGGGCTATCTTCGATCCGGAACACCGACCCATCGGCCCGCGCGTGCCCCAGCAGCGCCAGCAGGTCCTTGCCTTCCATCTCGCCCTGGGTATAGCCCATCATCCGGGCGCCCCCCTCGTTCACAAAAATGATGCGCCCCTGCATGTCGACGCCATAGATGCCGTCGCCAACCGACTCGAGGATCGATTCCCGCTGCCGCATCACCGCGTGCAGCCGGTTCTCCGCGTCCGTCTTCTCCGTCACGTCGATGCCGTGCCCCAGCACGAAGCGCGGCGTGTCCGGCAAATCCAGCAGCCGGTTGCGCCATGCAATGAAGCGAACCTCGCCCTTGCGGTGGCGCAGGCTCAACATTCCCTGCTCTTCGCCTGAGATCGCGATGCTCCGCAGGTACTGCTCAAACACCGGCTTCTGATCGTCGGGCACGTAATCGATGAGCCGGGTTCCCACCATTTCCTCGGCGCGGTATCCCAGGCTCTCCGCGGCGTTGGTATTGATCGAGAGAATCTTCCCCTCCAGATCGTGCGTGCACACCATGCCCAGCGAGCTTTCGACCAGTTGCCGGTAGCGAGCTTCGCTGGCATGCAACGCCGTCGTCGCCTCCCGCTGGTCCGTGACGTCGACTCCGGTCATGATGATGAAGTTGATGTCGCCCAGACCATCCGTCAGGGTCGTGGCTGTCCATGCAATGCGCCGCCGCCGTCCCTCCCGCGAAAGCCAGTGCATCTCCGCCGGCTGGCGCCGCCGATCGGCGCCCGCCTGTTCAAGCAATTCGAACGCCTGCGCTCGTTCCTCCGGAAGAAACAGCTCCTGCGGAAACGATCGCCCCGCCAGCTCGGCGAAGGTATACCCCGATATCTCTTCGCACGCCCGGTTGAATCGCACAATGCGGCCCGCGGTATCCACCACGAGCACCAGCGCGCTCATCGTATCGAGCACCGCCGAGACAAAGTTCCGCTCCACCGTCAACGCCCGCTCAATCCGCTGGCGGCTCCGCAGGGAATGGTCCTGCCCCTTCGTGTGAATCGAATACTCGAGCCGTGTCATGACCTGCCGAGCCAGCACTCCCAGAATCGACGCATGCTGCTCCGTAAACTGATTCGGCTTAGGTGAAACAACTGCCAGCGTGCCGATTCCGCCCTCCGGTCCCACCAGCGGCGCAGCCAGATACGACCGGCAGTGAACCGTCTTCGTCAGCGGAATGCCTCTGACGGGAAACCGCGGCTCCAGCGCCGCATCGCCGATCAGCAGCGGCTCTGGTTCGAGGATGGTGTACTGGCACGCCGTCGCCAGGCGCGGAATTTCAGTCCCCTGGAACCCGAAGCGCGACTTGAACCACAACCGATTCGCATCGATGAACCCCAGATACGCGTAAGGCGCTCCGGTCACCTGAGCGGCCACACGAACGATCTCGTCCAACGCCGGGTCCGCCGGCGTGTCGAGAATGTCGTATTCCTGCAGGGATTTCAGCCTTTCGGCTTCGCTCCACTGCGCATTGCTCGCCAGGTAGCTCATGCCTCTCCACAGACCCCGGCGCGTCCCTGACCCCCACGCAGGCCGGTTCTGCCCGCCCGGGTGGTGAGACCTTTGACCGCTTCGCCGGAGAGCCCCGTGTGGGGTTCCACGAGCATTGTTGCAAAGTATTTTCTGACCCGCCCTGCCCCGTTTGGGTGATGCCAAGTCCTGTAATACGTGTAGTTTACAGTACTTTCCGGTAGTAACAAGTCACCGGTCATCTCTCATGCACTAAGGTAACATAAGTGACCTGTTTTGCATCATGGCCGGGTCACTTCGCCCTCATTTCACCCGGCAGCAGTCTTCCGCCGGCCCTTCGTTGCTCGCGTCCAGTTCCACCTTCCAGGTACTGTCGGCCTGCTTTTTCCACACTGTCATGTACCGGCCGGCGGTCTTCACCTGGTTTCCCTGCGCGTCCCGGGAGACCCCCTCATAATGGCCCCACGTAAAACCCATGTCCCCGGCCGGCCCCATCCGGGCGCCTTCCGGCGTCCACGTCAGTTGATAGACGTCCGGCGACCAGGTCGCGGCAGCGGCGATCGCGTCGTGCCCCACCACGGGAGGCTTGCCGTTGCCGAGGGTCACCGCATCCGGCGCAAACCAGGAGCCGAACGCGCGCCCTCCACCCTTTGCCGTATCGGCGGCAAACTTCGCTTCCAGCTGATAGAGGAATTCGACCTCCGGCGTCAGCCCGGGGTCGGTCAGCGGATTGCCGCTCGGATTTCCCGCCGCCTGCGGCTTGGGCGGCTCCAGTACCTGGGCCACAGAGAACGCGAAGCTGAAGCTCAGCAAACAGCAAAACACAGCCTTATTGATAAGACGACCACGCATGCCAGAAGGATAAAACAGCAGGTACCGAATTTCCCGCTCACCGTTTCCTGCTAAAAAGCCCTCTCGCTAATCGTTCTTCGCTAACAGCTTTTCGCTGCACCCTGTACCCTGTTCCGTGATGAAGCGAATCGTCACGGCCGGCCTCGTGCTCTACGCGTCCGCAGCTGCATCCCAGCACTTCTGGCCCGCGACCCGCCCTGGCGCAATCGCACTCCGCATCTTCGCCCTCGCGCTCCTTGCGTACGCGGCCTCTCGCCGGCGGTCTCTCACCGGCTGGATTTTCGTGGGGATGCTCGCCGGCATCGAACTTGGCGTCGATGCCCCGCACGCCGCCCTCTCCGCCCGCGTCTTCAGCGAAATCTTTCTCCGCCTTATCCGCGTGATCGTCGCTCCGCTCATCTTCGGAACCCTCGTTACCGGCATCGCGAGCCACGCCGAAGCAAAAACCGTCGGCCGTCTCGGCCTTAAATCCCTCGTCTATTTTGAAGTCCTGACCACCATTGCACTCGTCATCGGCCTTGCCGCCATCGACATCTCTCGCGCCGGTGTTGGCCTCAACCTCAGCGGCGTCCACTCCGCCACGGCAAGCTCGCTCCCGCAGACCACCATCTCCTGGCAGCAATTCCTCCTGCACGTCTTTCCTGAAAACATCGCGAGCGCAGTCGCCGACAACCAGATTCTCCAGGTCGCCGTCTTCGCCATCTTTTTCGGACTAGCCCTGGGCCGCATCAGCGAGGCGAAGCGTGCGCCCATGCTGCGCCTGTGCGAATCCCTGACCGAAGTGATGTTCGCCTTCACCAACCTCGTGATGCTCTACGCGCCCATCGGAGTCGCCGCCGCCCTTGCCTTCACGATCGCGCAATCCGGACTCGGCGTCATGCTCAATCTCGGTAAGCTCGCGCTCACCCTTTATGTTGCGATCGCCGTCTTCGCGTTCGTCGCCATGTTGCCCGCGCTTCTGCTCGCGCGCTTGCCCCTGCGTGCATTCCTCCGCGCCGTCGCAGAACCGGCAACCATCGCTTTCGCCACCAGCACCAGCGAAGCCGCCCTGCCCCGCGCCATCGAAGAGATGGAAGCGTTCGGCGTCCCCCGCAAGATCGTCGCTTTCGTCATCCCCACCGGCTACACCTTCAACATGGCGGGATCGGCGCTCTATCTCTCGATCGCGGCTATCTTCACCGCGCAGGCCGCGGGCATCCACATGAGCCTCGGCCGACAGCTCGCCATGCTCGGCGTCCTCATGCTGACCAGCAAAGGAGTAGCCGGAGTCGCCCGCTCCGTCCTGGTCGTGCTGCTCGCCACCGCGTCCATTTTCTCGTTGCCCGTCGAGCCCATCCTCGTCATCCTCGGCGTCGACGCGCTCATGGACATGGGCCGGACGGTCGTCAACGTAGTCGGTAACTGCCTGGCATCCGCAGTGGTCGCAAAGTGGGAGGGAGAATTCCGCAGCGAAAGGGCGTCTCCAGAAGCGGTGGCTGCGCTGCAGAGCTGATCAGCCACGATCAATGTCAATGGCCGCCGAACAGGCTGAGAGGGCTCGACCGAGTTCTTCCTCCTCGGCAAGCGCCTCCGGAGAGAGCGCCTCAAAATAGGCAGCGGTCGCAGCAGCAAGCCTGCGACGATTCTCCTCCTGCTGTTTCCGTTCCTGTCGTTTCATCGCCATCCGCCACCAGGCACAGCCTACCCGCGCAACCGCTAGACTCTAATCCTAAACTCTAACCACACGGTACCCTGCGCCGTCGCACACGGTCCGCTACGGATGAGGAGTCACTCATACTGATGAGTCCAATAAACTCATCTCATGGCTAAGAGGCTGCAGGTCATCATTCAGGACCCTGAATATCGCGATATCCAGCGGGCAGCCCGTTTGCGGCGCATGTCCATCGCCGAATGGGTGCGACAGGCGTTGTTCCAGGCCCACAGGAGCGAACCCACCCGTGAGGTTGCGACCCCGCTGGACGTCATTCGAGCGGCGGCGCGTATGGACTTTCCCACCGCGGATATCGACCGTATGCTCGAAGAGATCGAGAGGGGTTACGGATCGGGTATGTATCCGTGATCTTCGGTCAATTCCACACCGCGAAACCCTCGCCGGAAGCGGTCGCGACTCCGCAGCCTTAGCTGTTCCCCCAGGCCCTCTTATAACCCGGCGTCCCCTTCGGTTCTGGCGATGGATCGACAGGCGGCGGCATCTCCGGCTTGTAGACCGCGAAGCGATTCCGCCCCCCGGCCTTGGCCTGGTAAAGAGCTGTGTCCGCATTCCTCACCAGAATGTCAGCATCCATATCCTCGTCCGCCACGATGCACACTCCGATGCTGACCGATACCGGCACGTCGTGATCCCCCACCCTGACCGGTACTGCGAGCGTTCCCACCAGCACTTCCGCGATCCTCACCGCCGCGCGTGAATCATTCAGGTCGGGCAGCAGAACCACGAACTCGTCCCCTCCCAGTCTCGCCACAGTATCCTCGCGCCGCACCGCCCGCAACAGACGTTCCGCCGTCACCCGCAGCACGTTGTCGCCCGTCTGGTGGCCGTGCGTATCGTTGATTGCCTTAAAGTGGTCCACATCCACCATCAGCACCGCCAGGCCGGTGCGATGCCGGCGATTGCTGTCCAATGCCACTCCCAGGCGGTCCTGGAACAGCAGCCGCGTCGCCAGTCCGGTCAGGTTGTCGTGCAGCGCCATATGCCGGAATCGTTCTTCGCTGTCGCGCAGCAGCTGCGTCTGCTGGGCCACGCGCCTTCTCAACGCCACGACCCATGCAAACACCAGCACCATTCCGGCCAGCGTCAATGCGACCACAACGAACGCGTGATTCGGCGTCCACCACGACGGACTCTGGATCACCATCACATCGGTCGGCGCGCGCAGCAGAACCTCAAACGCCTTGGGCAGGCGAAAATGCCGCGATGCCTGGGTGTCGGTGATCACGCAGATGCCGGTCAGCCGAATCCGGCTCCCGTCCCGCACCACAGACAAAGACTCGTCATTCGAATCGACGGGGAAAACCGCCGAAAATACTTCACTTCCCGAGGAGACAAGCAACGTCGTCTGATCCATCGCCCGCTGCTGCTCGATCAGGGTTCCTTCCATCTGCACCACATCGCCCTCGAAGTCGCCGCTCAGCGCTTCTTTCACGCTGATCGGTTTCGCTTCCGGCAAGGGCGCCGTACCCAGCTGGTTAAAAATCGCATCCTCAATCGTGTGCGCGGCGTCGCCCAGCGCTGGATATCCCACCGCATCGACAAGATCCCCGGGTTGCAACGTGTTGGTCTCCCGCCCCAACACACTCGCTCCCTGAGCGCCGTCGTTGATGTACACGGTCTGGCCCCAGCGCGCCACGACCACCCCCCGAATTCGCACCAGGCGATCCGATCCAGTCTTCGGAGTGTAGGCGAACACCCTTCTCACCGGCTCCATGGGAACTGAAAATGGATCGGAAGGCGCCGGCTCCAGGATGTCGATGTCGTTCAGGCTGGGTGTATACACATGCGTCCCGATCAGCTGCCCCCGCTGGTTCAGGATCGGACCCGCAGTCCCCCGGATCCGCACCCGCGCGTCAACGAACGAGCCAAATGGCCTTCCGCCCGGCTGCGTCATCACTTCCACCTGCAATCGCCCGGCCGCGATCACGAGGTCCGCCATCGAGTCACGGAAAGACGCCGACCGCACCGTCCCTTCGAACTCGATCCACTGTCCATCCTCCACTCCTGTCGAAAGCCGATCGATGCTGACCGTGCGGGCCTCCGGTAGCGGCTTCTCTCCCAGAATTCGCAGCGTGCTCCGATCCACAATCGGAGCGAATTCGCCCGGGCCCGTGACTCCGTCCACCTCGAGCCACGTCCCGGAGTGGATGGCGCTGGTCAGGAGTTTTTGATCCTTCGTCTCGACATAAACGCCTGACACCCCGTCATTCAGGAAGAACCCGTGCCAGTCGGCAAAACAAACCACGCACACTCCCCGCAGGTGCACGGGATATTGCCGCTTCGCGTCTTCCAGAGTTAGGTCGTGAACCGCCGCCGCCGTAGTCAGAGTCGGCAACGTGCCCGGAGTTCGCTGCACGGGGCTCGCCGTCGCGCCCGAAAGCCCCCAGCCCGAGAAAGCGCAGAAAAAAATGATGAATAGTGCCAACAGAAGCGGGAGCCTGGCTGAATGGCAACAGTCCACCCTCGATCTGCGAAGGCGCGCCTCGCCGCCTTTCTGTGCGCACCGCCCTCCGGACTTCCGGGCCGCAACCAGAGTGTGGACTCTCAAAATGCAGTGCCCTCTTCCGTCAGCCAATCGCCACCGGATCACGGCACAGATGGCTTATCGGCCAGTGTCAAGGGTCGCGTTACTTGTGGGTTCGATTGTACGCCCGGCGCTGATTTCGCAATATGTTGTATTGACCCGCCGTTGCGCTGGCAGATGCACCCCCGAGCACCGGGTTCTGCTCCGGCTGTGGCTGTTACCGCCCAATCCCGGTTTTCAAACACCCGGAGGCAGCGTGCCAGGTCGCCCACTTCGACAGCGTCGTGTGAAAACGATGCAGCCGCATCGTCTGTACGCGCAGCCCACCCATGGTCGCCGGTATCGATTGCGGATTCCGCCCGATGTCCACCAGCACCACCAGCGCGGCCTCCGCCGGATTATCCCGGCTCTCGGTCACGCCCACGCCGAAGATCGCCGGATCGGCCATCAGCTGCGGCGCCACACTCCGCTCCACCGCTGTCGCTCCCGCCAGCGCCTCGCTCGACAAGTGAATGCCGGGCTCCAGCGCCGGCATCGCGGGAGCGGTCCCCCGTGCCACAGAGCCCGCGTCCGTCACAATCACCTGCGTGCGCAATCCATCGATTGTCTGCGGCACAGAGACTCCCGCACGATCGACGAAAACCACAACCGCCGGATCGCCCGGCGAATCCAGGCTCCGCCCCGCCGCCGTCCCCAGCATACCGTTGCCACGCAGCGACTCCGCCGCGCCTTCGGCAACCGTCTGCGCCCTCTCGAGCGCCGCCGCTCCCACATACGGCAATTCCGCGGGCGTCGCCGGATCGTAACGCAGGCACGCGATCGGATGCGCCGTCTCCGTCCCCACCAGGTTCAGCTTGCTCCCCGCCTCCGTGCTCAGCTCCGTCAAAACATCGCCGATCGGATTGACCACGCTCAGCCCATTCCCATCCCCATCCGTTCCTCCGGCAAAGTAGAGCCCCACGGCCTCGGAGTTGCTCGCATCCAGGACCAGCGCGCCCGAGTCGCCACTGTCGGTAAAGTGGGTCCCGCCAATCCCTATCTGATTCTCGTAGGTCTTCGTGTAATAAGGCTGCGTCTCCGCACAATCCTTGTAATAATCCACCTTGACGGTCAGCGCCACCGCGGCGATGCTCGAGCAGGTCAGCCCCGTCGTCCTCCCGCTCTTCGCCACGTTTATGCCGAGGTTCCCAGCCGTCAACGTCTCGCCGCGTCCCGCCATTGGTGGGGCCGCGCTCAGCGCCTCATCCTTCCCTGGCGCGCCCAACCCCAGAATGCTGCCCGAGGGATCGACCGCTCCTGGCGACGTCAGCGCCAGAGCCGCATCGACATTCGTCTCCTGCGATGCCAGCGGTACGAAATACTCGAGCGTCCCCACCGGATGCAGCGTCGAGCCCGGATGGCTCAGAGGCGTGCACGCCCCGTCAATCAGGCCGGGCTGATCGATCGTGTCGCCAACATGTCCCTGGTCGCTCTCCGCCAGCACATGGTTGTTGCTCAGGATGAACTGGTTCTTCTGTTCATCCTCGACCAGCGCGCCCAGCGTTCCGCCGCAACAATCCGCCACGTACGATTCGCCGTTGCGCCCCTCATAGGTGTCGTAGTCGCCATCGTTACCGCCCGACGCGCCCAGCAACACGGGTCCCGTCTGCATCGCCTGGTTGCCTGTGGGATTGCTCACGATACCGTGGCCGTTCAGCAGCACATGCAGCGACGCCACTCCAGCCGCGTTTCCCGCCGCGGCATTCGCTGTTGTCCCATTCGGCGCGCCGTTGAGCGAGGCCACCACATACACATCCTGCTGCGGGATGGCGCTCGGCGCCGTATACGTCACGGTGCACGTGGTGTAGTGGTCCGAGCTCCTCCGGCACGACGGCGCGCTCAGCGACCCCAGCGTTCCATTCCCCGGACTCGCCTCCCCCGTGGGCGAACTCGCCAGCGACCAATTCACACTGCCCGCGTCCACTTCGGCGATTTGCGCTGTGACCTCCGCCGTGGCGCCCGTCGCCAGCGCCACATTTTGCGGAAGCAGCGGCTGCACAAAGCCCGGACGCACCGCGATGGTCAGCGACGCCGTGCTGCGCGCATCGCTCCTCAGCGCTGCCTCCACACGCACCGTGATCGCATCCGCCGAAAGCGATCCCGGCGCGGTATAGATTCCCGCGGGGTCAACATGTCCTTCGCCCAGCGATGCGGCATTCGTTCCCGATGCAATCCGCCACGTCACTGGCGCCGCATCGCCGGAGGGAAGGGTTGCCCGCAGCGCAATCTGCCCATTCGTCCCCACCGACAACGTCGCCGCGCTCAGCGAAAAACTGCCGTCTCCCGCCTGCGCCGCATAGTTCACGCTGCCGCATCCGGCCATAGTAAGCGCCAGCGCCGCCAGAAGCATTCGGCTTGTCAAAACTCGACCCATAGTGGAGGGAGGCCAAAAACTCGGAAAATCCAGCGTTTATCTTAGCTCCCAAACACCTTCGGGCGCTCTCCCCCAAACGTTAAAAGGAGCGCCGAAGCGCTCCTTTTAACGAACCAGAAAGTGCGGTTTTTCAGGCTGCGACGTTCTTGTTCCCGCGGGCTGGAACCAGTTGCGGACCCGTGATCGGAATCACCTTCACTCCGCCTGCCCGGGCCGCCTTCATCCGCCGGATCTCCCACGGCGTCAACGGCCGCATCTCCTGCGCGGAATAATAGATCTGCTTGCCGCAATCGAGGCACACCTCATAGGTCTCCTCGCCAAGCGTGAACGGACGCGTCACCTTCGCGTGCGTGCAGCCAAACAGAATCTCTGAGAAGAAATTGAGAACCGACTGCAGGCAACTCATCAGGAAGTTCATATAGCTTCAGTTCCTTTCTCCTGCTTGAAGTGGGCACTCCTACAGATGCATCTTGAGGCAAAACGTCGCCTGTGCAACAAACATTTTCGGTGCGTCACGGAAGTAACCTGCTTTGCAAATGAGCCCGCAAACCACGCAGTGCAGCGCCACCGGTGCGCTGCTGAAGCTAAGCACCTCATCCAGCATGGGTTCAATTCCTGCCGGGCGAGTGCTTATTCATCTTCTCAAAATGGATTCGCGATCCGACATAAATACCTTTTGAGTGTACCTGTGTATGCAACAGTCATGAAATATTCATATGCTCATGCGACTGGCTCACTTCTTCGACGATCAGCGCCACCAGGGCGTCCGTGTCCGTTCAATCATCCATTGATGCTATTCAGGTTGCTGGGAATGATTCGCGCCCGCAGAGAGGCCCGGCAGGCCCAAATGTGCGCAGCAGTGGCCATCCACGCACCTTGAACGGTGTGAGAAGACGGACACTCGACCTCTCCCTGATGACCACAGTGTTTCCCATCGTCACCACTCCCAGTGTTTGGATCGCATGTCTGGCTGTTACCCGGAGCAGAGGGTCGCGTCGCTGCCTCTTCAAATCCGCAAATGTTGTGGAAAACGCAAAGCAACAGACTTTTTCGGGCAGCCCCCACTTCGTCTGCCAGCGCGCATCGATCTCTCGGCCCAGCGTGCAGCGTTACCTTTTCGCGCGCTGTTCACCCATCGATGCGCATACCATGGAGCCATGGCCAGAGGATGGGAAAGCAAATCCGTCGAAGAACAAGTCGAGCAACGTTCTTCTGAGCATTCACCCCACGCCAAACTCACCCAGGATGCCGCCGACGCCGCGAAGGCGACGCGCTCCCGGGAGCGCCAGGCCCTCGAACTCCAGCGCGAACGCATCCTCGACGAGCGCACGTCCAGCCCCATCCGCCGCAAAGCCCTCGAAGCCGCATTGAACGACATCGAAGCGAAACTGTCGACACTGTAGGTTTCGAGCCCTGGCAAAGCGAAGGGGAAAGTGGAGCGACCTGCTCCTGTCTTTCTATTCCCTGTTGCCTGTTGCCTATTGCCTGCATTTTTGGGCTTTGCTTTTCTATTCCCTATTCCCTGTTGCCTGTTCCCTGCTTTTTTAGGCGTATAACTGACCCGAAAGGGTCCTGATGCAAAGAAGAGAATTCCTCGCCGCCGCCGTGAGCGCAACCGTGATGAGCGCGGCAACGATCGCCAAATCCGCGAGTGCAGCAACACTCGCACTGCAGCGGAACCTTCCGCCGATGGCCGTCGGCCTCATCATCCAACCCGCCAACGGTGCGGAAGCCGCCATATCCCGCGTTCACGATCTCGGCATGTCCAACTGCTTCTTCTCGCTTGACGGCTATCTTGGAAAATTCTCCAAAGCCTTCGCCCAGGAACTCAGCGGCCTGCTCGAGAAATACAACGTCGTCCCCACCGCGGCGGAAGTCGTCCGTCCCGAACCTCTCATCTGGGATTTTCTCCACGGCCCCTCGACCATCGGCCTCGTCCCGCGCGCCACCCGCGCCGCCCGCATCGACGCGCTCAAACAAACCTCCGACTTCGCCGCCCTCCTCGACATTCCCAGCGTCCAGACCCACTGCGGATTCATCCCCGAAGACCCGGCCAACCCGCTGTACGACGAGACCGTCCTCGCCATTCGCCAGGTCGCCCAGCACTGCGCCGCTAACGGCCAGCACTTCCTCATGGAAACCGGCCAGGAGACACCCACGACCATGGCCCGCGCGATCAAAGACGTCGACCAGCCCAACCTCGCCGTCGGCCTCGATACCGCCAACCTCATCCTCTACGGCAAGGCCAATCCCGTCGACGCCGTCGACATCATCGGTCCGCATGTGCGCAGCATTCACGCCAAAGACGGCAAGTGGCCCACCGATCCCATGAAGCTCGGCGAAGAAGTCCTCATCGGAACCGGCCTCGTCGACTTCGAGAAGGTCTTCACCAAACTTCATCGCCTCGGCTATACCGGAGCGGTCACCATCGAGCGTGAAACCTCCGGCCCACAGCAGATTGCCGACGTGCGAGAAGAAAAAATCTACCTCGAAAAAATTCTCACTCGTGTCCTGGCCCAGCAAGTCTGAGAGACGACACAGGCCTGAAAGATGATCATGGATCGAAGAAACTTCATCGGCGCCAGTGCCGCATCGGGAATCATGCTCCTCTCCTCTCGCACCGCCTTCAGTTACGAAGCCAACTCCGCCGTCCGCATCGGCCTCCTCGGCTGCGGCAGCCGCGGCACTACCGTTGCCACGTCCTTCGCGAAGAACACGCCCGCGCGCATCGTGGCGCTCGCCGATCTGTTCCCCGACCAGCTAGCCGCCGCCAAAGCCCACTTCGACGAACTGAACGTCGCACTGGGCGTTCCGGCCATCGACCCCAGCCTCACCTTCCGCGGTCCCCATGCATTCGAAGAACTCGCCGGGTCATCAGCCGTCGACTCCATTCAGATCTCCACGCCACCCTGGTTCCACGTGCCTCATCTCGAGGCGGTTGTCGCCGCGGGCAAGCACGTCTATTGCGAAAAACCCCTCGGCGTCGACGTCGCCCAGGCCAAACAAGCGCTCGCCATCGGCAAACGCGCCGAAGGCCGCCTCAGCCTCGACGTCGGCTTCCAGGTGCGCAGCGCCCCGCCCATCGCCGAAGTGGTCCGCCGCATCCACGCCGGCGACATCGGCAAAATTGTCTGCATCGCCGCCCACTACAACGCGCCCAACGCCGTCAGCCACACCGGCGCCAACTGGTCCCCCGACGAATTCCGCCTCCGCAACTGGCTCTGGGATCGCGTCCTCTCCGGCGATATCCTCGTCGAGCAGAACATCCACGTCATCGATCTCTGTAACTGGATCATCGGCGCTCACCCCATCAAAGCCACAGCCACCGGCGGCCGCAACGCTATCACCCACCCAGGCGATACGTGGGATAACTATCAGGTCATTTACACCTATCCCGACGACACCCGCCTCAGCTTTTCTTCGACACAATGGGGAACCAACGGCTTCTTCGACGTCACCGAGCGCATCTTCGGAACGAAAGGCATCGCCGAAGCGCCCTACTCCGGGCCGGTGCGCATCCTCGGCGACAATGCGTGGGAATGGCAGGACTCTTCCGCCGCCGCTTCCGCTACTGGATCATCCTCCGCCTTCGCCGCCAACGGAGCCTTCGCCGACAACCTCGAATTCGCCGACCGCGATAAAGACCGCTCCTTCATCGAAAGCATCACGTCGGGTAAGTTTCATAACCAGGCGGAAGCCGGAGTCGAAAGCGCACTTAGCGCCATGTTAGGACGCATGGCAGGCCAGCGCGGCCACGAAGTCACCTGGGACGAGCAGCTCAAACACGGCGAGGAATATAAGATGACCATCGATCTGCGCCAGTTCAGCTGAGGGACTACTCGCTACCGGCTACAGGCCACCGGCTCACAGCTCCTACTTGCGGTTAAACATCAGCGAATTCGCCTGATCGATGGTCGTCACAATCATGTGCGCCACATTCACATGCGCAGGCCGCGTCGCCGCCCAGACAATCGCATCGGCAATATCGTCCGGACTCAACGGCGTGATGTTCTGATACACCTTCGCCGCCCGCTCCTGATCGCCGCGAAACCGCACTTCGCTGAACTCCGTCTCCACCATCCCCGCGCCAATGTCGCTCACCCGCACCGGCGTCCCCAGCAGATCTTCGCGCAGTCCATCGTTGATCAGCTTCACCGCGGCCTTTGTCCCGCAATACACCGCGCCGCCCGGATAAGCCAGCTCCTGCGCCGTCGATCCCAGATTCACCACGTGCCCGCGTCCGCGCGCGACCATCCCCGGCACCACCGCGCGCGTCACCCACAGCATGCCCTTCACGTTCGTGTCGATCATCTCTTCCCAGTCCTCGGGCTTCCCTTCCCACAGCTTGTCGAGCCCGCGGCTGAGCCCCGCATTGTTCACCAGCACATCGATCGCCCGCCACTCCTCAGGCAACCCGGCAATCGCCGACTCCACTGCCGTGCGATCCTGCACATCGAGTTTGAAGTTATGTACCGCCGCCGCCCCTGCCACGCGCAACTCACCGGTCATCGCGTCCAGACGCTCCACGCGCCGAGCCGCCAGCAGCAATCGCGCGCCCTCCCGCGCAAATCCACGAGCGCACGCCGCGCCAATCCCGGCACTCGCACCCGTGATAAAAACAATCCGATCCTTCAAGCTAGTCTTCGCCATGCCCCTATCGTAAAGGGTCGAAGCCTGTGGTCCGTAGCCGGTAGCGAGTTGCCTGTTGCTGAGATTCTTTCGCTGAATGCCTATCGCTAACAGTCTTTCGCTGACCGCCTTTCAACTACGGCCAGTGCTAGAATTCCAGCGGTCATGCGAAGCCGCCTTTGTTGTCTCCCTATCCTGTGTGCCTTTCTCGCGTCCGCCCAGCAAAACCCTGCGCCCCATCTCGAAAAACGGGGCGCCGCCACGCAGCTGATCGTCGATGGCCAACCCTTCCTCATCCTCGGCGGGGAAGTTCGCAACTCGTCTTCCTCAAGCCTCGACTTTATGAAGCCTGTCTGGCTGCGCATGGCCTCGATGCACCTCAATACCGTGGTCACGCCGCTCACCTGGGAGCTGATCGAGCCTACCGAAGGCACATTCGACTTCGCCCTTGTCGATGGCCTCCTCGCCCAGGCGCGCCAGCAGCACGAGCGCATCGTCTTCCTGTGGCTCGCCTCCTGGAAGAACGGCATGTCCAGCTATCCCCCCGCCTGGGTTAAGCAGGACACGCGCCGCTTCCCCCGTGTCGTCGAGCGCGGCAATGAAGTCGAAATCCTTACGCCCCTCAGCGCCGCAAGCCGCGACGCCGATGCTCATGCCTTTGCCGCTCTCATGCGCCACATCAAGGAGGTCGACAGCCGCGACCACACTGTCCTCATGATGCAGGTCGAGAACGAAGTCGGCGTCCTCAAAGATTCGCGCGATCGTTCCGACGCCGCCAACCGCGCCTTCGAATCACCCGTCCCCGCCGAGCTGACTCACTATCTCCAGGCCCACCACGATCAGCTCTACCCCGATCTCCGCACGCTTTGGGACGCCAATGGGGACAAGCTCACCGGCTCCTGGCCCGAGGTCTTCGGCGATACCGAGCGCGCCGACGAAATCTTCATGGCGTGGCATTACGCTCGCTATGTCCAGGCTGTCGCTGCCAGCGGCAAAGCCGGCTACGACATTCCCATGTACGTGAACACCTGGCTGGCCGGCGAAAACACTCCGCCCGGCGAATATCCAAGCGGCGGTCCGCAACCCCGCGTCGTCGATGTGTGGAAAGCCGCGGGCTCGGCCATCGATATCTACGCCCCCGATCTCTACGCTGAGAATTTCGAAGAGTGGTGCCAGCGCTATCACCGCGACGGCAATCCGCTCTTCATGCCGGAAACGCGCGGTGGCACCGCCGGAGCCCCGAACATTTTCTATGCGCTCGGCGAAGAATCCGGCATCGGCTTCTCACCCTTCGCCATTGACGAGCTCAACTCCGATCCCGACGGCGATATGGCCGCCAGCTACGCGGAGATCGCCAGCCTCATGCCGCTGCTGCTCGCGCACCAGAGCGCCGGCGACGTGCACGGATTCGTCCTCAACGCCGCCCATCCTTCCGTCGACCTGACCATGAGCGGCTACACCGTCCACGTTACCCGCGATCAGATCTTCGGCAACCAGGCCAGCGCCGGATTTGGCCTCATCATGGCCACCGGCCCTGATGAATTCCTTGGCGCAGGCAAAGGCTTCCGCGTCTCCTTTGTCCCGCGCTCTCCTTCAGCCCCGCGGGTGGGCATCGCCTCGATCGATGAGGGCACATTCACCGACGGCAACTGGGTTCCCGGACGACGCCTCAACGGCGACGAAGACGATCAGGGCCAATACTGGCGCTTCGACGGACGCAGCATCCACACCGAGAAACTGAAGCTCTACCGGTATCCGTGAGGACGACGCCGATCGCTCGCTTGCTTTTGCCGGCTCCTTCGCTCATCGTTTTCCCCTGATAGCCTCTCGCTAAGAGTTGTTTGCTAACAGTTTCTCGCTCGCCTTTTGCTCGCTTTTCGCAGGTTTTCCCCTTCAGCAGGCTCATTTGGAACAAAGGAGTCCCCATGACAAGAAAGCGCTCCGTGCTGGCCCTTGTCGGCTTTGGAGCCGCCGTCGGGGCAGCCGCCTGGTTCGGCGCCCGCTTCAGCCCAGCCAACCCCGACACAAAAGAGTGGTACCTCCAGTTGAAGAAGCCGCCATACAATCCTCCCAACGCGGTCTTCCCCATCGTCTGGCCCATTCTCTACATCCTGATGACCATCGCAGCGTGGCGCACCTGGCGTCGGCAGTCTTCCGCGCAGCGTTCGTTAAGCCTGACTTTCTGGTGGGCCCAGCTCGCGGCCAACGCCCTCTGGACTTATCTCTTCTTCGGCAAACACAATCCAAAGCAAGCGCTAATCGACATTCTCGTCATGGAGAGCCTGATCCTCGGGTTCATCATCGCCACGCGAAAGCTCGATCGGACAGCGGCGGTCTGTTTCCTGCCCTATGCTGCCTGGGTCGGCTTCGCAACTCTGCTGAATGCGCAGATTGTCAAGCTCAATCCCTGAGAGCGAGCTTCGGAGCTTCCGTCCGCGCCACCTCAGCTATTTGCCGGAGAACAGCTCTTCCTGAGCAACCGTCTTCTCCAAGGAAGCCGGCGCCGCAGCAGGCTTCCGCTTCGCCGCGCCAATCACCGCCACTACCTCCAGCTCCTCCAGCGACCCACGCGGTATCCACAACCGCTGCGTATTCGAACGCAAATCCGGCGGCGTTAGAAAAACCCCCTCGCTCCCCACCAGGGTCACATCGTTGGCGGCCAGACCTTCGATGAGGTCGCCATCCTTCATTCGCGCCCGCACGAACAGCCCGTCGCCGCGCGGCCGCCCCGCAAACGTCTTCCGCACCAGCCGCTCGGGATTATTCAGCTCCCCGGAATTGAAGTCCCGCACATAGCAGATCCACTTCAGATCCTCGGCGGCCAGAGACAGCACCTTGCCGTCCAGGTCCAGCATCTCGACCATCCCTTCGTGCACGAAACCGCTCAGCGGCAGGTACCCGGCCACCCAGTCACGAGAGAACTTGCGGAAGATCGCCTTTTTGCGGCTCGAAGACATGCGTTTCAGACAATGCGGGAGGGAGAACAGGATTGTTGCACATTCCAGGGGGAAGCATCAAAAATTGTGCATTCTGCGTTTCCCCCAGTGCACACTTTTGTGTTACATTGGTAGTTTGGATTGTCGTTTACCCGTCCCCTAAACCCTTACCTTGCCTTGCTTTATGGACGGTTACCGGGGAAGCGCAGGAGGGGCCCGAAAGCCTCACCAGAAGAATACACCTCCACATGCCCGATTACATCTACCTTCTTGAAAATCGCCTTTCCCCCGCACAGCAGAACGCCCTTCGCCAGGTTCGAGACGCCGCCCGCGACGCCGGCATGACTCTCTTCCTCACCGGCGGGGCTGTCCGTGACCTCACGAGCGGCTTTCCGGTCCGCGATCTCGATTTTTCAGTTCAGGGAAATGCTCTCAAGCTGAAGAAACCGCTGGAGAAAACCGGTGCCACTTTCTGGGGCGATCACGAGCCCTCCCGCACCCTCTTCTTCTGGTTTCCCGGCAGCGTCCGCGTCGAAGTCTCGAGCGCGCGCCGCGAGGAATATCCCAAACCCGGCAAACCCGTCTACCACTGGGCGCCCATCCTTGAGGATCTCCGCCGCCGCGACTTCACCGCCAACGCAATGGCCATCTCTCTGAACGAGGGCTCCTGGGGGCTGCTTCTCGACCCCCTGAACGGCTTCGCCGACATCGAGGCACGCCACCTGCGCCTCGCCAGCAACTACGGCTTTATCGAAGACCCCTCCCGCATGGTCCGGGCCGTCCGCCTCTCCGCCCGCACCGGCTGGCAGATGGACGAGCGCACTAAAACCCGCTACGACAACGCCAAAGCGGAGGGCTTGATCGAGAACCTCTCCGCCTACGCGCGCGGGTATGAGCTTGAGGAGATCGCCCACGAGGAAGATCCCCTCCGCACCCTGCGCGCCCTCGAAGCCGAAGGCTGGATGAAGGACCTCGATCCCCCCTGGACCTCCGCCAAGGCCGACACCAAAGGGCTCGACGAGCTGAACAAAATCTTCATCCGCCTCCTCATGGTCGGCGTCAATCCCGACCCTTCCGCCGCGCACCTTGAGCTGCTGACGGCCAAGATGCAGCCGAAAGATGTGGCCAATCTCAAGCGCCTCTTCCCCCGCCAGGGCTTTGTGGAGCAGTGGAACCACCTGGAGCAAAGCGCTAAAGAATTCTCTAAAGAGCTACTTTCGAAAGCCGCCGCAACCCCATCGGCCGCCTGGAAGCTCCTCGTCAGTTACCAGGCCGAAGCCGTGCTGTGGCTCGCCTATAGCTCAAAAAATCCACAGGTGAAAGAAAAGTTCAACAATTTCTTCAACGTCTGGCCGGAAGCCCGCCAAAAGATTCCCACTACCATCATGGCGGAGATGCGTATCACCCCCGAGCTCCCGACCTACGGCAACATTGCCGAAGCCCTCTTCTTCCAGTTCATGGACGGCAAGCTGCAGACCGAGGAGGAGGTGCGCGCCTTCCTCACGCCCTTCTCGCCGCCCGCGCCGCCGCCGCCGGTCGTCATTCGCCGCCCGCGAGGCCGCCGCGCCGAAATCAAGATCGAGGAAGACGAGGAGGTCGAGCTCCCCGCTCGCAATGGCGACGACGAAGCAGAATCGGACGACGAGCGTGAACCGGTGCCACTTGGCAGCTCCCTGCTCGGGGACTCCGTAGCCCTGCCTCCAAAGAAAGGGGCCGCACCCGCGCCCCCCAAAGCAGCGCCGACTGGTCCCGCCAAGGCAGTAAAAGGGGCAGCACCTCCGCCTACTACTCCCAAAGCAGCACCCGCTGCCCCCGCTAAAGCACCAAAGGGAGCAACGGCTCCGCCCAACGCTCCCAAATCAGCGGCTGCTGTCCCCGTTAAGGCGGGAAAGGGAGCGGCGCCTCCATCCGTACCTGCAAAAGCGGCACCGGCGAAGACCGCGAAAGAATCATCCAGGCCTGGAGTCGCGTCCAAAACCGCGCCCAAAGCTCCCGAGAAGCCGAAGGTCCCGGCGAAAGCTCCCACAAAAGCCGCTGGGAAGTCAGAGGCCAAAACGGTCACCGTCAAAACCAGGGCTCCCGAAAAGAAGGCTGTCAAGCCGGCACCTAAAAAGCCTGCGCCAAAACCGAAGTCCGCTGTTAAAAAGCCCGCCGCGCCCGCGCGCAAGGCCGCTGCAAAATCCTCACCTAAATCAGACAAAAAGAAACAGGAAAAGCCCAGCAAGTCCGACAAGAAGAAGAAAAAGAAAAAGCGTTGACTGCGTGTTAACGCGACGCCGGAATGATGGGTTAGCGTTCTAACCCCGCAGCACCCCCTCCACCGCGCGCACAACCCGCTCCACATCCTCCCCGGACGTACGCCAGCTGCTCACGCTGATGCGCATCACGCGACGTCCCTTCCAGGTGCTCCCGGTGAAGAACGCCTCGCCCGTTGCGTTGATCGCCGCCATCACCTCATCGGTTCGTTTCGCATGCTCGGCCTCACCAGCCCCCGGCCGCGAATCCAGAAACCGCACCAGCGCCTGGTTCAGCACCGGCTCGGTCATTAGCTGCGCGCCCGGCAACTTTCCTATCCGCGTACCCAGCGACTTCGCGTGCTCGCAACAGCCCTCCACGAGTGCGCTCACGCCTTCTCGCCCCAGCTGCCGCAGCGCCGCATAGGTCGCAAAACCCCGCGCCCGCCGCGACCACTCCGGATTCCACTCCATCTGGTTGCGCGCGCCGGCAACATAGTTCACATACGACGTGTTCATTGACAGCGCCGCCCGATGCGACTCAGGATGCGCCACAAACGCATACCCGCAGTCGTGGGGAACGTTGAGCCACTTATGCCCATCCGTTGCCCATGAGTCCGCGCCTTCCACGCCCCGCACCAGATGCCGATACTTCCCGCTCACTGCAGCCCACAAGCCAAACGCGCCATCCACATGCACCCACGCGCCCTGCTTATGTGCCATCGGTACCAGCGTCTCGAAGGCGTCGCACGCGCCCGTGTTGATGTCGCCCGCCTGCAGCAACACAATCGTCGGGGCTTCAGGGTTTCGCGCCAGCTCCTCTTCGAGCGATTGCGGCTCCACGCAACTCATTGCGTCCGTCGGCAAATCCACAACCTGGGCCCGCCCGATTCCCAGCAGCCGCAGCGCTCGCGCCACCGAAGCGTGCCGCTGGTCGCTGGCCAGCACGCGAATCGCCGGCGCACCGCTCAGCCCGTTCTGCTCCAGATCCCAACCGTGCTGCGCCAATACCCAATGCCGGGCCGCCGCTAAACATGTCACGTGCGCCATCTGGCAGCCGCTCACCAGCGCGAAGCTGCAATGCCCCGGCAGTCCCAGAATCTCCTTGAGCCACGCGCCGGTGACCTCTTCCACCACTGCCGCAGCGGGAGAGGTCGCGTACACCGCCGCGTTCTGATCCCACGCCGCGGTCAGCCAGTCCGCGGCCACTGCCGCCGGAATCGCGCCTCCGATCACCCACCCAAAGAAGCGTCCGCCTGCCGAGCCGGTAATACCGCCTTCCACATCCGCAACCAGATCGGCGATCGCCCGCTCAGCGGCAATTCCCTGCTCCACCAACGGCCGCCCCAGCCGTTCGCGCAGCGTGGACAAATCCGCCGTCGCCCCCACCGGCGCGTTTTCCAAACTTGCCAGATACGTAATTGCCTTTTCGTAAGCCTGCCGGAGAACATCCTCGTACGGTGCAGCGCTGGAGGGAGAAACTGCCTGCAAGGGAGCATGAGACGTCGTCATGCCCTAAGCCTGACATCAGCGCCGATTTCAATCAATCCGGAACTTGCATGCCGAGCGGCCGCTGGCGAAAATCCCGGCTCTTTGTGACGGCCTCGCCTGAATCGGGTTAATCACCCCTGAACCAGATTAATCACGCCTGAATCGGTTAGTATTGGTGCTGCCTGGCCAGGATCGTTGCCGGTCAGGAGCCCCGGGCGCACAACCTCCGGCATCAGTTCAGCCTCCTAACCACATCCACGGTGGTCCATGAAACCTTTTTGCCTTGCTTGCCTGGCTCTGTCCCTGACCGTACCTTTGACCGCTCCCTCGCTCTTCTCGCAATCCAATCCGCCTGTAACGCCTGGTCCCGGCGTGGCAACCGTTTTCCAGTCTGGCGCGGGACTGACTTCCAAGCCTGGAGGATTGCCGCAATTGCGGGGTCACGTACCCTGGATACCGTCAGTGCAATCGGCGGCACTCAGTACTACCAGCGAAGCTCTGCTCGCGCCGACGCATCCGGAGTCTCTCGACCCTGTGTTTCGGTCGTCCTTCACTTTCAGCTCCGGCGGAAAAGATGCTGCTTCGATTGCGGCCGGCGATGTCAACGGGGACGGCATACCCGATCTTGTCGTGACGAATGGCTGTTCCGGCGCTGCGTGTACAACTGGCGTGGTCGAGGTGTTTCTCGGTAAAGGCGACGGCACATTCGATTCGCCGGCGAGCTTCGGCTCAGGCGGGCTGGGGCCATCTTCGGTCGCGATAGCGGATGTGAACGGGGACGGCAAGAGCGACCTCGTGGTGACCAATGACTGCGCGGATAGTTCCTGCACCTATGGCTCTGTAAGCGTGCTGCTCGGCAATGGTAATGGCACGTTCATGCCGGCAGCGAGCTATAACTCGGGGGGGCTGGGCGCCACTTCGGTAGTTATCGCCGACCTTAATGGGGACGGCAAACTGGATTTGGCCGTAGCCAACGACTGTTACTTGCTTTACGAATGCGCGGTTGGTTCTGTCGGCGTACTTTTTGGAAATGGCAATGGCACTTTTACTCCCAACGCGGTGTATGTCTCCGGCGGAGAGGATGCGAGTTCGATCGCTGTGGGAGACTTCAACGGTGACGGCAAACCCGATCTCGTGGTCGCAACCGGCTGCCCCAGCAGCTACCAGTGCACGAACGGTACGGTAAGCGTGCTCCTGAATGGGGGCAATGGCGCCTTCCTGTACCCCGTTACCTATAGCACGGGTCCGCAGCAAGCGGACTCCGTGGCCGTAGCCGATGTGAACGGCGATGGCAGGCTGGATGTGATTGCAGGCAATGAATGCACCAACCAGAACTGCGCAACAAGTTCGGTGAGTATCCTCCTGGGCAATGGCAACGGCACTTTTCAGACAGCGGTGGCCTATGGTTCGGGCGGAACAGGGAATGTCGCTGTAAAACTGGCGCGTTTGGACGGGGACGTCAACCCTGACATTGTGGTGGCGAACCAGTGCGACTGGGATGCCGACTGTCTGAATGGAACCGTGGCCGTGCTGCGTGGGGTCGGGGACGGGACATTTCGGCCCGCGGTCGCCTATGGCTCCGCCGCGTATGAGGCTGACTCGATAGCCGTGGCGGATGTGAACAGGGATGGCACGCCGGATCTGCTGGTGTCGAATGCCTGTTACGACAATGGATGTGCGGCAGGCGCGGTGAGCGTGCTTTTGGGCCATGCTGACGGAAGATTCAAAGCGGCGCCGAACTACCAGTCCGGCGGCCAGGATGCCAACGCGATCGCCACAGCAGATTTGAAAAGGGACGGAAAGCTCGATCTCGTGGTTGTATCCGATTGCTTCGGTGAACCCAGCTGTCCCACCGGCACCGTGGGTGTGTTGCTGGGCGATGGAAACGGACGATTCAGCAAGGCCGTAACCTATGGGTCGGGCGGAGTAGAGCCAGAGAGCATTGCGATCGCCGACGTGAACGGCGATGGGAAACCCGATCTGGTTGCCGCGAACGTCTACTCCACTGCCAGCCCAACGTCGGGCAGCATCGGGGTGTTGCTGGGGAATGGAGACGGGACCTTCCAGCCGGCAATTAGTTTTAACTCGGGGGCGGTCAACGCGGTCTCCGTAAAGGTTGCCGATGTGAACGGGGACGGCATCCCCGATCTTGTGGTGGCCAACCAATGCAGCGACTCCAGTTGCGCGAGCGGCACAGTATCCGTTCTGTTAGGCAAGGGCAAAGGAGCCTTCCAGCCGGCGGTGAACTATGGATCGGGTGGCCAATATGCATCCTCGGTGGCTGTGGCGGATGTCAATCACGATGGCAAGCCAGACCTGATCGTAACGAATTGGTGCGTGAGCACTGGCGATTGCACGAACGGTACGGTAAGTGTGCTGTTAGGAAACGGAAACGGAACGTTTCAGCGGGCTGTAACTTACGGAACGGGCGGGCAGTTTTCCTCGCCGGTCCTGGTTACTGACCTGAACAGGGATGGAAAACTGGACTTAGTCGTCGCTAACGAGGACTCCCTCGCCGTGTTATTGGGCAATGGGAACGGGACCTTCCAGACAGCTACAGTAACGGCAACTCCCATGGAGTTAGACAGTGGGGATGGATCGCTGGCCATCGGGGACTTCACCGGTGACGGGAAGCTGGACGTAGCCTCAGGCGCCGCGGGTGTTTTACTTCTCGGCAACGGCGATGGAACGTTTCAGCCTCCGGCGCCGCTGGGCGCGGCGGGTACGGGGCTCGCAGCAGGCGACTTTGCTCGCAACGGCAAGCTCGACCTGGCAGACACCGGCGTTACCGTGCTTCGGAACACCTCACCAGACTGTTGGTGACGCTGACCCGCGTCTTCGATAGCTCTGCGCAGCGGGCCCGGGCTATGGCGCGCGGATTGCACATGGGAATCCAGAAGGCCGAGATGCCATGCTTCCGGAGGGCTGGGAGGGCGGAGAAAAATCTGCTGTCCAACCGCCATGTCCCGGCGAATGCGCTTACGCCGATTCTCATGCTGATCCTTAGATTGTGCCGGGCCTAATCGGTGCCGAGCTTCACCTGAAGCTGTTCCAGCGTGGCGCCCCTGGTTTCGGGGAAGAAGAAGAGAACCAGCAAAAACTGCAACGCCATCATAGCGCTGAAAAAAATGAAGGGGTAGGCGTTGGAGCGAGCGGCAACGGAAGGGAAGATGGCGGCGATAAGGCCGTTGGTGATCCAGTGGGCGGAAGAGCCGAGGCTTTGGCCGCGGGAGCGGACCCGGGTGGGAAAGATTTCGCTGATGTAAACCCAGATGACCGAGCCCTGAGAGAACGCGAAGGAAATGATGAAGCCCACGAGGAGCCAGAGCAGCGCGGAAGAATGCTCGTGGCGGGCGAAGAGCCGCGCCACGCCCGCCAGACAGATGACCATCCCGACCGATCCGGTGAGCAGAAGGGTTTTTCTGCCGAGTTTGTCGATGAGCGACATCGCGACCAGGGTGGCGGCGAGGTTAACGGCGCCGATGATTACTGCCTGACCGTCGCTGGAGAGGCGGCTGAACCCGGCGGCGAAGAAGATGTCGTTGATGTAATAGAGAATCGCGTTGATGCCGGAGAGCTGATTGAACATGCCGAGGGTGAGCGCCAGCAGGATGGGGAAAAGGTACTTATGGGAAAAGAGGCGCTCGTGACGATGGGCGCGATCGAGATGGATGGAGTCGATGATCTCGCGCAGCTCCTGGTCGGAGTTGGGCGAGCCGATCAGCTCAAGCACCTGGCGGGCTTCCTCGGTGCGGTTCTGGGTTATCAGCCAGCGCGAACTGCGGGGGATGGTGAAGAGCATGACGAGAAAGAAGAGCGCGGGAACAGCAGCGATACCCAACTGCCAGTGCCACAGCGCGCTGCCGAGGTGCAGCTTGGCGAGGAGGAAATTGGAGAGATAGGCGAGCAGGATGCCCACCACCACGTTGATCTGAAACATGCCGACGAGGCGGCCGCGCCATTGGGCAGGAGCGATCTCCGCGATGTAGACGGGACCGAGAACGGAGGAGCCGCCGATGCCGAGACCGCCGATGAAGCGGAAGACGAGGAGGGCGGGCCAGTTCCAGGCGATGGCGCAGCCAAGGGCTGAGAGCAGATAGAGCGCGCCCATAATGCGCAGGGCGCCGCGGCCTCCAAGTTTTTCGCCGAGGACGCCGGCGCCGAGTGCTCCCAGCACCGTGCCCCAGAGGGCAATGGATACGGTGGTTCCGAGCTTCGCCGGGCTAAGGGAAAAGGTGGCGGTGAGGGCGCTGGTGGTTCCGGCAATGACCGCGGTGTCGAATCCGAAGAGAAGACCACCGAGCGCGCCAACCACTGCGCTCTTCACGAGATAGAAATTGAGCTTCATGCGTGGCTTCCTCCGATGATTGAATGCTCTGACGAAAGGTCGAGGTATGCGATCAGGTGGTCAGGCGGTCGCTTGAGATTGGCGAAAACTGCCACAGCGAGAGACTGGAGAGGTTTTTCCATCCGGCGGTGACGTTGACACGGAGTGCGGGCGCGTTTGCGCCTGCATAGTAGAAGCGCTTCGTGAGCGGGGCAGCGGAGTTGGCGAAGCATTCGATCACGGAGCCATCGACAAAGAAGCGCAGCTGAATCTGGCCGTTGCCGGTCGAGCCCACAGAGACCGTTTTGCCATCGATTTGCATCTCAGTGGGCCGCGAAGGATCGAAGCGGCATGTGAGCCAGGGCTGGTCCATGGTCTGTTCGGAAACTAACGAGATTTCGGTTGGCTGCGCACCCTTTTGGAAGGAGCAGGCGATTTCGCCGCAGCAATCCTCAAGGCGGAACTCTGCAAGCAGGCGGCGATTCTTGTCTTCGTCAGCGGTGAGGTTGAGCTTTCGCTCAGTTTTGCGAAGCTTTTCAACTTGAGCGGCTGTTTCGATCCGCAGATCGCCGCTGGAGTCCAGGGTGAGGACGCGAGGAAGAGACATCAAACCGGCCCATCCGGAGGCACGATACTCCGCTTCAGGTCGCGACTCCGGAATCCATCCCCAGAGTATGCGGTTCTGCGCACGGTCGAGCTGGGTTTTTGGCGCATAGAACGAGCCGGAATCGAGAACCCCGCCTCGCTCCGCATGGAAGACCAATGCGTCCGTGTCGAATGATCCGGATTGCCAGAAGGCTTTGCCCTGGGTCGAGTGAATCAGGACGTGCTTGCCGCCAAGCGGAAAGAAATCGGGGCACTCCCACATATCTCCGGAGTCGACAGGGTTGGGTGTTTGGTCTCCGCCGCCCGATCCCCCGGCGAACAGGTGCAGGTATTGCCAGTGGTGCAGATCGGTGGAACGGTAGAGAAGGACGGCTCCGCCTTTGCCGCGAAGGCCCGATCCCACGGCCATGAGCCATGCGTCGCGGTGCTTCCAGGGAACGGGATCGCGGAAGCCGGTCACATCGAGGCCCTCAGGCGGATTGGCAATGACGGGCATGTCATCTTTTGCCCAGGCAGTGAGGTCTGCCCCGGCGCCGAACGCGAGGCACTGCGATTCGCGCAGGCTGTGCACGCCGTCGCGAATGGTCGCCTGGTTTTCGGGCGCGGGCACCACGCCAGTGTAGAGCATCGCAACCCGGCCGCTGCCGTCGGAGAGCGCGGTACCGGAGAAACACCCGCCCGCATCGGGGCCGCCCGGAGTTGGCGACAGGGCGACGGGAAGATGCCGCCAGTGAATCATGTCCGGACTGACGGCGTGGCCCCAGTGCATATCGCCCCAGTAGGCGCCGTTGGGATTGTATTGGTAGAACATGTGGTACTGGCCCTGCCAGTAAATGGGGCCGTTGGGGTCATTCATCCAGTTCACCGCGGGCAACAGATGATACTGCGGACGGCGCGGATCGGCGGCGAGTTCCGCGGGCGATGCGGAAGCGAAGGCGCGGTTAAGACCGGCGATGCCGCAAAGCGTTTTTGCCCCGGCTACCGCCGCCATGCTCGATAAAAGTTTGCGTCGATTCAGTTTCATGTGGTTTCCCGCAGCTTCTGGCCAGGTTGAGGGAATGAATGGCCATCGTACACGACGAAACCGGCGCCTGAGCGCCGGCCTCGTATGCCTGTTGGTTTTGTACGGGTGAAGATCAGATATCAGTCCTCGCGCGACCAGCAAGGACCATCCTGCTCACGCAGCGAGGGACTGCCGTCAGTCGCTCCCCGCGGGGCTGGCTACAAACCGCGGCCCGGACCGCGGTTTCGCTCGTTTCTGTGCCGCGGCCGGTTTGCCGCCGCCGGCGAGCCTGGTTTGCACCTGCGCGAAGCCTGCGACCATCACTTACGGCACCGGGCTCAGCAGCACACAACTGGACGCCAACGCTTCTGTGTCGGGCGCTTTCGTCTATTCACCTGCCAGCGGCACGGTTCTCTCCGGCGGCACGCAGACCCTTTCGGTCACCTTCACGCCGACCGACACCACCGACTACTCCACCGCAACCGGCACGGTGAGCATTACGGTGAACAAAGCCGCCAGTACGAATGCGATCGGCTCCGCCAGTCCGAACCCATCACAAATCAACCAGTCAGTGACCGTGAATTTCACTATGAGCGGAAGCGGCGGCGTGCCGACAGGCACGGTGACGGTAACAGCAAGTACTGGGCAAATGTGCAGTGGAACACTGAGCGGCGGCGCGGGCGGCTGCTCGCTGACATTCACCGCCACCGGATCGCCAAAACTCACGGCCGGCTATTCCGAGAGACACTAACTTCAGCAGCAGCACATCGGCCAAGTTAACCCAGACCGTGCAGTAACAGTTATTACAACAGAATTGTCCGACAGTTGAATTCTCGAGGAGGGGTAATCATGAGCACCCAAAGCAGGATCAAACGGACCGTCGGCGCCGCCCCGCGGGACGGTGCCCGCGACCAGGCTCCTGCCGGGGTCGTTTAAGCGGGGATCATGCTGGTGGCCCAAGCCAGAGCGGCTCATATCCCATCCCAGTTTCAGCGGTTGTCAGGTTTGTGATGTAGTTATTGCTTTCGGGACAACCCCACGAAGATGTTATCCGAGATATTATCTGGCCAATTTAGAGTCAAAGAGCTTTTCACTTGACTCTTCGCATAGAGTATTGCTACAGTTGCCGCGTTTCGTCCTCCTAAATCCCGCAGTTCCCTCCCCCTTGGGTTGAATTAAATCGGGCCACTCAATTTGGAACCAGCAGATGCGCCCCGAGGCGAACTCGTGTGGGAGCTAATCCTTTGTGCGCGTCTCGTGACCATGCACCACCAGCCGGAGGACGTTTCTCATGTTATTCAGCACCCACTCAGCAAAGGCCGCTTGTCGACCTGCAGAAGCTTTGAAGCTTCTCTCGCAAGCCCTGCCGCCCAATCATCTCGCATTGCTGTCGCCATTGAAATGAGGGATCCATATGCCATCCGATGTCGCTCGTAAGTGTCAAACGCGGAGCACGGCTGTAAGGCGACCGCTCTTCAACCGGGTCAGCAGCATAGCGTGCCTCAGCGCGACGACCTTCCTGTGCGCTCAGGCCTGGGCACAGATCAGCACCGGAGCTAAACCGCCGGCTACGCTCCCGGCAGCGAGGAAAAGCCCCCTGGCTTTTGTACCCAATCGCGGACAGCATCCCGCACCCGAGCTCTATGCAGCGAGCGGCGCCGGCTATCAAATCGGGCTTGAGAAGAACCGTCTCGTTGTGAAGCTTCCTGTGAACGAGCCTCTCCCAAAGAGGGGCGAACGGCCGAGCGTTCCATCGTTGAGATCGGCGCCGTCCTTCAGCATCGACCTGCTCGGCGCGAATTCCGAAGCAAGGATCGCGGCCAGTCAGCCTCTGCTGCAGAAGAACAGCTTTATCCCCACCGGTGACCCGAAGAGCTGGATCACCGGGGTTCCCAGCTACGCTCGCGTTGACTATGCGGATATCTACAAGGGAGTAAATCTGGATTTCTACGGCCGCGAGGGGAGGCTGGAATACGACTTTACCCTGGCTCCAGGCGCGGATGCTCGCGCGATTCGTATGGGGCTTGATGGGGTCGGCCTGGCTGAGATCGACAAGCAGGGCGACCTCCTTCTCGCTGTCGACAAGGACAAGGCGGGGCAGCAATTGCGGCTGTTAAAGCCGGTGGCGTATCAGCTTTCGGCAGATGGCAAACAGAAGACCAGCGTCGACGCGAAGTACCGGATCGCTCGGAGCCAGGACGGCGCCGAGACTGTCGCATTCTCGCTCGGCACTTACGATCACGCTCGCCCACTGGTGATCGACCCTGTGCTGGCCTATGGCGAATTCCTGGGAAGTAGCGCCGATTATCTAGGAGCAATCACCGTAGACACGCAGGGAGACGTGTATACCACCGGCTATGTGAGCCCGGGCTTTTATATCCAGAAGCTGGATCCGAACGGCAATTCCCTGCTGAATGCTACGCTCGGCACGAGCATTATCTATCCAAATTCGATCGCGATCGACAGCTCCGGCGATGTTTTCGTAACAGGACTGGCCTACACCGGCCTGCCCACCACGGCGAGCGCCTATCAACAGACTTCCCCGAGCGGCAGTTATGCTCCGTTCCTTGCTGTGCTGAAGGCGGATGGTTCGGGGCTGAGCTACTCGACGTATTTTGGGGGCAATTCTGGCGACGACACCGCATACGGAGTTGCCGTAGACAGCAATGGCAAGGCATATATCACCGGATACGCGTACTCGACGAATTTCCCCACCACCAAGGGCGCCTATGAGGCCGCTCCTTCAAGCGGGGAAACCTTTGGCTTTGTTGCGAAGATCGATCCGACTCTCAGCGGCTCCGCATCGCTGGCCTACTCGACGGCCCTCGTCAGTCCTGGCGCTGACGAATATGCGATCGCTGTGGACGGCAGCGGAAATGCCTATGTGACCGGTTATGCGTATCCCGGATTTCCGGTAACCGCCGGGGCCTACACGTACAGCGGACAATACGATACTTCTTACCAGGCCTATGTGACTAAGGTCAACCCGACCGGCACTGGGCTGGTGTATTCGGCAGACCTGGGTCCAGGACAGGCGAACGCCATCGCTTTGGACAGCAGCGGGACAGCCTATGTAACGGGTCTTGTCTCCGGGGATGACTTCCCGACAACCGCCGGCGCTTACCAATCGACTTACGCGGGCGGCTTCGCGGCCAACCTGAGCGCCGACGGCAGCGCACTCCTCTACTCGACTTTCCTTAACGGGCCCAGCGGGTATAGCGGCAGCCCAGGCATCTTTGATCCCACCAGTGTCGCGATCACACCGGGATGCGCCTCCTCCTGCGCCGCTTACATTGCGGGGTTCACGAGGGAAACCGATCTTCCGCTCGTCAACCCGATTCAGAGTTTCGGCAACAGCAACGGCGCGGCCTTTCTTACCGAGCTGGCCGGGAACGGGAGCAGCGCTGTCTTGTCAACGTACCTGAGTGGAGTGAACGCCGAGGTGCTTCCCTTTGGATACGACGGTTACGGTGCAACGCCCGATGTCGGCGTGGATAGTTCTGGCAACGCCTACGTCGGCTTGAATGTCAGCGGCTCCGACCTGCCGACGACCGCCGCCCTCTCCAGCAGTTCCTCCACGGCTTATGTGGCGAAGATCGCGCCCACCAATGCCAGCCTCGCGTTGGCGATCCCGAAGAGCGTGAACTTTGGTCAGCAATTTGTGAACGTGCCGACGTCGCTGTACGGCACAGCGCAATCGGTGGAGCTGCGCAACCTGGGCAGCAAAGCGATCAATCTGCAGACCCCATTCACCATCAGCTCCAGTCAATTCTCTGAGACGGACACCTGCGTCTCTCCACTACCCGCGGGCGGGTACTGCACGATCAATCTGAGCCTCACCGCTACCTCCAGCGGCACGCAAACCGGAACTTTGACCATCACCTCGGACGCTCCCAACTCGCCGACGACGGTGAGCCTGAGCGGCACGGCAGTCGACACCAGCTTCCTTACTGTTTCCCCGACCAGCCTCAGCTTCGGGGATCAGGTTGTGGGCACGCCGAGCGCGACCCGGACGGTGACCATCACCAACATCGGCGATCAACCCGCGACCGATCTACAGGGATACATTGGCCCCGGCTATACGATCGATTACATCGTGGTTAACAGCTGCCCGGCGAGTTTGCCGGCTGGGCAAAGCTGTCAGGCCGGGGTTACCTTTTCGCCCTCGCAGGTAGGTTTGCGGTCTGGCACGATCTACGCTGGCTATAGCCCCAACGTTGGCTACTCTACGGTCTCGGTGACGGGGACCGGCGTGCCCGTATCCGGAGGCGCAGGAAGTGGGACAATTGCGCTCTCGGCAACGGCTCTGAATTTCGGCACACAGCTTCAGGGAACGACATCCAGTTCGCAACTCGTTTATGTGTACAACACAGGGACGGTTCCAGTAACCATCACCTCGGCCGTAGCCGCGACCAACGGACAGACCGGAAGCAGTGACTTTCAGCTCACGAACGGTAGTTATTGCTATGCGGGCGGGTATGTGCCCGCCCAGGTAGGTCCGGGGGGGTACTGCTACTTCTACATCACCTTCACGCCTTCCACCTCGAGTAGCGAGACGGGAACGCTGACCATTACGGACAGCACCTCAGGGAGCCCGCATACGGTCGCGCTGAGCGGGGTGGGAGTTGCGACAGCTCAGACACTTGTGACGAGTCCTTCGAACCTGGTCTTTCCCAACCAGCCGGTGGGAATCACGAGCGCCAGCCAGATAATCTACATCTACAACACTGGGACCGCTCCCTTTGTCGTGGATCGCGTGGAGATTACAGGCGACTTTCAGACCACCTCGGACAGTTGCGCCGAGGCGACGCTGAATCCTACCAATCCGCAAAACAACTACGCATATAACGTTTGCTACGTTTACATCACTTTTACGCCGACGGCTACGGGAAGCCGCACCGGCACGTTGTCGCTGATTGACGCTGCTACGGGCAATCCGCAGGTTGTGAATTTGATGGGGACCGGCATCACCGCAACCGGAAGCCTTGTACCCGAGCCGGATAACCTGACCTTTGAGGCGCAGGCGACAGGAACAACCAGCGCGAGCCAGTACATCTATCTCTACAACTCCGGCAACAGCCCTGTGCAGATCAACAGTCTGACAACGACCGGCGATTTCGCAATCCAGCCCAACTACGGGTGCAACGGTACGCTCCCGACGACGGTCAGTCCGGGATCCGACTGCTCTCTCTACGTCACCTTTACTCCGATGCAGACCAGCGGCGCCGAAACCGGAAGCGTCGTTATCGGCAGCACGGCTGGCAATATCACGATTCCGCTGAGCGGTACGGCGGAGGCGGCAACGCAGGCAATCGGTTTCACACCAACCACCTTTAACTTTGGAACGGTGCTGAAGGGCACGACGGCGGGGTACGGGGAAGGCTACGGCAGCGGAGAATATCGGGTCATCGTTCGGAATACCGGGACCGAGGCAGTGACCTTGTCATCCGCCCCGACGATCACCGGATCCAATGCCGCGGACTTCGCGTTCGTGAACACCCAATGCGGGGCTCAGCTCGCGGCTGGGGCCAGTTGCAGTTACTATCTGGATTTCACGCCCAGCACAACCGCGGCCGAGACCGCCACGTTCACGCTAACGGATTCAGCGGGTACGCAGACGATGACGCTCACCGGTACCGGCGCATCGGCGCAACCCGCGGTTTCGCTCTATCCGGCCACACTGCCGTTTGACCTTCAACTCGTTGGAACGAATTCGAGCACCAACTATAACTATTACGTTTACTTCGTTAACAATGGCGCCAGCGCGTTGACCGTGCAGTCGGCAACGATCACCGCCGGCGGAAGCGATTTCTCCATTCCCGCCGGATACAACGAGTGCAGCGACACACCCGTTGGGACCGGCAGCTACTGCTACGTCTATTTAGACTTCGCGCCCTCGGTTGCCGGATATCGCACAGGCACTCTGACCTTCACGGACCAGAACAACAATAGCTACACCGTTGCGCTGGCGGGCTACGCCCCGGCGGGCGTGAACTCCGCCACGCTCGATCCGCAGGCGCTGGAGTTCCAGCCGCAGCCCATTGGCGCCACCAGCAGCAATGGCGAGCAATCCTATCAGTCCATCACCCTGACGAACACAGGCAACACCAACCTGACGGTAGGAACGCTGACCGGGGTGGACACGATTGTGGGAACCACGGCGGCAGGCGACTTCTCGACCACAATCGGCGGTGATGAGTGCAGTCGACAGCCACTTCCCCCGGGCAGCCCCTGCACCGTCTACGTGAGCTTTGTGCCAACAACCGCGGGATCGAAATCGGGCAGCATCACGTTCCCGGTGACCTATTTCGACGGGACGACGGGCAGCTTTACCGCGACGCTGAGCGGGCAGGCGGTGAGCGAGCAGGATTCGGCAACACTCTCGCCCACCAGCATTCCCTTCCCGGAGCAGGTGGCGGCTTATCCGAATGTCAACGGCGTTTCGAACGGCTTCACACTCACTCTGAGCAATACCGGCAATTTGGCGTTTACCGTCGGTACGCTGACAGGCACGGATACGATCGTTGGGACCTCAGCCGCAGGCGATTTCGTCGCAAAAAACACGACCCTATTCGGCGTTTCCGTTCCCGGTTATGACCTATGCAGCGGCCAACCTGTGCCCGCGAAGAGTTCCTGCCCGGTATATGTCTATTTCGCTCCCGGCACAACCGGATCGAAGACCGGCAGCATCACCTTCCCTGTCACTTATACAGACGGGACCAAAGGCAGCTTCACCGCCACGCTTTCCGGCACCAGCATTGCCGCGGTCAATACCGTCAGCATCTCGCCTTCAGCAACTCAGTTCGAATCACAGATCGTGGGAACAACGGATTCGGGCAACACACAGACCATCACGGTGCAGAACACCGGCAATATTCCGGTAACGTTTACCGCGAGCACCGTAAGCAGCACGAATTTCAGCATCAGCACCGACTACTGCGGCAACCAAAAGACTGTTGCCCCAAATTCGTCCTGCAATGTTATTGTTCAGTTCGCGCCTCAGGCCTCAGCCACGCCGGGTACGCTGACCGGAACGCTGACCATCAACGACTCGGCGACGGGCAATCCGCACACGGTTTCGCTCTCCGGACTGGCGATCGCGGCCGGTCAACAGCTTGCCTTGTCTCAGTCCACCGTGAATTTCGGCAGCTTGCCGGTTTCGACCACCAGTAATCCCCAGGTCGTATATGTCACCAATCAGGGAACGAGCGCCACGATTGCGATCAAAAGTGTGTTGCTGGGCGGCACGAATGCGACCGACTTTACCGAGTCGGATACCTGTAACGGATCGGGCGGCACCACCCTCGGCGCGCGCAGTTCGTGCACGATTACTGTAAAGTTCGCCCCGGCGGCCAGTTCGACCGGATCGCGGACGGCGACGGTCACGGTGACTCCGTCAACCGGCGCGGCGCTGGTGATCACGTTGAACGGGACGGGCACGAATCCCATTCCGCAGGCGACGGTATTCCCGACGAGCATCAACTTTGGCTCGGAGCCGGTGACAAAGACGTCGACGACTTATGAATATTTCACGGTGACGAACACGGGAAGCGCGGCGCTCTCTGTGGCGAGCGTTTCCTCAAATGATTCCCCGGAATTCGCGATCAGCTCCGACGGCTGCTCGACTCAGTCGATTGCGGTGAACTCCAGCTGCACGGTTTCGCTCACGTTTACTCCAGGCGCGTCCGGAACCCGCAGCGGCACGATTACGATCACGGATAACAGTGGCGGCGTGGCCAACTCGACGCAAACCGTGAGCGTGAGCGGTACGGGCACAGGAACCCCGCTGGCCAGTCTGAATCAGACTGCGCTGACATTCCCCAGCCAGACGGTGGGCACCACGAGTACCGCGATGACGGTGTCACTGACCAACGGTGGCACTGGGCCGTTGAGTATTGCCAGCATCGCCACGTCTGGGAACTTCGGACAGACCAATAATTGCGGAACCTCCGTGGCGGCCAGTTCGTCATGCACGATCAATGTGACATTTACTCCACAGTCGACTGGCTCTCTGTCGGGCAGCCTGGTGGTGACCGATAACGCCAACGGAGTGGCTGGTTCGACGCAGACCGTTTCGCTGAACGGAACGGGCACGGGAACTCCGCAGGCCACTTTGTCGACAACGAGCGAAGTCTTCAGCAGCACACCGGTGAACACAACGGTGAGCAATCCCGCGTTCACTCTGTCAAACTCCGGCACCGGAACGCTTACCATCAGCAGCATCGCCATTACCGGAACGAATACCGGAGATTTCAGCGAGACGAATAATTGCAATGGTTCGGTGGCAGCCGGTGGGAGTTGCTCCATCACAGTGAGCTTTACTCCCAGCGCGACCGGCGCGAGGGCGGCGACCCTGACCTTTACAGACAATGCCGGTGGAACCGCCGGCTCAACCCAGACAGTGTCCCTGAGCGGAACAGGCCTTGGTGTCCCTCTGGCATCGCCGAGCACTACCGCGCTGAGTTTCGGCAATGAACAACTGCTCAGCACCTCCGCTGCACAGACCGTCACACTGACGAACGGCGGGTCGGGCCCCCTGACAATCAGCAACATTGCTGTCTCCGGCACCAATCCCGGGGATTTCCTCGAGACGGCGAACACCTGCACTGCCAGTCTGCCGTCAACCAGCGGCAGCAACACCTGCACTGTTTCGATCTCCTTCGCGCCTCAGGCGCAGGGCAGTCGCAGCGCAACGCTGGTATTCACTGATAATGCGAACGGAACGGCCGGCTCAACGCAGAGTGTGACTCTGAGCGGGACTGGCGTGATCAACAGTCAGACCATCACCTTCGCAGCGCTGGCGAACGTGACCTACGGAGTCTCTCCGATCACGCTGACGGCGACGGCCAGCTCAGGGCTGCCGGTAAGTTACGCGGTGAGCGGCCCGG
>Ga0182012_10000137_pt1 | contig 78430 bp, 60 predicted proteins | sample 612S2SmetaG_FD_120486 | JGI IMG/M metagenome (GOLD analysis project Ga0182012, IMG submission 120486) | Permafrost microbial communities from Stordalen Mire, Sweden - 612S2S metaG | ecosystem: Environmental > Terrestrial > Soil > Wetlands > Permafrost | place: Sweden: Stordalen | collected... | reverse complement strand
TTTCAGTGCAACGGCCGCGCAGGCAACTGCTTGGCGATCGTGCATACCGAGCTGATCCTGATACACCCCTTTCGCGATGGCAATGGGCGTTGCGCTCGGCTTCTTGCGATGTTGATGGGGCTACAGGCCGGGTTACCGGCTCTGGATTTCGGCGGGATCCGAGGCGCTAAGAAACGAGAATATATTGCCGCTGTTCGCGCCGGACTGGGCCGCAACTATGGTCCGATGACCGAGATATTTCGCGAAGTCATTGCGCGCACGCTCAAGTCGGTGGTTAAACCCTCTTCCGTTTGAGACGGATCTTGCTGCTTGTACCGGTTTTTGCACTGCCTGCGAACGGCGCTCGAATTCCCTCGATCGCAGATGAGGTGGCGACGGATCTGGTCACAGTCCGTTCCCGCACCTCGGGATTGCGCAGATAACGGTTCGCTACAGAAAGTTTCGTGCCCACACCGATAGTATACAGTCGGTTCACGGAAAGGCCTGCCGCGATTCAACCCAGCGGAAGTCTGGCCTTGAGGCCAGTGCGGCAAATCGGCGCACTGCTTTGTCGGGACTGTCCGAGGACGTCTACCAACAGCCACTCCTTATACGGGTTCGATTTGAGGGTAACTTTCTCCAGCATCGCGAAAATATCTTCAAATTCAGCATAATATGGATGGTCTTCAATTCCCTCCCCTGTCCACCAATTAAGTAACTGATTATATTAACAAAAAATGCCAGATTGAACGTTCACTGACAAGCTGAGAATTCGCTATCCACCTTCAACCTGTCATACCACGATTAGTCGCAGAATCGGCTATCGCACTCCGGGTCGATTTGGTCTTTACTCGAGAACACGGCTTCAGTCCCCACCGCAGCTTTCTCATCGAGCCGAGTGGCGTGCTTTCGGATTCATGTTTGTCCTAGGCGTGTTGTCTTTTGCCGAGGCGAGACCCGTAATATGCCACGTGGCAACTTGTTGGATCGTATCCCACACGATGAAATCCCGTGGGATACGGACGCACTATCCGTTAGAACGGCACGGATTTTCCCAGCCCAAGTTGTATTGCACGATGGTAAACACGATGCGCGGCCGCGAGATCCTGCGCAGCAATCCCCAGGGATTTGTAGACGGTGATGTCTGCTGCGACGCTTCGCCCGACAACCGTCCCGTTGAGCACCTCACCGATCTCCCCCAAGATATGCTGCTCGTTCGTCAAGCCGGCCTCAATGGCATGGCGGAGCTCGCCGGCCTGTGCGAGTGCAGACGGCCGGAAGTCCACAAAGAATCTCGAGCCGGTGACAACGTCGTCGTCCGCTTCGCGAGCGGATGCCACGCTCGCGCCAACCAGATTGACATGCGCTCCCGCATCGAGCCACGCACCGCTCAAGATGGGCTCGGTGGATGAGGTCGTCGTGCAAATGACGTCCGCCCGAGCAACGGCTTCGCGCGCAGAGCCTGCGGGGACGACCCGGATGTTATGGCGTTCGCTTTCTCGTGCGGCGAACGCCGCTGTCCGTTCGTTACTGCGCCCCCATACCCGCACGGTACGCAGGGGGCGCACGCTTGCCAGCGCCTCGAGGTGCCGCTGGGCTTGTTCTCCCGTGCCAAGAATCGCAAGGTCTCTGGCCTCGGGACGCGCAAGCGCTCGAGTGGCGACTGCAGTAACGGCCGCAGTGCGGATTGCCGTGAGCTCCGAAGCATCGATCACGGCCGTAGGCCTGCCCGTGGAGGCGTCGAACAGCACAAACACCCCGACGTGCGAAGGCGAAGCGACGTTGGATGAGTGCGGCCGCACCGTCAGCAACTTGGCTCCGCAGGAGGCCGGCTCCGCGAGACAGCCCGGCATCGATCCAAACAGCAGCTCCGATCCTGGTACATGCATTATCACCCGCAACGGCATCAGGGCGCCGCCGCGCGATACGATGCGCATGGCTGATTCCATGGCATCGATGCAGTCGCGCATGGGAAGCGCACGACGTACCGCCTCCGCATCGAGAATCAGAAGTTCTGTCATGTCGATACGCTCTCGGTGATTGTGAATATTTCCACTACCCGTCGAAGTTCTCGATCCTGACTTGAAAGGGCGCCTCGATCATGCTCCGCGCCAGTTGAGCGCCTGCGCTATCGACAGTGTCTAAGTCCTCTTTACTCATGTTCGGACTCAAGGCGGGGATTTGCGTCTAAGATCCTATGGGTTCCCATGTAACAGTCAGCTTGCGGGGCTGGCGAAACTCATAGCCGCTCGGAGGCTGCGTCTGGGATCTCTCCAACCGCAAGCCGTGAAGCCTGCCAAGGAGAATCTCCAAACCGATACGCACTTCGGTCTTGGCGAGATGCGAGCCGAGGCATGCATGAGTTCCGGTTGCAAACCCCAAATGTCGTCGACTGTTGGGGCGGTTCAGATCAAATCGGTCCGGTTCCTGGAACATTGCCGGGTCGCGATTGGCGGCGCCGATCATGCAATTCACGATCTCGTGTGCCGAGAACTCGATACCTTTCCATTCAAACGCATGAGCGACATGGCGAGTGGCCGACTGCACCGGGCTCAGCCAGCGCATGGTCTCTTCAATGGCCTGCGGGAGCAGCGACGGGTCACGTTGAACACGCTCTAGCGCGCCGGGATGCTCAAACAGCGCCCACAGACTGTTTAACAGCAGAGCTTCCACCGTCGATATACCGCCGAAGAATATGATGGAAAGATTGCGCTTGATTTCATCATCCGTGAGTCGCTCTTCCATCGGAGCTCTGACCAGGTGCGCAAGCAAGGAATGTTCGTTGACTTCGCCGATGGAGCCGATCGCGCTGTCCAGTAGCGCGTGGAATTCAACGACGCCTTGCCGTGCTGCCTCGCGAACGCTTGGATTCCAGGTAAAGTTTGCAAGGGCGGCCTCGAAGCTGTCATACCACCGGCGCATACGTGGTTCTGCATCGGCGGGCAATCCGCACACCAAGAGTATCGCCTGGATGGGCAGACGACTGGCGAAGACCGCGCGTAGGTCCGCTTGGCCGCGGCTCTCGAAGTCGTTGATCAGCGCGCCTGCGGCTGCGCGGATGGCCGCCTCAAAATGCGTGCGTATAAAGTTGGGCGCGAAGGGCTGTCGCGTCGCCCGACGGTAGTGGTCATGGGTCTGGCCTTCGGTCGTGAGAACTTGCGCGCCGAAAGTGTCGAAAATCGTGGATTGAGGGGACGCGGTGGTCAATCGTGACGTATCGAACAACGCGGCGTGCACATCCGCGTAGCCGACGACGTACCACATATTGAGAACCGAGATCCACGAGATGGGCTCTTGTTCACGCAGACGAGCGAACACTGGGTAGGGGTCCCGATCGAGTTCTTCTAACGTGACGGCGTTGCCCAACGGGAAGCGGGCTGCCTTGGAAACTGACACTGGAACCTCCGCTTGCATTCAAATGCAACTCGAGAATTGCCGAATGCCGCCTAGGATCTAAATTCGCGAGGGGGGTGCGCTTGTGCAGCCCCCACTTGGGAATGGAACGTAGGAAGGTCGATATTAGAGCCGCAAACGACAATTCCTACGCGCTGACCACCCTGAAGTTCTGACCGCAGGGGCCCCAGGGCGGCTGCCAGCGCCGCGGCGCCTGCGGGCTCCACGCAAATTTTCATATCGCGAAACAATATGCCCATTGCGTTGCGCATACTGTCGTCATCGATGAGCGTCATGCGATCGACAAATTCACGGCACACCGCGAACGTGTATGGCGTCGCCATGGGTGGAGCAAGCGAGTCGGCGATCGTCGACACCGATGGAAGGGACAGAGGGCGCCCTGCTGCAAGGCTGCGGCTCATCGAGTCCGCACCGGTAGGTTCAACCCCGTACACTCGAGTTCTCGGCGAACGCTGTTTGATGGCAGCCGCAACCCCGGCAATGAGCCCGCCGCCGCCAACGGCGACTACAACGGCGTCCATCGCTTCCGCCTGTTCGTACAGCTCGGCGCCCAGAGTCGCTGTCCCCAGCACGGTACGGGGACCTTCAAAAGGATGAACAAAGGTTCGCCCTTCCAAAGTCTCGATGTCCTTCACACGGGCGAAGGCACTCGGACCGTCCGGCGCAAACTCGATTTCCGCGCCATATTCACGGACAAGTTGCACGCGCATTGGATTGGCGGTCTTCATCATGACGATCTTCGCGCTGGTTTCGAGCACTCGAGCGGCGTAGGCAACGGCGATGGCGTGATTGCCAGCGCTTACGGCCGTCACGCCGCGAGTGCGCTGTGCTTCGGACATATCGAGCATGACGCATAAGGCGCCGCGGGGTTTGAATGTGCCGGTAATCTGAAAGAGCTCAAGTTTGAAAATGAGCGTTGAGCTGAAAGCGGTATCACTGGTGAGCTCGCCCGGACGGACCTCCATACAGGGTGTCGGCCGGATCATGCCCTTCAACGCTTCGCGCGCGGTCTGAATTTCTGCCGACGATGGATATTCCGGCATAGTCACTCCCTATCATAGCGTGATGCAAAGAGCCCAGAGATACTCGAGGCACCTTCGGGTCTATCCGCATAGATAATTGTTCCTTTCGAATACATCGCCCGCCTCGCAAAGATGGGAAACACGCGGCTTTGTGTCGCCGGCTAATAAATTTCGCGCGCATGTCATCTTCCTGCGCCAACGCCATCTCGATCAGGCGCGTCCGACAATCGGCCAGAGCGCACGGAGCGTGTCGCCTTCCACAACATGATAGGTTGAATAGAGATTCACCGTGGGATCACAGTGCGGGGTCACGAGCGTTACCCTCTCACCGAGCCCTGGCAGTGTGCCGCTGTCCAGCAAGAGGGCTCCGTGTTCATCGCCCATGAAGCTATATTTCGCCTCCATCGGCGCGCCCGCCAACAGCATCGGCAAAGCAGTGTCCGTGGAGAGAGCTTTGACTCCAGCATCGAGGGTCACTCTGCCAGGCGTGTTCGCGCTGATCACGCAGGAATCCACCATGAGCGACGCCTCATATGGCGGGTTCACGGCATCACCGGTAAGGTCACAATCCAGGTATTCGCTGTCCATGAATACATAAGATCCAGCCTGAATTTCGGAAAAAAAACCGAGCTCCGCATCGATCTGGTGGGTGCCCGTTCCACCACCGGTGATGATCTCGATGCGGGCGCCATCCTCCCTGAGGGCAGCAACGATCTCGCGCGCGAATTGGATTCTCTCCGCCACCGAGGCCTTGCGCTCCTCGTAGTTTTTGATGTGCTGGTGTCGACCGCAATAAAATTGGACACCCACCAGGTGCAAACAGGGGTGGCGGCGTATATCACGAAACAGCTTCACCGCATCGGCCATCGAGGGCACTCCCGTCCGTCGGAAACCAGGGTCCACGTCGACGAGAAGCTCCAACTGTTTGCCAGCCTGGCGAAAGGCGCGACCCAGGGATTCAACGTTGTGCGGATGATCGACGACGCACATCAAGCCACGTGTTCGGGCATTCAAGCTCACAAGTCTGGCGATTCCGGGCGGTGAGACGATGGGAGAGGTGATGAGCAGCCCCGATACAACTCCGTTCTCCACCAAAGCTTCGGCCTCGCCGAGCCTCGCGCAACACATGCCGATGGCCCCGGCCCGCAGCTGAAGCCCGGCAATCTGCGGACTCTTGTGAGTCTTGACATGAGGCCTGAGCCGCACGCCCTTGTCCACGCAAAACGCCGCCATGCGGGCAATGTTCCGGGCAAGGGCGCGCAGTTCCAAAATCAGGACTGGCGTGTTCAACTCGGCCCGGGACCCCGGGACATCGATCAAATGGCGGTGCAGTTCGCAATCGTTCATCAACCCGCTCAAATTCTCATGAGTAAAGGCGGAGTAATTCTTAAAGGGAACGGCTGATCAATTCCTTCATGATCTCCGACGTACCGCCGTAGATTCTCTGAACGCGGGCGTCGGCGTACGCCCGGGCAATAGGGTATTCGAGCATATATCCGTACCCGCCGAATAACTGAAGACAGGCATCCACGACGCGCCCTTGCAGCTCCGTCGTGAAGAGCTTGCACATGGCAGCGCCAGAAGCATCGAGGTCTGCCTTTAAATGCAGCGACAGGCAGTGATCCAGGAATGCGCGCCCGGCCGCGATCTCGGTCTTCAGTCCCGCCAGTGTAAAGCGAGTGTTCTGAAACTCACATATGTGCCGGCCAAAGGCCTTTCGCTCTCGAACATAGGCGAGTGTCTCGGCATACGCGCCCTCACAGGCGCCCATCGCTGCGATGGCTATGGATAATCGCTCCTGCGGCAACTGAGCCATAAGGTATCCGAAAGCTTCGTGTTCACGACCGATGAGATTGCTTTTTGGTATCCGCAAGTTGGAGAAAAAAATCTCCGAGGTATCTTGTGCCTTGAGACCGAGCTTCTCAAGATTGCGTCCGCGCGAGAAACCCGGCCGCGAACACTCGACCAGGAACAAGCTGAGTGACTTTGCATCGACTTGGGGTAGCACTCGAGCGACCACGACCATGACGTCGGCGCTCTGGCCGTTCGAGATGAACATTTTGGAGCCGTTGAGCACATAGTCGCCTGCATCGGCCACAGCGTGCGTGCCAATCGATGCCAAATCGCTGCCCGTGGCGGGTTCGGTCATGGCTATCGCGCAAACAATTTCCCCGGATATCATGCCGGGGAGGATGCGACGCTTTTGCTCCTCGGTACCGTAATGGAGCACGTATGATACGGCGATATCGGAGTGCGCCATGAAACCGAATAGGGGTCCTGTCGCAAACGCGCGTGCCAGCTCCTCGCCGATGACGGTGTTGTAGCGGAAGTCCGCGCCGAGGCCCCCATACTCGGACGGAACCGAGGGGCAAAGCAGGCCGATTTCCCCAGCGCGTCGCCATAGCTCTCGCGCCACCATACCCTCGCGCTCCCACTGGGCGTGGTAAGGCGCGACCTCCTCTCGAATGAAGCGCCGAACCGTTTCGCGAAGTAACTCGTGCTCTTCCTGGAAAATGGGCGGCCGTTGCATACAGTCGATGGTTACTCGTCGATTCGCTCGATTAGCATCGCCATGCCTTGGCCGGCGCCCAGGCACATACTGATCACTGCACGACGGTCGCCGCTCACCTGCAGATGGTGTATCGCCGTAATCGTCATACGCACGCCCGTCGCTCCTGGTGGATGACCGATCGAAATTCCACCGCCATAAAGGTTGCTGCGGTTACGGCTGATTCCGAGCTCGCGTTCTGCATGCAGGTTGACGACCGCAAAGGCCTCGTTGATTTCGAAATAGTCGATGTCGGCGACTGACAGCGCGTTGCGATCCAGAAGTCTGCGTATTGCCGGCACCGGCCCACAGCCCATGATCCGTGGGGAGACGCCGACGCAGGACCAATCGACCAGTCGCGCCTCCGGGCGGATTGAGGCGCCTAGAGCCGCATCGGATGACGCTACCACGATGAAAGCAGCCCCATCAGTTATGCAGCTGGAGTTTCCCGCCGTGATCAAACCGCCCTCTCGAAACGCCGGACGAAGGGAACGAAGCTTTTCCAGCGTAATTCCTGCACGCGGGCACTCGTCCGTCTCCAGCAGTCGTCGGGACTTCGCCTCTTGTACGTGAATGGGAACGATCTGTCGCGCGAGGAATTCCGACCCGGTTGCGCTTAACGCGCGCTCTTGGCTCATGAGAGCCCATTCGTCCATCTGCTCACGACCATGGCCGAATTCCATCGCGAGATTCTCAGCGGTGTCCCCCATGAAGCCGCCGGAAATGGGGCAGCGGTACACCCAGTCGAGCATATCCGCCAACTCTAGGGAACCGCGCTTATTTCCCCAGCGCGCGGTGCTCGCCACGTGGGGCGCACGGCTGTAATTCTCACCGCCTCCGGCGAGCGCGATCTCACTGTGCCCCAGGGAGATTTGCATTCCCGCGGAAATCAGCGCCTGCAGACCGGAGCCGCACGCGCGATTTACCGCCAGCGCACCGCTTGTCTCGTCTAACCCCGTCTTGAGCGCAACCACTCGCGAGGTGAAGACGGAATCGCTGTCCGTCCCGAGCGTATTGCCGAAAACCAGATGATCAACTTGAGAGGGACGGATTCCGGCGCGCTGTACGGACGCGCGCGCCGCATGCGCACTGAGGTCGCTCAGGGGAATTCCCCTGAGCGATCCACCGAACTCGCCGAAGGGCGTCCGGGCGCCACCCGCCAGAATGATATCGATGGCACCATTCTCGCGCGCTCTGCGGGTCACGAAGCCACCTCAACGATTCCCGGACAACAGCAGCCTGACGAGACTCTCGCTTGCGGCATCGACGTCGGATTCGCCGCAGCGCACGGCCTTGGCCAAAGACGCGATGAGCTCCTCGTTTCCACCGCAGCGGGCGCGAATGTCGTCCATCGCACTCTCGATGATCAGCCGTTGTAAGCGGTGTTCTCGCCGGGCAATGCGATGCTCCGCCTGGCCACTGCCGGCCACGTGACGATCGACTGCATTCACCAATTCGGCGACACCGACGCCGCTTGTCGCGACGGTCTTTACAACTTCGATGTCGGCTCGCGGGCCGCGTCGCAACATCAGCATCGCACGAAGTTGCTGTTCAGTCTGTCTTGCTTGTGCTTGGTCGCTCTTGTTAACGACCAGCACATCACCGACCTCGAGGATGCCCGCCTTGATGGCCTGCACGTCGTCCCCGAGGCCGGGCGCGCAGACCACTATCGTGGTGTCCGCAAGATCTGCCACCTCGACTTCCGACTGTCCGGTACCGACGGTCTCCAGCACCACGACGTCGCGACCGCTTGCGTCCATGAGGTCAACCATGTGCCCCACGGCCGGAGAAAGGCCGCCCAGTCTGCCACGCGATGAGGCGGACCGAATGAAAACGCCGTTATCGAGGCTGGAATCGGTCATGCGGATTCGATCCCCAAGCACCGCACCTCCCGAAATCGGGCTCGACGGATCGATCGCGAGCACACCGACTGTCCGATTGCGTCGTCGCTGTTCCTTTGTGAATTCATTCACCAGCGTCGACTTGCCGACACCCGGCGGACCGGTTACGCCGACGACCACAGCCCGGCCCAGTTTTGGATGGATCCGCGAAAGCAAGAGCTGCCACCCCTCGAGTCTATTCTCCGCGATCGTTATCGCACGCGCGAGCGCTCCCGTATCGCCCACGAGCACGCGCTCCACCAAATCCGTCAGGTACTTGGCAGAACCGCCGTCCATTTTCAGGTGATCTGCGCAGCCGCGGCCGCGGATTGTGCTGCGAAATTGTCGAGGAACTTCAGAATATCCCGCGTATCCGTGTTTGGGGTGAAAACAGCGTGTACGCCTGCCTGTTTGAGCGGATCGATATCCTTGTCGGGAATCACTCCTCCTACGACCAGACACACGCGCCCGAGACCGCGCTCCCGCAGCCGCTGCGCGATTTCCTGGCAATAAGTGATGTGTGATCCGCCGAGAAAGCTGAGCCCGATGACGTCCACATCCTCCTGCAACGCGGCCTCGACCACCACGGCGACCGTCAGGTATTTTCCCAGATAGACGACCTCGTGCCCATGCTCCCGCAATATCGATGTAAGAATCTTGATTCCCCGATCATGTCCGTCGAAACCAACTTTCGCCAACAGAATCTTGAGTCGGGCGGGGATCCTTGAAGCGCTCAATTTCCTGTGCTCGTCAAAACGGCGGCTGAGCAGCGCCGAAATCGTCATAGGGATATCCGAATCCCATCCGTATGTATCCATTCAACTCACCGAGCGTCGCTCCTAACTCAATTGCGTCGATGGCCGCGGGAAAAAGATTCACATTCTTGCGGCTTGCAACTTCGCGCAGGCTGCGCAGCGCCGGTCCGACGCGGTTTGCGTCGCGGCTCTTCTTGAATTGTACGAGCTGGTCGATCTGCGCGCGAACCATGTTCGATGACACTTCGTGGACCGACTCCGCTCCACCCCCGGCCGCCATGTAACGGTTCACTCCGACGAGCACACGCTCACCCGATTCGACTTGCTTTTGAATCTTTAGCGCCTCGCGATTGATGACTTCTTCAGCCCACCCAGTCCGCTGCGCCTCCGCCATACCGCCGAGCTCCGAGATCTCCGCAAGTATGCGTTTGATCTCAGATTCCATCTTGTCGGTCAGAGCCTCCACATAATATGAGCCCGCCAGAGGGTCTGCCACGTTCGCGATCCTGCTCTCGTACGCCAGGATCTGCTGCGTTGCCATCGCGATCTGGACTGATTCCTCGGTCGGCAAACCGATGTTCTCATCATACGAGCATGTATGAAGTGACTGAGTCCCGGCCATGATCCCAGCCATTGCTTCAACCGTGACTCGGACTAGGTTGTTCAGAGGTTGCTGACGCGTCAGGGAGGAGCCGGCCGTGTGTACGTGGAACTTGTACATGAGCGCCTTGGGACTCGTGCCACCGTACTCCTCGTGAATGATCCGGGCCCACAGCCTGCGTGCCGCGCGCAACTTCGCGATCTCTTCGAAGAAATCGATCTCCGCGCTGGCGGTAAAGGTAATCCGGGGTGCAAGCGATTCTATTGAAATGCCGCGCCGAATGCCTTCATCCAGATATTCCTTCGCGAGCCCGAAGGTAAACGCGATCTCCTGTGGCGCGGTTACGCCATTTTCACGGATATTGTAGCCATCGACGCTCAACGGGTTCCATTTCGGGACATGCTCGATGCAGTACTCGACGCAATCAAGCGCGAGCTTCAATGCGAGATTGGGCGGCACGAAACTGCGCTTGTATCCGCAGAACGTGTCGCCGAGCGTGTCGTTGAGTATCGTTCCGCGAAGCTCCCGCAGGTCGAACCCCTTGCGCCGTGCCGCCACGAGATAGAACGGCATGAGCATTGTGACGCCGATGGTGCTCAAATTGACGCTGACGTGATCGAGCGGTATGCCTTCGAGTACTCGCTCCATGTCTTCGATGGACGCGATTGGGGTTCCCTGCAGACCAATATCCCCGCTCGCCAGGGGATGGTCGCTGTCCACACCGGAATTGGTGGGAATGTCAAACGCGATATTGATCGCGTTATCGCCTCCCTCGACGAGGTAACGTATGCGTTCATTCGTCGCGCTGGGCGAGCCGAAGCCGCACAGATGTCGGCGGCTCCATAGCCGCCCGCGGTACATGTTCGGATAGATTCCGCGCGTGTAAGGGTACTGCCCCGGGTCCGCGAGCTGCTGCGCATACGAAGACCCTTGCAGATCGTCGGGAGTATAGAAGGCTTTCACTGGGTAGCCTGACCAGGTCTCGAGCGACTCGAGCTTTTCACGATAAGCCGCCCCGACGGCTACCAGATCCTCTCTCACGGGTTTTTCCGCTGCACTCATCGCAATATTCTCCTCTCTGATTGCTTGCCGGATGGTTGACGCAAAGAGGTGCCGCCATCTATAACTGAACGCTCGTTCGCTATACTTTAGGGTAAGGCGGATAGGATGGCAAGGTGATGCTGCACAGCAGCTCGGAGCTTGGTCACAGCCTGTCGTCACGTGCGGCGAGAGCCGCTGACAACGCCCGCTGTTCGCGCCGGCGCACCCAATTCAGTACTGCACCGTGTCGAAATCGGTCCAGAGGATATCTCCAGTAAAGCGCACCCGCGATGCTGATGATGGCAATGGGCAGCAAGCATCCGGTCGCGCGCAGCGCCTCGATGGACGACCGTGTGTTGCCGCCCTGCACCTTGAAGCCGAAATGATCGAGGATCGGTAACGCTATCAGCGCCGCGGCAGCCAAGGCTGCCTTGTCGACGAAATTGAATAGCGCCATGTACAAGCCTGCTGCATCCGTGCCGCCGTGGAGCTTCCCGTAGTCGACCGTGTCGGCTACCAGCGAGGTGGGAATCACGTACCAGGAGGAGAAACTCACTCCGATCAGACCGAATGCGATGGCTGCCTGCCAGTATTGGCCGGGCTGCGCTATCGCCATCAGGCCATGCGCGACAATCTGCACGAATACGCCAAAAGTCATCACTCGGTGCTTGCTCACGCGGCTGGCAAGGCGAATAACGATCGGCGTCACCGCTATCATACTGGTGTACTCGATCAGCAACAGCGAAAGAAACGACCCTTTCAGCTGCATCTGCTGCTCGACGATGAAAACCAAACAGGCGTTGTAAATGTAGGTCCCGAGGTAAAGACACGATTGGGCCGCAATTATTCGCCGGAAGAGCGTATTACGAAGGATTGCACGAGTCTCCTGACGCAGCTCGCTGACCTGCGCCTCCATCGGCAAACGGTCGGGAACGAATAGCGCGACGAGTATGGCTGCGGGCGGGAGGAGGACGAATACGGCCGCCGTGAAAACTTCCATGATGTGGTCCATGGAGCTTTGAGTACCGCGCAGCCAGAAATAGGGAGCGCCGATCGAGATCATGATGCCGGTCATCGAGCCGATCTCTCGCCAGCCCGAGATGCGGTTGCGCTCGCGGTAATCGCTGGACAGTTCGGCACCCCAGCTGATGTAAGGAATGCGAACGACCGTATAACAAACATAGAACAGGATTATTGTGATTAGCAGATAGCTTACGGTCGCTCCCCTGGGTGGGCGGCATAGGAAGTATGTCGTGGCGAGAAGAAAGGGCGTTGCCAGCACGATCCATGGCTTGCGGCGCCCGAAGCGCGATCCATAGCGATCGGACAACCGTCCGACAACTGGATCGGCAAGGCCATCCCACAGTCGACCTATAAAAAAGATAACCCCGAGCGCGGAAAGGTTTGTCCCGAGATGCTCGGCATAAAACGCGGGCAGGTAAATGATGATGGGCGCGAGCAGCATGGACAAGGGTAGTGCTGGAAGGCAGTAGATGATCAATCGACCTCTCGCGATATGCACGGTGCTCTACTCCAGATAGGGCAGCCGTCCACGCATGGACGCTGTCGTTTTGCCTGTGCTAAGGTCGCGGCGACCCGCCGTTTTGGTCTGAGCGCGTGCGGCTGGTCGCTGCGCGCGTGAGCATTCCATGGAGGCATGATGGCTATAGATCTTCGCCATATCGGCCGCGTATTCGGCCCTCATATCGTCACGATTGAGAGCGGGAGGTTGCGATTGTTTGCAAAGGCGACCGGACAGCAGGATCGGGTCTTTTTCGATGACAACGCGGCCTTTGCCGCGGGTTACAAGGCCGCCGTCGCGCCGCCGACTTTCGCATTCTGCCTGGAGATGGATCGGGAAGATCCATTTGATATGCTGACCGCCCTGGATATCGATCTCGGCCGCGTACTGCACGGTAAGCAGAGCTTCTGCTACCATGGGATTCTACACTCGGGCGACGAAGTATCGATCACGAGCCGGATCGCAGACATCAGTTGCAAGCGCGGAGGCGCGATGGAGATCGTGCGTATCGAGACCGACGTAAGGGCGGCGGACGGCAGCCTGGCGGTCGCAATGATGAAGACTCTCGTCGTTCGCGCCGCGGGATAGACATGGCGATCGATCTTGCTTCGGCCGAGCCTGGAAACGTGCTCGGTGTCCTTCGTGTGGAGCCCATCACCCGGCACATGCTCGCGCTTTATTGTGGCGCCTCCGGAGATCACAATCCGCTTCATGTCGACATCGACGCAGCGCGACGCGGCGGACTGGATGACGTGATCGCACACGGAATGCTCTCCATGGCCCATCTCGGCCGTCTTCTTAATTCGATCACACGGCCGGAGAATCTTCGCGAGTTCGGCGTCCGCTTCTGTGCTCCCGTGAATATCGGTGACGCGCTCTCGTGTACCGCAACCCTGGCGGCTCGGCGCGCCGGTACCAATCTGTTGGAGATCGACCTTGTAGGGAGATGCCAGGCGGGCAATGTCAAGGTGACCGGGCGAGCTATCATCTCGTATGACGAGGAGGGTGCACGTGCGGCCAGGCACGCGATCCAATAACCGCGAAGCGCATCTATTCAACGAAGCCGCCCGTTTGTTTCGCCGCAAAGGTTACGACGGCACGTCGATTCGCGATATTGTCTCTCGCCTGGAGATGACGCCCAGCTCCTTCTACTATCATTACAAATCGAAGGAGGAATTGTTGCTCGCCGTATACAAGCGCGGGATCGACGAAATCACGCAGGCGGTGGAGGCAGCAATCACCCGGCAATCGGAGCCTTGGACACGCCTGGAGGCAGCGTGCGCGGCGCACTTGAAGGCACTCCTCGAGAGCAGCGACTGCCCCCAAGTCGTGGTGAGAATCCTGCCTCAGGATGTGCCTCGCGCAGCCAAGCGCATGATTGCGCTTCGCGACCAGTACGAGCGAATTTTTGCGCGGTTGATCGGCGATTTGAAATTGGCCCGCGGCGTTCGCTCTCATTATCTTCGCCTCGTTCTGCTGGCAGCGCTCAATACGACTCAGAATTGGTTCAAGAAGGACGGCGAGTCATCACCCGCGCAGATCGCTCAGCAAATCGTCCAGCTTCTACGTTCTCCCGCCGAAGCCCAGGGTAGTTAGCGCCGCGCGCCCGATTAACCGTCTCTTCGTTCATTTCATTCCAAACCTCAATTTGCATCGGGCGTTTCGAGTACGCCCGGCCAGGTCGCTGCGGGACTCCGGTTTCTTGACGTTGCGATCGACATCGCCGTATTATTGTAGACGAGCGAACGATCGTTCTGTTAATAAACTATAACTATGAGGGGATGTTTATGGATGGACGTTTCACCCTGAGCATGGCTAGTGTCGCTCTTGCCGCCGGCGTCGGCCTCCACACCGCGCGCGCTGCGGAATCAGGCCCAACGATTCTCGAAGAGGTCGTGGTTACCGCGCAGAAGCGCACCACCTCGTTGCAAGACACACCATTTTCCGTATCGTCGACCTCCGAAGAGCAAATCATCAACTCAGGCGCGGAGAATATCGTCGATTTCGCCCGCAATGTCGCCGGCCTCACCATCGCGGACTTGGGCCCCGGGCAGAGCCAAATCGCCATTCGCGGCATCAGTTCGGGTCAGGTGATTCGCGACCAACCGGGCCTCAAGGAGCAGGTGGGCGTCTATCTCGATGAATCGCCGATCTCCATCGCTCTCTTTACGCCCGATCTGGAGCTTTTCGACCTCGATCGCATCGAGGTTTTGCGCGGTCCCCAAGGTACGCTATTCGGTGCGGGGTCGGAGGCCGGGACGATCCGCTACATCACGACGCAACCCAAGCTCGGGGTATTCGAAACCCTGACAGACGGGTCCGTGGAGGCCCCGAACTCTGGCAGTTTCGGCTATAGCGCGCGCGCTGCAGTGAATCTCCCCCTCGGCAGCACCGCGGCCCTTCGCGTCGTCGCCTACCAGCATCACTTGCCCGGCTTCATCAACGCAATTCAGCCGAACGGTAGCGTCAGGACGGATGTCAATGATGGAGATCGAACGGGAATCAGGGTGTCAATGCTGTGGGAGCCGACCGAACAACTCTCGATCACGCCCCGCGTTGTCTACCAGAACTTGACGACAAACGGCTTTCCGCGAGAGGACGTCTACAACATTCTTGGAAACCTGTACATGACCACACAGCCGGCGGTCAACATCGGTTCGCGCGAACAGTACACGCAGCAAGGGGAGGGGATTGATGATGATTTCGGATTGGCCGATCTGAAGGTGGAGTACGACTTGGGTCCGCTAAGCGTTAGCTCAATTACCTCGTATACGCACCGCATGCTCACCGTAACGCGCGATGCGTCGCAGCTGGCCGGCAGCGTCACTTACGATGTATTCGGCGAAGTGCCGCAGGTCCGAATCACTGCGCCGCTGCTGGATCGCACACACCTCAACGTCACCTCGGAGGAGTTGCGCCTTTCCTCGAACGGCAAGCAAACGATAGACTGGCTGGTCGGTGGGTTTTTCCAACACATCGATCGCCATTATGGGCAGGACCTCCCCGAACCGGGCTACGACGCGTTGAACGCCAATGCCGGATATCCGCTGGGCCCGAATCCTCCCGGCCTCACCGACACAACCTTCTATTCGGATGTCAACTACACGCAGAAGCAGTACGCCGCCTTTGGAGAGGCCACCTGGCACCTCACCGATCAGTACTCGGCGACCGGTGGTCTGCGCTATTACAAATTCATCGAGGATCGTGTGCTCATTTACGAGGGAGTTTTCGCGGCTGCGACACCACCCGGTGGTGTCCCCGGAGAGGTGAATTCGGACGGTGTGTCGCCGCGAGTCATATTGACCTACAAACTTGACGAGGACGCCCAATTCAACGCACAGTTTTCCAAGGGCTTCAGGTTGGGCGGCATCAATGACCCGATTAACTTGCCGCTGTGCTCGCCCCAGGACAAGCTCGAGTTCGGCGGCCAGGGCAACTGGCAGGATGAGACGACGAAGAACTACGAGCTCGACGGCAAGTTCCGTTTCCTTGATCGCAAGGTGACCTTGAACGTAGCCGCATACTATACGGATATTCACAACCTGCAGGCCACCGTGACAGCCGGAACCTGTTCCTCGCGCATCGTTTACAATGTGCCGACGGCCCAGTCGCACGGCATCGAGGCGGAATTGTTTGCGCGACCGAACTCGACCTGGGATTTCGGGCTTTCGGCTACTTGGATCGATGCAAGATTGGATTCGTCGGTGGTCTCCACTTCGACGGTAGGCGGCGTGACTACGAGCACCGTGATCGGCGGTCTCGCCGACGGTAATCGGCTGCCGACGGCACCGCAGGTTCAGGCGGTTGCCAGCGTCGGATATACGCTTCCGCTCCAATACGGGTTCAACTTCTACTCGATATTGACCGTGCAGTACGAAGGGTCCTCGTACTCGCAATTTGAGAACGAACAACCGGGTTGGGGGCAAATCGGCGGCACGAATGCTGATCCAAACGCCGCGCGCCTCATTCCCTATGGCGGCGTGCCGGCGAACACCGTCATTTACTTCGACTCGCGGCTGCCCGCGTATTCTCTGGGCAATCTGCGCGCGGGCTTCAGGACCGATCGCTGGGAGCTGGCGGCATATCTGAATAACATCTGGGATACAAACGCACATCTCGCGCTCGACTATGAGCGAGGGCGTAGCGCGCACGTAGGCTACATCACGAACCAGCCGGAGACGGTCGGGATCTACGGTCAATATAGGTTCTGAAATTCGGAGGTGATGGTCGAACCGCAAGCCGCAAGCTCTCGGCCGAACTCGCTCGGGCCAATCTCAGGCGACGACCAAGGGATGGCCGAACCCCAGCTCCTGACGGAGGGCGCCTACGATCTCCCCATGAGTGACCCCGGCCTCGGCCGCCGCAATGACCTGCTCGAAGATATTTGATCCCGTATTGGCGGCTGCTCGCCTCAGGTTGTCAATCGCCTGATTGACCTGCCGTGTAGAACGCGCGGCTTTATAAGCGACGAACTCCGCGATGAGTCGCTTCATGGCTGTCAAGTCAGGCCGTTCGGTCGCGCCGGTAGTGTCCTCGGGCTCGTCAACGGCATACGCGTTGACGCCGACAATCTTCTGCTCGCCGCGGTCGATGCGCTGCTGGTGCGCTATCGCCGAGGCACCGATCATGCTCTGAACCAAGCCCCTTCTTGCCGCCTCGTACATGCCTCCCGCAGCCTGAATTTTTTCGATAATCGCGAGAATCTTCTCCTCCATCTGGTCGGTGAGAGATTCCACGTAATAGGAGCCGGCCAGCGGATCGATCACATCGCACAGACGCGCCTCCTCGCGCAGGATGTTTTGTGTGGCCACTGCGATGAGGGCGGTCCGCTCGGTAGGGCATGAAACGGCTTCATCGAACGCGTCCGTGTGCATCGACTGAAGACCGCTCAGAATACCCGCGATTGCCTGTGTGGAAACGCGGGCGATATTATTCAGGGGCTGCTGGACGGTCAGATCGACTCCGGATGTTTGACCGTGAAATTTGAAGCGCCACGAAGAAGAATTTTGCGCGCCGAGTCTCTCCTTGGTGATCCGCGCCCATATTCTCCTGCCGGCGCGGAACTTGGCGACCTCCTCGAAAAAGCTGATCGAGATGTCGAAGAAGAAAGTGAACCGACGTAACACCTCATCCACATTCATACCGCGCCCGATGCAATCCTCCGCGTACTGGATCGCCGTCGATAGGGTCAAGCCCATCGTTTCTGCCGGTGTAGCGCCCGCTTGCTGCATGTGTTGCCCCACCACGGATACCGGGTTCCAATTGGGCACATGCGCTCTGCAAAACTCAATTTGATCCAGCAGCACTCGCCGGGCGCCGGGAAGATCCAGGCGATAGAACATGTGATTGGCAACGAAGTGGGAGATGTAGTCGCTTTGGTTCGATGTACCGGTAACCCGCGTCCACGGAATGCCTCGCCGCCTTGCAGTACACAGCAGAAAGGCCAGCAGCGTGAACGGAGTCGGGTCGTTCATGGCGGTCGAGATGCTCTCGATGGGAACTCCTGCGAGCGCACGCTCCATATGACCCACGGTGTTGATGACGGTGCCGCACGTGCCGAGCAATACGGCATCAACCCCATCGCAGTCGAGACCGCGAAAACCGGAGTTACACGGAAGTAAGCTGATCGCTGTGGCCCCGGCCGCGAGTAGCCGTCTCACGCGGTCGTTGTAATCGGCGGGCGTACCGAGACCGATCAGCTGCCGCTGGGTCCAGGCGCGGCCACGATGCATTGATGCATAGACACCGCGGGTGTAAGGAAAGGTGCCGGGGTAGGAAAGATTCTCCGCATATTGCGAGCTGTCCCAGTCGAGTGGTGTGTAAAGCGGCTTGATCTCTATACCCGAGCGATTGTATACCGGCTTTGCGTCCGGCACCTGCGCGCGGAACTCCGCCTCCCAGTTCGATACCCCATCTTGGTACTTCGCCGTCATATCGTTGGCCTCATTTCGCAGAAGAGTCCGCATCTCGCGGCGGTGCCGATTGCAATCTTCGAGCGGCCTGCGCCTCCTCGACCAGACGCTGCATGGCGCTGACGATCGCTTCGCGCAGCGCGCCCGGGCCGAAGATTTGGCGCACGCCGGCCTTATACAAGTTGTCGCGCTCGTCCGCGGGTACGATGCCTCCCACGACCACGCCGACGTGCTCGAGACCCGCCGTGCGCAGCGCCTGCATCAACTGCGGTACGATCAGATGGTCCGTGGCGAGTGAGCTGATCCCGACCACGTCGACGTCCTCTTCGATCGCTGTGCGTACCACGGCGTCGATCGACTGCCAGGGGGGCGTATAGATGACCTCCATGCCGGCATCGCGCAAATAAGTCGCGACGATGCGGCTGCCGCGGTCGTGGCCGTCGAGTCCGATCTTGGTTACTAGAATTCTGCCGGCGACGATCGACATCTTGTTCTCCCTATCAGAAGCTAACGCCACCGCCGACGGTGACGACCTCGCCGGAGATGTAGTCGGATTCTGGTATGCAGAATAGATACACCCCGTTGGCCGCCTCATCGGGGGTTCCGGCGCGGCCGAGGGGAATGAGTTGTCTCTCGAACGCATTCAGGAGCGTCGCTTGCATGCCGACGGGGATCTTGTGTCCCTCGATGTCGATCATATTGGTCGTGCCACTCAACGGCTGCGTCAGGCGGCTCTTTATGAGACCGAACGCGACGCAATTCACATTGACCTTGTAGCGGCCCCATTCCTTGCAGAGAGTCTTGGTAATCCCGACGAGGGCTGCCTTACCGGCTGCGTAGTTGACCTGGCCGGGATTTCCGGACAATCCGGCAATGGAGGATATGTTCACGACTTTGCGGAACACTTCACGGCCGCTCTCGGTCTCCTCGCGCACGAATTGGCGGATCGGCCCGCTGGCTGCGCGAAGAATGCGAAATGGCGCCGTGACGTGCACGTCGAGCATTGCCTGGAACTGCTCGTCCGACATTTTTTGGATGACGTTGTCCCAGGTATAGCCCGCGTTATTGATCACGATGTCGAGGCCGTTGAACTCCCGGAGTGCCGTCGCAACGAACCGCTCCGCGAAGGTCGGATCGGTCACACTTCCGGTACAGGCGACCGCGAGGCCTCCGGCATCGCAGATCTCCTTCACGGTTTCGTTGCAGGGTGCTTCATCAAGATCGTTCACGACGACCCGCGCTCCTTCGGAGGCCAGTTTGCGCGCGACGCTGCGTCCGATGCCGCGACCCGACCCGGTAACCAGTGCGACCTTTCCCTCGAGCTTTCGCATGTTCCTTGCTCCTGCGTCACTCACATTACGCCTCCGCGAATTCGGTGGCTCGAAGTGCGTTCATCAACTCGCGCGCCCGCGCCCGCGCCCGGTCGACCGACTCGGATTTGACGGGGCCGAAGCCGCGGATCATTTCGGGAATCCCCGCCAGCTGCACGGCTGCCTCGTACGTGGATGCCGAAAGAAACTTCATGATCTGCTCCATGGAGCGCTCGTAATCGCTGATCAAGGCGCGTTCGGTTTGTCGTTCGGCCGTATATCCGAAGGGATCCCACCTTGTCCCACGCAGTACCTTCCCGCGCGACAGGATCCGCAGAATCGGGAATATCCAGGGACCGAATGTCCGCTTCCGCGGCCGCCCGGAAGCCGGGTCGATTTTAGACATGAGAGGGGGCGCCAGATGAATGCGAAGCCGAAACCTTCCCTCGAACTGCTCAGCGAGCGCTCGTCTGAAATCCTCGCCCGCGTAGTGGCGCGCGACCTCGTACTCGTCCTTGTAGGCGAGTAGCTTGTAGTAGTTTCGCGCGACGGCGCGTGTCAGCTGGAAACGGCTTTGCTCGACGCCGCCATCCGCCTCCTGCACACGCCTCAACAGGATCGCGTACCGCTCGGCATATGCACGATCCTGATACTGCACCAAGTCCTGATAGCATCGCGCGACGATCTGATCGGTAGTTTCTTCCGCTGGCTCGGGCTGCGCTTCGCGCATCAAATTCGGATGTACGGCGAGTAACCGCCCCCAGGTAAAAGCCGCCTTGTTCGCCTCGACATCGACGTTGTGCAAAGTGAGCGCCGTCTCGATTGCCGCGAGCGAAATCGGCAGCGCCCCACGCTGGAACGCAAACCCCAGCAGGAGGATATTCGCGTAAATGGAATTCCCCAGTAACGCGGTCGTAGACTCGGTTGCATCGATCGCATGCAGATTCGCCGGTCCGACCGCCGCCTCCAGCTTCGTGACCATTGTCGTTCGCGGAAAAATCAGATCACCGTTCTTGATGAATTCGGCGGCAGCGGAGCGGAAGGTGTTGACGAAAACCTGCGTGGTATCGCGCGACATCAGATCGACCGCCGGATCCTCGCAGCTGACGGCAATGTCGCATCCCAGGATGACGTCGGCCGTCAGCGGAATACGTGAGCTCCGTAACGCACCGGCGGCCTCGCCGATGCGAACGTGACTCATGACCGCTCCGCCCTTTTGGGCGAGGCCGGTCATATCGAGCACCTTCACCCGGCGGTCGTCGATGTGGCTGGCCATGCCGAGCAGCGCCCCAACAGTCAGGATACCGCTGCCGCCCACACCGCAGATCAGTATGTCATAAGGCCGTGAAAGCGCCGGGAGTGGCGGCGCTGTCAAGCCGGCGATCAGATCGGACGGCAGATTGAGTCCTCTGCCCTTGCGCACCGAGCCGCCTTCGACAGTGACGAAGCTGGGACAGAAGCCCTTTTGACAGGAGTAGTCCTTGTTGCATGACGCTTGATCTATCGTGCGCTTGCGCCCCCACACGGTGTCGAGCGGGAGAACCGACATGCAGTTGGATTCTGTACCACAATCTCCGCATCCCTCGCACACGCGGTGGTTGATGAAAGCGAAACGCGCCGGATCCGGCTCTCGGTGCTGCTTGCGCCTGCGCCGCTTGTCCGTCGCGCAACCCTGATCGTAGATGAGTACGGAAACACCGGGAATTTCGCGCAATTCGCGCTGGACCGCATCCATTTCGTCCCGGTGATTTATCCGCACGCCAGCGGCGAAGCCGCCTTCGTAACGACCCGGGTCGCCCGTCACCACGCGGATGTGGCGCACGTTCTCGGCGGCGATCTGTTCGCTGATCTTCTGAGCCGTCAAAGCCATCGGCAATGCCTGGCCGCCGGTCATTGCCACGCTACCGTTAAGCAGGATCTTGTAAGTGATGTTGACGTTGGCCGCAACGGCTGCTCGAATCGCCAGCGTGCCGGAATGCAGGTAGGTGCCATCGCCCAAATTGGCAAAGACGTGCTTGGTCTCCGTGAAGGCCGATTGTCCTATCCATGGCACGCCCTCGCCGCCCATCTGGCACACCGTTGTCGTGCTGCGATCCATCCACATCGCCATGAAGTGACAGCCTATGCCCGCAAGGGCTCGGCTTCCCTGCGGCACTTTGGTCGATGTATTGTGCGGGCAACCCGAGCAGTAATAGGGCAGTCGGCCGTTCGTCATCAGCGCCTTGGTGCCGTAAGCAATCGGAATCGAACGCAACGCGTCGCGTTCCGCCTCGCGCCGATCGAGCCTCGTGAGCGCGTCGGTAAGTCGCTGGGTGTCTGCTGCGCATGCGATCAGATGGCGGGCGATCACCCGCGCAATCATCACCGGATTGAGCTCGCTCAGCGAGGACAGCAACCAGGCCTCGCCCAGACCGTCCCATTGGCCGGCGCCGGCGTATTTCCCGAAGACAGACGGTCGCTCGGACTCGCGCCAATTGTAGAGCTGATCCTTGAGCTGCATCTCGATGAGCGGGCGCTTCTCCTCGACCACAAGTACCCGCTCGAGGCCCCGCGCGAAATCGCGGACGCACTGTGGTTCGAGCGGCCAGGTTACACCGAGTTTGAGTAGCCGCAGGCCCGCGGCGTCGGCGGTACTTTCGTCGATTCCCAGCAGCGTGAGCGCCTCGAGCACGTCGAGGAAGGCCTTGCCTGCGGCAACGATGCCGAAGCGCGCGCGCGCTGAGTCGAGGTGTAGATAATTAAGTCGATTAGCCCGCACGTAAGCGAGCAGCGCCGCGATCTTGACTTCCTTCAAGCGCCGCTCTTGTTCGAGCGGCGGATCTGGCCAACGAATGTTGATGTCGGAAGGGCCAAAGGCCACTTCGGGCAGTACGATGCTCACCCGGTCAGGGTCGATCTCGACATTGGCGGAGCTCTCGATGTTGTCGCAGACCGCCTTGAATCCGACCCACAACCCGGAGAAGCGCGACATCGCCCAGCCGTGCAGGCCGAGATCGAGGTATTCCTGGACATCGGTCGGATTGACCGTCGGGATCATCGCGGCGGAGAAGAACACTTCGCTTTGATGGGGCGTGGTCGTGGTGCGCGCGGCGTGATCATCGCCCGCGATCAGCAGCACGCCGCCATTGGGTGAGGTCCCCGCTGCGTTGCCGTGGACGAAGACGTCCCCGGAGCGGTCGATGCCCGGCCCCTTGCCGTACCACATCGAGAATACGCCGTCGTACTTGCCTCCAGCGAACAGATTGACCTGTTGTGTCCCCCATATCGCGGTCGCGGCGAGATCCTCGTTCAAGCCCGGACTGAACCGGATGTGGTTGCCTTCCAGGTGACGCGAGGCCCGCCCCATGGCGATGTCGAGTCCTGACAGAGGAGACCCCTGGTATCCGGAAACGTAGCCCGCCGTGTTCTTTCCGGCGCGAAGGTCCCGCCGACGTTGCGAGATGGGTAGACGGACTAGCGCTTCGATTCCCGTCAGGTACGCCTGCCCCGACTCGAGCTCGTATTTGTCTTCCAACCGTACCGATTGCCTCATCGGGGCGCCTCGACCTCAGTGAATTCAGCGCAGGCGTCCTGGATCCACAACCAAAGTTGATGGCTGAGCGAGGCATCGACATGCAGGCGAAATGTCGAAGGGGCCGACTTGTGCACGATGATGGGGACGTCGGCAAAGCGGGTGCGCAGCGCAGCGCCTGGCCGCCTGGCGCGACAACGAAGGTCCACCGGGCAACCCTTGGCGAGCAGTGCCGTCGCAGCGGAGCCCTCCAGAAGCAAGCTGTCAAGGCTGTCGGAGCGATCTATGGTGCGCGCCACGTCGGCGAGCGACCTCTCGCACATGAGCAGCGAGGCTGCGAGTGATTGCGCCTGCGCAGAATCGCAGTCGATCAGCCACTGATGGGGTTCTATCCACAGGCAACCGGTTTCCCCATGCGCGGTAGCCGTGTTGGGCTCGGAGGGCGGGTCGAACCCGAGTACTCGACGCAGCGCAACGATGCCGGTTTTCACGTCCGGATAGACTTGAAAGGAGATGATTCCGCGTGGTGCAAGGCGCGTCACACGAACCGCGGCCTCGCCGGCAATGAGGTGCGTAGGTTCCCCTTCGGCTGCGCGAATGCTCACCTCAGCCGACATCGCGCACCCTCTCGTTGCGAGGGTCAAAGAAATTCGGCGCGGTTACCCTTGCTGCGACCCGCCGGCCGTTGTGATACAGCTGAACGATCTCCTCGCGGCGGGTACGCCCGGACTTCAGTACGCCAAGTGCGATGGATCGGCCCAGGGTGGGGCTGATGCAGCTCGAGGTGATCGAGCCCTGACGTCCGGTGCCGTCCTCACCCACCACCTGGGCGCCTTCATGCAGCTCATCCCCCGTCTGGACCGGCTCGAAGCCAACGAGTTGCCAGCGATCCGGATTTTTCGAACCTGGCCGCGCCATCGCTTGCATTCCGATGAATGGTGCGGACTTTCTTTGCGCCATCCCGGCCATGCCGAGATCCTCCGGCATCGAGGTCGCGTCCGTGTCCACCCCGACGTGGATGTAGCCCTTCTCGAGCCTCAGCATCAGCATGGCGTCGATGCCGAACGCATTGAGCCCATGGGGGGCCCCGGCGTTCATGATTTGCGTCCAAACGGCGGCTGCTCGACGCCAGGGTGTATAGATCTCGAAGCCGACCTCGCCGCTAAAGCCGGTGCGCATAACCCGCACCGGATGCCCACCCAAAGTCCCCTCGCGCACCGTCATGTGCGGAAACGCAGCGCCGTTCAGCGCAAAATCGAACTCGAGACTCGATAGAATCGTGCGCGCACGCGGACCGGCCACCAGTAGCGTCGCATACGCTGTCGTTACCGCGGACAAGATCACGCGCAGATCGGGCCACTCGCACTGGTGCCACATCCCGAGCCACTCTGCGATCATGCCGGCACGGCCGCTGCTGACGGTCACGAAGAAGCGGTCTTCGGACAGACGTGCAACGATACCGTCGTCGATGACGACGCCGTTGCGATTGAGCATGATCCCGTAGCGGCCGCTGCCGATGCGCAGCGACTCGATCGGCGCCGCGTAGATCCGCTCCAGAAAGAGCGCGGCGTCGGGACCCGAGATTTCGAACTTGCCGATCGGTGAATAGTCCATGAGACCCGCGCAGTTCCTGACGCACAGCGCTTCCCGGCGAGCCGCAGCGTCTCCATCATGGATATGCCCGTACCAGGCAGGGCGGAGCCACCCCGAAAGCTCTTCCATCCTCGCGCCTGCCTCGCACTGCAGTTCGTGAGTCGGCAGGCGGCGAATGGCGCTGAAAAGCGCGCCGCGAAACCGGCCTGCCAGCGCGCCCAGCGTGACCGGCGTGTAGGGCGGCCTGAATCTGGTCGTGCCGACGGCGGCTGGGGAGCGGTCGGTGAACTGACCTAGCAGAGTCAGCCCATTGAGATTGCTGGTCTTGCCCTGGTCAGGAGACATGCCAAGGGTCGTGTAGCGCTTCAGATGCTCCACGGAGTGATAGCCTTCGCGGACCGCGAGCGCGAGGTCGCTCACCGCTACATCGCTCATCAGGTCAACGAAGGCGTCGCGCTGCGCGCGGTGCGACCAGGTGTTTGGGTTCATGTGAGCCCAATCGGCAGCCGTCTTGCCTCGCGGCTCGAGGGGCACGAAATGCTCGACCTCCGACCCTCCGAGGAAGCCTGCGCCACGCGCCGCCGATTGTCCTTGCGACTCTCCGTCCGCAATGCAGGCTTCGAGGTCGAGATGACCGCGAGCGGCTCCGGCGACGCGTAGCCGCTGAGCCGAGGAACCCGGAGTGAAGCACCTGCGCTGCTCGTCGTACACCAGCGAGCCTCCGCTTTGCGAGAACAAGTGCAAGGTGGGTGCCCATCCGCCCGACACGCACAATAGGTCGCAGTCGATCCTTTCGGCACGCGATTGGTCATGACGGAGGAATGCGATCGATCGCAGCCCGCCCCGACCGAATGTGCGGACGATCGAGCTTCCCGAATGCACGGGAATCCCTTCGGCATCCGCACGACGCATCAAATCCTTCGGTGGCTGGTCGCGTGAGTCGATGAGGGCGGCAATCTCAGTACCCGCGCCGCGAAGATCGAACGCGACCCCGTACGCGCTATCGTTGTTGGTGAACACCGCGGCACGTCGGCCGGCGACCACGGCGTAGCGATGCAGATAGCGGTCAACGGCGGATGCGAGCATCACACCGGGTCGATCGTTTCCGGGAAAGACCAGCGGCTGTTCGATCGCGCCGGTTGCGAGAACGACTTCCCGCGCGCGCACCAAGCAAATTCGCTCTGCGATCGCCGCGCTACATCGGCGCTGCCAAATAGCGATCAGATTGTCATCGTAATAGCCGAATGCGGTCGCGTGCTCAAGCACTCTCAAATGTGGCACTGATCGCAATTCGCGCGAGGTCGTCTCGATCGAAGACGATTCCCGGGCTGGGCGCCGGCCGGGATTCGAGCCCTCGAGCACCGTGCCTTCGTCGACAAGGATGGTCTCGGCGCCGGCCCGTGCGGCGGCAAGCGCCGCAGAAAGACCCGCGGCGCCCGCGCCGACGACGAGGATGTCACAGTGAAGGTATTCGCGGTCGTATCGATCGGGGTCCGATCCCTTGCATACTCGTCCAAGGCCCGCCAGGCCTCGGATGATGGGCTCATACAGCTTCCAGGACGGCCACTTGAAGGTCTTGTAGTAGAAACCGGCTGGAAGGAACGGCGACAGCAAAGCCAGCGAGGCGCCAATGTCCCACCGCGCGTTTGGCCAGCAATTGACGCTGGTGGCCACCAGACCATCGACGAGCTCCGTTTGGGTGGCGCGCGCATTGGGGATCGACCGCGCGCCCTCGACGATCTGCACGATACCTCCCGTATCTTCACATGCGAACCCGGTGATGCCACGGGGGCGATGCAGCTTGAAGCTGCGCCCGACGATTTTGACCCCATTTGCGAGCAGTGCTGACGCCAGCGTGTCGCCTTGATAGCCCTGCAACATGCACCCGTCGAATTGGAATGAAAGCGGCCGAGTGCGGTCGATCATGCCGCCTGAGTCGAGGCGATTCATATTCCCGCGCATCAAGTCCACCCCGGGCAGCAGGCAGTGACGGCGAGGACCTCGTGGTCCGAAGTACTGCGCCGGACTCGGAGCCATTGTCTGCAGCCGCCCGAGTGCACCCAATACTCGTTGTGCGGTCCGCGCACGTTATCGCGCATGAAGGTGGATGCGGCGAGCGCATCCTGATCGAGTGGCGCATCCCACGCAGCCCCTACCGTGGGAATCTCTCCGCCGTAAGTGAATTCGTCCTCGCTTCGCGGACCGCACCAGGGGCAGGTTATCTGAAACATCGATGACGTCCTCGGAGTCAGTGGGCAATGACTGCCGCCGCCGCCTCGTCTACGAGAGTGCCGGTTGAAAATCGCTCGAGAGAGAAGGGTGCGATCATCGGATGCGGCTCGCCGTGAGCCACGCTCCAGGCCGTTGCCCATCCGCCCGCCGGGATTGCCTTGAATCCTCCAGTGCCCCAGCCGGCCGAGACGAAAATGCCTTTCACGGGCGCAAACCCGAGGATGGGGCTCGAGTCCGGCATGATGTCGACCATGCCCGCCCATTGCCGCATTAGCTTGACGCGGCTGAAGTTCGGAAACATCTCCACCAAGCCCTCGATCGTGCGTGTCGCGGTCGCGATGCTGCCGCGCTGAGCAAAGGAGGTATACCGGTCGAGTCCGCCACCAATGACGAGTTCGCCTCGATCGGATTGACTCACGTACGTGCCCGTCGCCGTCGACAGCACGACGGTATCGAGACAGGGTTTCAGCGGCTCGGTGACCATCGCCTGCAGCGGATAGGTGACTATCGGCAAGCGGAATCCCGCCATGGCTGCCAGCTGACTCGAGCTGCCTGCGACCGCAAACACGACGATGTCGGCGCCGATCGCGCCCTGGGTCGTCTGCACGCCGGTGACACGGCCCGCCTGCTGATCGATGCCAACCACTTCGCAGTTTTGAATGATATCTACGCCCAGGGCATCCGCGCCTCGCGCATATCCCCAGACGACCGCGTCGTGGCGTACGGTGCCGGCGCGGGGTTGAACGATGGCGCCGTAGATCGGGTAGCGTGCGCCGGGTGAGAAGTTCAATATCGGCACGCGCTGTTGAACCTCGTCGCGGGAGAGGATCTCGGCATCGATGCCGTTTAACTGCAGCGTGTTGAGCTGTCCCCATGCCGCCTTGAGCGCGTGCCGGCCATGTATCAGAGTGGTCAGTCCGCGACGACTGAACATCACGTTGAAGTTCAGCTCAGCCGCCAGTCGCTCGTACAGGCGGAGCGAGAAATCGTAAAAGACCGCGCTTTCACGCTGCAGATAATTCGATCGCGCTACCGTGGTGTTTCGGCCGGTGTTCCCGCCTCCTATCCAGCCTTTTTCCAGCACCGCAACATCCGACATGCGATGTTCCTTGGCAAGGTAATACGCGGCCGCGAGCCCGTGGCCTCCGCCCCCAACGATCACGACGCGATACCGCCGCTTGGGCATGGCTTGCCGCCAAGCCGCAGTCCATCCTTGATGACCAGATACGGCGCGGCCCAAGAGGCTCGAAATCGAGTAGCCCGTGGCCTTCAAATCGTCGGCCCCCAAAGCAAAGTGCCTGTGCGGGATTAATAAGTGGCATCATACGAATTATTTTCGTATAGTCAAATTTGCGGCTAGCTTGTGCCATTCCCGCAATAATGCGACTTTCTCTGCAGACTAAGACGCCCATTTGGCAGCTGCTTTTGTAGCGGGAGTACTTTTTGGCCAGCAACCCTTCGCTTTCCCGGAAAAGTCTCGGGCGCCGCGTGCGCGAGCTGCGCAAGAAGAAGGGCTGGAGCCTGAAGCACGTCAGCGGCCGCAGTGGAATCTCCTACTCCACGCTGTCCAAGGTGGAAAACAACAAGCTCTCGCTCACCTACGACAAACTCATACAGTTGAGCATGGGACTCGATGTGGATATGCGTGTGCTGTTTGAGGCCGCAAACCCCCATGACGAAGCGCAAGAACCGTTGATTTCGGGCCGACGCAGCATCGTGCGGAACCTGCTCGGCAACGATATCGAGACCGACGCCTATCAGCTCAGCTTCCTGTTCGAGGAACTCGCCAACAAGCGCATGGAGCCGGTGGTCATGCGGCTGAAGGCGCGATCTTTGCGGGAGTATGGAGGTCTCATACGTCACGCGGGCGAGGAGATGATCCTCGTTCTCGAAGGCATGGTGGAGGTGCAAACCGCGGGCTACCAGCCGGTAACTCTGCACAAGCATGACAGCATTTATCTCGACAGCACCATGGGGCACGCGTATCTGCGTACGGGTCAGGATGATGCAGTCATTCTCGGGATCTGCTGCGGGGAGATGCCAACCAGCATCACCAGGGCCCGTTCGGAGTCGAGCGCAAGAGATATGGACTGAGCAATGAGACCCCCGCATGCCTCAACTCGACGTTGACTATCTCATCATCGGCGCAGGCATAGCAGGTGCGTCCGTCGGGTATTGGCTCGCACCGCATGGGCGCGTCGCAGTAGTCGAGCGCGAGGCCCAACCTGGATATCACTCGACTGGCCGTTCTGCCGCGATGGTGCTCAAGAGCTACGGACCGCCCCAGGTTCGGGCGTTGACAGCAGCCAGTTGGGAGTTCTTTCGCGCACCCCCGGTGGGATTTTCCGACGGCGCTTTATTGCGTGAACGCGGAGCGCTGATAGTGGCCTCTGCAGATCAAAGGGCGCTCCTGGCGGAGCATTGGACGGTCGCGCGCGCATGCTCTCCGGACGCGAGAGTCCTCGATGCAACTGCTGCCCTCAAACTGGTTCCCGTCCTGCGCCCGGAGCGAGTTTTTCAAGCCGTACTCGAGCCCGACGCCGCGGACATCGACGTGCACGCCTTGCACCAGGGGTTCCTTCGCGGTATTCGTCGCAATGGAGGCCAGGTGCAATGCGGGCTGACCATCGACGGCATTGATCGCACCGGGAATGATTGTTGGACGCTGCAAGCGGGGTCCGCACGCTATCGCACGAGGGTGCTCGTCAACGCCGCGGGCGCGTGGTGCGACGAGGTGGCCCGAGCTGCCGGTATCGAACCGGTTGGGCTCGTCCCGAAGCGACGTTCAGCGTTCACATTCCCGGCCCCGCCGGGACTCAAAGTCGATGACTGGCCGCTCTGTGCGCCCATCGATTGGAGCTGGTACATGAAGCCTGAAGCCGCGATGCTGCTGGGATCACCGGCCAACGCGGACCCGGTCGAGCCTCAGGATGTGCAGCCAGAACAGTTGGATATTGCCCTCGGAATCGATGCGATCGAATCCTGGACCCACCTACAGATTCGAAGACCCATTCGCATGTGGGCTGGACTACGATCCTTCGTCGCCGACGGCGAACTGGTTGGCGGATTCGAACCTGACGCAGCTGGCTTCTTCTGGATTGCGGGGCAGGGTGGATATGGCGTACAGACCTCTGCCGCGATGGGGGAGGCGTGCGCCGCTCTTATCCAAGGCCATCCGATTCCGGGCACACTCGCATCCTTCGGGGTTTGCTCGGCGGCGCTGAGTCCTCGCCGATTGCGAGTCAAATCGATCGCGGGCTCGTAGCGGTTTCACTCCCACCCCTCGGGATGCAAGGGCCAAGGCGCTGCGAGCTCGAGGATTCTCGCGAGACGCAGTGCGATGTCATCGCGATGGCGGCGCACAGTGATGAGCAACCCAATGGGCAACCCGTCGCGCGCCACCCCGGCCGGCACAGAGATGGATGGATTCCAGCCTATATTGGCAAGCATTGGAAAGGCGTCCCCGTTCGTTTGGCTCGCGTCTCGGCCGGCGATCCATTCAGGCAGCGGGCCTTCGGCCACGAAAGCCGTCGTCGAGTGACAGGGCGTCAGCAACACATCTGCCTCCCGGAAGAACGCCGCAATTTCCTGCTCGAGATTTTTTTCCAAGCGTATCGCCTCGAAAGCATCCGCCGCGCTGAACTCACGGGCTTTCTGGAGGAAGAGTCGCGGACCGGGGCTCAGCAAATGCATCTGACCGGGCAGGATTCCGCGCTGAGTGAGCTCATCCGCAAAGCCCCGCGTCAAATGCATGTTGGCGGCCATGTAGACGTTGGTGAACCGCACTGCCCGATCCAGTATGCGCAATCCGGCCGCGTCCGCAAGGCGATAGGCCGCGGCACGCGTGATCTCGGCGACTTGCGGCTCCACCGGTGCGAAGCCCAGGTCCTCGCTCCACACGGCTGTCATTCCACGCACGTCCAGCGTTTCGATAAGATCTTCGTAGCGCTTGGTCGCTGCGGGCAACGTCATGCGATCACGATCGTCGGGTCCTGCGACGACGTCCAGAATGCGCGCCGTGTCTCGCACTGTGGTGGTGATGACCCCCGGACAGCTGCGGTCGCTAAACCCATCCATGCGCGGAATACGGCCGAGACTCGGTTTGAGTCCCACCGTGCCGGTGTACCCCGCCGGACTTCGGGTCGAGCCGCCGGCATCGCCTGCCGTGCAAAACGGTGCGAGCCCCGCCGCGACCGCAGCGGCAGACCCGCCGCTGCTGCCCCCGGGTGTACGCGAGAGGTTCCACGGATTGCGCGTGGTGCCATGCGCGAGCGTGTGAGTGACGCCGTCCATGCCGAATTCGGCGGTCGCAACCTTTCCGAGCGGGATGGCGCCGGCGGCGCGCAGTCGTGCGATGAAGACCGAATCGGAGATATCAGGCGGGTCGTCTCGATGAAACAGCGAGCCATTTCTGCGCGGCATCCCGGCGCAGCTTTCGCGCAGGTCCTTGACGCCGAACGCGACGCCCGCGAGCGCACCGGGCAAGCCGCCGCACGCGATGTCACGATCGACGGCCTCAGCCTGCCTGCGGGCACTGGCCGCGTCCAGGTGGACGAAAGCATTCACGCGGTTATTTCTGTGCTCGATCGCCTCTAAGCATTCCTCGACCACGGCCGCAGCCGTCAAGTGACCCTCGGCTACGGCCTCGGCAATCTCGACAACGGTTCTCATGTGGATTCCATGGGTCAACGACCAAGTTGCCTACGGGGCACGTCCCTCGCTGCGTCGAGATTCCAGTGCAGCTTTAAGCCCCCGAATGTAGTCGGCGCCGGCCGGCACCTGCACACTCGATCCTTCGAGTTCCTGACTCAGCGGCGAATAACGGCCGCCCAGGCACTGGCCGAAGAATACCTCGCTGATCGCGAGAAACGAGCGGTTGTTCTCGGTGCGGATGATACCGTGGCCTTCGTCGGGATAGAGCAGGTACGTCACGTGCACTCCCGCCTGCTGCATCGCGGCGACCACTTGCTCGGCTTCGCGTGTTGGTACGCGCACATCGTTGGCGCCTTGCACGATCAGCATGTCGCCCCGCGTGTTGCCGGCATAATTGAGCGGCGAGCGCTCCCTCAGGAGTTGCCGACCCGCCTCGGTACGCGGGTCACCGAGCAGATCGAAAAGCGAGTCCGCACTCCAGTCCGGCGGCAGCGTTTTCGGATCGACGAATGTTTCGAGATTGGAGGGGCCGACGACGGCGTCACCGCAGGTGAACACGCCGGGTGTCAAGGTCATTGCCACCAAGGACTCATAGCCGCCGTAGCTGCCGCCAAAAATGGCAATGCGCTTGGGGTCGGCGATCTTCTGGTCGATGAGATAGCGCACCTGCTCCAGCACGTCGCGATTCATCGCGCCGCCCCATTCGTGACGCTGGGCGTTCATGAACGCCTTGCCGAAGCCCGGCGAGCCGCGAAAATTCACCACGAATACCGCATAACCCCGATTCGTCATCCACTGCAGCAGCGGCGCGAAGCCGAATTGCGCTCTCTCGTCCGTCGGTCCGCCGTGCACGAACGTGATGACCCGTTGCGGCTGCGAAGGAACGCCCTTGGCGTCGAGCGGTACCCAGCTCGGGTACGCGATATAAGACACGAGATCGAATCCATCGCTGGATTTGATGACCAGCGGATACATCTTGGAGAGTTTCAGCGCCGCCAGCTGTGGCGTCGAAACGGCGAGTGCCATCGTCTTCCCGCTGTCGCGATCATACAGAAAATACCGCACCGGATAGTCCGGCCGCATGAAGCTCACGATCCACATCCGATCGTCGCGCGAGCGGCTCTCGACCTCCATCTCCCCGAGATCGAGCGCGCGCAGCGCCTCGAAGTCCTTCTTGATCTTGCGGTCCACGGTGGTCCACTCGGCGGTGGTGAAATTATGCATGTACGCCTCGGGCTCGAGCGTCGCCGGATTCACCAGGGCGCGCTTTACGTCAACGCGCTTGTCGGCGCCGATGATCTGGCGCTCGCCGCTCGTGAGATCAAAGGACACCCATGCGGTGGTGTCGAGTCCCTGGCTGGAAAAGCCCAGGAGCTTCTTGCCGTCCGCGGTGATCACCGCGCCTCCGAGGTCGTTGATGTGATTCGCCGACAATGCTTCCGCGTCCTCGGGCTTGACCCGGGTGAGTTCCTTCCAACTGCCGTCGCCGCCGCGCACGTAGATCACCCGGTCCAGGTTCTTATCGAGCGTCACCGCGACACGCTCCTCGAAGTCATCGTCGAATATCTTGAGGAAATAAGGTGCGGCGCTCGCCACGTGCGTAACCTTACCGGTAAGCGCATTGGCGCGATAATAGTCGAGCGCGGCGGGTGCCTTGTCATTCATGGCGAACAGCACTTCGTTGGGGAACTTGGGGCTGGTCTGCAAGCCGCGCACGCGCACCCCACTCGCGGGCGTGAGTCGCCGGCTCTTTCCCGTCCGTGTATCCAGAGTGTAGAGCACCCAGTTCTCATCGCCCTTGTCGTCACGCATGAAAAAAAGGCTCCGACCGTTCTCCGACCAGCGAAATGCCGGCTCATCCCAGATGGTGTGCGCCTGCAGCCCGCGTCCGCGCTCATGCGTCAAGGGGCGCAACTTGGTCGGATCGCCGATGTCCGCGATCATCAGGTTCGACACCCCATCGATCTGACCCAACACCACGATGTGTTTGCCGTCGGGACTGATCTTCGGTGCTTCGTAGCTGGGTTTGAGCAGATAGCTCTCGAAGGGCACCAACGGGTCGGCGCCCGGGATCTCGTTCACGATGCGCGGCGCACCCTCGGTCGAGTCGGCGGATGCGAGCGCCGCCGCGGCGCACATGCCGAGGATGCCAACCAGGTAGTGGGCGACCTTCATCGTGTTCCCCCTCCATTGAATTGCTGCTTGCTGCTCATGAATCGGCCATCACCGGCATGAGTAATCTCGATGGATGCGCCGCATCGTGCAGCACGGTTTGGCGCGCCTTGCGGTGTGCCGTATCGGTCGCGAAATCGGCGCCGGTGTTCGTATTCGGATCGGCCAGCGGGAAGCAGCTGCTCGAGACCTCGAGCCTGATCCGGTGAGCGCGTTGAAAGGTATGGCCGACGTGACTCAAGCGAATATTGAGCTCGAAGGGTTCGTCGGGCCGGAGAACTTCCGGCTTCTCGAGCCCACGGTGGTAGCGGGCGCGAGCGATCCCGCCAACATGCGTCAGGCTCACGGCGCGCCCGTCCGGATGAACATCGAGTAGCTTGGCGGTGAAATCGGTATCGGGCGCGTCGCTCGCGGCATGCAGCACGACCTCCACTGCGCCGATGACGGTGACCGGCCGCTCTAGCGGCTGCGAGCTGTAGACAAGTACATCGGCGCGCTGCTCGATCTCGCCATGATCCAGTGCTCCTTGTGCGTATGGCACCGGGTCGAGAGGATCGTAACAAAACCGGTCCGCCGTTCCGGATGGCTTCGCGTCGCTCAGCCGGCCGCCGCCTTGCACTCCATTGGCGGGGCTCTCGGCGCACAGGAACCAGGCGCGCGTTTGCGCCTTCGGCGGGGGATAGTGATCGAATTCCAACCAGCGGCAGCTGCCGGTGACGAAAACGCGCACGCGCGCTGTCGTCGCGAGGGGCTTGCCTTGCAGGTGTGCACGCAAGAAATCCACCCGAATCCTGCGCATGGGCAGTACGCTCTCGGTGCCGCAGTCGATTTCGCCGACGCGAGACTCCCCGCCGAGATAGCATTCGGCGTGTCGCCACGGGCCCACGATGAGGTGCGCGTGCTGCAGCGCTTTCGAGCGCTGTTCGAGGCCGCGCCAGTAGCGCATCGATCCCGCCTGGTCGCCGTCGAACCAGCCGGTCACCGTCAATACCGGAATCTCGATGCCCTCGAAGTCTTCCGCGCTCCATTGCAGCGGGCTCCAGAATCCGTCCGGCGTCGGGTGGGCGAGTATGTTTCGGTACAGCGGCAATAGGCCGCCGAGTACGCGCTCTGCGTCCGCCAAGGGCCGGAAGCGCTCGAGATTGTGATCGCCGTTTTCGCCGAAATCGAATTTCCGCCCTGCCATGAGACTGAGCCAGGAGAATGCCCAGTCGACTTGCAGCGCACCGCCGATGTAGGGGATCTCATAAAACCAATCGCCGGCCGGAACGAAGGGCATGATGCACTTGAGGTGCGGCGGATGCTCGCGCGCGGCAAGCCACTGCGCCGTGCCCAGATAGGACCCGCCGTCCATGGCGACATTCCCGTCGCACCAGGGCTGCGCTGCCGCCCACTCGACGGCGTCGTAGCCGTCCTGGCCCTCAACGAAAAAGAATCCGAATTCACCCTGCGATCGGCCGCGGCCACGGACGCTTTGAAAGACCACCGCAAAACCGGCATTGAGGTAATCCTGCAAGCCGTAGCGCGCGAACTCCTCGGTCCCATTGCCGTACGGGGTGCGTAGCAGCACCGCCGGCGCTGGCGAGATTCGCGCCGGCAACCAGACGTTGGCTCGGAGCATGATGCCGTCGCGCATCGGCACCTCCGCTGCCGGCCGATCCGGTGCTCGCGACGGTCCGTGCACGATGTGCCAGAGAAACGCGACCTCATCGGCGATGACGCCGCGCGTCGAATCCTCTGTCCAGCCTCCGTGACCCTCCCCTTTGACCAGCCGCAACAGCACGGGTGTATCGCGACCGGCATCGGCCAGGGCTTTTTGCCGGGCAGCGACAAATTTGTATGCCTGGCCCGGCGGCGCATTGAAGTCTTGATCGGCGACCACCACGAGTTGCGGCGGTCCGTCGCCGTGCACGTTGTGCGCAGGCGAATAGGCGCGGAGCGCCGCGAACATCGCCGGACTCTCGCTCGCGCTGCCGTATTCCGCGCTGATCGAGCGGCCTGCGGGCGTCTCGTCGAACCAGAGCATGTCGGTCAATGGAATTTCCGTGATGACGGCCGCGAACAGCTCGGGCCGTTGATTGACGCTCACCGCGGTCAGCAGTCCGCCATTGCTGAGCCCGCGCGCGGTGAGTTTGCCAGCGCCGGTTATGCCCTCGGCGATCAGGAACTCCGCCGCGGCGTAATAATCATCGAAGCTCGATTGCTTGTTCAGGCGGGTGCCGGCCGCATGCCAGGCTTCGCCATATTCACCGCCGCCACGGATGTTGGCGAGTGCATAGACACCGCCGAGCTCGAGCCACAGAGGAATCTCGGGATTATATTCCGGCGTGATGGACTGGCCGAAGCCGCCGTAGCCGTAAAGCAGCGCGGGATGATTGCCGTGCAGCGGAAGCTCTTTCCGGTGCAGCAGATACATGGGCACCCGAGTGCCGTCGAAGGAGCTGTAAAACACCTGACGCAGTTGGTAGCGATCGGCGTCGAATTGCCCGAGCGGTACGCGGGCGGTCTCGCGCAGGCGGTGCGTGTCGGGCTCGTATCGGTATTCGACTCGCGGCACGAGAAACGACTGCGCAACGATCCGGAAGGCGCCCTCGGTCCATTCCACCGAATCGAGCGTGCAGAGCAGGGGCAGCTCGAGGCGATCGCGCAGTACGCCGTCATGGCCATAGAAGCGCAGCGTGTGGTGCGCGTGCTCGACGAAGGCAACGAGCAGGCCGGCTGGGCCGAGCGCCGATCGGGCCGGCCCGGGGAAACGCACCGGCCGCGCCAACGGGTAATCCGATGCCGCGACGACCACGCGCCAATGCGCAGGTTCGGGATGCTCCGCCTTGATGGCCACGATGCGCCCCATCGATGCATCGAGGGCCGAATGAAAGTAGAGCTCACCCTGGTGTGTGCCGAGATATGCGTTGTAGCCCCCGGCAAACAACGTGGCGCCTGGCTGCGGCGGTGCCACCAACCCGTGCAATTCGAATGTCGTGCTGTGGCTGCTGAATTGGTGCGTCGCCACGAGGAACTCATCCGACTGGGTTGGCAGCACCGCGAACACCATCCGGACTGTGCCGTCATCGAGCCGCCGGATGCACGCGTCGGTGCGCCAATCCGCCCCGATCCGGTGCTGATACAGACCGTCGGGGCGCACATCGCCGCTGCCATCCTCGGGGAACACCTGCCGGAACAGGGAGTAGAAGAAGCTCAATTCATCGGGCAGCCATGTGAACATCGGAACCGCCGTGACGACGCGGCTCGAATCGATGATCCGGCCGCTCGCCGTCTCGCAAACGTACATGCGGCACGACGCCTCACCCGCCGCGGATACACCGAACGCGATGCGGTCTCCGGAAGGGCTCACGCTCAAGTAATCGGGATTGACGCTCTGATGACCGGGGTTGGGATCGAAGAGCAGACGCGTGTCGAATCCGGAGCTGACGCACAGCACCGCTTGTTCGAGTTGTGGCTGACGCGCCAGATGAAACCGCCGCCGGCCCCTGACGCAGCTCCACACCGGATCGAGCGCAGGGTGACTCGCTGCCAGGAATGAACGGCAGCGTTCGCCCTCGTCGCAGCGCCCGAGGAACTCCTCGGCGCGCATCGCTTGGTCCCGCACCCATGCATGCACGCGCTCGTCGGCGGCATTCTCGAGCCATCGGAACGGCTCGGGCACGGCGATGCCGTGAAAGCTTCGCGGGACCCCGGCATTCATGACGCCGCCCTTTGCAGCGCTTCCCGGCGCTGTAAGCGGCGGCGAATGATGTCGTGGCGGCGGCGGTCGATCGGAAAGTTCCAGATCAAAGGAATGGCCATCAACTGAAACGCGCCGGGGAGTACGCAGAAGGCGAGCAGCATTCCGCGATTTGCGAAATCGCTATTGATCGCCCCGTCCGCAATTTGGTATCCGAACACGGCTCCCAAGAAGACGAACACCAATCCGCCCACCGAGGCGGTCATCTTGGCGAGAAACAACATGAAGGCGTAATAATTGGCGGTACGGTCCACACCGTGCTTCATCAGCTCGTAGTCCGCGACATCCGCGAGCAGCGACATGGGGGCGACCGAGCTCACTCCGTTGGTGAAACTGTAGATCGCGACGGCGATCACCGCCGGCCATACCGCAGCCGGTCCCGGCTTGATGAGCGCCATCGGCACGAGCACGCAGGAATTGGCAATCCAGCCGTAGGCCCAGCAGCGGTGCTTGCCGATGAGCGTCACGATCTTGGCCCAGAACGGCTGCGACACGAATTGCGCGATCATGGCCGTCATCAACAGGTACGACACCTTGTCGCCGATGTGCAGGAAGCTGTCGAAGTAGGGAAAGAACAGCGCCGCGAATATGCCGCTGCCCGCGCCCGCGACGACATAGGCGCCGAGAAAGCGTAGCAAAGGCGCGTTGCTGAATGCGCCCGACAAGAGACCTCGCAGGTCGCCGTGCGCAGGCGTACCGACATCGCCCGCTGGCGCATAACGGGCGGCGAGCGTGATCATCACAGGAAAAAGCACCAGGACGGCAAACCCCAGCTGGTGAAACACGGCCGGAGAGTAGTCCGTGGTGCGCGTCACGCCGAGATAGAACAGAATCGGCGGCAGCAGCGTGTAGATGAAGCCGCCGGTGGTATCCGCCATGCTGCGAAGGCTGAACAGCTTGGCGCGCTGCTCGTAGTCGGGGGTGAGCTCGCTCCCCCAGGCCATGTGCGGCACTTCATGCATCGTGTAGCCGATATAGAAGAGGATCGACCAGCCGGCGAGATAGGTGATGCCGGCGCTCGCCGGGATGCGGAATAAGAACCACACGCTCGCGATGATGATCGACGCGCCCGCGATGATCCAGGGCTTGCGGCCGTAGCGCAGGCTGCGCGTGCGATCCGACCAATAGCCGACCAATGGATCAGAGACCGCGTCGACGATGCGCAGTACGACGAACAGCGTTCCCAGCGCGGCGAGGGTCACGCGCGTGTATTTGGCGTACAAGGAAGGCAGGATTGCGGTGACCGGACCGAGCACGCTTCCGGCGGCAATCGTCGGCAGCACGTAAGCCAGCATGGCGCGCGTGCTGTGGCGCGCCGCCGCGCGCGGGACGGAGTCGATCACGCGAGCCTTTCCCGCGGCCGCGCCCCACAAGCGCTGGTGGAACGCCGCGAAAGCGCTATCCTTGCGGACATCCATGCCGCGTAGAACATGTTCATGGCAGCTCCGAGAGCCGGAAAACGAGACAGGCGCCTTGCGGGCACGGCGGTCTGCCATCCATTGGCCGATAACATACCGCCGCCTCCCTCAACGGCGGTTGTATCTAGGTGTATCACCGTTCAATGAAAGTGTCCAGCGATTGAAATCCGCGGGTGGGCCCCGGAGAATGGTCGCCGCGCGCCGCTCGGTCCTTAAGGAAAGTACTCTCATCCGATGACGAACCCAGAGCATCCCGACTTCGACTCGTTCATGGAGGCCATCTACGTCGACATGATGCGCGAGGTACCCGAGCTGTCGATGCTCATGGGAATCTTGCAGGTGGGCTCGATCGGATGCCCCCTCGATCGCTTTTCCATTGTGAGCGACGAGGCGGTCGCGGGCAGGCTACTGCTCTTGAAGAGAATCGCGCAGCGGCTGGGCGAATTTACGCGCGCATCGCTCACCCCGGATCAGCGCATCACGGCGCATGTGCTCGATTATTTTTTGAATAGCGGCGTTGAGGGCCCGTGGATCGGACTTCGCGGCGCGGATTTCGCGATGCACTCCTATCTGGTAAATCCGGGACACGGGGAGCCGAGCCGGTTGCTCGACGCGCTCACCCAGCATCATCCGTTTCGCAATCTCGAGGATTGCGAGGCTTACCTCGTTCGCAGCGAAGCGCTCGGCGAGGCGATGGACCATATCGACCGGCAAGTCGCCGTGCGCGAGCGTCGTGGGATCCTTCTGCCGGCACCACTTTTGCGCCAGAGCATCGATGAGCTCCGCGGGATGCTTGCACTCCCGCCCGACGCTCAACCGATTTATTGCGCGTTCGCTGAGAAATCCGGGCGCATCGGGGGGTTCCCATCGGGCCGGCGTCAAACGATGCTCGAGGCGCTGCTCGCTACGCTGCGCAAGCGAGTGCTGCCGTCGTACATTGCGCTCACCCAGCGTCTCGAGAGCTGCATCGAGGCAGCTCCGCAGCCCGGACTCTGGAGGCTGCCGGGAGGCGATGCCTACTACGAGTTCCTGCTGCACGCCGCGACGACGACGGATCTGTCAGCGGCGCAGGTGCATGATCTCGGGACCGAGCAGGTGTCGCGCTTGCAAGAGCGCATTCCCGCGGCGCTGCGCGACGCCGGTTTCCAGTCCTCCGACATGATCGACGGTCTGCGGCAACTCGAGTTGCAGACTCGCTTTGCGCCCTCAATCGGGCGCGCGGCTCTGCTCGCCCGCTGCGATACGATTCTGGCGGAGGTGCGGGCGGGCCTTGCGCCACTCTTCCACTGGCTGCCTGAGGCCGAATTCGCAATCGAGCCCGTGCCGGCATTCTCCGAGGATGTGCGCCACACGACCTATCAGCCGAGTGCGGCGGACGGCTCACGTCCGGCACGCATGCTGATCAATCTGCGGGACGTCGCCGCGGAATCGGAACTCGATCTGCCGACGCTGCTCTACCACGAGGTATATCCGGGCCATCACCTGCAGCTGAGCTACGCGCAGCAGGTGAAGAGTTTGCCGACTTTCCGCCGCGCGGTCACGTTCGATGCCTATATCGAGGGATGGGCGAAGTACGCCGAGACCGTTCCCTGGGAACATGGCATCAATCGCGATCCCCGCTGGCATGCGATGCGGCTACGGCGCGAGCTCCTGTCGACCGCGAATTTGGTGCTTGATACCGGCATTCATCACAAACGCTGGACGCTCGAGCAAGCCGCCGACTACCTGAGCAGCACCACGGGCTGCTCCACGGGCATGAGCCGCTCGATTGCTCTGCGCTCCGCCTCGCTTCCCGCTCAATTGTGCTCATACAAGATTGGCATGCTGAAGTTCATTGAGCTCAAAGAGCGGTTCCAGCGCATCCGCGGTGCTGCCTTCGACATCAAACAGTTCCACGCGGCCGTCCTCGAGCACGGGGCGCTGCCGCTCGGGGAACTGGCGCGCGTGGTCGAATCCGCGATGCAGGTGCCGCGCGCCGGCCGGTGCGTCTGAACACTCCCTTGACGCGGGCGGCGGCCCCAATCCCGCGCACCGGTGATCGGAATTTGATAATGTCTATCGGAATGTAGTGTAATCTTGGATTGTCGGCCCTTTACGGGGAAGAACGGTGATCCGGCGAAGGCAGTGGGTCGGCAATGGAGTGCAGCTCGCGTGCTACGCGCTTCCAAACCTGTGCATCGGCATGCTGGTGCTCCCCGCGGCGACCATTGTGCCGTCGCTCTACATCAAGGAGCGGGCGCTCGTTCCGGCCACCGTGGGGCTTATCTTGATGAGCGCCCGTTTTTTCGATGCCGTCGCTGATCAGCTGATCGGCTACTTGTCCGATCTCGCCAACTCGCGGCTGCCGGGCGGGCGCAAGGCGTGGCTGGTGTTGGGGGGCATGGTCGCGGCCCCATCGGTGTTTTTCCTGTTCTCGCCGCCGGCGCACGCTGGGGCGCTCTACTTTGGCTTCTGGTCGATGGCCGTATACAGCGCGTGGGCGATTCTCCTCATCCCCTACACAGCCTGGGGAACCGAGCTCTCCCGTGATTACAACGAGCGAACGCGCATCGTTACGGCACGATCGATCGCGGGGCAGCTGGGGACGCTGCTCTTTCTCGGTACGCCGCTCCTGCTCAACGCGCTGCATTTGGCGAAAACCACGGCCGCCGATTTGCACGCGGCCTCTTACGTGGCGCTCGCGCTCATCGTCTTGCTGCCACTCACCATCCTGCCGTGCATGCTGGTCGTGCCGCAGGGCATCGCGCAGCTTAAGTCCGCGCCGCGGGGTCTCGCGCCAACGATCCGCTCGTTCATGAACAACCGCCCGATGCAGATTTATGTCTGCGCCTACTTCGTCGCCGAAACCGGCTACGGCCTATTTGCTACCGCGATCTTTTTCTACATCGACGCCTACCTGCAGAGCGGCGCACAGTTCATTTACGTCGTGCTGCTCGCGAATGTCGCAACGCTGCTTTCGATGCCGGCCTGGAAGAGGTTGTGCGAGCATGTCGAGAAGAAGACCGCTTGGGGGCTCTCATGGGCGCTGCAAAGCGCAAGCCTGCTCGCTCTGGTGCTCGTTCCGCCGGGTCCGGCGGGTCTGGTTCCGGCGGCCGTGCTCATCACCGTCAACTCCGTGTTTGCCGCTGCGGCCTTGGTGGTCGCGCCGTCGATTCTCGGCGACATCGTCGATTACGACACCTGGAAGACCGGAGGTTATCGCGCGGGCAATTATTTCGCGCTGTACTCGCTCGGCATCAAGATGGTGACGGCGGTCGGCGGCGGCCTGGCGTTCATTCTCCTCGGATGGTTTCACTATAACGTCGTGTCGCCGGCGACCAACGGCGCCGCAGCGAATCGAGGCATGCTGTTCGTGCTCGCCGTCGCACCGGCACTTTTGCGGCTACTGGCCCTTGCGGTTTTGCGGCTCTATCCACTCGGAAGACATCGCCAGCGCGTCATTCGCATGAGCCTCGAGCGGCGTGAGCGGCGCGCCGCCGCGCGACAGCCCACCGAGCGCCTGGCCGCGGAGGGGGCGGGGTGAGTGCGGGACTTTCAGTGCCGCCGGGCGAAGATCCGTTGCGTTCGCTCATCGAGGCCGCGCTTGCGGAGTTCGGGGAGGGGCTGCGTGCCGAGGCCGCGCGCCTGCACCATGCCGCCTTCTTCACGAATTCGCACGCGGAGAGCGGCAGCTTCGCGAACGCCGAGCTGCGGGCGCCGCCCGGTGCGCCGCCTTGAGAGAGACGCTGATCTCTCTGCGGGAGGCCATCCGCGCCGGTCGTTGTTCGAGCGTGGAGGCGGTCACCCAGGCCCTCTCCCGCTACGAGCGTTGCAGAGACCTCAACGTCTTTATTTCCCTCGACGCGGACGCCGCGCTGGCGGCGGCGCGTGCCGCCGACGAGAGATGGGGAGGCAGCCTCGGTTCGCTGCCGCCGCTTCACGGCGTACCGCTGGCGCACAAAGACATGTTCGACCGGCAGCGGCATCGGTGCAGCTTCGGCTCGCGCATTCAGCAGTCCATGACCCCGAAGGCAACCTCTGATTGCGTGCGCCGACTCGAGCGCGCGGGATCGATCACGCTGGGTGCACTCAACATGTCCGAGTTCGCCCTGGGTCCCACCGGACACAACGCGACCTTCGGGCACTGCCGAAATCCCTGGGATCCGCGGCGCGTCGCGGGCGGCTCATCGAGCGGTGCAGCCGTCGCCGTCGCAGCCGGCATCGTCCATGGAGCTCTCGGCTCGGACACAGGCGGCTCGCTGCGCATTCCCGCCGCTTGTTGCGGCGTGGTCGGACTCAAGCCGACGCACGGACGCATCAGCGCCCGGGGTTCCATGCCGCTGGCTCCGTCCCTCGATTGCATCGGACCGATCGCCGGTAGCGTCGCCGACTGCGCGGCGCTCTTCGAACTGCTGGTCTCGAGAGCGAGCGGCAGGTCCTCCCCGACGGCGGTAGCCGGCGGACGGAGGCTGCGCATCATGTACCCGGCCGCCGCGATCCGCGAGGCTGCGTCGCCCGAGGTGAGTGCGGCTCTCGAGGCGGCCGCGGAGTCGTTTCGTGCGGCGGGGGTCGTGATCGAGGAGCGGCCGCTGCCTGATATCGAGCGCATGCACGACCTCGCCGATGTGGTGCAGAAGCCGGAGTCGGCGGCGGTGCACTACGAGAACCTGCGGCGTTTCCGCGATGCCTACACACCGCACGTACGGCGCCGGATCGAGGCGGGGTTTCTGGTCGCGGCGCCGGCGTATGTCCGGGCGCTCGCTGAGCGCGCGTCGCACCTGAGGGCTTTCGTGGAAAATACCCTTGCGGGGGCCGCGGCGCTGCTGATTCCGACTGTGGGCTGTCCCGTGCCCTCGGTCGAGGAGACCGACGAGGAGAAGTGCGGGTCCCAGCCGACCCTCGTGGCGCGAATGACCCGCTGGACGCGCTGGCTCAACTATCTCGGGGTTCCCGCGCTCTCCGTCCCCTGCGGCTTCGATTCGGCGGGCTGCCCGATCGGTTTACAGCTGGTGGGACGTCCGCGCTGCGAGAGCACGCTGTTCGATCTCGGGCTCTTGTTCCAGGAGCGTACCCCGTGGCATGAGCAGCAGCCGGAGGCGCCTAGAATTGTGCGCCGCCGAGCGAGCGACGAATGACTTCGGCGGCCTTTTTGAGCTGAGGTACAACCTCACGGCGCACTGCCGACTTGCTCCTGGTACCGCGGATGATGGGAGCATTGATGGCGGCCAGCGGGCCGCCTTCAGCGTCAAGGATCGGCACCGCGACCGAGACAATGCCTGCTTCGCTCTCTCCCTCGACGATGCTGAAACCCTGTTCGCGCGCCTCGCCTATGCGCTGCAAAATGAGCGCCGGCTCGACCACGGTCTCCGAGGTCAGCGGCCGCCGGTCCGACATTTCGACGATTTGCGCCGCCCGTTTGGGGTCCAGCTGCGCGAGCAGGACGCGGCCGTTGCTGGTGCAAAAGCTTGGCATTCTACCCCCGACCAGGCTCGGCAAAGCGCGCCCCTCCCGCGACAGCACGCGCGCCACGTAGATGACATCCGCATCATCGAGAATCGACAGATTCACCTCCTCTTCGATCGACTGCGAGAGCTGAACCAGGTGCGGATGTGCGACGGCGACCAGCGGGTCGGAACGCAGATATAGATAGGCGAAATCCAGCAATCGGGCCGAGAGCTTGTAACGCTTTGTACGCTTGTCCCGCTCGAGAAATCCGAGGGCGCGCAGCGAAAATATGAATCTCTGTGCTGCGCTCGTGTCGAGCCCGCTGGCGCGGGCGATCTCCGCGGCGGTGAGCCGGGAGTCGTTGCCGCCGAATGCGTAGAGCACGCGCACGCCTTTTTCGAGGGAATTGACGAACAAAGGGTTCGAGAAGAGCTCATCGCGCGGCGGATTGCGGGTGAGAATCTCATCGCGCGGCGGCTGTTTCGTTCCTCGATCTCTGTTCATTCGCTCTCCTTGGGTGCAGCGCTCGGGTGCGCCGGGCGCTCGGAATCGCGAATTTTACCGGCAATGCACCGCGAATTGGCCCTTTCCTAATCAATCGTATTGTGATATTCATAATCGCTATTCGGTAAACCGATTGAGGGATGCTCCAGCTTGGTGCATTTGAATTTAAATTCAGATACACAGAATCAAAGTTGAATTTACATGACGATAAATTTAGACTGACCAGGCGCATGCGTCGCTTGCCTGCGCTTGATGCGTCACGAAGAGAGCCTTGAAAGGCCCAAGGGGATGAAGCCGCCAGTTTGATGCCGCGCACGTCACGCGCAGGGAGCCATCGATGAAGACGACATGGGGAATACTCACGGGCCCGGCGCTGTGGCTGGTCGCGCTGGGATTTAACGTTTCCGCAGCCAATCCCGCCCGAGCAGCGAGTGCGGCCGATCCGGACCAACTCGAGGAGATCACGGTCACGGCGACCAAGCGCGAGGAGCGTATTCAAGACATTCCGATCAGCGTAACCGCCGTCACCGGAGCAGAGCTGGCCGCAATGGGAGCCGACAATTTCGTCGACTACGCACGCGATGTGCCGAGCCTGACCTTCGCCGAGCGCGGCAATAACCGGAACGACATCACCATCCGCGGCCTGTCGGTCATCAACGGCGTGCCGACGGTGGCCTACTATCTCGACGGGATATCCACCGAGCTGAATTTCCAGAGCCCGGACCCGAAGCTCTATGACATCGAGCGGGTCGAGATTCTAAAAGGACCGCAAGGCACGTTGTATGGCGCCGGCGCCGTGGGCGGCCTGATCAAGATCATCACCAACCCTGCCGATCCATCCGGATTCGACGCCAAAGCCGACGTGGATTATTTCCGCATCAAGAACGCCGACGGTAGCTACGGGGTCAACGCCATGGTCAACATTCCGCTGATCACGGATGTATTGGCCCTGCGCGTCGTCGCACTGACGCGCGAAAATTCGGGGTGGATCGACGCGCCGCTGCTCGACAAGAACGGTGCGAACTGGGAAGACGACAAGGGCTTGCGGACCTCGTTGCGATGGATAACGAGCGAAGATTTCGAGGCGACGCTGCGCTGGTACTACCAGCAATATCGGATCGGCATGGAGTCCTTCGAGACTCCTTCCCAGGCGATCGCAGCGGGCTACTCCGGTGACGACGTATCCGTGGTCTCGGTCCCCTCGTTGAGCACGTACGAGGCGAGCCAAGTGTCGCTGGACCTGCGCTGGGACCTCAAATTCGCGGTGCTGGAGTCAGTTTCCGGGTACAACCGCACGACCGTGCATGACAATCCCGATGGACTGACATTTGGCGACGGCAACCTCGACCCTTACTCCCCGGCAACCCAGTACGAGTTTCCCTTGTTCCATCCGTACAAGACCTACAGCTCCGAGCTGCGGCTCGTCTCCTCCGCCGACACCCGCTGGCTCTACACGGCCGGCGTGTACTACAAGAAGCAGGAGCTCGACGAAACTGCGGCTCTGCCGATCTTGGGTGAGACCATCCTCTTCGACACGAGCGACCGCCAGACCGCGATCTTCGGCGAGGTCGGTTACAAGTTCACCGATGCCTGGACGCTGACCTTGGGTGCCCGGTATCTGTGGGAAAACCTTTCGGCTTCGACCGTTACTGAGGTCGTGGGGTCGGGCAGTGCCTTCAGCGGCAGCGGCGGCAATGAGAATGCGTTCTCCCCGAAGCTGGCGCTGCAATACGCGGTCGACAAGGACCTCATGTACTACGCTTCGATCTCGAAGGGCATTCGATCCGGCGGCGTCAACGTAGAGCTTGTGCAGAGTCCGTACTATCAGCCTACCTACAAGTCCGACTCGGCCTGGAATTATGAGCTCGGTGTCAAGTCCTACTTTAACGAGCATCGTACGCGGCTTGATGCGGCGCTGTACTACATCAAGTGGAGCGATTTGCAGATCGACGGAATACCCTCGAATCCCGCGCTCGGTTTCGTCACCAATGCCGGCGATGCGACCTCGAAGGGTGTCGAGACAGAGTTCGAGCAGATCTTGGTGCGCGGCCTCAAGCTGACCCTGGGCGGCGCCTACATCGACGCGAGGATAGACGAAGCCTTTCAGGGCGCGCCGGCCGGATCGCACATGCCAAATGTCCCGCTCTATACGCTCAACGCGGGAATTGTCGATGACTTCGCGCTGCCTGCGAGCCTGCGGGGCTCGGTGCGCGCGGACTTTAGCTATCGCGCCGGCTCGTATAACAATATTCCTAACGTGCCTTTGTCTCAAGCCGATAGCAATTACGCCAGCGGCTACGGCATCGTCGATCTGCGCGCGACAGTGCAGGCCGCGCACTGGAATGCTTCCCTGTACGCCGACAACATCGCCAATCGGGTGGGCTCGAGCTTCGCCACGTACTCCACGACGGGGCTCGATCAGATCTACATGACGCGGCCGCGCACGATCGGCATCGACCTCGGCGTCAATTTCAAATGAGCGGGGCGCCGAGCGGCGCCGCGCATACCCCAGGCGTCGGTTCGCGCTCGGTGCCGCTCGGTGCTCGGGCCGTAATCGATTCCGCGGCGGATCTTCGGAGCCGCGCGGCGGCACTGGTGCGCTCGGCGCTGGTCTGGGACAACGTCTTCCCGATCAATCTGCCTGGCGCAGTCGAGCTCGGCAATTCATGGGAATCCCTCGAAGCCTTTCGCGAAGCCGGCGTCGATGTGGTTTCGATCACGCTGGCGGGCGACAATCACAACGTGGGCCAGGCGTTTGCGCTATGCGCGTGGGCTAGACGCGAGCTGCGGGAGCGCGAGGATCGCATGATGCTGATCAGGTGCGTTGCGGATATCGAGCGCGCTCGCGCCGGTGACCGGCTTGGTATCATCCTGCACTTCGAGGGCACTCGATGTTTCGAGCGCGAGCCTGCCGTGGTCGAGCTGTTCTATGAGATCGGGATTCGTCAGGCGCTGATTGCGTTCAACCAGCAGAATTCCGCCGGTGGAGGCTGCGCCGACCCGCGGGATGGCGGCCTCACGCCGTACGGGCGGCGCTTGGTCCAGGAGATTCAACGGGTGGGCATGTTGCTCGATTTGAGCCACACGGGCTATAGAACCTCGCTCGATGCGATCGAGCTGGCATCCAAGCCCGTCGTTTTCAGTCATTCGAACGCTTATGCGCTGTGCCCTTCCTTCCGCAATCTTAAGGATGATCAGATCCGCGCCTGTGCCCGGTCCGGGGGGGTGGTCGGCGTGTCGGGCTCGAGTGAGTACCTGGGCGACCCGGCATGCGCGAGCGAGTCGATTGTCCGTCACATTGACTATCTGGCGCAGGTCGGCGGGATTGATCATGTGGCGCTCGGCCTCGATGTGGTGTTCGAGCCCGAGGCGCTATCCGTATGGGCGCGAGCCCGGCCTGACGAGTGGCCCATGACCCGGGATCCGAATTGGCCGGGGTTTCACTATGCGCAGCCGGCGCAGCTGGCCGAGGTTGCCGAGCTCATGCTGCAGCGGAGCTATTCGGAGAGCGACGTTCGCAAGGTCCTGGGCGAGAACCTGCTGCGCGTCTGCCGCGCGGTGTGGCGCGAGGGCTCATGGTGATCAGACCTGTTGTGGGAATTCCGGCCTCGGTGCGGCTGCTCGAGTTCGCAATGCAGTTTCACGGCAGTGCGGTTCAATATCTGCGCGCGGCGCGCGAGGAGGTCGGCGCTTCGGTATTCACCATTCCTGGATTGCCGGACATCGACAATGCCCTGGAGCTTCTGGAGCTGGTCGACGGCATCCTGCTCACGGGCAGCTTCTCGAATATCCATCCGTCAGCGTATGGCGAGCCGGTGACCTCCTCCGAGGGGTTCTATGATGAGCATCGCGATGCCGTGACGCTTCCTCTGATCCGCGCGGCGCTCGTGCAAGGCGTGCCGATATTCGGCATCTGCCGCGGTCTACAGGAGCTCAACGTGGCGATGGGCGGATCGCTGCACCAGTCGCTGCACGAGGTAGGCGGCAAAGACGATCATCGTCCGGACGAGAGTCTGCCGCTCGAAGAGCAGTTCGAACCGGCCCACGAGATCAAGATACTCGAGGGTGGGGTGCTGGCAGCGCTCATTCCTGAGCGCCGCGTCTTGGTGAATACGGCGCACATGCAGGGTGTCAACCGGCTCGGCGAGGGGTTGCGCGTTGAGGCCTTGAGCGCCGATGGCGCGATCGAGGCCTTGAGCGTCAATGAGGCACGCGCGTTTGCGGTGGGAGTGCAATTTCATCCGGAGTGGGGAACTCGGGAGCATCCTTTGTACAGGGCGCTGTTCGAGGCTTTCCGCGCTGCGGTGTGGGCGCATGCGCGTCGGTAGCGCGGCGACGGTCATTCTGGCGGCATCGTGCATCGTGGCTCGTGCGGTCGCTCAATCGGCCCCGGTACCGCCGGCGCTTGACGCCAGGGACGTGGAATCCTGGGTGGACGCGCAGGTCGGCCCGGCGTTGAAGGGCTCCGGCGTACCAGGTGCGCTGGTCGTCATCGTGCGCGGCGATCGGGTGATCTTGTCGAAAGGCTACGGCTTTGCCGACGTCGAGCGCCGTATCCCCATGAGCGCCGATCGCACCTTGGTGGACATCGCTTCGATCGGCAAGAGCATGACCGCAGTGATCGCCTCGCAGCTCATCGATGAGGGAGTGCTCGATCCGGATGCCGACGTGAATCACTATCTGAAGTCCGTTCATGTGACCGGCCCCACGGTGACGCTGCGCATGCTGCTCGGCCACCGCGGCGCCTTCGATTCGGATCTCACCGGCCTGTTCGTGCCCATCGACGGCGATACTCGAATGCCGCCGGGCGAGATCAATCGCCGTCTGCGGCCGGTGAGATCGCCGGGCTGGGTGACCGCGTACGACAATCAGGGCTATGGAGTGATCGGCCTGGCGCTCGCGGATGTGACGGGCAAGACCTTCGCCACGCTCTATCGCGAGCGCCTTTTTGATCCCGCCGCCATGCCGACGGCGGTTCAGGGCAGGCCTGCGGATGGAGACGCTCGGCTGGCCCGCTGCTACGTCGTGCACGGACCCGGCGAGGCGAGTCGATGTCCTTATTGGCTTTACCGCGACGCGCTGCGGGGGGCGGGCGGTGTGGCCGCCTCCGGCGATGACATGGCCCGTTACATGCGCCTGTTGCTGAACGGCGGAAGGCTCGACGGCCGGCAGGTGCTGAGCACTCGGGCGTATGCCGCGCTCACCGACTTCGATGCCTATCGATTTCGCTCAGGCATGCCGGGCTTTGCCCGCTCATTCACCCAGGTGGAGGAATTTCGAGGGCTCACTTACGTGCACGGCGGCTCCATGCCGGGATTCAGCTCGATCATGAAAATCTACAAGGATGCCGACATAGCAATCTTCACGTGCGTCTTGGGAGGCCAGCCGCGCGCGTTCGACACCGATCTGATGAGTCTCATCGCATCCAGAGGCGATCTCGCGATGGCACCCGGGCCCAAGGCTTCGCTGCTCGCGCTCGAGCAGCTGGCCGAACACTTTGCGGACCAGTTCATTCCGGCAGGCCGGCCTCGCTCGAGCTCGGGAGCCGCGCCGGTGGAGTCGCAGGCACCGGAAGGCATCGAAGAGTTCCTGGGTCGCTATCGGCTTTTGCAAGATGAGACGCGAAGCTTCCCGCTGCGCATCGCTCCCTGGCTCAGCGCGGTCGAGGTCGTCCGGATGGGGGTCGGCGAGATCGGCGTCGCAGGGCAGGGACCCTACCACCGGATCGGCCCTCTCCTGTACGAGGATGCGCGAGGTCGCCGCGTCGCCTTCGCCGAGTCGCCCGTCGGTCGTCTCATGGCGCTGGGCTTGAGTCCCGCCACGTTCCGCAGAACCAATTTGCTCGAGTCGCCGGTCTGGACTCTGCCGCTTATGGCCGCCGCGGTACTGGTTCTGCTGAGCGCGCCGTTTCGGCTTTCCCGCGGCACGCCCCCTCGCCTGCGAACGCTCGCACGCGGTTCTCTGGGCGGATTCGCGCTGGTGTTGACCGGGTTGCTCCTGGAATGGCAGTACGGCGTTCGGTTAGCGGTGGTGGACGGCGCGTGGCTCGTCCCCGCCCTCTGGAGGCTCGGGCTGCTGGGTGGCGCCGGCTTGCTCACCTTGAGTGCCCTGCGTTTCGCCAGGTCTCGCGCAGGGTCCATGAGCGGCGCCGCGTTGAGTCATGGCGTGTTGATCGCGGGGGCGAGCCTTGGCGTCGTGCTGGTGCTTATATTCTGGCGCGTCATCGCGAGCTTTCCGCCGTACGTGAGCTGGTGATGAGAAATGACTGTCACGGAGGTCTCTAAATGAGCGGAGCAGTTGCGCTCATCGGCTGCGGATTGATCGGCCGCGGCTGGATGATTCTTTTTGCGAATGCCGGGTACGAGGTGCGGGCCTACGATGCCAGCGCAGAAGCCTGCGGACTCGCCGCCAGCGCCGTGAAGGCGAATCTCGAATTGCTCGAGCGGGAACGCATGATCGACTCGGCCGTGGATCTGTTCGGCCGCGTGCGCTTCTGCTCGAGCATGGGAGAGGCGGTCGAGGGCGCCGAGTACGTCCAGGAAAGCGTGCCCGAGAGACGCGAGGCCAAAGAGGCCGTGTTCGCGGAGCTCGCGCGGCTGACACGACCAGAGACGATCCTCGCCAGCTCCTGCTCGAGTATTCCGCCGGAGCAGTTCCTCGAGAAGGTGAAACATCCGGAACGTTGTCTGATCGCCCATCCGTTCAGCCCACCGCATCTGATACCCCTGGTGGAGCTCGTTCCTTCACGTCTAACCAGCGAGACCACCCTGAGGCGCACCGAGAGCTTGCTGCGCGAGCTGGGCCAAGCGCCGGTGCTGATCAATAAACCGGTCGTGGGATTTGCGGTCAATCGATTGCAAGCGGCCGTGATCAACGAGGCGCTCTCACTCATTGCGGAAGGGGTGATCGCGCCGGAGGACCTCGATCTGTGCGTGAGTCAGGGTCTCGGGCTGCGCTGGGCTTTCATGGGGCCGTTCGAGACCATGGAGCTCAACGCGGCCAAGGGATTCCTGGACTACGCGACGAAATTCGCAGGAACCTATCGATCGATACTCGACACCATGAGCCTCGATCGGCCGTGGTCAAACGAGGCTCTCGAGCGTGTCGAATCCTGGCGGCGTGCCCAGTTGCCGGCCGAAGCCGATGTCACACGGCGCCGGCTTTGGCGCGACCACAATCTCATGAAATTGGCCAAGCTATTCCGCGGCCCGAAACTGGGGAGCTCGCATGAGTGATGACGAGTTGAGTGGCCGCGCGGCCACGCTGCATCGAGACGCGCTCGTATGGGACAACCACTGCTGTATACCGTTCGAGCAGCCAGGTCGCTGGCTTGGGGTTCTGGAGCGCTATCGCCTCTCAGGAGTCGACGTGGTCATGATCAACATCGGCGACAGCCGCACGCCGCTCGAAACGTGCGTGCGGATGGCCGGCGAGATTCGCGCCTACATCAAGGTGCACCCCGCGGACTACGTGCTCGCGCTGACTGCGGATTCGATCTTGCAGGCAAAGAGCGAGCGCAAGCTCGCGGTCGGCCTGGATGTGGAGGGTGTGTACTCGATCGGGGAGCAGCTTAGCCTGATCGACCTCTACTACGACCTCGGCGTGCGCTGGATGCTCATGGTGTACAACCGTCAAAACCTGGCCGGGTATGGCTGCCATGACGATGTCGATGAGGGACTGACGGCGTACGGGCGGGAGGTCGTGCAACGCATGGACCAGGTGGGTATGGTCAAGTGCTGCTCCCATACCGGTTACCGTACCGCAATGGACGTGCTCACCGGCACGAGTCGCCCCACCATCTTTTCCCATTCGAATCCAAGGGCCCTGCGCGATCATCCGCGCAACATCCCGGATGATCTCCTTGATGCCTGCGCTGCGACCGGCGGTGTGGTCTGCATCAACGGTGTCGGCATCTTCCTGGGCGATAACGACGCAAGCGCGGAAATGTTCGTCAAGCACGTTGATTACGTGGCGCAACGGGTGGGGGTGCGGCACGTCGGCATCGGGCTGGACTACGTGGTGGACGCGGCCGGGTTGGATGCAATGTTGAGCCAGCACGCCGATCTGTGGCCGGCGCAATTCGGCTATGCTCCGGGTATCCGCTTCTTCGCGCCGGAGCAGCTGCCCCACGTGACTGAACTGCTGCTCGGGCGCGGCTACGCCGAGCACGACGTGCGCGCCATCCTGGGTGAGAACCTGTTGAGAGTGGCCCGCGCGGTGTGGCGCTGAGCCGCGGGGAAATATCCACTGGAGTCGTAGTTATCGCGTCCGGCGCCCTCCAGCAAAATATTGCTCCGATCGCCTATTTGAACAGAACTATTTGGTATTCGGAAGGCAGCGCCCGTGCCGCTTCCCATCCATAAAGGGGCGTGCGGAAGATGCCGTTGGTCAGGCGCGCGACGAAATGCCCCCACCACTCTTGGATTCTTCCGGGCTCATAAAAAAAATGCCCAAGCAAAGAGGTCTTTTCGCGTGCGCGCGGGCATACAGGGGAGACGGGAATAGCGCACCGATCGGCAGACTATCGCTGTGCCTATAGCACAGGCGGTGTGACCGTAGGTCCTGCTGGAGAACGAAAGCGAAGGGGGCACAATGACGCATTTCAGATACCGCCTGGAATCTCCAACCTGGGCGAGGCCAGCGCGTGTTTTCGCCGTACTCGCAGGCGCAACTGCCGGCATCGCGCTCGTGCTGGGCATGACGGGAACTGCTGCCGCCCAAAGCAGCAGCGGCGCAACCAGTGCGCCCGTCGAGACGACCCCACTGACCGAAATTGTAGTTACCGCACAAAAGCGGGAAGAGGATGTGCTGAAGGTTCCGATCTCAGTCACGGCAATCAGTGCCGATCAGTTGCAGCGGGAAAGTGTCACCACTTTTAGCGATCTTGCCGACCAGGTGCCCGGCCTGTCTCTGCAGGACTCGGGTGGTGGGGGTGTGCGGCCGGTGATTCGCGGCGTGAGTTCATTCGCCGGTACGCCGACGGTTGCTATCTATGTCGACGATGCGGCGATCCAAAGCCAGTTCGGCTACGAGGGAACCGCTTCGGGCGGATCCCCGGAAGTCACGTTACTTGATGTTGACCATGTGGAAGTACTGCGCGGTCCACAGGGGACGCTGTACGGCGGTGGTTCGATGGGGGGAGCCATCAAGTACGTTATGAGCAAGCCGCCCCTGGAGGGGTACGATGCCACCGTTCGTGCGGAGGGATCCTATTTGGATGCCGGAAGTGCGGGGGGAGAAGTCGCCTTCAAGACGGGCTTTGCCGCCATCGACGATGTGCTCGGGGTGAGTTTTAGCGGACTCTATCGACACGGCGGCGGCTATATCGATCAATATAATCTCGGGACGCGAAGCGTAACCGACAAGAACGATAACTATACGGACACTGAGTCGGGTCGGCTCGCCGTGCGAGCGGACCCAACCTCGAACTTATCGATTGTGGCAGCGGTACTGTTTCAGCGTCGCACCTATGGCGCATACGACACTTTTGACAGCGCGCTTGGCTACCCGAACATGGACAATATTCTCCCGGAGAATGGCTCGGACACGTTCACGGTGCCAACACTCACGGTCACGGACAAAATCGGGCCGGTTGAGCTGGTCTCCGCCACCGCCTATTTTGACCGCGACCGTCAGGGACGCGAGGATTATTCCGTTGCTCTGCCGAACGAGCTGCCGTTCCTCGCTCCCTTCGTACCGATACTAAACCGCTCGGACGAATCAACCAGAAACTTTAATCAAGAACTTCGCCTTCGATATGACGCGGAGTCTGGCAGAGCTGGGCTCCTCTTCGGGGGCTATTATTTCAAGAGCCGGCTGAGTGAGTACCAGACCACCACAGGACTTCCGACTCAAAGCTACACCTTCTTTGATCAGGTATCGGTCATCCGTGACACGGAGTCGGCTGCCTTCGGAGAGGGATATTGGCGGCCCATTCAGCCACTAAAGCTCACCTTGGGTTTTCGCAAATCGTTCCTCAGTGCAACGCTCAACCAGCTGCCCGGCGAGGGACCATTCGTTAACCCCCCCACGACGGGAAAGCGTACCGACCAGCCGTTCACTCCCAAGATCAATCTATCCTACGACCTTTCCCCAAATAGCTTGCTGTACGTACAGGCGGCTGAGGGCTTCCGGACGGGCGAAGCAGCCGGCCCCATTCTCAGCATCTGCGACCCGGAGCTGATCGCTCGTGGGTTGAGTACCACACCTGGTTTTGGCTCGGATGAGCTTTGGACGTATGAAGCGGGCGCAAAAGGATTAACTTTGGATCGGACATTGGAGATCATGACCGGGGTTTACCATACGGTCTGGGAGCGCGCTCCCGAGTCGATCTTTCTAGCCAGCTGTGGTACCACGCTGACCGCAAATATCGGTGACGTGACGATCAATGGAGCGGAGTTCGAATCGACTTATCATGTCACCAGTGCATTTTCAATTAGTCCGAACTTCGGATTCTCAGATGCGAAGTACACCAATACGTCGGTTACCTCGGGTTTTTACAGCGGCAATCCGGTCCCGTATGTACCAAGATGGACGGCGAATGTGAATGGCCAGTACCGATTCACGGCGTTCGCCCTTCCATCGTATCTTTTGTTGGATTACGTGTATCGTGACAGCATGCCGCAGGGATCCCTGATCCAAGCCGATCGTTCCACGGAGAGCGCTTTTACGAGTGCCTACAGCTTGGTCAACGCGCGGCTTGGCGCATCGATCGCACAGTGTGATGTTTCGCTGTTTCTGACAAATATCGGGAACCGGCACCCGGATGTGACCGCATATTTTTGGCATCCGGGCACTCTGGATGCCGACCGCATTACCACGATCGCGCCGCGTACGGTCGGCATCACGCTCGTACGCAAGTTTTAGAGCATACCCTGGCAGTTTCAATCACCACCGCGAGACTGACTTGCTTCGCGCTGCCGAACTTGGCGATGGGAGCCGCTATCACGGCAACTTCCGTGGTACTGCCCGGATTCTATGCGAAGTACACGGCAGCAGGGTTGTCGGGCGTTGCTCTCGGGCTCATGGCTGCGCGTATCTCGGAGGTGGTGACAGACCCCATCATCGGCCATCTGAGCGATATCACGCGCAGCCGCTTCGGCGCCCGCAAACCTTGGCTCGTGCTGGGGGCGGCCGTCGCACCGATCTGCACATTTGAACTCCTTAGCCCCTCGACCAAGGCAACGGCCGTCTACTATGTTTTGTGGACCGTGCTCGCGTACCTCACGTGGACTCTGATCAATATTCCGCTGCGGGCGTGGGCCGTGGAACTCAGCCGCGACTACGATGAACGATCAAGAATTTTCGCGATATTGGGAATTGCCTATATTCTCGGGGCCATTGTCTTCGCAGCCTCTCCGTATTTGCCGATTTTTGCGACGACGGAGCTGCAACCGGCCACTCTTCGGTCGATCGGTGCAGGTCTCGCATTGGCAATTCCGCTTACCATTCTCGGTGCGGTATTGCTGGTTCCTCAAGGCCCGGCACTTGACGCTCAGCGCCCGTCTCTGCGCGGCCTGTGGAGCGCATTGCGTGGCAATCGGCCGCTGTGGCGCTTCCTTCTGACTTACGTATTGGGCGGGATCGCCCAGAGCATGGTGCTTGCCTGCTTTTTCTTCTTCACAGATGCCCACCTGCACCTCGGGCGGCAGTTACCGCTCGCTCTTATGGTCCTATACCTCGGTGGCCTTCTCGGTATGCCAGTATGGCTCGCCCTCATGGTGCGCCTCGGAAAACCGAGGTCGTGGGCACTTGGATACGCCATGATCGCCACGGTCGGCTGTGCGCTCTCGATGATCCCACGCGGGATCTATGCATTGCCCGCCCTTCTGATCGGCTCTGCTCTCTATGGTTTCGCCAGCTCGGTCGATGCGATCGCGCCTTTTGCCGTCCTCGGAGATGTGATTGACTATGATCAGTGGAGGACTGGAACAACTCGCGCCGGAAATTACAACGCGCTTGCGGTGGTGGTGCAGAAGGCCAGCTATGCGGTGGGCGGTGCGCTCGCGTTCTCGCTGCTGGGTGTGGTCGGCTACGATGTGTCAGGGCGAACCGAAACCTCGGCCGCACGGCTTATGTTTCTCTTCACCTTCGCTGGCCTGCCCGCGCTGTTGTACATGGTTTGCGCCGGGGTGATTTGGGGTTTCCCCCTCAACCGGCGGCGACAGACCGTGATTCGCCGGCGTCTGGAACAACGCGCAAGTCGCCGTCCTTCACCAGGGGCTTAGGGAGCGATGGTGCCCTTGCGAACGCGTGACGGTGAAATGCCGTACCGTCGTTTGAAGGCTGTGGCGAAATTGGTCGGGAATTCGTAGCCAACATCGAATGCGATCTGGCCGATCGACCGATCGGTTTCCTTCAGCAGCCGCCAGGCCGTCGTCAAACGACGCTCCTGACGAAAGTCAGACATCGTCATGCCTACGATTTGCTTGAATCCGGCTTTGAGCTTTTGCTGATTAATTCCAACCCGGCGCGCCAGTTCCTGGACTGTCGGCCCATCTTCCAGACACCCCTCAAGAATCGTTCTTGCCTCGTGTATTCGCAACCGGTCACGATTACGAAGACAGGGCGTGCTTGCAGCGCGCTCGCCACTCATCGCCGACAATACGGCGGCGAGGATATCCAGGCACCTTGCCTGAAGAAAAAGTCGGCGTAGCCCGCCTGCATAGGGAGTTGCAAAGATGTCGTTGATGGCGCGCGCCATGAAACTCGAGACCGGAACATGTTCGAACAGGAACTGGTCATCACAACCCGCCGCGAACGCGCTGAGTGCTTGCGGAAGAGGCAAATTGCTGGATCCGAAGTATTCGCCGAGGAATGATCGATGCACATACAGCACGATGCCTCGGGCTCGCGCACCGTCGTACACCCACTCGCCTTTCGCCATACCCGGGGGATGAAGGTGGACATTGCACCATTGCTCGTCGAAGTCCACCTGCCCCGGGCCATCGAAGACCAATGACTGTCGCCCGGAGGTGTAGAGGTCGATTTTCAGCCAGTTGTCACCCGGACTGCGGCTACCGACCGACTTGATCACATTTGCACTGACAATCCGCACGCAAAGTCCCTGTGCGATCCGGACGAAATCATAATATCCGTCCACGAGCCCATGCTCCGTGGTTCTGCTCGACGCGACGTGGTAGCGGAAGCCCACATCCACGGGGTAGGGCTGATCCCCTATGGCTCGCAAACTGGCCAACTCTCCCTGGGAGCACAGGAGTTGCTCATCCGTTGTGCGGTCGGCCACTGGCAGCGGAATTCTAAGTGTCGGAGTACTGAAGAGGGCTGAGGAACCGTTCATAATCGAGCGTCCCGCGGTAACACACACCGAAATCTGCCTCTAGGCTAAACCCAATCTGCCTGACATTACAAATCCCGGTCAGCTGCCCATTCCGCCACGACTGACTGGATTGCAAGCCTCAGTCCGGGATTACCTATGAGGACAAGAGCCGGCGCCGGTCTTGAGGCCTCGGGCAAAGCGACCAAGGGATAGACGAGGCCGGCGACCGCATGGACCGCGTAAGTCCTATCGGTGGAGGATGCCCTTACGAACCCCTTGAGGCGTAGCAGCGCTTCGCCCGCAGCGGCGCACAGTCTAAGGATCCAATCATATGCAACGCTCGGCGACCCGGCGGGTGGGCGTAGTATCACCCGTTCAACCTCGGGATGCGGGGTGCTTGCAATGCAGATCGACCGCGTCGCCAAACGACCCACCCGCAATGGTGAAGCATCAGCGCGTGCAGAGCCGCATTGCCCGAATGGGTCTTCAATGAGTTGTGCATCGGGATTTACTCCCGCGGCGAATGCGGCAAGCTGGGATATTCGATTCATTGCCAGCTTGCCCTTCGTCAATACGATCTGGTCGGCGATTGCCAGTTGCTCGAGGGCGATGGGCCTGGTCGAATGGCTCCAGGGAGGCGCCACGACATCGAGACATGCCACGATACCTCCCAGTCGTAGTCTCGGCGCCAAATCAGGGTCGCTCATGAGCTCTTGCTCCACCCGTGCTGGTGAGGCGAGACCGGAGGTCTCGATAACGATGCGCGCGAGCGGGTCGCTCGAGCCCAAGGCGCCGAGCGCTTCAACCAGGCATCCTGCGAGCGCGCCACGGTAGGCACAACAGAGACATCCCCCCGTGAGCGCGATGGCTGCCGGGCCCTTTGTCTTGACGATGAGCTCGTGATCGATCCCAATATCGCCGAGTTCGTTGACGAGAACGAGTACGCGCTCGTTTCGCCAGAAGCGTAAATACGAGTTGATCAGTGTGGTCTTGCCGCTCCCAAGAAAGCCTGTCACCGTGATAAACGGTACCCGAAGCATGGGGAGCTAGAACGGCGAGTCGTCGAGCGCCAGGGGCCGGTTCCAGGTGTGCCCGGCGCGCGGCAGGAGATGGCGGATGTCTTGTCCATCCTTGAGCACAAGACGGTGGCTGGATAAGTCGATCACAGGTTCCAAGCTTGTTGCGATTTCACCCTTGACTATAAGCAAATCCGCCGCGGCCAGGGGCTTCAGGCGCCCGCGGTCCGCCAGCCCCAGCAGATCCGCGGCGCTGCTTGTGGCGGCCCGCAACGCATCAAGCGAATCTATGCCTAGAGCAGTCATGAACCCAAGCTCTTGCACATTGGCACCATGATGATTGAGCGGCGTCCCGGCGTCCGTGCCCATCGCGATCCGACCACCGCTACGGTAGAATCGCAAGACCGACGCACGGTGCATGTCGGCGAATCGCCGAGCCCTCTCGGCCAGCTCGGTCGGGATTCCCGCATAATCGACCCGCTCCACCACGCCGATCGCTGACAGAGTCGGAACGAGGGCGATTCCTGCCTCGATCATGCGCTCTATTACGTCTTGGGGGAGTTCGAAACCGTGTTCGATGGAGGTGACGCCAGCCTCAACGGCATTGAGTATACCGTCCCGACCCAGCGCGTGACTCGCAACTCGACGTCCGAGACGGCGTGCCTCGTCGACGCCCGCGCGCATTTCTTCGAGGCTGAAATGAGCGGCGAGAGGATCGACACCGGGCGTCATGACGCCGCCCGTCGCCATCATCTTGATGAGGTCAGCGCCAGCCTTGATGTTCTCGCGTACCGCCGTGCGCACCGCCAACGGGCCATCCGCCTCGATCCCCACGAACCATCCGTGACCCCCGGTCATGCAAATCATTCGCCCGCTTGCGAGGATCGTCGGGCCGAGCCACCGGCGGGCGCGAATTTCGTTGCGAATCGAAATCTCGACATTACGCACACCGCCGAGATCACGCACGGTGGTTACGCCGCCGCGCAGCGTAGCGTGCGCATTTTGGAGCGCCCGAGACGCGATCTGGGCGTCATTCATCTGTCCCAGGAGTGCAAGCAGCTGACTTTCGGCACCGAAGCACAGATGCACGTGACAGTCGATCAGCCCGGGCAGGATGCTGAGTCCGGTGCAGTCCACGATGGGGGCATCGATGCCATCAAAAGCAGTTGCAGGACCTAGTGAAACAACGTGCTCATTCTCGATCAGCAGGGCGCTGTCACTCGGCCAATGAATTTCGCCGTCGAAAATGCACGCATTCTTGAAGAGATACCGCAACGACTGCTCCGTGCCCGCTATGCCAATAGGCCGCCGTCCACCATCAGGTTTGTGCCTGTGCAGTACCGGCTCATATCGCTTGCGAAAAAAAGCATGGCATCGGCGATCTCCGCGGGCTCCGCAATTCGCCCGAGTGGGATGGTGCGCTCGAAGGCCTGCAATGCCTCGCGAGCCCTTTCTGCGCCTAACAGTGCGCTGAGGGATCCGGTCATTGGCGTGTCCACCCCGCCCGGACTGATGGAATTGACGCGCACTTTCTTGGGTGCCCCTTCGATTGCCGCGGCCCGCATGAGACCGATGATCGCATGTTTGCTCGCCACGTAGCCGTATCGGCCGGCAACCCCCGCACGGAATCCCGCAGTCGAGGCCGTCAACACGATGCTACCGCCGCCGCGTTCAGCCATGACCGGGAGGATATGCTTGAGCCCATTGAATGCGCCTGACACATTGGTTTTTAGAGTCGACTCAAAGGAGTCCAGGGGTGTCCGCGCGATCGGCGCCATCATGCCCGTGACACCTACGTTGAGAACCGCGACATGCAAGCCTTGAAAGCGCGCGAGTGCGGCCTCGACCGAGCGTCGTGTGGCCTCTTCATCCGCTACGTCGACGACTGCGGTTAATGTGCGGGTGGGGCCGATCTCGCGTGCGAGCGATGACAAATCGGCCTCCGCAACGTCCAGCAACACGACGCTCGCGCCTTCCTCGGCGAAACGCCGAGCCGTGGCGGCGCCAATTCCGCTTGCGGCTCCGGTAATGAGCGCGACCTTGTCGTGAAGAAGAGTCATGCAGGTCTCCGGTCCTAAACGATGCGATTCTTTAGCACGCCCAAGTTCTCGATCTCGAGCTCCAAAACAGCGCCCCGCGGCACGGAGCGACCGATTTCCATCGCTGAGCCAGCCCCGAAACAGCCGGACAGGAAAATCTCGCCGGCATGTAATGTCTCCGACTGACTTACATACGCGATCATGTCCTCGAATCGGTGGTGCATGCCACTCGAGGAAGAGCGGCCCCATTCCTCTCCGTTTACGCGAACGAATCCGGTAAGGGCGTAGGGATTGATTTCGTCGGGTGTGACGATGGCAGGTCCGAGGACATTCCCGCCGTCGAAATCCTTGCCCTTCGCGGGCCCGAGCGGCGCACGCATCTCAATCGCTTGCATATCGCGGGCACTGAGATCGTTGCAGACCGCGTAGCCGAAGATGTGATTGCTCGCATCGTCCTTGGGTATGTCGCGCCCGGTGGTACCGATGATGCATGCGAGTTCCAACTCGTAATCGATGGACTGCGAGTACGCCGGCCAATGGATGTCGGTATCCGTGCCGACCCAGTTGAAACGGTTGCCCTTGTAATAGAGCGGCCGTTCGTACCAAAGTCGAGGGACATTAAAATTGCCGGACGCACGCAACCGCGCCGCCTCGGACTCAGGGTCTTCGGCGAGAGCAGCCATCTTCTTGAGCATGACTTGAGAGCTGTTGCGCGCATGCTCCTCGAAAGCCGAAAAGCATCGAACTTGCTCGGGGATCGGCAGAGGCGATAGAAGCCTGATACCCGATGGGTCGAGCGCAGCCATACCGGGGGCCGTTTCTAGCAAACGGCGTGCATGTTGAAGCCCGATCGCGCCGGCGCGAATCAATGAGAGCATATCTCTAAAAAGATTCGCGACCTCGGAGGAGGAGGCGGCGGCCGCAAGGTCGATGATTCGACCGGCGCGCAAAGCACCCAGCCGCGGTGCGTCATCGTGGATATAAGTCACGAATTTCATTGGAGAATATTTCTTCGTGAGAATGCAGGCCGCAGCGCTTTCATCAGTGCATCTTGGAGCCGTTCAAGGAGCGACTTCTCGTGAGGCCACCCGTTGACCTGCGCCGCCAGCGCTATTTTCTGATCTAGATAGTAGGCCGCAAGCGTCATGTAGCCTGGAAACTCTCCCATGTGCCCGTACGCGATGCCTGCTGGGGTGTGCATTACCCGTATGCCGAGACCGTATGCCACGTCGCGTGCCTCGCCGGTGGGAACCGTCGAAAGTAATTCCTCGCGATACGGAAACGGCAAAGCGCGTTGCTCGAGCAGGGCTTCTACCCATCGCGCCAGATCGCCGGATGCGCCATAAAAGCCGCCGCCGGTAAACTCGGTGACAGGGCTGAAGCGCAATACGCCCCCTTCGGCCGTCTTCGCTGGAAAGCCCAGTCGGTCGTTGGCAATATATCCACTCGCCAGATCGGGTGTTGCACGTGTCAGCGCTGGACGAATTCGTCGCAAACCGAGGGGTGCCAGCAGCTCATGACGAATGAGTTTCAGCGCGCTCACACCCGATAACTTCTCCAAAATCAGACCAGCGATCACATAGCCCGTTTCGGAATAACAGAAGCCGCTCCCGGCCGCAAAAGTGGGCGGTGCATCCAAAATAAATGAAACTAAACGTGTGGGTGGAAGGCTGGCGTCCGGAGTCTGCTTCAGGTCTTGAAGCAACCCACGTACCGCGTCGCCGTAGTGTGCCGTGGTACGGTGATCTGGAATTCCACCCGAGTGGTTAAGGACCATGCGTAGAGTGGCAGTTCGGCCATTCGGAAGGCGATCAAACCAGGATTCCCCGCCGAGCCAGGTGTCGAGTGTGCGATCAAGCTGTAGCGAATCGTGTCGGGTCAGCTTGAGTAGCATCGCAGCCAGAAATGTTTTGCCGACGCTTCCGCATGGCATGATGGATTCAGGTCTCATGCACTCCTGCGCTTCGACATCGGCATAGCCTGCCGCAACTGAAATCAGCCGCCCGTCGAGGACGGCCGCCGCGGTGCCTCCGGGCAAGTGCTCTTGCGCTATGAAGGAACGCAGGGCGTCCCGCAGGGCGTCGGCATAGGTGTTGAGATGCGCGTTCTCACGTCGAGAGAGTTTCGCTACCAACGAGGGCCGAGCCTTCGGAGTTCCTGCAGGCGGCCTCATGAGTGCGCGCTAGCAGCCGCTGGAGGCGCTTCTCTCGCTACGTCCTCGAGCGCAGCGCGGCAGCGGTCGACGATCTCATCGATCAGACCAGGGGTCATACAGGTTGACAGCACCATGAACCCGCGTCGCGCGAAGAAAACGCCGTGATTGAGTGCGGCGAGGTGAAATCGTCGCGACGTGTCCTCATCCGTCCGCTGCCAAGCTGTTGGGGGTGCTTCGGGCATTAGAAAAACATTCAAAAGAGACCCGGTCTGATTGACGGCCAGCGGTAATCCGACCTGTTGAGCTGCACGTAACAGCCCCTCCTTGAGTCTTATCGCGAGGTTCGTCATGTGGTCAATTTTTGCGGCAGTAAGGTCTCGCACGGTGAGAGCACCCGCCAGCATTGAGATTGGGTTTCCATTGAACGTGCCAGAGTGATAGGCGCGCAAGTGATCAGGATCCAATACCGCCATTACCTCGGCATTTCCCCCAACAGCCCCGGCCGGAAAGCCGCCGCCAATGAATTTACCGAACAGCGTCAAGTCGGGTTCCACATCCAGCAGCGCTTGCAAGCCGCCTTCCGCGAGACGGAATGTCTGAACCTCATCCAGGACGAACAAAGCACCTGCCTCGCGAGTTGCCTTCGCGACGCGAAAAAAGAAATCGGAATCGCCTACGAGTACGCCTCCTGCACCGAGCATCGGTTCCAGGAAGACCCCCGCAATCTCCTGGCCAAACTCATCCAGCACGGCCTCGAAGGATTGCGCACTATTGAAATCGCCGACAAAAGTGTCGGGACCACATTGATTCATCGATCCCGATTCGAACTCAGGAACCATGCCGTGATAACCAAAGCGCGCCATCAACACCTTGCGCCGTCCGGTTGCGGTGCGGACGAGCTTCAGGCCGAGATTCGACGCCTCGGAGCCGGAGTTGCAGAATCGTATCGCCGACACGGAGCGCACTCGACGGCAGATCAATTCGGCGAGCTCGGTTTGATGGACGTTATTTGCCGCCCAAAGGTGCCCGTTGGGCAGAAAATCTCGCACTGCATCGACGACCGGCGGATAGGCGTGGCCATGGACCAGGGCTGTGAAGTTATTGATTATGTCGATGTAGCAGTTTCCGTCGATATCCCACACTCGACTATCAGTGCCTTTGACGATCGTCAAAGGATAGGGCTTCCAGTAACTGGATTGGCGCGACGTACCGCCGGCGATCCATCGCGCGGCCTGTTCGTGCGCGCGCGCCGATCCGGGCGTCAGCCGCCGATACGCGTCGCGAATCGGCGAATCCTCGACATCCGTCTCGTTCAAATCAGGGATTACCGATCGCACCCATCTCTCCCAAGTCTGCGGCGCAGCACCGGTGGCTCCGCCTTCTTAATCATAAGGGGCTGAAGTCGATTCATACCTATTCGGGCGGGCGAAATAGCAATGCTTACGAATTAATGCCGCATCGTGTGAGGGTACCTGCCTGGGCGACACTTTATGAACGGCCGGCAACACCTATGGGCCTTCAAAGACCTCCCTCAGGGCCCGGGCTAGCTCGAGGTATTGATCGACATGGTTGTATAGTTGTGCGGACAGGCGAAGCAAACCTACAGGATGAGGATGTAGCCAGATCTCGATGCCGCGCTGCCGCAACCAGCCGTTCAGACCGCTCAAGTCGAGGTGGTAAGCGATGGAATCGATGGCGGGCTTCGGCAGCGGAATAGATGCCATTGATCCGATCATGGCTGCGGGGCACGGCGCGTCCACCTGCAGGGCATCGAGCAGCAGCTCGCGAGCTTTGAGTGTGAGGGTATGATTCGTTGCCATGATTTCCGGCCATCCACCGGGCAGGAGTCCGCCGACAAAACGCAGTGCCTCGGGGATGCACAAGTAGGGCGTTGGATCCGCAGTACCGGTCCAGTCGAACTCAGCCCGAAAGCCGCAACTGTAACCATGGCTGATCACGTTCGGGTGCAAACATGCTTGTCGATCGCGACGCACGTGAAGAAACGCCGCGCCTTTGGGGGCACACAGCCACTTGTGGGCGTTACCCGTATAGTACGCCGCGCCGAGATCTGAAAGTGCCAGCGGCAACATGCCGGGCGCGTGCGCCCCGTCAACCAAGGTATCGATGCCGCGCAGCCTCAACTCCTCGACCAGGCGCTTCGCAGGCAGGATCATTGCCGTGGGACTCGTCACGTGATCGATCAGCACTAACCGCGTCCGCACCGACACGGCGCCCATGATGGCTGCGATGATCGCCTCCTCATCTCGGCACGGGAATGGCAAAGTGGCAGTGACCACACGCACGCCAGCGTGGCATGCCACGAACTCGACCGCCTTGCGGCAAGCAGCGTAGGTGTGATTGGTAACGAGCAGTTCATCTCCACGATCGAACGCAAGCGAGCGCAGCACCGCGTTGACGCCGGCGGTGGCGTTCGGTACGAACACCAAGTCGGAGCCGTCCACGCCCAGGAACGGCGCAAGCGCATCCCGCGCCGCGTCAATGCGGGTGGGGAGGTTACGGGATAAAAAATCAACCGGTTCCCGTTCCATCTCGTCCCGCAGCTTTGCTTGCGCTGCCAGCACGGCCAACGGGCAGGCGCCGAATGATCCGTGGTTCAAGTAGATGACCGACGGGTCTAGATTCCAAAGGGAAGCGAAACTCACCTGGGTTCTTTATTTCAGCGGCTCTACCGGGTAATTTGACATGATGCCAGATTTGCCGCGACTTTCAGTCCGGCACGAAGATCCGAAACGAGATCACGGGCGCCGAGCGCCGGCAAGCCCACATTCGGTGGAACACCCACGGCCTCGTAGCATCGACCGTCGAGACTTTCGTACACCTCGTTCGATAGGCTCACCTCCCATCCCGAGGGTAGGAGATGAAAGAGGTTATCCGATAAAATACCCTGCGTGGGTTCACCCAAAATTCGGACCGTCGGAAGCGCGGACATTGCAAGTGCGAACACCTCGCCAGCGCTCTGTGTGAACGAACTCGTCAGCAGGAATACCGGCTTGAGGAATCGAGTACCGCGGGATGGCGTGAGCGTCAGTGTCTGCGGGTCGTTGAACCCTTGTCTCCAACGCGCCTTCTTGCGGTAGACGGCAAGGGGGCTGTCGATCAAGCGTTCGCACAGCAGCATGCCCGCGCGGTCGAAACCGCCGGCGTTCAGGCGCACATCCACGATGAGGGCCTTGTGCTTCGATAGATCGGTCATCGCTTCATCAAGAATTTTGTCGAAGGCGGACATGTCGGCAGCCATGAACGGGCCGACCTCCCAAAGTCTGTGCGGTAGGTCATCGGCGTGGCGTGCGGCCTCGTTCGCGGCAAAACCGAACATACGGAGCAGGCTAAGATACCCGACACCGGGACACAGCGTTCCCCAACATACGACCTCGTTGCCCGCGAGCCGAAATTGATCCAGCGTGTTCGCAAAGTCCTTTAGCAGCGTCGCACGCATGCGGGCCGCTATTCCCTCGGTCGTGCTCCGGGCGCTGAGCTGTAGCGTCGGCAAGTCGAAGGCCGCGCGGAGCGCCTCGCGCGGACCATGTGCGACCTGCACAGAGCGGATCTTACGGCCGGGCGCAGCGACATAGACGTGCAGATCGCCGAAGGGAGTGATCATGTCCTGGAACACGTCGAGTAACAGGGCAGCGCTGGGCGACGGACCGAGACGAAGGCGAGCGGCGGCGCACAGGGCCGGCCAGTCCGCGCCGCGCAGGCAGAAGAATGCGTAATTCTCCAAAAACGCGTCGCAGAAGGCCGTGAAGTTGGGCAGCGGATCCTCACACGGCGCACGGTAGACACGCCAATTGCGCTCCCACCCCGGAAGCCGTTCGAACTGATATCGCGTGAGGTCGTGCGCATGACACAAGGTCAGCCGTCCCTGGGCGTCGATTTCAAGCCGATCGAACGCCTCCACGAACTGGGGCGCTGACCCCCGTTCGGAGAGGCAGACGTGGCCGCTTGTCGCAGTGTACACGGCGTAGCCGTCGTCCCCGATCTCGAGGATCCGGTTGTAGCCCAGGGAACGCCAGAGGCCATGCCATTGAGGCGGGATCATGTCGCTCTCATTGAGTGCCACGCGAATCGAAGATGTTCAGTATCGCGTCAGTACTGATGGATCACGGGGCAGCGACAGGCGCGAGACCTTGAAAGCAGAACTCGATGAATCGCTCAACGATTGTCTTCAGGTCATGCCCGGCATCGGGGTCATACCACTGCATCATATGGCGTGAGGCGCCCAGGATGAAAAGCGATGTCAGATGCGGATCGCAGTCGCGGATACTGCCATCCCGAATACCGAGGGCGATGAAGTCCCGGAAGCGAGCCTCGCATGCACTGATCCGCAGGTTCAGTTTTTGCCGCAACTTCGGATCTCGGATGGCATCGAGCTCGCTGAGAGGTGTCATTGACATGACGCCGGTGCTGGCATCGATACGAAGGTAGGCAAGGACCTTTTCGAGTCCTGTCTTGCCCTCTCGGTCGGCCTGTTCATAGCACTGCTCGGTGAGTTCGACGGATCGCTGGTAGCACAGGCAGAGAAGCTCGTTTTTGTTCTGTACGTAGTGATATAGCGCCGTTTTGGTGATGTGTAACCTGCTCGCAATGTCGTCCAGGGATGTTGAGTTGTACCCCTTGCGACTGAATAGAAGATCGGCTTCCTGAAGGATCGCCTCCAACTTAATCCTCATCACCTCCGATCGAGCCCTGTCCCAGGCCGACCGCGAGCGGGCGAGCTCAGTGCGCATACTTCGCATTCCTCATGCCGAAACTCCTGTCGGTGAGCAAGCGTCGGCACCTTGTGCCGCACGACCGCTGGACACCGGCTACGTTGCTGGCAAGTGTAATACTAATTGGATAAACTGGGATTCGATCTTTATAGATAACAAGTATAATGTTTTTGAACAAGGATTTATCAATAAGGATACCTGCGTCGATGACAGTGTCCGCAGTGTCGCCTGGCGATGAACGCGTCGACCCGTACCGCGGGCTGAGCACACGCTGACGCACGGCCAAAATCTGACTCACTCGCGCGGATGGGACACTCGATCTTCCAATTGGCACGGCACGCATTGAGCGGACATCGGCGCTCGCCGGCGTTTTGGCGCTCTATCGCCGAGCCACGAAAGCACTACGACGTTGTGATCATAGGGGGTGGCGGGCATGGTTTGGCGACCGCTTATTATCTGACGCGAAACCATGGCATTCGCAGTGTTGCCGTGCTGGAGAAGGGCTGGATTGGAGGCGGCAACACGGGGCGCAACACGGCCATTGTGCGCTCAAATTATCTGACAATTCCCTCGATCCGGTTCTACGATTTTTCGCTGTGCCTCTATGAGGGACTTTCGCGCGAACTCGGCTTCAACATCATGCTAAGTCAGCGAGGGGTCGTCACTCTTGCATTCAGCCGGCATCAGCTTCGGCTCATGAATCGGCGCGTGAATGCGTTGCGTCACCTCAAGGTCGATTCGGAAATCCTCACGGTGCCCCAGATCAAACGCCTGCTTCCATTACTGAGCGAACGTTCCGCTGCGGGGCGGCAGATCTTTGGCGGCTTCATCCAGCGGCGCGGCGGTGTTATCCGTCATGATGCGGTCGCCTGGGGATACGCTCGCGCAGCGGATGCGCAGGGCGTGGACATCATCCAGGAGTGCGAGGTGACTGGATTCCGGAAGGTCAACGGCGCCGTGACCGGGGTGGAAACGCCTCGAGGCGTCATTTCGACCACGCGAGTCGGACTGGCGGTCGCCGGAAGTTCGTCAATCCTGGCGGCGAAACTTGGGATCGACCTCCCCATCACAAGCATGGCACTCCAGGCGATGGTCTCCGAGCCGGTAAAGCCCGTGCTCGATGTCGTTCTCGACGGTGCATTGTACGTCAGCCAGTCGGACCGCGGCGAACTCGTGATGGGCGGTGGCACCGATGTGTATATCTCGTACGCTCAGCGCAGCGGTATACAGCGTGTCGAAGACAATATGGCGGCGTTGATTGACCTGTTTCCTGCCTTCGGCCGCTTGCGGTTTATGCGGCAATGGGCCGGTTTGGTCGATCTTACCCCGGACGCCAGTCCCATCATCGACGCGAGCCCCATAGGCGGAGTGTGCCTCAGCTGCGGCTGGGGCACCTATGGGTTCAAGGCGATCCCTGCGGGCGGTGTCACCTTCGCCCACTTGCTTGCGACCGGAACCAGCCATCCCCTGGCGCGTCCTTTTACTCTCGATCGGTTTCGGACCGGGGCACTCATTGACGAGGGTGGCTCGTCCGGTATGGACGACCGGGAGCCGCTGTTGTGATGCGCATTCCCTGCCCGTACTGCGGCGTGCGGGACGTGCTCGAATTCACGTGGGGCGGCCAGGCCGATATTGCCAGACCAGCAGATCCGGCAGCATGCTCGGCCGAGGAATGGGGCGCGTACTTATTCATTCGCCAGAACCCGAAAGGAGTGCATCATGAAAGGTGGTGCCACACATATGGCTGCGGGCAGTGGTTTAGCGTGTGGCGTGATACGCTTACCCATGTCATCGAAGAAGTCGATGCCATCCACACGCAGAGCACGCGCTTTGCGCAATCGCGATGAAAAGCCTTCGCCTGCCCGGCGAGGCGTTAATCGATCGCGCTCGGTCGTTCGCCTTTACGTTCAACGGTAAAAGCTATACGGGGTGCGCGGGCGACTCGCTCGCATCAGCCTTGCTCGCTAATGGCGAGCGGCTTGTGGGGCGAAGCTTCAAGTTCCATCGTCCGCGCGGGATATTTAGCGCGGGCCTCGAAGAGCCCAGCGCGCTCGTCACTGTCGGCGATGGACCGTACCGCGAGGTCAACGTACGGGCGACCGAGATCCCGCTCTATGAGGGCCTTACGGCATGCAGCCAGAACTGCTGGCCGACCGTCGGATTCGATATCGCCAGCATCCTTGGGATGTTCGGGCGTATGTTGCCGGCGGGCTTCTATCACAAGACGTTCAAATGGCCGTCTTGGGGGTGGTACGAGGGGATTGTGCGCAACCTCGCCGGGTTGGGCCGTCTCTCCGGCATGCCCGATCCGGATCAATACGCAACTCGCTTCCACCACTGCGACGTCTTGATCGTTGGTGCCGGCCCGGCGGGCCTTGCGGCCGCGCGAGCGGCAGCCCTGCAGAATCAGGATGTCGTGTTGCTCGACACCGACGACACACTGGGTGGTTCGCTCCTGGTGGGGGAGTTCGACGTCGAAGGAGTCCCTGCGCGTCGATGGGCGGCTGAACGCCAACGCGAACTGTCTGCACTCCCCCACGTCTTGCTCTTACGTCGCACGACTGCCCTGGGATACTTCGACGACAACCTCGTGAGCGCCATCCAGCGCATCAATGACCAATGTGCACCCGGAAGTGCCGAGGGAGTGCGACAGCGGCTGTGGAAGATCCGTGCCGCGCGCGTCGTCTTGGCGACAGGTGCCATGGAGCGGCCGTTGATCTTCTCGAACAACGATCGGCCCGGCATCATGCTTGCCTCCGCTGTGCGCACATATGTTAGACGTTACGCAGTCAGTCCCGGATCCTGCGCGGTCGTATTCACGAACAATGATTCGGCGTATGAGACGGCATTTGCTCTGCATGATCATGGCGTAGCCGTTGCTGCGATCGTCGATGTTCGTCATCAACCGCAGGCCGGGCTCGTTGATCAGGCGCACCGAGCGGGCATTGTCTTGCACGCCGGGCACGCGATCGTTGACACCAGCGGCCGCAAAGGCATTCGATCCGTTTCCATCGCGCGCTTCGATGCGGGTTCCGAACGACTTGTGCCCGGCGGGCTGCGCTCATTGCGGTGCGATCTTCTGTGCACATCGGGCGGCTGGAATCCCGTGGTACATCTCTATTCTCAGGCGGGAGGCAAGCTACGGTACGACGCGCAGATCGCGAGCTTTGTGCCGGCTGAAGGTGGCCATCAGCAGGTCGAATGCGTCGGTGCGGCGGCGGGTCATTTCGACCTCGGCAGCGCGCTCGAGGATGGCCATCGCTCGGGAACTGCCGCACAGTCCCGGCCTTTATCGCCCGCAAAACCCGGGGAGTCGCCGATTCACCCGATATGGCGCATCCCGACCTGGGGTGGACGTGACCAGCGCCATCACCAGTGGGTCGACCTGGCACACGACGTAACGGTGCGCGACATCGATCTCGCGGCGGTGGAGGGCTTCCAATCCGTTGAGCATATGAAGCGCTATACCTCGACTGGAATGGCGGTCGACCAGGGCAAGACGAGCAATGTCAACGCCCTCGCCCTGCTTGGGGAGGCATCCAGCCGCGCCCCGGGGGATGTGGGAACAACGACGTTTCGCCCGCCCTTTCATTCCGCGGCGATTGGTGCTTTTGCGGGCGCCCGAGTGGATGAACTGGCGCAGAGATTTCGCCGCCTTCCCGTTGAGTGGCACGAGGAGAACGGTGCGGTGATGGAGGATCACAGCGGGTGGTTGCGCCCCGCATATTACCTCCGCACCGGCGAAACAGAGGACCAGGCGATCGACCGAGAAGTGCGGATGGCGCGCAGCGCTGTCGCGCTGTTCGACAGCTCCTCTCTCGGAAAGCTCGAGGTGCGCGGCGCGGATGCTGCGGAGTTTCTGAACCGGCTGTACGTTAACAATGTTAAAAGCTTGCAGCCCGGACATCTGCGCTACGGCCTCATGCTCAACGATAATGGGATCATCATCGATGACGGGGTGCTCGCGTGTCTCGGCGACGGCCGCTATCTCGTTAATACTTCGAGTGCCGGTGCACTCCACATCCATTTTTGGATGGAGGAGTGGTTGCAGTGCGAATGGCGCTCGCTGCGGGTATGGGTTGCCCAGCAGACCGCGCAATGGGCGACGCTCACGCTTTTGGGACCACGGGCACGCGACGTTCTCACGCAGCTGAAACTGCCCGTAGACTTGGACCCCAGGGCGTTTCCTCACATGCGCCTCTGCGAAACCGATTTCGAGAGGGCGAAGATTCGCGTGCGTCGCGCCAGCTTCACGGGCGAGCTCAGTTTTGAGCTCGATGTGCCTGCCGATCTCGGGGATGCGCTATGGCGTCATCTCATCCAACTCGGAGCGGCACATGCAATTACGCCAATTGGAATGGAAGCGCTCGACGTGCTGCGCATCGAGAAGGGATTCCTGGAGGTGAGCGTGGATACGGACGGGGAAACCTCACCGCTTGATGTGGGATGGGGTGTCGCGCTTGACCGAAAGGCTGAGGATTTCATTGGTCGCAGATCCTTGCAGCGACCTGCAATGCAATCCATCGCACGCCCACAGCTCGTTGGCTTGCTTCCCGCCGAGCCGGGCCTTCGCATCCCGGTAGGCACCCACGCGTTTGGCCCCGCGGGCGATGTCGATGGGCACGTCACCTCGAGTTGCATGAGTCCACACCTTGGACGTTCGGTGGCGCTGGCGCGGATAATCTCGGGAACTTCACGGAAGGGCCAAACCGTGAGTCTCGACATCGGTGGTCGTCAGCATCCCGCGGTGATTGTCGATACGGCGTTCTATGACCCCAAGGGAGAGCGTCTCCGTGTTTAGTTGGGTCGCAAATCTCGAATCTCCCCGAAGATTGCAGTACCGCTTTGCCGATGTCTTGGTGCAGGCGGGGGTGCCGCGCGCAAAGCTGCTATTGCTCGGCGATAAAGCTGCAATCGTGAATGTGCTACCCGAAGAAGTCGGAATCCCGGTGCATCCGAACACGGTGGTTCGCACTGCCGGAGTCGGTGTCTGTCTGTGGCTACAGCCCACTCAGCGACTGCTGTTGCTGTCGCCAGCGGGGGGGGCGGCGTGGGCCGCGCGTATCCGGAGCACGAATGCAGCCGATGCCTGGGTGCTCGAGGCCGGCGCGCGTTTCGTCGAGTTCGAAGTCAGCGGACGCGGCGCTGCTACGCTGCTCAACGTGGGGTGCAGCCTGGACTTGCGTGAAGCGGCTTTCCCGCCGGATGCCTGTGCTCAGAGCCGGTTTGATCAAATTCCCGTCTTGCTATTCCGTTCATCACCAGAGCGCTTCGAGATCCTCACAGAGCGCCCGCTTGCGCATCATCTGTGGCTCTGGCTCTGCCGAGCCGGCAATACTATTTGAGAGATATCAATGCCAACCAATCGACCGGAGAGATCTACCCTCGGAGGAAATCATGTCCCGCACTCTAAGGAAAGATGACCCTCGCTGGGTCCCGTACCGGGGACCACGGCCCGCCGATGCGCTTCCAGAGATTGTCATTGCGGATGTGATGCCCGAAGATCCGCGGCTTTGGGTTCCACTCGGCGATAAAGTCTGGACCCGACCTCTTAGCTTTGTCCCCGCGCAGGGCTACTGGGTTCACCTGCTGCGCGTGGCCAAGACCGGAGTCTTCAATCGCCACCGACACGCATCCCCCGTGCACGGCTATGTGCTCAAGGGACGGTGGTATTACCTTGAGCACGAGTGGGAAGCAACCACAGGATCTTACGTTTTCGAGCCACCCGGCGACACGCACACGCTGGTGGTTCCCGATGGCGTCGATGAAATGATCACGCTGTTTCATACGACGGGCACAATCCTGTACGTAGATCCCGACGGTGCGGTCACTGGCTACGAAGACGTGCTCACGCGTCTCGAGGTATGCCGCAGGCATTTCACTGAAGTCGGACTCGGAGCTGACTTCATTGACCGCTTCATCACTTGATCTTGGGGCTGCAGTTATGGGCAAAGAAACACCATCTGATCTTGCTTCGAGCGACATCAAGCACCTGATCCACGGCTATACCAACCTCGCCCAACACCGGCACAGTGGTCCACGGATCATCACGCGGGGCGAAGGAATTTACGTCATGGATTCAAGTGGCCGGCGCTATATGGAAGCCGCTGCTGGCATGTGGTGCGCGAGTCTGGGCTTCAGTGAAGAGGCACTGGTCGAAGCGGCGGTGCGGCAACTTCGTGAACTGCCCTACTACCACACACTCGCTTCCCAGAGCGTGGTGCCGTCGATCCGGCTGGCAGAAAAGCTGAGCAGCATGTTGCCAATGCCTGACAGCCACGTATACCTCACGCTATCGGGATCCGAAGCGAACGACTTTCTGATCAAGTTCCTGTGGTACTACAACAATGCGATCGGGCGCCCCAAGAAGAAGAAGGTCATTTCTCGAGTTAACGGCTATCACGGCGCCACCATCGTTGCCTCCAGTCTCACGGGCATTACGCGAAATCACACCGGCTTCGATGTCCCACTACCTGGCTTCCTACACACCTGGGATCCACACTACTCGCGCTATCGTCTGGCGGGAGAGAGCGAATCAGAGTTCGTCGACCGGATCCTGCGTGATCTCGAACAGATGATCATCGACGAGGGTCCCGATACCATCATGGCATTCATGGCCGAGCCGGTCACGGCCGGCGGTGGTGTGGTGATACCGCCCGAGGGATATTACGCAAAGCTACAGTCCATGCTGTCGAGGTATGAGATCTTGTTCCTGGCCGACGAGATCGTGACCGGGTTCGGGCGCACTGGAAACATGTTCGGGTGTGAGACATTCCAGATTCAGGCGGCAGCCATGACGCTGGGCAAGGCGTTATCGGCCGCATATCAACCTATCGCCGCCATTGCATTGCGTGGGGACATCCACGAGGTCATAGTCGGTGCCAGCGATGATTGGGGAAGCTTTGGCCACGGCAACACGCACAGTGGCAGCCCCGTCGGTGCCGCGGTCGCGCTTCGGACGCTGGAATTGATGGACGAACGTAAAATTCTCGAGCACGTTCACCGTGTTTCATCGACATTTCTCCGGCGGCTCAAGCTTCTCGATGAGAATCCGCTGGTTGCGGAGACGCGAGGCGTTGGGCTCATAGCAGCCATACAGTTGCGACCGGAATCAAAAATTGACGCCGCGGCCCTTAAAGCGCTTGCGGAAGAGGAAGGTGTCATCATGCGCGTAGTGCCGGCCGGCAATAGTGTGGCCTTGTCTCCACCGCTCGTCATCAGCGAAGGCGAGGTCAACGAGTTGTTCGACCGACTGAACGCCGCTCTGGTGCGCGCGGCGGCGTTGCAGTAGGTGATTCTGACATGCGCGGGTGCGTGCCAGGTCTTTTCATAATGATCACTTTGTTTTCCATGCGCGTGCTTCCGACGGAACCTCGGAAGATCACAATCAGTGCAACATAGGAGGACGCCCTTGAGAGTCATTGACGTTATCACCGCTCGTGGATTAGGAGGATTCTTCTACGATGATCAGGAGGCAATACGCCTCGGCGCCGAGACCGATGGGTTCGTCTACCGGGGTCACCCGGTAGCACCGGGATTCAAAGCGATTCGAGTTCCGGCTGAGACGCTGAGCATTGGGCTTGTGCTGGAGGATGAGGCGGTGGTCTGGGGCGATATGGTGGGCGTGCAGTACTCGGGTACAGCGGGTCGAGACCCTCTATTTCAAGTTGAGCACGCCGAGCGAATCACCCGAGAGGTAATCGCGCCTCGGCTCATTGGTGGCGCCGTCAGTGAGTTCCGTAGTGTGGCCGTGACAGCGCTGGCTCCCACGAGCGAGGGCGAGCGCTTGCCGGTGGCCGTTGAATACGGCGTGAGCCAGGCCTTGCTGCGGGCATCTGCGCACGTGCATCGTGTCACACTTGCAGAGCAGATCTGCGTTGAGTTCGGCTGGCAGCCACGCATACAACGTGTCCCAATCTACGCCCAGAGCGGCGACGGGCGAGACATCAACGTCGACAAGATGATCTTGAAGGGCGTCGACATCCTTCCCCATGGACTGATCAATTCAAGAGCGAAGTTTGGTCGGAACGGCGAGGTATTTCGCGATTTCGTCAAGTGGGTCAGGCGGCGTGTCGGGGAACTCGGTGCGCCGGGGTACAATCCCACATTGCATTTCGATGTGTATGGATGGATCGGTTACGAATTTGGGCTAAATGTCGAGATAATTGCGGACTTCATTGGGCGGGTCGCGGGCGATGCGGATCCGCTGCAACTGAATATAGAATGCCCGGCCGATTTTGGGAGCCGGGACGCGCAAATTGAAGGCTATGCAGGAATTGTAGAGCAGCTGAAGAAACTGGGCTGTGGTGCACGTGTCGTTGTCGATGAACGATGCAACACGCTCGAGGACATTCGCGCATTTGCGGTCGCTCATGCGGGTGATCTGATTCAGATAAAGATGCCAGACGTCGGTAATATCGTGGATTCGATTGTTGCCGTCGCAGTATGCCAGGCAAACGGGGTGGGGGCCTATCTTGGCGGCAGCTGTGTCGAGACGGACCTCTCATCGATCGCCTCTGTACACGTAGCCGTGGCGAGCCAGCCGCAGATGATGCTGGCGAAGCCCGGTATGGGGGTGGATGAGGCGCTGTCGCTGGTGACGAACGAGCAGAACCGGCTGCTGGTGCTGCTCGAGCGTCGCCGCGCTGCGCGCCGCTAGTCCATGATTCCCTCTGCGTTGATGGGCACTGACCTCGAAGGCATCACCGTGATTGCCGTCGAACAAGCCGTTGCCGCTCCCCTCGCAACTTGTCGGCTGGCTGATGCAGGGGCCCGCGTGATCAAGGTCGAGCGGTCGGACGGAGACTTTGCGCGGCACTATGATAACTTTGTCAACGGTCAAAGCGCCTACTTCGTGTGGCTTAATCGCGGTAAAGAGTCAATTTGTCTCGACATCAAGGTGCCCGCCGACCAGCGGCTCCTCGAACGGATGATCGCGAAAGCCGATGTATTTGTTCAAAACCTACGCCCTGGATTGTTGGCCTCCATCGGCTTGGGCGGCGCCGAATTACAGAAGCGATACCCGAGGCTCATTGTCTGTGAGATCACCGGGTTCGGTGAAAGCGGTCCGCGAGCGCATCTGAAAGCATACGATTTGATCGTGCAGGCGGAGGCCGGATTGTGCGCCATCACCGGTACGGCGAGTGATCCAGCCAGGGTCGGAGTATCCGTCTGCGACATTGCCGCGGGAGAAAGAGCGCACGCGGCGATTCTCCAGGCACTTCTGGCCCGTCACAGCACAGGCATCGGAAGAAGGATTCTTGTGTCGCTGTTCGACAGCATTGCAGATTGGATGAACGTTCCTATTCTTCAGTATCTTTATGGTCAGCGTGTCGCAATGCGGGCGGGAGTTAATCATCCGACTTTGGCGCCCTACGGGGCGTATATTTGTGGGGACGGGGCCAAAGTAATTTTATCCGTGCAGAACGAGCGGGAGTGGACCGCGTTTTGCGAACTCTTCTTACGCATGCCTGAGGTATCCAAGGACGAGCGGTTTCGGGATAACCTGGCTCGTGTGCGCAATCGAGTGGTGCTTGACGAGTTGATCAATTCGATGTGCGCGGACCTGACGGAAGCAGAGGCACACGCGCGACTCGAAGCGAGCGGAATTGCGTACGGGCGCCTCAACGGCCTGGAGGGTGCGGCCATGCATCCGCATCTGCGCTTCATGGATGTAAAGACGGCTCGGGGCAATGTGCACGTTATCGCGCCAGCTGCTATGTCCGAGAGTGAGAGCCCTATAAGAGCGGTTCCTGCGGTGGACCAGCACGGTACCGCGATCCGCGCTGAGTTCGCTGAGGACTGAGTGGCGTCATCGGGCTTCCTGCCAAACGGTGCAGAGTAAGTCGTGACCTGTCCGAGGACGTCTACTAACAGCCACTTCTTTTGCGGGTTCGATTTGAGGGTAACTTTTTCCAGCATCGCGAAAATATCTTTAAATTCAGCAAAATATGGATGGTCTTCAATTCCCTCCCTGGC
>Ga0182012_10000136_pt1 | contig 78972 bp, 66 predicted proteins | sample 612S2SmetaG_FD_120486 | JGI IMG/M metagenome (GOLD analysis project Ga0182012, IMG submission 120486) | Permafrost microbial communities from Stordalen Mire, Sweden - 612S2S metaG | ecosystem: Environmental > Terrestrial > Soil > Wetlands > Permafrost | place: Sweden: Stordalen | collected... | reverse complement strand
TGCGTTGCCGGTGAACGAAGCTGATTGATCTGCATCATCGACCTCACGCCAACCTCCGCCGAAGCCGCCGGCCCGTGTTCGCTCGAACGTATTGTTAGACGGTTACGCTGACGCCCATTATCGCGCGCGGCTGGAAGGACCCCAAATCGAATGCTTGCGTGGTTGCCGAGCCAGAGTGCGATCCCGCTGCGACTCTGCGGACTGCTGTCAGCTTCCGAGCCGAGCGTTGGCATGTGAGCGATGCTGTCCCAGCAAAAATCGCCGATCGAGGAAGTGACGTTCATCTGCCGGCTAACTATTAATTAGCCGTCCCAAAACCCGTCATTCCCGACATATATCCACCTTCCCTGTCCCGCATCCCTCTGATCTCCTTGCCCACCTCAATCCCAGGTGTCGTTTAACTCCGTCAGGCAAGTATATGACGAAAGAACGCGGGTTATTCGAAGTAGCCCGTGACCGCATGCGCACTCTGCATTTGGCGCTTCGGACCGAGAAAGTTTATCTGCATTGGATGCGGCGATACGTCAAATTCCATGGCCGGAGGCACCCGCGGGAGATGGGTCCTGCGGACGTGGAGGCGTTCCTGACGCATCTGGCGGTGGCGTTGAGGGTGAGTGCGTCGACTCAAAATCAGGCATTGCACGCTTTGCTCTTCCTCTACCGACAAGTGCTCGAGGTCGATCTCCCCTGGCTCGATAACATCACCCGGGCGACTAAGCCGAAGCGGCTCCCGGTGGTTTTGAGCCCGATCGAGGTTCGGGCAGTGCTGGCGCAGATGGAGGGGGTTTCGTGGCTGATTGCATCGCTGCTCTACGGGGGTGGGCTGAGATTGACGGAGGCGTTGCGGCTTCGGGTGAATGATCTGCATCTGGAATGCGGGGAACTGGTGGTGCGAAGCGGCAAAGGCGGAAAGGATCGGATGACGGTGATTCCCGCGGCACTGATCGATCCGTTGCGCGCTCATCTGACCAAGTTGAACGCTCGCTTCGAGCGCGAGCGCAAACGGGACGCGCCGGGAGTATCGCTGCCGTTAAAGGTCGCTCACAAGTATTCCTGCAGAGCCGTGCTTTGGGGCTGGCAGTATGTCTTCCCGGCGGACACGCTCTGCGTCGACCCTTATTCGCGCAAGGTCATGCGGCACCACCTGCATGAGCGCGTCGTGCAGCGCGCGGTTCAGGATGCGGTTCGCAAGGCCGGCATCTCGCAGCCTGCGACCTGCCACACCTTTCGGCATTGTTTCGCCACGCATCTGCTTCGGGCCGGATGCGACATTCGCACGGTGCAGCAGCTGCTCGGTCACGCGGATGTGAGGACCACGATGATCTACACCCACGTCCTGGGAAAGGGCGCATTGGGGGTCATCAGCCCATTGGATCGGCCCGATTAGCCAAGACGACGGGCCGCCTTGCCGCCGGGCGGCGTTCCCGCCGGACCGACCGGCTCAGTTCTTCAGCCGATATCCGGTCTTGAAGATCCAGCCGATGATGCAAAGGCACATGACAAAAAGCGCCGCGGTCATGCCGAAGCTCACCGCGACGTTCACGTCGGCGGTGCCGTAGAAGCACCAGCGAAAGCCGCTGATGAGATACACCACGGGATTGAACAGGCTGAACGCGCGCCAAGCGGGCGGCAGCATGCTGATCGAGTAAAACGCTCCGCCCAGGAAGGTGAGCGGCGTGACGACCAGGGTGGGGATGAGCTGCAGCTGCTCCCATCCTCGGGCCTACAGACCCAGGATGAACCCGAACAGGCTGAAGTTGATCGCGGTCATGAGCAGGAACAGGGCCTTCAGAACAGGGTGCTGGATCTTGATGGAGACGAACAGGGAGGCGGTGGTCAGGATTACGAGGCCGAGCACCACGGACTTGGAGGCGGCGGCGCCGACGTAGGCCATGACGATCTCGGCGTAGGAGATGGGGGCGGACAGGATCTCGTAGATGGTCCGATGAATTTCGGGAAGAAGATCCCGAACGACGCATTCGCGAGGCTCTCGGTGAACAGAGCCAGCATGATCAGGCCGGGCACGATGAAGGCGCCGTAGGAGACGCCGCTCACGGGAGTCATGCGCGATCCGATCGCGGCGCCGAACACGACGAAATACAACGATCTCGTGATGACCGGTGTGACCAGGCTCTGGACCTTGAGCGAACTTTCCCAATTGCGAGTATTGGCGCCGATTTCGGCGCCGCGGTCTCTCTCGAGGGTTTTACCTATGATCTTCAGGGATAAATGGCGCGATTTCTTCAGCGCTATTTGTCGCTCCCCCTTTGCAGTCCACGTCATCTGAAAAGGCGATCCAGCCTAACCGATGAGATGTTGACCGATCTGAAGCCACCCGGCGGGGCGTTTCAAGACCAGCCATAGAGCAAGACTCTGCCCGACGATAATCGGGGGCAGCGCTAATGCGTAGACCCGGTGGATACGCCCATGTCGCGCAAAGTCGTAAGCAATGCCTACCAGCAGTAGCAGATCGACTCCTGCGTATCCAGGCAGCGCTCGGACCGCGCTGAATGGAAAGCGCGGAAAAGCGGCTGCCGTTAGAAGACAACTGGCGATGAATATCAATCGTCGATGTACCTCCGGGCGCTTGCGCCACCAAGCAGCAGCTGCGACAGCGCTTGCGAAAAAGATCATATCGTTGAGCGGGATCGCGAGGTGAGCGCGTGCGGAATCGGGGTCGCGTAGCCCATGGACGATGTCAAAATGCCCCATGACGAGCGTTGTCGTTACCCCCAGCACGACCATTGCTGCGCCAAGCAGAAGCCCCGCAACTCCAAGGGTGCGATGCCATCGCACGCGCCGGATGCGCACAAAGGTTGTCTGCAGGATGAAGATACATAGCCATCCGACAAACACGCCGGCATGTAGCCATAGAATGAGCGGCCTCGGGACCGACGCATGCAGCAGGCGTTGCGAAACCGTTTGAGCAAACCCATAGACGACGACCGCGGCGATAATCCACGCGGCATAGAAGAAAAACCAATCGTCACGCCAGGAGAGCGCGTTGCTCCGAGGGCCCACCGGGTCAGGAGCTGGCGTGTCCAGCCTGGTATCAGCAGGAATCAAACCTTTGTTTCCTTGTTTGCGACGGAATAACTCCACAGAGGACGATAGGCCGATCGAAAGTGCCAGGCGAGTAGCACCAGGATCGCAGCGTTCGTAGTTCCCGTGATCCACGCAGTATCGAGAAGTGTGTCAGTGAAGAAAATGATCACCGCGACCGGCGCGAGCAGTACCAAACCCAGTGGTGTCGTGCGCTCGAGGCACAGGGCAGCGGCGGCGATGATATAGGTCACTGCCAGAGCCGGATCCATAAAGCCCGTCTTGCTCAAAGCCTCTTGAAAGGCGGCGGATTGAGCGCTGATCTTGAGCGGCGGCATCGATACAAGGCCGATCAGCGAGAGCGCCAAAAAGATGCCAACGTATAGATAGTACGCAGCGTACAGGTACCGCAGAATCCGCCAGAGGATAGAGCCCATCATAGACTCGTTGACCTTGTGCGTATGAGGGTCCGATAGACGGTCGGCCTGGAGACCGAAAACAGCTCCGCCAGATCGCTGATCGAATATTTTCCTGTTCCGTGCATCTGCACCAATTCCTTTTGCTGTTTTACATCTCCTGCAGCGGCTCTTCGTTCAGATCGCGCGGATTCTTCGCATCAACGAATTGACGCTGATCACAGAGAACGTGGTGGGGGCTGCGCGAAGCACACTCGTTATCGGCGCCAATTAGCAATGAAAGAACGGCGTCATTTATCTCCGAAAGTCCCAGGTTTTGCCATGGAGGCGAATATAACACCCCCATTATCGTTCTTTATGGGGAGATTTTTCCGGGGCTGCCACTGATCTAGGCGACCTTATCCGTCAGTCCATGAATGCAACTTCCCACTAAGCAGCCAGCGCAGATCTTCTCACGGCGTTGCGGCCGCGTGGAGCTGGCGGAGCACCTCATCCACAGCGTCGATAACCGCCTGCGGCTTATCCAACTGGAGCCCATGGCCTGATCCCTCGATGAGCCGATATACGCCACCCGAGGAGAGGCGCGCCAATGCCTCATGGCGTGCATACCATGCCTTCTTGAATGACTGCCAGAATCGCTTGCCGGCAGGCGTGTCAGTCGCGAATGAGCGGTCCGCCGACAGCACGAAGAGCGGCATTGCGCCAAGGGGGCGGTGATCGACGCTGTCGTATCGATGGGTGTACAGCGACGAGATGAGTGAGACTTTGGCGGCCGCATAGGCGGCGGTGAAGAACTGAGGCCAGGCCTTCCTGAACGCGGCGGGCGTATCGCTCGGTAATGACTTCGAGCAGCCCTTATATTCGGGGCTGGACGGCTCGAGCGGTCCATGCGCGGCCATCAAGGCGCAATAGAGCTCTTCTGATACCCACTCATCGATCTCTTCGTCATCGGCAAGACCCGGCTGACTCGCTTCGATGAGCCCCTCCCCAGCCGGGCTGGTGTCGACGAGGATCATGCCGGCGACTTCCTGGGGCCAGCGTTGCGCGTATAGCCTAGCCTCCACCCCGCCTAGAGAGTGCCCCACGAGCACATAGGGCCCCGGAATGGGTGCCGCCTTGAGTGCAGCGTGCAGGTCATTCACCGTATCGGACAGTATCTGAGGCCGAGGCGCTGGGTCACTAAAACCGAAGCTCGCTCGATCGAAGGCGCAGACGCGGGTCTTCTGCCCGATCACGGGTTGGGTCTTGTACCAAACGGGCGACCAGCTCGTGAGGCCGGCCATCAAAACTACGGTAGGTGCGCCGGAACCCGCGCAATGAAGGTTGATACGCCGGCCACCGATATCGACCAACTGACCCGGCTCGAGGTAGGGGAGTAACCGTGGGTCCTCCGCCGTGGCGACCGCCGGTTCGGGCTGCGCAAGAACGACCGCACCGATGGAAAGTAAGAGGGCGGCGGCCAGGGCCGCGAGGACAGCTCGAATTGCGGAGGTAGCCATGGTTGTCCGCTGCACGTCTTGGGAAGCAAGTTTATCCTCTAATGCGAGGTGTACGCTCAACCCTCTTGAAAGCAAAAATAACGAGCTGCTGGTGAACTTGTGCAAAGTTAGCTATGTTTCGGCCAGAAACGTATGTCAGCACCAAATTTTTTTCGAGCGGCTTCACTGACTCCAAGTTACGTCCTGCAGGGTCGCGAATAGGTATCTCGGCCGCCATGGCTATCTGGTCGTCAGCGATTAGAGCCGCGGGGCCGTGGTGCAGCGACGCCGCCGGTGTCTGGCACTAGCGCATCGAGATGGGCAGACTTGGTTCGGACTGGTGGTTTGAAATTCCTATCCGCTGCCGCCATTTGAGCAGCCGAAGCGAACGGCGCCCGCGACATCGCGGGCGCCGTTCGCCTGCAGAAGTCACTTGAAAATCCGCGTGTCGGGGGGCTCGCGGTTCTCAACCCTGCTGGCGCGGCGGCGGCCGCGCGACGATCGTGCGCGTCATATCTCGCACGCCTTGATTGCCGGATCGGTGACCACCTTCATGTAGTTGAACACCTCCCGCTTTCCGTTCACTTTGTCCGAGGCCCATTGGCGCACCGCTTCGATCGGCAGCGGAACGATGTTGGTTGCAATACCGACATGCCCGGTGGCGTTGTACGTGACTCGCTTGCAGCTAAATCCGAGGGCCGCGGCGGCATCGGCAGACTGAGTCATGGTGAACACGTGGATCACGTCAAAATAAGCAACGGTCGAGCCGATGCCATTGACCCCTAAGCCGAAGCCGACGCGCGGGAGCTGCACAGCCAACACCACCGCCGAGGCGCCGAGACTTGCGCCCTGATAGCTGGTGATCGTGGGATCCTTGCCGGTCAGGGAGCTTGAGTCCGACATATTGCCGCTCGCTTTTGCGTAGCTGAAGCCGCTCGTGCCGTCGAAGTCGTATTGGCCGTTCACGGCGAGGCTCGCATGGTTGCCGGACAGGAACACCGTCAGTAAAAAATCGCCGCCGATCTGCAGCACGAACGGGATGCCTTCCACCGGCAACGGAACATTGAAGGATATCGGCAGGTGCATGATGGGGATTTTTACGTCCTTGTTGCCGGGTTGCCCGAGGCGTCCGACAAACGCTGCGCTCACGTGACCCTTGAGATTCTTGAATTGCAGCTGAGCTTGTGTGATATCGCCATTCACCACTTGATATAGACCGGAAGCGCCGAAGCCGCTCAATTGCGCGTCCACTTTGAAACGGATGTCGAGATTGTCGTCGACGATGGAAAATAGATTCGAGCCCCCACCACCGCCTACGGCGACACGGGACTGCAGGCTGAGCGCGAGGGAGCCGTCTGAAGAAGGCGCATAGCCCAGTGAATAGTCCATGCCGTTGAGATTTCCGGAATACGAATTTCCGTGGAAGCTCTCCTCCTCTTCCCCGTCGGCGCTGGCGTCCTCGGCGGTCGACGCATCCTGCGGCGGAACGGGTGGCGAAGTCCCGCTCGCGGGGACCCTCGGCGCTGGCGTGCCTGCGGCCGGTCCGGGCGAGGACTGCGAGACACTCTGGGTCGGTCCCTCTGCCGAAGGACTTGTGGCGTTGCCGGGAGATGAGGGGGAGTTGGCGTCCGGATTATTCGAGGGATTATTCGGCGGCCCATTTCCCGAACCGGCCGAGGTCGGCTCGTTTTGCGCACCGCTGCCCGATCCATTGGCCGCCCCTGCGCCGGGGCCGCCGGGAAGCGGACTCGTTCCACCGGGGGGACTCGGCGTGCCGCCCGCGCCGCTGCCCTGGCTGCCGAGCGAGTTGCCACCGGGCCCCGAGCTTCCCGGTCCGCCGTTTTCCGTGCTGCCCGCGGGACCCGATGAATTTCCGGGCGACGTGTTGACCGGGGCGGTGCCCGAGGGGCCGTTGGGCGCGGAGCCACCCGGGCCGCCGGGCGCACCCGGCGATGGCGAATTATTGGTCGGACCGCCGGTTCCGGGGGGCGCGGAAGAACCCCCCGCGGGGCCGACTTGCGCGAGCGCGGCGGGAATGGTGTAGACCACCGGCATGAATGCCCCGCGACCCGATGGCCACGATCGCAACTTCGCGGTTTTCAGCGGCGCAAGAATGTCCGGCCGCGACAGAAGAAAATTCTGAACGGGTACCGCTGCCTGAAATTCTATGACCGCATTCGGGAGGGCCTCGTTTAGGCTGACCGCTTGCGTGTGCACCTGGATGAAGCCCCCCTCCGTGCCGACCGCATCCACCTTGCGCAGAGCAAGGTCACGCACCCAGAGAATGCTGCCGGGTCGAATCCGCTCGACCACCGGCTCATTGGCAGCGAAGGTAAAGGTCGCCCCGTCACGGCTCACGCGGCGCAACGATCGGATCGCCGTTTCTCGATCGATCGCGACAGTCGCCGGATTCCACTGAACCTCGAAACGCGTCGCTTTGACCTCGCGCACGTTTTGGAGATACTCACGCAGGGAATCGACGCTCGAGCCTTTCAGCACCTTGCCCGACCAGGGAGGGGCACCGGACATTGCACTGGGGGCCGCCTCCGGTGAGGTGTTAGACCCGGAGTGACGCGAGCAACCGGACGATAGTGCGATGGCCACCAAGATCACGCATCGGCACCGCATCGCCGGATTCACGTGTGTCATGCGGTTCACGGTGCCGCACATGGCCGCGCGAGTTCGACGCGGCGATTGTGCGCACGTCCTTCGAAGGTGGCGTTGGTCTCGATCGGACGCGTGAGTCCATAGCCCTTGGCAATGAGACGGGCGGACGGAATTCCGTAGCGGCTCACGAGCGCGTCGCGAACGGCGCCGGCGCGCTGCTCCGAGAGCGTTTGGTTATATTGTGCCGAGCCTATGTTGTCGGTGTGTCCCTCGATGGTGAGCTTTGGCTCCGAGCTCGCCTTGATGATCGCCGCTACCTGCTTGAGCATCGGCTCGGATTCCTCGAGCAACACCGCGCTCCCCGAGTTGAAGTAGATCCCATGCAGCTCGACCCGACAGCTCTCACTCGCGAGCTGGGCGCCCATGCCGGCACCCCCGCCACCGGCGCGCGCCCCGCCTGTCCCGTTACCGCCGCCGCTGCTCTCCTCGGTCCAATCGATCCGCGTGACGAGCTGACTCGCAGGTCCAAAGGTCCAGCGCAGTGTCAATGGCCAGTCGGGATTGTCGAGCCACCAAATCTCGACCTTCCGCGGCGGGTCCTGGCCAAAGGTGAACGTACCGCCTGCATGTACTGCAGGCAGTGTTACGCGGTCACCGTTCACCAGCACCGCGATCGGAACATCCTGCGGCTCCACGCGCTGGAGCGTGCCGCGATAGTAGTGCCGGGCGGATCCGAACATCATGTGAAACAGTTGTCCCAGATCGGGTAGGGGCGGAGCGCCGTTTGGGTGCGGCGCCGGGGGCGCCGGAGTGTCCGAGCGCATGAGGCCCGCGAGCGGCCCGGCATCGCTCTCGGTGTAAATACCGACCACGAACGGTGTCTCGCCTCTGCTCTTGAGCGTGGCGAGCACGTTGCGCGAAGTCTCGGCGAATGTCTGGCCGCCGTAACTCTCCGGATCGACGCTCGAATAGAGCAGCGTCATGCGCGAGGAGTATTCGAGATCCTCATGCCGCACCTTGCGCGGCCAGGTAAGTCGCTGCGCGAGCTCGCTGATCCGAGAGTCGCCCGGAACGCTCATCCTGATCTTATAAGACAATCCCTCGGGCGAGATGCCTTGAATGCTCAAGTGATCCTCCATGTCCGTGTAGGCCATCGTGCCGGCGCTGGAGGCGATGCTGGCAAAAGTGTCCAGGGTGAGGATCAGACCCGGTCGAGGCTTGATATCCTGCGCCTCGAGGCCCCACGCCGGCGCGCCGATGCCCAGGGCCGCGATGCAGAGTGCGCAACACGTGAGGCGCATGCTGCGATCAGTTGCCGTTGCCCGGGCCCAGGGGTTTCTCGGTAAAGCCCTGGGGGATCGCGAACGTATCGGCCGGCAGATTCTGCGACTGCGCCGAGGTGAGCACGTGCTCGTTCTCGGTGGACCCCGCGCTCGATAGGGAGCGCCAGTGAACCGGGAACCCGTTCATCTTCTCCAGGCGTGTCAAATGCTCGGCGCGGGGCGCCAACATGGGGACGCCCGCAATGATCTTGTTGGCGGTCTCGAAGGCCGTTTTCATCGAGGACGCGAGGTCGGCGCCGTCCGGCAAGCTCGAGGCATCGACCACGCAGTATTCGGTGGAAGCCATGCCATGCCGCTGCTCCTGCCAGAGGTGGCAGGAGTACTGTGCGGACTGATTGCTCCGGCCGGTGTCGGTGAACGTCGTGTCGGATCGGGGCTGGGCGAGCTGCGTCACGCGCGCCTGCATCATGGCGCGCTTCTCGGCCGGCAGGTTGGCGATCATGGCTTGAAATTTGGTGTTTTCCGCACCCATCGCTGAGCTCACACTCTGCTGATCGATGCGCGAGAACGTGCGCTCTCGGGTATTGACCTCCCAGATGACTCCATCTCGAATGATATTCATCCGCAGGACGCTGCCCTGCGCATCCACGGAATCGATGCGCATCATGCCGTTCTGCGCATAGTAGACCTCATTGGGAAACGTCTTTCCGCTGGTATCCTTGGTGGCAACTTGGAGCACGGTTCCTGCATGAATCGGGCTCGCGACCGCCAAGGCCAGCAATAGATGGTTTGCGCGCATCGACACTCTCCTCTTGCTTGGGGGACGCACCGGGGTGCGTCAGGTTTTCTGAAGTACGGCGCCGATCAACGCCTTCGCCTTGTCGGCGTCGACGAATCGACTGGCCACGGACACCTGCACATCGCGCTTGACCGCCGCAAGATGCAATCCGGTGTTGGTGACGGCTTCGGCCGGGTCGGCGCCGGGCCGGGCGGTTGACGATGATCCGGTCTCGTACGGGCCTGCTACGGCGTCTTTCACGGCTTGCGGAAGGGCTGTCTTTCCGACGTCCTCGGCCATCTGCGCGAGTGCCGCACCGCCGATTTTCGCGACGTGCTGGTCCGAGCGCCAGTCCGAATAGCCGCCTCGCCAACGCACCTCGACGTCGTACTGTTGCGCCGTTCCCTGCTGCAGAGGCGCCTCGTACGTGCACCCCTGGGTCCCATGACTGACCGGATCGGCGTGGAGCGGGCCGATGATGGCCTCCACTTCGGCGCGCGTCAGAATCGAGCACACATCGACCGGCTGCGGCCGGGTCTTTTCGAGTGCCCTGGCGGCGGCAACGGCTGCACCACCGTCGAACTTGAGCGGATGGTCGATGCGCTTGTAGGCGCTATCGACGAGCGTTGCCGCCTGGCGCAGCGTCGCCGCAGAGGCGGTGAAATCGATCGTGATGAGCTGATCGCCGCGCAGCGCATTGAAGATGCAACAACTCATCGACGTGAGCGAGGCCTCGTCCCACTCCCCGCTCATCTCGGTCCCGTCGTCGAGCTTGAAGTTCTTTCTCACGTTGTTCGCGATCTCGGCGCTGCCGCCGCCGCCCTTCACCAGGCCGTTCAGCATGCCCACGGTCATCGAGTAAATCTGAGCTCCGCCGGAGAACACGACGTCGAGGCTGATGGATCGAAATGCAGCCGTCTCGTAGACGCAAGTCTTGCCCGTCGGGGCCGGATCGCCCACCCCGTTCGAGCGGTAGGGTGGAACGGCGAGCGGCGCCCCGAGCACGGCCTCGACCTCACGGGCATCGAGAAGCGCACAAGGATCGTCTTTGTCGTACTGCTCGAATTCGCTCGACCTCGCGAAGGGCGGCGCGGGCGGGCCGCCGGCAGACGGGGTGACCGAACCGGCAGCGGGCGGGGTGGCGGATGGGTGGCTGCAGCCGAGGCAGGCGCACATCAAAAGCGCGGACGTCAATCGGAGTGTCATGTCGCGTCGATCGGCACGGAAAATGTGAACACCACCTGAAACATCTGCCCGTCGCCCTGGCCACGCGCCACGTCCGCGCCCGAGAATTTTTTGTTCCTCGAGAGCGGGCGCAGCACCAGCGCATACTCGCCGGGAAGCAGCGGTGAGCTCGGCGTGACTTCGTATTCGCCCGGCCGCAACTCGCGCGAGGTGACCGCTGCGCGCTCTTCCACAAAGCCCGAGTACATCTGCCAGTCCGCGGCCGGGGTAGAGCGCGCGTCCTCCTTGCCTTCGGTGGCGCCAAGGATGCGGCAGGTGTTCTGGGCGGGGGTGAGTTTGACGATCTGGGGAGCATATTCGGCCGGGTTCACGCCGGGCGTCTGGACGAAGTTCACCGCGAATGTCGGCAGAGTGGTGTGAAGCATCGTCGCGGACGTGGGTCCGACGACACCCCAGACGTAAGTCACGGTGTTCTTGTGGGTGGAGAGCATGGTCGATAGGATCGCACCCGCACCCTGAACCACCCCGCTGCCCACTCCATAGTTCATTTGCCCGGCGATCTGGTTCGTGGCAATGCCGATACCGCTCTGCATTGCCTGAGTCGTTACGGGATCCGAGGCGAGAGCGCTCATCGACGTGGGTTTGGTTTTGGTCTGCGCGAGCTGCGCCTTCTCGAGCGGCAACTCTTGAGTACTGCCGCCCTTGAGCAGCGCAGCCGACGGCAATCGCCAGCGCGGGCCGGCACCATCGCTCGGCACAGGGGCGCCGGCTCCATTCCCCGCCGCGCGCTGGCCGGACGAGGTGATGGCGTCGAGCTCCGAGCTCGACACGCCGGCCTGATGCAGGGCAATCAGTGCGGCCGCAGACGTGTCGAAATGGGCAGGACCCGAGCGGATCGCGTTGACGATCGTGGATTCCGGAAGACCCGCCTTGACCATGTCGATCACGTCCGCATTGCTGAGCGGCGCGGGCGGCTGCGCTGTCGCTGTCGCGGCCAGCGCGACCATGAACACGGTCCACACGCCGGGCGAGCCCCTGCCGTTCAAGGTCAACTGCCGCATTGCTCTTTCCCGCAGGTTCGAAGATTTTGCTGACACGAGACAAGCGGCGCGCCGCTGAAGGGATCCGTGCACCTCGGACCGCGCACCCAGACATCGAGGCTGTACGCTGACGCCGTCAGATTGGAGTAAGTGTGCGCGTACACGGGGGGAAACGGTGGGGGTGGCTCCAAGATGAAGCCGGAGCACGTCGTGTACGCCGAGTTCACCAGTAAGTTGTTCTCCTCGGTCCAGCTCACTTGGTAGCTGGAGATGGACTTGCGGTAAGTGACCGTGCCGGGACAGTGGGAGATGTCATAGGAGTCGAGCTGGGCGGAATCGGTGGTCCAACCGGGCGCCAGATTGTTGAACGTGAAGATATCCACGTTGCCGTTCGCGTTGCTTTGGTTCGCGCGCGCGACGTAAACGGTCATGCCCGCGGCGGCCGACGGGATGTCGGTGCCGTTTGGCGTGACCGGGGAGCTGTAGAGGGGCGATGCCGGCGAGTTCTGCGACCATGAACTCGGCAGTGAGGGTAGCAGCACCGCGGGATCCGAGCGCGCGGCGATGAAATGAAACCCGGTCGCCTTCAATTCCGGCGCATTGGCGGGCGCCAGGACCAGGGCGATGCCATCCCGGTCGAGCTCACCACCGATATTCCGATCGACGCGCGCGTCGATCTCGTTGTCGCTCCAGTACTGGATCTCCAGATTGATCTGCGGTGCGTTGAAATTGCCGATCAAGTACGCCTTGCCTGAATTTCCCAGCTGACACCCGCGTATGACGTAGGAGTTGTCCTCGGCCTGGGGAGTGAACACCACATTGTCCGCTCGGCCGTTGACACTCACGATGGTCGGCTGGAAACAGCGGGTGGCATTCGGCAGGGTCTGTACCCCGATATTCCGCGCACTGCCGCCCGAGGCGATCGCGGCCGACCGTGCCGACACGGCCGGCAGCGGCGCGGGCGCGGGCCCCGGCACCGCGGTTGCCGGCCTTGCTGCCGGTCCCGACAGCAGCGCGGCGGACGGTGTTGCGGCGGATGACGTCGCAACGGATGCCATGGCAGTGGAGGGCATCGGCCCCGGCGTCTGAGTGGCCAGCATACCCGCCGGAACGGCGGGTGCGTTCGCGAGAAGTCCCGTCGGCGCATTGGCCGCCAGAAGCGGTAGGGGAGCAAGGCTCCCCGCCGCCGCATTCGAGGCACTCGCAGCGGTCTGCGCCTGAGCCTTGCTCATGAGATGCGGCGGGGTTTTGGCGATGTACGCGCGCTGTTCCGCCAGAATCGTGAGCAGCTGCGGAGCGACTCGAGGTTTGAAAGGCGCGGGCTTGTGCAGCGGCGCGAGCCGCTCGATGCGCACCGCAGCGGGGGCGCTTGCGCGCAACTGAGCGAGGCCCTCGGAGCTCATCGGCCGGGTGGGCAGACCCTCGGGGATCGCGGCCGATACCGCCGCGGGCGAGTCCGCGGCAAAACCGCACGGCACGAGCAGTGCCGCGACGGTCATCGCGCGCGCCACCACATCCACTCCCTGAATCCGGACCCGCATGCAGATCCCCTCCCGCAACGCCGATTTGTTGCATCTATGAGTAGAAGCGGATTTTCGATCCGAAACCCTTCACCGGGAGCAGACTTTTTTTAATCCTTGGCACCGGATCGGCCGCAGTCGGCGCCGATCTGACTTAATGGTCGGTCGAAGGGCGCTTCAGCTCGGCCACGAGGTACTGGAATTCGGTATTGACCTGCAGCGGCTTGAGGTCGGCATCCCCCAGTAACCTTCCCGCGTCGCCGAACCCATGCGCGATCGCCTCGCGCAGGTTTTCGAGGGCGTCGGCGGTGCGGCCGGCCGCAACGGCGACGCACGCCAGGTCGTACCACGCGCTCCACGGCTCCGCATGCCCGACTCCCTCGTGCTGTTTCGCGATGATGTCGCGAAACAGCTGCCGCGCCTCGGTGTAGCGACCCAGATGGGAGAGCGCAAGACCGAGGTAAGTGAGCGTAATCAACGCATCGGGATGGTCCGCACCCAGAAGCTTGCTTTGCGACACGTAGGTCTGTCGCGCCAGCTGTTCGGCTTCCGCGTAGCGGCCCGCATCGACCAGCGTGCGCGACAGGTCGCTCTGCGACAGCAGTGTGTCGGGATGCTCGGCACCGAGGATGCGCAGCTGCCTGGCCTGAGTCGCACGCTGCAGTCGTTCGGCCTCCCGGTATTTCCCCTCGATACGCAGCGTATCGGCGAGGTTTCCCTCGTTCAGCATGGTATCCGCATGGTCCGGCCCGAGCGTTCGAAGCTGCACCTGCAAGGTTTGCTGCTGCATCGCTTCGCCTTCGGCGACGCGCCCCTCCTCGATCAGCAACGCCGCAAGATTGACCTCGGCAAGGGTCGTGTTCTCGTGTTCCGGGCCGAGCACGCGCCGATCGATGTCGAGCACCTCACGATAGAGTCGCTCGGCTTCGGCGTCGCGACCCAGGTGCCACAGCGTCAGGGCGAGATTGCTGCGCGCCCGCACCGTGCGCGGATCCTCCGCACCCCAAACGCGCTGCTCGATGTCGAGCAGACGTCGCCACTGCGGCTCGGCCTCCGCGTCACGTCCCCGAACCAAGAGTGATTCGGCCAGGTTATGCATCGCCATCAGCGTCTGCTCCGCCTCGGGACCAAGATTGCGCTCCGCGAGCTCCAGTGCCTCACGAGCAAGCCTCTCCTGTTCGTCTTGCCGCCCTTGATCGCCCGCGAGGATGCTGAGGTGATTCAGCGTCTCCAGGGTGAGCGCGTTGGTGGCACCGAGAACGCGCCGCTCGTCCCCGAGTGCCTCGCGGTCCAGCCGATCGGCGTCCGCGTAGTGACCCTCACGCTCCAGGATCAAACCGAGCTGCGTTTTTGACGCAAGAGTCTTTGGATCGTCATGCCCATGCAGGCTCTGGCGCGCCTCGAGCGCGCGCCGCGCAAGAGCTTCGGCGCGCGGATATAGCCCGAGGTTCAGGTAGGTGCTCGCCATGACGTGCAGCATCTCGGCAAGGGACTCGGGATCATTCGCGAGCTGTCTGTCGATATCCTTCGCAGCCGTATCGAGGACCTCGCGCGCAGTCACTGCGTTGCCGTGCGCCTGGTTCGGATCGGGCACCTTGAACATGCCCGTCATGAAGTCCGTGATGCGTGCCGCGCGATCGCGTTCGTGATTGGCTCGGTCGCGCTCGCGCCGAATCTGCTCGAGCTGCACCGCCTGCATCGTCGAGAATGCCGTCAGTAATGCGACCAGTCCCGCGAGCACACCCGCCGCGATGCGATGTCGACGGATGTACTTGCGCATGAGGTAGCCGGTGCTCGCGGCGCGGGCGGCGATCGGCTCGTGATTCAGGTACCTTTGCAAGTCCGCCGCGAACTCCAGCGGGCTCACATAGCGGCGCTCGCGATCCCGCTCGACCGCCTTCATGGCGATCGCATCGAGATCACCACGCAGCGCGCTGAGCAGCTCCGCCCGATTCGCGCCACGCGACGAGGCGGTGAGATGCAAGCTCGGGTCCGAGCGCAGCTTCCCGCTCAGGCTCGGAGGATCGTCCTCGCGCAGATGCCGCAGCAATTCATCGATCGGCGGCTCCGTGCGTTGCTTGACCTCGAACGGCCTCAGGCCCGTGAGCAGCACGTAAAGCAGCACCCCGAGCGAGTAGACGTCGGTGCGCGTGTCGATACCGGCAGCATTTGGGTCCACCTGCTCCGGGCTCATGTACGCCGGGGTGCCCAAGAAGCGGCCCATGTGGGTGTAGAGCGTCTCCCCGGCCGCTGAAGGCGCAATGGCCTTCGCGACGCCAAAGTCTATGATGCGAGGCTCGGGCTTGCCGTCGACTTCGACGATCAACACGTTGGCGGGCTTCAAGTCGCGATGAATGACCGCCTTCTGATGAGCATGCTGGACCGCTTCGCAGACTTGGATGAAGAGCTCGAGCCGGTCGCGGATCGACAGACTATGTTCGTCGGCATACTCGGTGATCGGCCGCCCCTGGACATACTCCATCACGAAGTAGGGTTGACCTTGCGCGGTCGTGCCGGCGTCGAACACCTTGGCAATCGCCGGATGATCCATGATCGCAAGCGACTGGCGCTCCGCGCGGAAACGTAGCACGACCTCCTCGTCGTACATTCCAGCTCGAATCAACTTGAGTGCGACGGGCCGGCGCACGGGGTCAGTCTGATCGGCCAGCCACACCTGACCCATTCCGCCCTCGCCGAGCTTGTGTCGCAGACGGTAGCGCTGCCCGATCAGCGTGCCGGGGGCGAGCGTGGGGGGGTCCAGAGGAACCTCATCCGCTTGCCGGACTTTCGGGAGAGACGCGGATTCGAGGAAGCTCGCGTCGATGTTCTTGGCGACGTCGAGAAGCGAGTCGACTTCGACGCGCAGCTCAGCGTCCGCGCCGCACGCCTCCTCGACAAACCGATTGCGCTCTTCCCCATCGAGCTGGATCGCTTCGTGCACGACTTGTTTGACACGTTCCCAACGGTGGTCCGTCACAAGGTGGGTGCTCCCGAGTTGCCACTGCTGCCGGTCGCCCGAAAGCTGTTCCCAATCCAGCGGGCATGGCCTTCAGGCACTGGGTTAGCGGCCGGAGGGTGTCGCGTCCATTCGCCGGCGCAACACCAAGCGCGCCACCGCCCACTCCCGCTCGACCGTCGTCAGCGATACGCCGAGGACTTGAGCGATGTCGAGCGTCCTCAACCCCCCAAAGAACTTCATCTCGACGATTCGCGCTTGCCGCTCGTCGAGGCTCGATAGCTCCGTCAGCGCCTCGTCGAGGGCCAGGAGCTGGACGTCGTCCTTGATCGGCAGGTTGACGACCTCTTCCAGGTCAATACGGAAGCCGCCGGCGCGCTTGTCAGCTTGACGGCCGCGCGCGTGGTCAACGAGTATTTGACGCATCAATCGCGAGGCCAATGCGACGAAATGCGCTCGGTTGCGTAGTTCGCCCCGCGATCCGCCGAGCATCCGCAGAAATGCCTCATTCACCAGATCCGTGCTCTGCATCGTGTGATCATGCCGCTCGGAGCGCAGATAAGAATGTGCCAACCGCCGCAGCTCCGGATAGACGAGCGGAACGAGCGATGCAAGAGCCCTCTCGTTGCCACGGGCCCAGTCCATCAGCAGTCCTGCGACGTGATCCGGCGACTCTTCTGTCAAGGGCAGCCTCGAACGAGGTCGATTTGCGGGTAGAGTATGAGCCGCTCGTGTGGCCGTCAACCGTGTCGCGCCTGCCTGGTAGCGACTTGCCGGATCGGGAGGCTTCTGCCCGCGCCAGGTAATAAGTGGCGCGTACTTGCATCCGGAAGCGCTCAAGGGCGCGAAGACGCTTGCTTAATGGCCTCCGGCGCATGCCGCAAAGTCAGTATCGGTCGGCGGTGACGCCGGCGCAGCGGGGCCGTGGTGCAGCGACGCCGCCGGTGTCCGGCGCGGATCCGACCAAGCCATCGACGCCGCGGCATGTGGCGATGAGCTGGGCAAGACGGCTGAAGCGAGTGTTTGGTGTAGAGATCGAGTGCTGCGCGCGCTGCGGCGGGGAGCTCAAGATCATCGCCGGCATCGAGGAGCCGCAGCTCATTGCGAAGATACTGTCGCACCTGGAGCGTGCTGCGCCGGAGCAGTATCAGAGCGAGCTGCCGCTTAGGAAGCGCGGGCCGCCGCTGCAGCCCAGCCTGCTGTGAACTTAAGGATGAGTAGCGATTGCGTGAGCGGGAGAGGGCGGCGGACGGGGTCCGCTTGTCCTAAGCGCCAGAGAACGGCAGAGTGAGTGGGTTGCGGGCGGCGCGGCACGCTGAGGTCGGCGGTCAGTCAATGGCCGGGGGCCCTCAGCAGAAGCCTACTGGCGCGCGGCCCCTAAGCTTGGACGCAACATAAGGCTGGTTACCCGCAACAAGGTTGTGGGCAGCCTTGGACCGCACGGGCGTTTGAAATTCCTATCCGCTTGTCCGCGTCTTTGAGTGTACTGAACGAGACGAACCGTCACTTGCTGATCGACAACAGCCTGACCTTCGGCGGCTTTCACTGGAATGACCCGCGGCAGATCTACGCACAGGTGAACTACAAATTCGGCTACTAAGCAGGACTGCGCAGGTGCTTCGATCGATGCCGGTCGGCCGCGGAGTTCTCCTTGCTTGCCGCTGCCCATGGACCTGCGGACCCAATCCATGGTCTCGGTGAACGAGGCTTTTAAGGCGGCGCTTTTCTTCTTCGCCATCCAGAGATGCTATCCGGTGTACAGTGCGAGAGCTTTGGGGGTACTGGATGGGAGCTGTCGCTGGCTACTTCGGGGCAAAGCCAAGTGAGTGATTCCAATAAACACATCAAGACCTGTGACGTTTGCGGCGGAAGCTTCGAGTTCGGCCCCACTCGGTACGCAGGAAAATGGCTTCGGCGTTACGAAATGTTCGCGTGCGATGGATGCCTGCGTAGCAATCACGATGGCTGGGGACCGATCGCCGAGGCCAGGATCGTCGCACACCTGAATAGAAAAGGGGTTCGGGCGCCGGCAAGGAACGAGAAGGGATGGCTGCCGATGGAGTGATTCGACCTCCAATGACAGCTGGGAATGTTCAGGACAGCCAGCCATCTGCCGGGCACACTTGTGGGTATCGCATAAATGCGCGGCCACGAGTCGATTGATAATATAGCGTCTGTCGAGCAGGGCGTGAGGCAAGGTAGCGGGCCTTGGCCATGAGGCCCTCCGCTGATCGAGAGGCCACGGGTAAGGAACATATCGAGCACAGGGAGGTAATCAATGAACGCATTCTGTCGCGCGCTAGTCATTTGGTTCGCATGCTGGACCTCCGCGTTTGGTGGCGTGCGGTTTGTGGCAGCGAACGGCACAGACAGCGGAGGTTGTGGATCTGCGGAGCAGCCCTGTCGCTCCATCAGTCAGGCCATGACCAATGCCGAAGTTGGCGACACTATCTATGTCGGCCCGGGACGTTACGGCGACCTCAGCGCTAATGGCAGTTTTTCTGGTCCGGGTGATGAGCAGCCGCAAGTCGGCACGGGTTGGTCGCCCGGATGCATCGTGTGCATTGAAAAGCCACTGCATATCTATTCTCAACTGGGGGCGTCCGTCACCTTCATCGCCAGCGGACCTTACGTCGCGTACAGCTCGACCGTGTCGATTAGACGCGATGGCGTGGATTTCGGTGCCGCAGGTCAGGGCTTCACGATCACGGGTGGGAATTCCTCGGGGGTGACCGTCGATCTTGCATACGCAGGTGTCCCCGTAAGAAATAACATCTCCGTGGCCGGCAATGTCGACCTCGGCGATCAAGGGGGGTTTGGCTTGGTGGGGGCAACATCCCTGCCTATCGGGTGTAGCGCCGATGATTGTGCGTTTTCATCCAGAATACTTATTGACAACAATCAAGCTCTGAACAACTCAGTCGGTGGCTTTTTTGTGTCGGTCGCCTACTCCGGTCCTCCCGGGCAGATCATCGTACGCAACAATCAATCGATCGGTGCCGGCACCGGCTTTTCAGTAATCCCCTGGAGCTTGTTCGGAGGTGATTCCCCCGCGACTGCTTCAAACGTACAGGTTCTCAATAATGTCGCGGCGAGCGGCGGAACCGGCTTCTACATCAACGCATCAGGACCCGTCAGATACAACACGGCAATCAGCAACGCCCAGTCGGGTTATCAGATGCGCCCGGGGGGAGCTGCGTTTACCGATAACTCAGCGATCGATAACGCCGGCCCCGGCATGCTGCTAAATTTTTCCGCCGAGGCCTTCAGTGTCGCACCGATCGCCTTCGCGCCATTCAGCAACAACAATATCTTCGGCAACGATCGCCATAGGCCCGCTAATCTGCAGTCAAACTTCTCATTTAGCGAGCCCGATAGCAGCTTCGGTTCGTTCAACCCCGGTCCGGGGGCGCACTGCGGTGTCCTCAATGTTGGCGTCATACCGGGACTTTTCCCTCCATTGCCGCCTGTGCCCGCCTTGCAACCCGCACCTCAGAATTACTGGGGATCGGCTGCGGGCCCAGTGGCGTCTGGTGCGGGTGACACTCTCGGCGGAAGGTGCGACCAGAATGGAGGGGTGACCACAGCCAGTCCACCGGCCTTGACACCCTTTCCCATTACATCGAATCCCGTATCGTCCAACTAATCGGAGGAATGTTCGATTCGGCAGCTTATCGGCCTGGCTGCCGCAAGCGTAGTTGGGGAATGCGTGGCGCTCAGTTGATCGTGTAGGTTCCGGTCTTTACGCCGGAGAGCACATCATCGGGTCCGAGAGCGATTGCCTTGAGCGTCGAGCTTGCGCTGATCGTGACAGGACCCGTGTAAGCGGTCGAGGACACGGTCGGCGTCGTGCCATCCGTCGTGTAATAGATGGTTGACCCGGCGGTCGCATCGCTGATCGTCACCGTTTGTGCGGTCGTGTAGGTTTTCGCTGCGGGCTTGAACGCCGGCGTCGCGGGTTTCGAAAGAACCGTGTAGGGGACATTGCTGCTCAGAGTGGCGTTCGGGGTGATAACCTGCACCGTGCCCGTGGTTGCGTCGGTTGGTACCGTGGCCGTGATCTCGGTCGCCGATTTAACCGCGAAGGACGCTGCTGTCCCATTGAAGGCGACGCTGATCGTACCGGTGAGATCATTCCCAAGAATGGTGACTGCGGCTCCAACGAATCCGGAGCTCGTACGCGTCTTGACAAAGGGGCCGAGCCCGGTCGAGAACTTGAACACGGTACCGCAGCCCGCGGGGCAGGTTGCGTTGGAGGTACCGCCATTCGTCGCCAGTCCGTAGAAATTCCCATCGGTGGCTTGAAGAAGGGCGCCGAAGCTCGGCAGATCACCTGACGGGTAAGCGCCCGCTGTGTCGCAGGGCGCGGCACCCACACAAGGAAACGAATAAAGCGTTGATGCCCCGGCTGCGGCAATTTCGAAGATCGAGCCGGCGCTATCGTTGGACGTGCCCTCCTCATAAGTCGTGCCGTAGAGATTGCCGTCGCTGCCCTGCATAAGGCTGCTGGGAAAGGCACCCGCAATGGCTGAGACGCCCGGCGGGCAGAAGGTCACGCAGCCCGTATCGGACACCAGTGCGGTGTACGCTCCTGCGGTGGTAATTTCAAACACAACACCCGCGTTGCCCGAACCTCCGCCGAGTGTTGTCCCGTAAAAATCCCCCAGTCCATCCGAGAGCAGCGAGCCGATGTCGTAAGGGAATTGGCCATCAGCACAACCGCCGGCGCCGTTCGAACCGCCCGTCGAGCAAAAGTCGTAGAGCGTGGTCAGTTCGCCGCCGGGCGTGATCTTGAAGATCGTGCCTGGGGATTCGTTCGTATAAGGGGAAGCCAGACCGCCCCACTCGGTCGTCCCATAGAAATTGCCGTCATTGCCCTGCACCAGGCCTGCCGGACTGGTGCCATCTGCACAATTGGTTTGGGAACAGAAGCTGTACAGCGTGGTCAGCGCCCCAGCCGGCGTGATTCTGAACACCGTGCCGCCGGTGCTGTTGGACGTAGAAAAGGTGCCCAGACCGCCACCATTGGTGGTTCCGTACAGGTTGCCGTCAGCGGCCTGAATCAGCGCATTTTGAGGATTCCGGCCATCGAGGCATGGAAGTTCCCCGGGGCCGGTGCTGGAAACTCCGCAAAAGCTGTACAGGGTGGTCAGCGCTCCGGCCGGCGTGATTTTGAACACCGATCCCTGGCCATAGGCTCCGCCCCACTCGGTCGTTCCATAGAAATCGCCATTGCTCGCCAAAACCAGGCCCGCCACCGGGGTACCACCGTCCGCACACGCGGGCTGAGAGCAGAAATTGTAGAGTGTCTTCAACGTTCCGCTGGTCGTGATCCTGAATACGGTGCCGCCGCCGTGGGAGCCAGCGTAGCTGGTCGTCCCATACAGGTCGCCATTAGGGCCCTGAATCAGCGAGGCCCCGCTCAAGTTGAGAAATCCGTCCGTACCGTCGAACAAATGCAGGGTCGTAGGCGTCTGCGCTTGCGCGAATGACCCAAGGAACGTCATGGCTGCGGCCAGAAAAAGACCTGGTAATGCCGATCGCATATCGCTTTCCCCGTTGTTAGTTTTTGGTGCGCAGTCGCAGGAGGCAGAACTTTCTACCAGACGCCGTGCCGATCTGTCATGAGGATTTTTCTCCGCACGCCGCAATAAGTTCAATCGCGGCGGGGCCGGGCAGCGCGCTGATGCCCGAGCCGAGCTTCTCCGAGTGCCCCCGGGCGGCGGGAGTTCATCGAGGTGATTTTGAACCTGACCTAGGCGGTCGGCTGCTTGATCGGCACCCACGAGCGCGCGGCCCGACGAGGGGATGACGAGAGAGCACGTCGTGACCGCCCCGGATGCGCCAGTGCTCGCGTCACAGTGATCCGCCGACCGAAGCGCCGATCAGCCCTTCGCGACATACGCCGAACACCAGCCTGTCGCTGGTACGGCGTGGCCCGTGAAGATGTTGCACGGACCGGCGGCATCGCCTGCCTTGCCGCCGAACTGAACGCAGCTGCCGCAATGCTGACCTGCCTTGTAGGTCGGGTACTTGGCGGCATTGACGGACGCCGCGTTGCTGACGAATCCGAGCGACTTCGCCGTCGCATCATTCGGGTCCAGAAGCGGCAGCGCAGCGGCTTCAGCCGACTGCGCGTCGATGAGAGCGATGACCGGGATCAGGGCGCCGGCGATCAGACCGCCCTGGACGATCGCACGACGCGTGAACTTGGTTTCCATAGGGACAATCCTCATGCTGCCTGCAGGAACGCCATTGTCGCGCCTTTCGTCGTGCACGGCCCTTGAAGAATATTTAATCGCAACCGGCGTTCGATAGCGCATCCAAACCGCGCGTCGTGACGTATGTATCAGATGGTTCAGCGCGAATGGCCCAGCGGTGGCCGCCAGGCGGCGTTGAGCACGAGGGCGTGAATTTCGGCTTGCCGATGCCACGTTCACCGAGCGCCGATGCTGGTTATCTGAGACTTTGGATATTCGGGAGCGCGCTGTGGAAACAAAGGCCGAGAAATCGACGGTGTACTTTGATGGGTCTTGTCCGCTATGCCTCGCGGAGATCGGATATTACCGCGGCAAAGATCAGGGCGGCGCGCTTTGCTTTGTCGACATCTCCGTGGCCGGCGCGCTCACTCCGGCGGGAATGACCGCAGAAGATGCGATGAAGCGGTTGCATGTTCGCGCGGCCGATGGACGTGTGCTGTCCGGCGCTGCGGGATTCGTCGAGATTTGGGCTCGGCTACCGAGGTGGCGCTGGGCGGCGCGCGCCGCGTCCCTGCCGGGCGCGTTGGCGGCCCTGGATTTGGGGTATCGCATGTTTCTTCCGATCCGGCCGCTCATTTCCCGCCTTTTTAGAATATTGCTGCAACATGAGCGGGTCGACGGCGGAGCCAATCGCGGGTGACCGGGCAACCTGAACCCGCGAGCGCAAGCTGGCGCAAGAAATGGTCGCGCGACTGGGTGAACGTGAAGTACTGCTCGCGGCGCTGCCGGGCGGCGCCGCGCCGATCCGGGTGCGGACCGAAATCGGCGGATGCATGAGCGCGCTTAGAGTCATTCTCGGCGATCAACTCTCGCTCGACCTGTCTGCGCTGGCGGACCTCGATCGGGCGCGCGATACGGTGCTGATGATGGAGGTGTCGGAAGAAACCACTTACGTCCGGCACCACAAGCAGAAGCTCGCGCTGGTGCTCTCGGCGATGCGCCATTTCGCGGACGCGCTGCGTCAGAGCGGTGTGACGGTCGACTATGTGAGGCTCGATGCACCCGGAAACACGGGCAGTCTCGCAACCGAGGTCCAACGCGCCGTTGCGCGGCATCGGCCGAGCCGCATTGTGATGACCGAACCCTCGGAGTGGCGTGTGCAGGCACTGTTCGATGGATTGGCGTCCATCGCGGTTACGCCGCTCGAGGTACGTTCCGATCATCGCTACTTTGCAAGCCGTGCCCGGTTCGCGGCCTGGGCGCGCGGGCGCCGAAGCTGGCGGCTGGAGCATTTCTATCGCGAGATGCGGCGCGAGCATGGAATTCTGATGGAGGGTGCCCAACCGGCGGGTGGCCAATGGAATTATGATCGGGCAAATCGCAGACGCTTGCCGCCCCGGAGCGTCGTGCCCCACAAGCGGCGATTCCCGCCCGATGAGACGACGAGCGAGGTCATGGCTCTCGTCGAGCGCCGCTTCCCCGACCATTTCGGAGAGCTCGAGGAATTTGGCTGGCCGGTGACGCGCTCCGACGCGTTGCTCGCGTTGGACGATTTCATAGCGCATGGCCTGCCGAACTTCGGCGACTACCAAGACGCCATGAAAGCCGGGGCTCCGTTCCTGTTTCACTCGCTGCTGGCGCCGCCTTTGAACCTCGGGCTGCTGTCTCCTCGCGAGGTTTGCCAGGCCGCGGAAGCTGCCTGGAGGGCGGAGGCGGCGCCGCTGAACGCAGTGGAGGGGTTCGTGCGTCAGATCCTCGGCTGGCGGGAATATGTTCGCGGGGTCTACTGGACCTTGATGCCGAAGTACGCGGAGCGCAACGCTCTGCATGCGACGCGAAATCTGCCGGCGTTCTATTGGAGCGGCCAAACCGACATGCGCTGCCTGCGTGAGGCGATCGGCAGCACGGCGCGATACGCCTACTCGCACCATATCCAGCGGCTGATGGTGACGGGTAACTTCGCCTTGCTGGCCGGCGTTGCGCCGCGGGAAATCGAGCGCTGGTACCTCGCCGTCTACGCCGATGCGTTCGAGTGGGTGGAGATGCCCAACACGCTCGGGATGGCGGTCTTTGCGGATGGCGGGCAGATGGCGTCCAAACCCTACGCCTCCTCGGGAGCCTATATCGACCGGATGTCGGATTTTTGTTCCGGCTGCGCCTACCATGTCGAACAGAAAAGCGGTCCAAACGCCTGCCCGTTCAACTATCTCTACTGGGCTTTTCTGATCCGACAGAAAAAGCGGCTTTCAGCCAATCCGCGCATGGCGATGCCTTATCGTACGCTCGCCGGGTGGCCGCTGGAACGGCAAGCGAAGATCCTCGCCGAAGCGGACGCCTTTCTCGATCAGCTCGACGACAAACATCAGCGCACCGGGATTGGCCGATGATCGATCGATAGCTGATCCGTCCATATTGCACCGGTCGGCAGTGGCTGCCACCGATGACACCGGCTATGACTCGCCTGGCACTTTCGATTCCAAGGCTCTGGGATTCGCGCGCCACCGTGCGAGCTCACTGGAAATTTCCGTCAAGCACGCAACTCGCCGCACGCCGGCGATCTTGTGCTGGTCCAGCGCAGCGGTTCCGCCCACCCACAGCTCAACCCCGGCATCCAGGTTTTCCCGGAGCGCCGACAACTGTGCTTGAGTGGCGCGAGGCGCATTGGCAGTGGTACAGGACAAACCGACGATATCTACCCTATGCGCATCGACAGCCTTCAGAATATCCGCTGCCGGAGTTTGTGTGCCGAGCGAAACGCACTGCGCGCCCTCCATCGAGAAAAACGCGTTCGCCATGAGCATTCCCAGCTGGTGCTCCTCTCCGGGCAAGGTGGTGAGCAATACGCGTGGCGGCAGGCTGGACGGCGGAATTGCACCGAGCGCGTGCTGCAGCAGGCCCTGTACTTGGGCCGTGTAGAGGTGCTCCTCGAATATCTCGATCGCCCCTTGGAGCCACGCTCTGCCGATCAAGGAGTTCAGCGGCACAATCACGTCGACGATGAACTGCCGGAGGCCCTTTTGCAGCAGCAGTTGCGCCAACTCCTGGCGAAGTTGGTTGGTGCAATGAGACTTGATCAGTTGCAGGACGCGCTTTTGCCAATCAACCGCGTCGGGAGCCGCCGCATCGATAGTCCTCGCGGGTGCGATCACCGTGCTCAATTTCTCCAGCGGCAGGCCGACGATCTTCCCGGGGCGAAGGCCAGCATCCAACAAGCGCCTAATGATCCGCAGACGTTGAATTTGTTCGTCCGTATAGACCCGCTCATCTTTGAGGTCGCGAGCCGGCGTTGGAAACCCATAGCGGCGTTCCCATGCCCGCAGCGTGTCTTTCGAGAGACCGGTTTCTCGCTCCACCTCCGCGATGGATGCGGTTCGGTCTGTATGGCCTTCAACCATTACTGTCATAGACAACTTGACCCACACGGGGATGCGAAGTAGCATCTTAGGCATCGAGAGTTACTTTGTCCAGGACAAACAGGGCGTCTAGCCATCTGACGCCATGCGGCGATAACGCCCGGACATCCCCGATACGAGTGGAGTATGTGTGCATGCTTGCCGATGAGAAACTTGGGCTTCCCGACATACAGGCGAGTCCGGACGCGCGAGCGATCTCGATAGACTGCGTCGGCATCAAAAGCATCCGCTATCCGATCACCGTCCGCGCTCTTGACGGTCGCGCGCAACCCTCCGTGGCGGAATTCGATATGTACGTCGGATTGCCGCCCGACGTCAAAGGAACTCACATGTCGCGATTCGTCGAGCTCCTCGAGGCTCATGGCGCGCCGCTCGATTATTCGACTGTGCGGCAGCTATTGCATGACATGCTCGATCGGCTCGGCGCCGATCACGGTGAGCTTGAAATACGCTTTCCATACTTCATCCGTAAGCGCGCTCCGGTGTCTGGAGTCGAGAGCGCGCTGGATCATCTCGTCAAATTTAGTGCGCGTCACGACCTGACCGAGGGCTTTCGCCTGCGCATGGAAGTCACTGTCGCTGCCACCAGCTTATGCCCCTGCTCGAAGGAGATATCGAAGTATGGAGCCCACAATCAGCGCTCGCACATCACCATCGGTGCGGATCTCCTCGAGCCGATGGCAATCGAAGAACTGGTGGCCGTCGCGGAGCGCGCCGCATCGTGCGAAGTCTACGGGCTGCTCAAGCGCGGGGACGAGAAATTCGTGACCGAGCGAGCGTATGACAATCCCAAATTTGTCGAGGACCTGGTGCGTGACATCGCGTCGAGTCTGAACGCCGAGTCGCGTTTGTGCGGTTACACCGTGCAGGCCGAGAATTTCGAGTCGATTCACAACCACTCCGCCTATGCGAGGATCACGCGCAACGCGATGCGGGCCTAGCTGCCGCTTAAGTCGGCGTGGCAGGGTCACAATGCGAGTCTCGATGAAATTCGTGGCACGGCTTCTCATCACGGTGGGTAATACCTTGACTGCGCTCGGGTGCGTGGGCTTGGGGCTTGCAATCACGGGCCTGATTTCCATCGACAGATTTTGGAGCGGCCCTTCGTCGGGAATACGCGTGATCGGGTCAGTGGCGGTCGCGGGTTGTCTGTTGAGCGCAGCTGGATATGGTTACGAGGAACATCAAATTGGGCTCAAAGAGTAGAGGGGTGTAAGTATGCTGAGAAAGTCCGACTATTTCATCTTGCTGGCGGTGATGATCTCCTTCGCCATCACAATATATATTTGGTTCTCGTTGCACGATCGTGAGCAGGCGATCTTTACCGAGATCTGGGTCCCCACCGTTTTGATATTTGGAATCTACTTCAAGCTCGCCGCCTTTGTGAGTGGCAAACGATGAATGACGATTTTCTGCTCGGAGCCGGAGTAGTCGTCATGGCGCTGCTCCTCGTGGGGCTGTACGTCATATTTTCCGACTTTCGCGAGGGACCGCCGTGAAGCGCCGTCGCGCACCGAGGCGCGCGATAGCCCGGGCTTTAGAGTCCGATCAGGCGGCTGTTCCCGACCAGTCTTACTCGAAGTTTCCGGATCTGCGTAAGTGTGGCGCTCGATTTCGTCGCGGTGATGACCGCGTCACCGTGATCCGATGACCGAGGTCACGTCCCGGCGCGTCTCAGCGCGGCGGCCCAGCGGCCGTAAATCCATAGTTTTATAAAACAGCGCCACGGTTCAGAACAAAACCGTCCGCTTGTTCGACGGCCGCGGCCTGTCGAGCCAGGCGGTGGCCATCTTGCGCGCGCAGCCGCGAGCGATGCGTGAGCGAGAATGCCGTCAACGGTGCCGGCGACAACCCGAATCGCAGCGTTCCCAATACTCAACATATTGCAGGGTGCCGCTCGCCTGTTGATCGCCCATGAATGTCGCTACACTGGCGGCAGATCCACACGACCGTTACCGGGCAGCGCCAAGTGAGCCTCACACGTCAGCAACTTACCCACGTCGATGCGTTGCTGGACGAGATGCTCGATCTGCCCGAACAACAGCGTCTCGCGGCGCTGCATGGCCGTGGCATCAACGATTCCATGGTGGTCGCCGAAGTGGAAAGTCTGCTGCGCTCCGCGCAGGCATCTGCTGACTTCCTATCGAACCCGGCACGTCCCGCGAAAGCGGACCTGCCGCTGGACACAGGGGTCGGAATGCGCCTGGGGGCCTGGCGCATCACGCGCCTGGTGGGCCGCGGCGGCATGGGTGATGTGTACGAAGCGGTGCGCGCCGACGGCAACTTCGAACAACGCGTCGCGATCAAGATGCTGCAGCGGGAGGCAGCGTCGCAATTGCCGCGCTTCCAGGCCGAAAGGCAGATTCTGGCTAATCTCGATCATCCCGGAATTGCGCGGCTGCACGACGGCGGCGTGAGCGACGACGGCAGGCCGTACATGGTCATGGAGTATGTCGAGGGGCGGCCCATCACCGACTATTGCGCGCTCATCGCTGCCGACCTCGAACAGCGGCTCGATCTGTTCAAACAAGTGTGTGCCGCGGTCGCCTTTGCCCATCGCAGCCGCATCGTACATCGCGATCTGAAACCGTCGAATATCCTGGTGACGGCCGACGGCAAGGTAAAGCTGCTGGATTTCGGCATCGCGAAGCTGCTGGATGCGCAGGTCGCGCGCTTGACCCAGGCGGCAGCGGCGCCCATGACGCCGCTGTGCGCTGCTCCCGAACAACTTGCCGGGCAACCGATCACCGCGGCCACCGATGTCTATGCGTTGGGACTGCTGTTGTTCGAACTGCTGACGGGCAGGCATCCTTGGGTGGGCGTCGATACACCCATATTGCAGGCGATGCGAACGGTGCTCGAGCGTCCCGCGCCTCTGGCCAGTCGAGCCGCGGAGGCCAACGAATCCCGGCCGGTTCCGGCGCGCTCAATCCGGGGTGATTTGGATGCCGTCGTCGCCAAAGCGCTGCGCAAGGAACCTTCGCATCGTTACACGACGGTCGCCGCGTTCGAATCGGACATTGGCAGGGTTTTGCGAGGCGCTCCGGTGCGCGCGCGCGAAGGGGCTCGACTCTATCTCGCCGGCCGGACGTTGCGGCGCCTTCGTTGGGTCTTCGCCGCAACCGCCGCGGTGCTGGTTTGCGCCGCGACCCTCTGGCAAGCCGTTCGCTGGCAATCGCCGGTCATGCGCAGGTCCGTGGGTGACCACACTCTTGCCATGGTCGGCTTCAAGGATCTGCAAAATAAGGACAGCGATGCCTGGGTGGGAGCCGCGCTCACCGAAATGCTGGGAATGGAGTTGAGCAGCGGCGAGAACGTGCAGGTCGTTGAGGACGAGATGGTCCGGGATGCACTCAAGGGCATGAATCGCGGCGGCACGAGCGAGTTTTCCCCCGACGTGCTGGTACGCCTTGGAGAGCACCTGGACGCGGATTACCTACTGGGCGGCAGCTACCTCTTGTCGTCCGCGGACGACCGGGTACTGCGCGTCGATCTCGTACTGCGCGATGCCCACACCGGCCAGCGTGTGGCAAGCTTCACGCAACAAGCCACGCTTCCAGACCTCGGTGTACTCGTCAAGAATGCCGGCGCATCGATTCGCGACAAGCTCGGCATCAAAGCTGCAAGCGCCGAGGCGCTCACTGGAATCGCCAATGCGCAGCCGCCGACCGCGGATGTTGCACGGCGCCTGAGCGAGGCGCATGAGGACATGGAGCACTATCAGGCGGCGCGCGCCAAGGATGAGCTTCTGGAGGCGATTGCCGAGTCGCCGGGATATGCGCCGGCTTATCTGGACTTATCCGAAGCCTGGTCGGCACTCGGCTACCGTCAAAAGGCGATTGCTGCGGCCGAACAGGCTGCATCCCGTGCAGAGGCGCTGCCTGCGCAACTGCGCCTGCGGGTCGACGCCGTGCTGCAGACCGCAAGATACCAATGGGGCAAGGCCGCGGATGACTGGGGCGAACTGGTCCGTTTGCGTCCGGCCGTGATGGAGTACCGGCTGCATCATATCGAAGCACTGCTGGCCGCCGGTGAAGTGACCGCAGCCCAGACGGCTCTCGTCCAGCTGCGCTCCATGCCCGCGGGAAAGAATAATCCGCGCGCGCACCTTGCGGCGGTCCATGTCGACGCAGCACGGCACGACTCGAAGGCTGCCGCCGTAGATGCACAAAAGGCATTGGACCTCGCGCAGTTGCATGAGACACCGGGATTGATCGCCGACGCGCAATTGGAGTTGGCGCGGGCACAGAGCCATCTTGGACAAGTTGCGCCGGCCGAGGCGGCGGCAAGGGCAGCGATCGAGGGATACCTGTCGCTCGGCAATCCGCACGGCGAAGCCGAGGCGCGCCGCACGCTCGCGCCTTTGTTGTCCGGACAGAACCAGATATCCGCCGCCCGCGATCAGGATCAGCGCGCCATGACCATTTATCAAAGTATCGGCGACATAGGCGGCGTGGCCGATGTCTACCGCGACCTGTGTGAGGCGATGTGGGTCTCGGGAGATCGCGACGGTGCGCAGACCGCGGCGCGCGAAGGTCTCGCCATCAGTCGCGAGATCGGCGATCTGTTCCTGCAGAAATGGATGCTGCAGGCCTCGGCCACCATCGCCGCCGACGAGGCGGCAAGCGACGAGGTGATGCGCGACTATCGTGAAGTCATAAGGCTCGCCGAGCGCAGTGGAGATTCGGGCGGGCACGTGTGGGCATTGGCCACGTACGCGGACGCAGCGCGGGTGCGTGGAGAGATGAGCGATGCGCGCAGCGCATGCGCTCAGGCGATCGCGGAGGCGGCGCCATTGACCGATCCGCAGTTCAGGATCTACAGCGGGTTTACGTGCGCATTGGTCAGGATGGATGCGGGTGAGCCGGCGCAGGCTGCCGCGATGTTGCGCGATGCGGCGAACCGCAGCAAGGCGGCGGGCAATCAGCTCTATCTCGCCAACGCGCAAATGACGCTGGCGCAAATCGATCTCGAGAGTGACGGTTGCGAGAAGGCCCTCGACGGACTGAACAGCGCCATTACGGCATTTGCCGCCGGCGAGGAGAAGACCGGCGAGGCCGATGCAGAAGCGTTGCGGGCATTGTGCGCGCAGGAGTTGGGCGATATAGCCGGTCGCGACCGTTCGATAGCGCGCGCACGCGCGTTGCGTGCCGGCATCACCGCCCGTCAGGAGGTGTACATCGTCGACATCGCGTCGGCTCAAATCGGGTTCGCCACGGACGCGCATAGCGATGCCATCGCGCGCTTGAACGACATGGCGGCCGACGCCCTGGCCCGTCACTGGCTGGCGTGGGCGTTGGAGGCGAAGTTGGCGGCGTGGCGGCTGGCCGAGGTTTCGGGCAAAAAAGAAGAGGCGGCGAAGCTGCGCCTGGAGCTCGAACAGAGCGCGCGCAAGCACGGCATGGTACGGATAACCAACAGAATCCAACAATTGGCGAAGGTTTCAGTGTCGAAGCGGATATAGCTTCGCATTTGCGCGTCATCACCACGGCGTGAATTTGACCGAATGCTAGAATTCGCGACGCGTGGATTATACTGGCGGGCGAGGGTGCGCTTCGGTGCTGAAGATCGACATGCCGAGCCACGGACTGAAAACCGGGGACGTTGGCGCCGTGGTGCAGGTGTACTCGGAAGACGCGGTCGAGGCGGAATTCGTCACCGCTTCGGGCCGTACCCAAGCGCGGGCGACGCTGGAGACGGCGTCGATTGGTCCCGTGGGTTCGAAGGACATTCTCGCGGTACGCCAACCCGACGCCGCCTGAATCCAGCGACGCCGGCACGGGGAACGTCGGGGCAAGTATAGGGGCAACGCCGTGGCTCGAATTCCCCGAGTCCGAGCGGGCCATCAATCATTCACGGAACATGCGATGTCAAAGTCGGCGCGCGAGGCCAAATTCTGAACGGGCGAAAACCTCGGATTTGTGTCGTCAATCCGTACGAGCATGGGGGCGGCGCGGAGTATCAGATGGCTCTGCTCATCGATGCGCTGGTTGCCTGCGCAAGATATGAAGTCCACTTTCTGACTCATTTCGTGGACGCGCGCGACAGGGTCCGAAACTACCAGGTGTCGAGAATCGGCCGCGGCGGGCCGATTTCCCGTTTGGGATACATCATGGATGCTCCGTCGCTCTACCGCACACTGCGCGCAATCGATCCGTGCCTCATTTACCAACGGGTCGCCTGCGCCTACACCGGCATCTGCGCGGTCTACTCTCGGCGCCGTGCCGTCCCTCTGCTTTGGCATGTCGCTCACGACACGGACGTTACGCGGGAGACCCTCGACCCGGCACGCAATTTCGTGCGCCTGCGCCTGGAAAAGTGGGCGATCGAATACGGTCTCAAGCATGCGACTCGCATTGTCGTACAGACCCGGCATCAAGCCGAGTTGATGAAGGAAAACTACGGCCGGCCGGCCGACGCGGTGATTCATAATTTTCATCCACCGGCCACGGAAACCATCGACAAGTCGGGCCCCGTCACCGTCGTTTGGATCGCAAACTTGAAACCCTGGAAGCGGCCGGAAGTGTTCGTTCGCCTGGCCGAAGGATTCAGGGGCCGGGACGACGTGCGCTTCGTGATGGTCGGTGCGGCCGCGCCGACGACCGGCAGAGTGGGGGCGTGGCAGGACGCTTTGCTGCGCAGTATCGAGGCCGCGCCCAATCTGCAATATGTCGGGCCCAGGACCCTGGCGGAGGTCAACGAACTGCTGGCGCGAGCCCATATTTTCGTCAATACTAGTACGCATGAGGGATTTCCGAACACCTTCGTTCAGGCATGGCAGCGTGATGTCGCGGTGGTCAGTCTGAGTGTGGATCCCGATCGGGTTTTGGAGCAACGCCATGTCGGTATCGCGGCCCATTCCGAGTCGCAGCTTGCCGCGGCGGTGCGCACCCTGACGGATGAGCCCGAGCTGCGCGCAGGCTACGTATTGCGGGGGCGCGAGCACGCAACCGCCCATCATTCATTGCGCAACGCCGAGGAGGAGGTTCGTCTCATCGAGTCGTGGCGCCGCAAAGCTGGTTGACGATGATAAGGATTTTCGAGGATCTCAAAACGCAACGCGAGGGTCTTCTGGCCCTTGGCTTTTGGGCGCTTCTCGTATACCGATTCGGCCATGCGCGGTTCATCATCAAGAACAAGTACGTTCGCGCACCCTGGACGATCGTTTACATCGTTCTGCATAAATTGTGCGAAATATTTTTCGGAATCAATATCGGCTCGTGTGCGACCATCGGCCGGCGGCTGAGCATCGAGCATAACGGCTGCATCTGCATTCACGGAAACGCCGTCATCGGCGACGACTGCCTGATCCGCCAGGGCGTCACTTTGGGGAATATCGGCTACGACGATCCGCTGGGCGCGCCGACGATCGGCAATCGCGTGCAGATCGGCGCCGGTGCGAAAGTCTTGGGGCGGGTGACCGTCGGCAACAACGTGACGATCGGCGCGAATGCGGTCGTGATCAGCGACGTCCCTGACAATGTGGTCGTTTTCGGCGTGCCTGCGCGAATTTTCAAGCGGCTCGATGTCTAAATTCCTACACCTTGGCGGCTGACACTCATGGACGATCGCCTCATCGAAGTATTCTCCAGCGTTCTCGGCGTCGAGCCGGAGACGCTGAGCGACGCAAGCTCGCCCGCCAACACGCCGTCCTGGGACAGCATGGCCAATATTATGTTGATCACGGAGATCGAGGCGCTGTTTGGGGTGGAGCTCAGCACCTCGGATATCGAATCGATGAAGGACATCGGACGAGCACGCGCCGTGCTTCAGCGCCTTGGGGTGTCCGGGCTATAATGGAGCATGTCCCTCATCGAAATGCGCGCCCGCTGGTTGAAGGCCACGCGGAGTCTTACCCCCGAGGAGCTGCAAGGAGAGCATCTGGTCGTCGCTGCCACTTTCACGGCGAACCCTCTCGTTCCCTATCTCGGGGTGAAATGCCTGGACGGCGCCGGTCCGATGCCGCAGATTACCGTAGCGCCCTACGATCAAATATTTCAAGTCTGCCTCGACTGGCAGGCGATGTTCACGGGCCGCGCTCCCACGGCCTTCATTCTCATGTGGCGCATCGAGGACGTGCTGCGCTCCGACCTTCAGGAGTTTCTGCGCGGAAATCACGCGGCGTTCGAGCGCGCGCTCGATAAAGTCGAGGAGTTGCGCACCGCGGTTTTGCGACTGCGCCGCAATTTCGGAGGCACCATCGTGGTCTCCATACCGCCGTTTCCCCATGGTTCCGACCACGACATCAGAGCGGCGCGCACCGGGGTGACCGCCGGCTCGTTCCATCGGCGTCTCGTCGACAGGTGGATTTCGGGGCTCGAGGACGTCGCGGGTATCTCGTTCATCGACCTCGACAGCATCCAGCGACTGGTTGGCATCGAGCACAGCGTCGACGCGAGAAAGTGGTACCTCTACAGGCAACCTTACACCGAGGAATTCTGGCACGAAGTCGCGGAAGATCTCTCGGCCACATTGAAAAGACAGCGAACCGCCGCCAAGAAATGCCTGGTGGTCGATTGCGATAACACCCTGTGGGGCGGAATCATCGGGGAGGATGGGCTGGAGGGGATCGCACTCGGAGAGGATTTTCCCGGGTCGGCATTCAAGGATTTTCAACACCAGCTCCTCACGCTTCGCTCCAAGGGCGTGATGCTCGCGATCTGCAGCAAGAACAACGAGAACGACGTCTGGGACGTGTTCGATCGCCACGATGGCATGGTGCTGAAGCGCGAGCATTTTGTCGCCCACCGCATCAACTGGATCGACAAGGCGGCGAACATCGCGAGTATCGCCAAAGAGCTCAACATCGGGTTGGACAGCCTGGTATTCGTGGACGACAGTCCGCTCGAAATCGACTTCGTCCGCAGCTCGCTTCCAATGGTCGCCTGCATCCAGGTGCCAAGCGATGTCGCGCGCCTTCCCTCGACCCTCAATTCCTTCCGGCTTTTCGATCGCGAGCAAATCAGCGACGAGGACCGGGTCCGGTCCGAGATGATGCTGCAGGAGAGCGGACGCAAGGCCCTGGCGACGTCGCTGACCTCGGAGGAGTTCACAAAAGCCCTCGGGCTGTCGGTCCGCTTCTTCGAGGTCAAGGCCGAGCACGTCACGCGTGTGACGCAGCTGATCAACAAGACGAACCAGTTCAATTTGACGACTCGGCGGCGGACTGCGGCCGAGGTGTCGACGCTTTGCGACTCGCCGGCGGCGAAGGTCTTTGCGTGGCGCGTTGCGGACCGGTTCGGGGATTATGGCCTGGTCGGCGTCGCGATCCTGCTGCACAAAGCCGACGCGATCGAGATCGATACCCTGCTGATGAGCTGCCGAGTGCTAGGACGCGGCGTCGAAGAGGCCGTATTCGCCGCCATGGCCGACCACGCTCGCTCGTTGCAAGCCACCACGCTGCGGGGCCGATATGTTGCGACGCCAAAGAACTCGCTCGTCGCCGATCTCTACGCAGAGCGGGGATTCAGGTCAAAAGGCGATGGAATTTGGGAATCGAATGAGCTGGGCAAATTCGTGTGGCCGGATCACATCGCGCGAGTCGCCGGCAACGATTAGACCTGCCGGTGCTGGCAGGAAAGCGAAGGGCACGTATGAGAATTGCCGCCGTCTCCGACATCCACGGCAACCTGTTCGCCCTCAACGCCGTGCTTGCCGACATCGAGCGCCGCGGTGTGGACCTCATCGTGAACTTGGGCGACATCGTGTCGGGCCCGCTGCTGCCGCAGGAGACCGCCGAGCGCTTGATGGCGCTCGCCTTGCCGACCATCCGCGGCAATCACGAGCGGCAAGTACTGGCTCTGGACCCCGACCGTATGGGGCCCTCGGACCGTTACGCGTTCGATACGCTAGGCGAGTCGCAACGGCGTTGGATGGAGGCTCTGCCCGGCGTGCTGCCGCTCAACGGCGGTGTCTTTCTCTGCCACGCGACGCCCGCCAACGATGTCGATTGCTACCTCGAGGATCTGGTGGAACGCGAACTGCGCCCGGCGCCGCTCGAGCGGATCGAGGAACGCACGCGTGGATGCGCCGCCTCGCTGATCCTATGCGGGCACTCGCACATCCCGAAGCTCGTGCATCTGCCGTCCGGGCAGGTGATCGTCAATCCGGGAAGCGTCGGAATTCAAGCGTACGAGGGCCACGACCCGGCGCCCCATCGGGTCGAGATGGGAGCGCCGCACGCGCGCTACGCCGTGACCGAGCGCCGTGAGAGCGGCTGGGCCGTGGAGTTTTTCGCAGTCGCCTACGATTGGGAGGCGGCCGCACGGCTCGCCGAACAACGCGACCGGCCGGATTGGGTGCGAGCGCTGCGGACGGGATTCGTGACCTGACCGCAGCGCGAGCGCCGTCCCCGGCACGGCCCTTGGGGCAGCTACACGGCCACCCGCTTGGCCGACGCCGACGCCGACGCCGACGCAGCGGCCGCGGCCGGCGCCGGGGCGATGCTGCGGACCTGCATCTCGCGAAGGGCCTCCCCGATGGCGGCCACGGCCTCGCGCATGGCGTCTGCACCGATCGCGCCGATGCATCCGACCCGGAACGTCTCGACGGCGGTCAGTTTTCCCGGATAAAGAATGAAGCCGCGGTCGCGGACCCGGGCGTAGAAGTGCTTGAAATCGTAGTTCGGGTCGGGCGGCGCGTGGAACGTGACGATGATCGGCGCCTGCAGCGCCGCCGGCAGAAACGTCTCGAAACCAAGCTCGCGCATGCCCGATACCAACGCGGCGCAATTGTCCCGATAGCGTGCGAGGCGTCCTTCCTGCCCCCCTTGCGCCCGATGCTGATCGATGGCGGCGCGCAGCGCCGCGACCACCTGCGTCGGCGGCGTGAAGCGCCACTGCCCGGTCTTTTGCATGTACTGCCACTGGTCGAGGAGGTCCATGGCGAGCGACGCGGAATTTCCGGCGGAGCTCTCGAGCGCGGTGCGCCGCGCGATGACGAACCCCATGCCGGGCACGCCCTCGAGACATTTACCGGATGCCGCAATCAGTGCGTCGAAACGGATGGTGCGCGCATCGATGGGAATTGCGCCATAGGAGCTCATGGCATCGATGATCAAGCGGCGGCCGTGCCGGGCCACGGCCGCCGCGATCTCCGGCAAAGGGTTCAGAATCCCGGTGCCCGTTTCGCAATGCACCTGCGCGACGTGAGTGATGTCGGCGTCGACCGCCAACGCAGCGTCGATGCGCGCCACATCGGCGGGCTCCTGTTCGGCGTGTGGCAGCACCACCGCCTCCCGGCCGAGATACCCCAGTATCCGCACGATGCGCTTGCAGTAGGCGCCGTTGTCCGGAACGAGCACCTTGCCGCCTCGCGGCACGAGCGTGCCGAGCGCCGCCTCGACGGCAAACGTGCCGCTGCCCTGGAGCGGCACGCACACATGATCCGCCTGACCATCGACGATGGCGAGAAGGTCGCGGCACACCGAGGCCGTCATGGCGTTGAAAGCGCCGTCCCACGAACCGAAGTCCGAGAGCATGGCGGATTTGGTCTGCGCCGAGGTGGTCAAAGGGCCGGGCGTCAGCAGAATCGGGTCTTTCATGAGGACTCCTTCATGGCGCACGCGGCTCCGCGGCCGCTCAACTCGTCCATGGCAGCGAGTAGGTCTTGGTGTTGCAGAAGCTCTTCATGGCTTCCAGGACGCCCTCCTTGTAGCCGAGCCCCGAGTCCTTGATGCCGCCGAAGGGGGTGATCTCCAGCCGATAGCCGGGCACCTCCCGTACGTTGACGGTCCCGACATGCAGCTCCTGGATGAAGCGGGTGATCAAGTCGAGCCGGTTTGTGCAGAGCGAGGAGGACAGCCCATAGGCGGTACCGTTGGCGATGTCGATGGCCTCGTCCACGGTCTTGAAGCGAATGACGGGCGAGACGGGACCGAAGGTTTCGTGGCGCACGACGTTCATCTCCGGCGTTACGCGATCGAGCACCGTCGGAGAATAGAGTGCCCCGCGCCGGAGGTTGCCGACCAGGAGTTTCGCGCCGGCCGCCGCCGCTTCGTTCACCACGGCCTCGAAACGCTGCGCCGAAGGCTCGTCGATCACCGTCCCCATGTCCATGGTGGCGTCGAAGGGGTCGCCGTACTTCACGCGCTTCGTCTTCTCGACCAGGAGCTCAACGAAGCGCTCGGCGACGCTTTCCTGAACCAGAATGCGCTTGACGGCCGTGCAGCGTTGCCCGGAGTTGGCATAAGAGCCGCGTGCCGCGAGACTCGCCGCCTCCTCCAGATCCGCATCCTCGAGCACGATGAGGGGATCGTTGCCGCCTAGCTCCAGCACCTGGCGCTTGTACACCGCCGTGGCGGCGATGTACTTGCCGATCGACACGCCGCCGGTGAAGGTGACGAGGTCCACGTCCGCGCTGGTCAGCAACTCGTCCGCGATTTCGGCGGGATCCCCAGTCAGCACGGAGAGCATCTCCGGCGGCAACCCCGCCTCGTACAGGATGTCCGCGAGAGCGTAAGCGGTGAGCGGTGTTTTTTCGCTCGGTTTGAGCACCACGCGGTTGTTGGTGGCGATGCTCGGGGCCACCTTGTGAATCACCTGGTTCAAGGGATGATTGAACGGAGTGATCGCGGTGATCGCGCCGAGCAGCGGCTCGCGCAAGGTGTAGACCTTGCGGCTCTTGCCATGGGCGGTCAGATCGCACGAGAACACTTCGCTGGAATCGATCAGCGACTGATTGGCGGCGAACAGCAGAACATCCGAGGCCCGCCCGACCTCGTAGAGCGAGTCCTTGAGACAGAGGCCCGACTCGAGCGTGATCAGGCGGGCGAGAGCCTCGCGTTTCGCGGCGACGAGGGCGCCGGCCCTCATGAGAATGGCGTAGCGCTCGTGACGCGTCAGCTTCGAATGAAAATCGCGCGCGATCCTGAGCGCGCGTTTCACGTCCGCAAGCGTGGCCTTCGGGACGGTTCCAATCGTTTCTCCCGAGTAAGGATGGCGCACCTCGATGACCCGATCCCGGGACACTTTCTCGCCGGCGATGCGCAGCGACTCGCGGATCGGAGCGCGCGCGGCGGACGAGTTTGGCTCGGCGGACATGGGAGGATCCTTAAGAGGGCTGCACGGCCAGGTTCAATCCCAGATCGAACGCATCGAAATTACGCCATCGCCGGCCGCGAGGCTGGTCCGCCACCGAACGATTGACCAGCAGCGGCACCTTTTGCTCCGAGATGCCGCCGTGCGAGCGCAACGGCACGTCGAGCCCGGACAGGTCGTGCCGGTCGCGCGCGGTGCCGATGACCGTATCGAGCTTCGACACCACCACCAGGTCGCCGATGCGATCCGCCGGAAGCTCGAAGCGTGCGGCGGCCTCGGCGCGCGTCGCGACGAGCTCTATTCCGGGAATCGCGGCGATGCGCGCAGCGATTGCGCTGCGATCCGCCTCGTCCAGGTAGACCAGCGCAAAGGACCCCAGTGCGCCGTGATGCACCACGTACGGATCGGTGATCGGCAGGATCACGCGGGCCTTGCCCTGCCCAATCCAGGCATCGACGCTGTCCTGCAGATAGATCACGTTGGGACGGCCGGCCGCATCGTGCTTGGCGTTCATGCCATGGTCGGCCGTGATGACCACCGTGGCGCCGAGGGCGTCGAGCCGCGCGAGGTTTGAGTCCATCATCGCGTAGAAATCATTCGCGGCCGGCGTGCCGGGCGCCGCTTTGTGCTGGATGTAGTCGGTCGTCGACAGGTACATGAGGTCGGGTCGTTCGCGCTCCATGAGCTTCACGCCCGCGACGAACACGAACTCCGAGAGCGCTGCGCTGTATACGGAGGGCACCGGCATGCCCACCCGCTCGAGCACGTTCTCGATGCCGTTCTCGGCGAGGCTGGTCTGGTCGGCTTTTTCCGAGGAGAAGCAGATGCCCTTCATCCGATGCCCGAGGAGCTTGCGCAGCTTGTCTTTCGCCGTGATCACGGCGACTTTCGCGCCCGCCTCGGAAAACGCCGCGAGAATCGTGCCGGCGCGCAGATGGCGCGGATCGTTCATCATCACTTCCTCGCCGCGCTCCGGATCGAAAAAATAATTGCCACAGATGCCGTGCACCGACGGCGGTGCGCCGGTCACGATCGAAAGATTGTTCGGGTTGGTGAAGCTCGGCATGACACAGTCGGCGAGGAAGGCGGTCCCGTCGCCCGCGACCAGTCGGCCGAGAAAAGGCGCGACCCCGGCGGCGACGGCGGCCGTAATGTACTCGAGCTGACAGCCATCGACACACACGACGACCAACGGCCGATCCATCCAGCGGTAGGCGCGGCCGTTGACGGTGAGGGGGAGGTTCACGTTCGGTTCCCCGGGGCGGTGGTCATGGGATCGAGGGCGGCTGCCTTGTGCATACGGGCGCGGCTATCCGCCGCATGTTGACGCAGCAGCAGCGCGGCGCGGGCGCTGTCGCGTGCGACGATGGCGGCAACCACCGCCCTGTGTTCGGTGTTCGAGACCGAAAAACCGCCGCCGTCCTGGAGCCCGCGCAGGCGGAACAACAGCAACCCCTTGGTCAGGAGCCGGTAACTTTCCGTCAAACGGGCATTGCCCGCGAACTCCACCAGCAGGTCGTGAAACTTCAAATTCAGGGCGTGATACTCGTTGAGCTCGCGGGTCCCATCCATGGCCTCGACCACCGCCTCGAGCTCGCGCAGCTGGGCGGGCGTAGCCCGCTCGGCGACCCGTTGGCCAATCAGCTCATCGAGCGCTTCACGAATGTCGTAGATCTCGTCCGCCTCGGCAACGGATATCTCCCGGACAAAGACCCCCCGGTTCTTTTCCGAGCGAACCAGGCGTGCCTCCTCCAGGCCGCGCAACGCCTCGCGAATGGGGCCACGGCTCGTGCCGAAACGCACCGCCAATTCGCTTTCGTTGATGCGTTGGCCGATGCAGAGCTCCCCGCGCAAGATCAGCTGCTCGATTTCGATCTGCACGAGGGCGGGCAGCGAACTCGATTGCACCCATTGCAGCGCAGTGCGCGCGGTGAGCGAGGTCATGGAGCGAACGACTCAGGCAGGAAGGCAGCCATGACCAGAGGCTACCTGAACTGTAGACTGTTGACAATAGACAGTTTCGGGATGCTAGCTGAACGCGCCCTAACTCGCGCCAGTTCAATCGCGATACCGCTCGATCGCGTCGCCAAGCGCTTCTTCGAGCGGTCCAAGCCAGGGCTGGTAATTCCTCCACTGCTGCAAACCCTCGCGGAAGATCGGCTGGCGCACTTGCTCCGAGCTCGCGGTTCGGACGCTGCGTTCCGTCTTGTGAAATTCAACGCAGGCCGGCTCGAACTCGAGACCGCAGAAATCGAGAATCTTCCGCACATTTTCTTCGAGATCGTTGACCACGTCCTCGTGAAAGATGCGGAGCACTTTGCCCGGCAGCACCTTATCCCAATGCTGCATCAGCTCGAGGTAAGTCCGGTAATAGCGCGCGATGTCCTCGACGCTGTAGGTGAATTCTTGACCGTTGGCATAGAGCTGTTTCAGATTGCCGAAGCAGCAGGCCATCGGCTCGCGGCGCGCATCGATTATCTTTGCGTTGGGCAGCATCAAATGAATGAGCCCGAGGTGTCTGAAATTGTTCGGCATCTTGTCGATGAAGTGCGGCTTGTCGGTGGTGCGATACGCATTCGTATCCCGAAGGTATTTCTCGCCAAGCCCGAGGATGTCCACCGCCGACAAATCCGCGAGCACCCCCGGATAGCGCGGGTTGTCGAGATCAGGCGCACGGCCCTGCATACCCACGACCATCCTTTGCACATCGGAGAGCTCCTGCGTGCCCTCCACTCGCGAGTGCGACGCGAGAATTTGCTCCAGGAGCGTCGAGCCAGCGCGCGGCAGCCCTACGATGAATATCGGTGCGGAGCTTGGGGCACCCCAGCCCCTGCGCCGGGCGAAGAATTCGGACGAGCACACCTTGATCTGTTCGCGCGTATTGGATTCAATCACCGCGGAGCGGTATCGGCTTTCAGATTTCTTGAACGCGTTGCCGCGCGCGTAATAAGCCCAAGACCCGCCGTAATCGCCGCAGTCCTCGAGCGCCTTGCCGAGCGCGAAGCACAGGTGGTAGCGGTCGACGAGCGCCGTGTCCGGCGCGCTTTCTGCGGCGCGCATCTGCATGATCTCGGAGTCCGCGAAGCGATAGGTCTTGAGATTGGCGAGACTCCAATACGCATCACCGAAATTCGGTCGGGCGGCGGCCGCGGCACGGTAGGCCTCGATGGATTCGCGCTGCCTGCCCAGGGTTTTCAGAGAATGAGCGATGGAGAGGTGTAGATCGGCCGGCTGCGGCGCATCGACCAAAAGCTCGCGGTAAGCCTCAATTGCCTGCTCGTACAGTCCAAGACCGACAATCGCCGTCGCGTGCAGGGTCATGTAGTAGCGGTTGCCCGGGTCGATCTTTAGCAGCGTGTCGAGCTCGGCGCGCGCGCGCGCATACTGGTGCCGCTCCACCAGCACCCGGGCATAGTCGTAGCGGGCAGCCTGATAAGCGGGCTGCAGCGCGAGCACCGCCTCGAGCAGCAGCTCTGCATCGTCGAGCACATCGAGCTCGATCCCGATTCGGGCCAGGAGGCGCATGGCCTCGACGTGATTGCCGTGCTTCAGGAGAAAGGCGCGGATCAGGTCCTCTGCGGGCACGAGGTCGCCGTCGGAAAACAGGCCCGTGGCGGTGAGGACCTCCGGGGGCAGAAGCTTGAGGGTCGCGACATGCGCGGCCGCCGTAGCGGCGTTCTGCGCATCGCCCGTCAAGCGGTACAAGCCCTCGAGCATGCGCCAGCTTGCCGGCAGGGCCGGATTGATGTTCACGGCCCGCAGAAAGCTCTCGATCGCCTGGGGCGCTTGTTTCTGCACCACATAACAATGGCCGCGCTCCTGGTAGAGGCGGCTATATCTGGGATGAAGATGCTCCAGCCGTTCGAGCGTCGCGAGCGCGTCGGGAATGGTGCGAAGCAGCCGCTGGTTCATCGCTATGAGATAAAGCACGTCCCGGTTTTCCGGAACCTCGCCGGCCAGCGCCTCGGCGGCTTGCAGGCTGTCGGTATAGCGACCGGCCTTCAGCAGTGCTCGTACCCGGCGGACCTCCAGTTCCACCGGTGAGGGGGTCGGCTCAGTCGCGGTCGGCATATACCTCGGGGAAAAAGGGCGGGCACCGTTGCCCGCCTCTTATTCTACAGCGCCCCCGCAGCGTAACGAGCTAAGGCGCAGCTCCCTTCATATCAGAACTTGTAGCCGAACTTGACGCCGAGCACCCGGGGACGCAGCGGTGTTTCCGTGGTGATCCATTGTTCGGAGGAGGTGAAGGTGCTGGCATCTGAATTGGTCAGGTTCTGGCCGAAGACTTGTACGGTCCAATTGTCCCTGCCCACGCCCAAAGATCCGTCATACGTCGTGTAGCCCGGCATCACATACAGCAAATGCGTGCTGGTGGGGATGACCCCCACTGCGCCGGGCGCGTAGCTGGCCGGCTCATTGGTCATTGCGCCGATGTGATTGGCGCCGATCATCACGAAGGCCTTGTATTCGCTGATCGCCCAGTCATAGCGCGCACGCAGGCTGAATTCGAGCGGCGGCGACAGAGCCGGCCGGGTGTTCAACGCGCCGAACGGATTCTCGTAGGGCTTGCCTTTGACCTGCGTGATGCACTGACCCAACGTGGGCGAGGTGGGGTAGTTGCTGATCAGGCACGGAGAGGACGTCTGATCGGCGCTGTTCCACGAACTCGATCCCTGTACCGTCAGCCCGTCCGTCACCTTGGCGACGAGCTGCAGTTCGACACCCCTGATCCGATAATCCGGGCCGTTGACCACAAAGGTGGTGTTGCCGAGCGCTGTCGGATCATAGAGGGTGAACTGTGCGTTCTTCCAATCCATTTGGTACACGGAGCCGTTGACCTGCAGCCGGTGTTCCAGCCATTCGCTCTTCCAGCCGACCTCGTTGTTGGTGAGCGAGTCGGGCGCATAGCCGAGGGGCGAGGCGTATTGCGGGTCCTTGGGGGAATGCGCATTCAAATCCGCTTTGTCAGCGATCGTTCGATTGAATCCGCCCGGCCGAAAGCCCTGCGAAAATGTGTAGTACGCCATCACGTCGGGCGTGATGTGCCAGGTCAGGTTGGCCCGGCTCTTAAATCCGGTGTAGACCTTGTTTTCGTTCTCGGCATTGATATTGGCTCCGCCGCCCTCGGGGGTCGCGACACCCCCCTCGAGACACTCGCCGTTCGGCACGTTCTGGCAACCCAGATTCGTGGTGTATTTCGATCCCACCTCATACTCGCTATAGCGGTAGTAGCGAGTGCCGGCGGTAAAGGTCAACACCTTGGGGAGCAAGTCGAAGTCCAGCGAGCCGAAAACCGCGGTCTGTTTGTAGCCGCGGTGCACATCCTCGCCGAATGCCACATTGTCGTTGCGGATGCTTGGATCCGAAGCCGTGGATCCGGTCGCAGGCCCCACATTGGCCACGCACACCGGGCCGCCCGAGAGCGCCACCGCGAGATTCGCCGGATCGCAAGACGGAATGGTTTTATAGAGGAAATTCATATTGTCGGCGACTTCGAAGTCCTCCCAGAACGCGCCGATGATCCCGCGGCCGCGCCAATCGTCCGGCGTGCTCAATCGCATCTCATGAGTTTGATGCGTGTTCGAGACGACATCGTGCCAGGAGGTTACCGGCGAGTAGCAGATCGGCGTCGTTCCGCCCGCGGGCGCCCTCGGCGTACCCGCCGTACCGAATCCGCTGCCACCCGGGCCACCGGCGCAGGTGTAGTAGTAGCCATACGGGGTACGGGTGTAATTCGAGTAGTCCATGGTCTGATCGATATGGCGCACCAGATATCCGCCGGTGTAAACGGCCTTCAAATCGCCGACCACCCCATTGACCGTCCAGGAGGTATTTTCGTACTTGTCCTTTACCGCCGCGGGACTGAACTGCGTGTCCTCCCAGGGTCCGAGCGCCTGCCCATTGGAGCCGACCGGGTATTGCTCGAACAGGCCATCGGCTTCCAGGTTCTCGTACGACTGAGAAATCAGCACATTCCAGTCGTCGTTGATCTTCAGGAGCGCGGAGGCGCGCGCACCGGTGTATTCGACGGGGTTGGAGGCAGGGCCCGCCAGAGAGTAGTTGTTGGCGACCTGGTTGTTCGCCGGGACGCAAAAACCCGACTTGGTGGGCAACCCGTTCGGGCACAACCCATTGGCCGCCGGCGTGATGCCGCCGTAGTAGTTGCCATTGTCGTTGTTGCTGCGTTGGAAAAGGCTGGGCACATTGGTGATGTAGCCGCCGCGATGATCGCTGTAAATGACCGCTCGCACGGCCAGGGTATCTTGAATCAACGGCAAGTTGATGGTTGCGTTGACGCTCGAGTTCGGGTCGCCGTGGGCGGTCGTGCCATAGCTCGCCTCGGCGTTGCCTTCGGTCACATTGAGTTTGGGCTTGTTGGTGATATAGCGGATCGCACCGGCTTCGGCGCCGCCGCCGAAGAGGGTGCCCTGCGGACCCTCGAGCACCTCGATGCGCTCCATGTCCACCATGTAAATGTCCAAATTACGAGCCGGAAATTGCATCGACTGGTCATCGAGATAGACCGCCACGTTCGGGAAGGGAGCAAACGTGGAACTCGATTGCGTACCGCCCGATCCGGCGGTCACGCCTCGTATGAAGATGTCGCCCTGGCCGGGACCGGTACCCCCGAAGGTCACATTCGGCAGCAATTTAACGGCGTCCTCGAAGGTGGTGACGTTGAGTTGGCCGAGCTGCTCGCCGGTGATCGCCTGAATCGTGATGGGAACGTTTTGAACCGATTCCGTCCGGCGCTGTGCCGTCACTGTGATTTCCGGGATGCCTTCGGAGTCGCCAGCTTCGACGTCGGAAGCGGCGTGAGCGCTACCCAGGCTCAGCCCCGAACCACTCAGAATGGCGGCAATGGCGCAGGACAACTTCTGGTTTGAATTCATGATTCCATCCCTTCCCTTATATTGCTCTGCAGCGGCCGGTGACGTTCGTCGCCCCTAGCTTGGTTTGTATTTGTTACATAACCGCGATCATTGTCATATTTTCACCACGCAGACAAGCAGTACTTTCCGATCTGTTGCTGGCGTGCATCACTTCGACGGTCGTTCAGGTGCGACCAATGCGGCCATGCGCCGCATCCGCACCGCACTCACGTTGCATTAAAAGCACGAAACGATCGGGTGGAAAGTATCAAGACATGACGACAGAATTGTTACAGCCGGGGGCTCACGCCGCCTGCCGGTGCTCACGCCGCCTGCCGGTGCTCACGCCGCCTGGGCCGCGTAGATCGCACGCACCGACTCCATGGTGTCCGCCTCGCCGGCGCGCTTGTCGTCCCTGAACCGTTTCACCCGGGCGAGCCGCAGGGCCAGCCCTCCGGGGTAGCGGACGCTGGCCTGCAAATCGCTGAACGCGATTTCCACCACCAGTTCCGGCTGGACGTAAACGGTATCCGAGTCGCGATGACTTTCGCGGGCCAGCAGCTCCCGCGTCTGCCACTCGAGCATGGCATCGGTCAGTCCCTTGAAGGTCTTTCCCAGCATGACGTAGGTCCCGGTCGAGGGCTCCAGGGCTCCCAGGTGCAGGTTGGATAACTTGCCGGTGCGCCGCCCATGTCCCCACTCGGCCGCCAGCACCACGAGGTCGAGCGTGTGGGCGCGTTTGATCTTGAGCCAGCTCGCGCCGCGATTCCCGGCTTCGTAGGGCGCCGCCAGGGACTTGGCCATGACGCCCTCGTGGCCTGCCTGCAGCGCCGCCTCATAAAAACCCTGGGCCTCGGCCGCGGAAGCAGTCACCAGCCGGGGCATGCGCGCCGCAGGCGGGACGGCCTGCGTCAGCGCCCGGTAGCGCTCGCTCAGCGGACGTTCCGCGAGGCTCGACCCATCGAGCCTCAAGCAATCGAAGAAGAATGCGCCGATCGGCAGCTCGCCCCGCAGGGTCTGCACGTCGAGTCTGCGACCAAAACGCCGCATCGTGACGGGGAAAGGGCGGGGACGGCCGGTCTCGTCGGACACGATCGCCTCTCCATCGAGCACGATGTTTCCGGCCGGGAACGCCCGCGCGGCCTCGACGATCTCGGGAACGGCCGCGCTCACATCGTTCAGTCCGCGGGTGTAGATGCGCACATCGTCGCCGGCCTTGTGGACCTGGATGCGAGCGCCATCCATCTTCCATTCGAATGCCGCCTCTGCGCCGAGCTCGCGCAGCGCTTCAGCCACGCCGGCGGCGGTCTGCGCGAGCATCGGCGAGAAGGGCGCGAACACTTCGAGCCGAAACGCGCCGAGCGCCGATGCGCCCCCTGTGAGGGCGGCGGTGGCCACGCGGCCCAAACTCGCGGCATACATGGCGGCGCGCCTGATCTCGGCGGGGGTCAACCGGCTCGCCGCGCCGATGGCGTCCTGCATGATGCCCGCGAGCGCGCCCTGGCGCAGCTCGCCGGCCAGTAGCGGGATCAAGAAGCGCCGCTCGCGCGGGGACGCCCGGCCGAACAGCGAGCCGAGCGCCTGGGCTTTGCGCGCCGCGGACCCTGTGCCTCGAAGCCCCGCCAGCGATGCGAGCGCACCGTCGACCTCTGCGAGAGTCAAGGTTTCGTCGCTCGCCGCACGGGTGGCCGCCGCCGCCGACTTCAGCGCGGCGAAGCCGATGCCGATGCGTCCTTGCGGCGTTTCGCCCGATAAGTACAGAACGGCGGCCTCGATGTCCCCGCGGGGCAGCGAGCTCAGAAAATCCGCGAGCGCCCGCACCTTGGCGAGCCGGGCGGGGGTTGCCGCGACGCGCTCCGACACGCTGACGAGCTGAGCCAGGAGAGTCACCTTGGGGTGTCGGGAGCTTCAGCTCAGCATGATATTCTCGGCTCGGACGAGGCGCTTGATTTCGAAGGAGGATTGGCCATGCATGCGGTTCCTTCAGTCGCTGGTTTGCCGAAGGCTGGCATTTTCGCCGAACTCGGGCAACAGCTCGCCGGGTTGATCGCGGGCGAGCGCGACGGCCTGGCCAATGCAGCCAACCTAACCGCGCTGATCCATGAGGCCATGCCCGCGCTCAACTGGGCGGGATTTTATTTCCTGCGGGGCGGGGAGCTGATCCTCGGGCCCTTCCAGGGCAAGGTGGCCTGCGTGCGCATCGGCCTGGGAAAGGGCGTCTGCGGTACCGCCGCCCTGAACCGCGAGACCGTCGTCGTACCCGACGTGCATGAGTTCCCGGGACACATTGCGTGCGATGCCGCCTCGCGCTCGGAAATCGTGGTGCCCTTGATCCAATCCGGACGCCTCCTCGGAGTCCTCGATCTCGATAGTCCGGAGCCCGGCCGCTTCGATCACGAGGACGCGGACGGGCTGGAGCTCCTCGTGCGGCTGCTGCTCGAGGGATCGGACTTCGGCCGCCTGGCCGGTTGAGTCCGGCGCGGGGCCATCGCGCTGATCAGCGCGACCCCGCCAGCACCGGTTGGTCGGTGTAGAGCGCGGGGAATTCGCGCTTGAAATCATTCACCTTCGGCAGGTCGTTGAAGGCAATGTAGGGCGCGTAGGGATGGTTCACCAGGTAATCCTGGTGGTAACCCTCCGCGGGGTAGAAGCCCGCGAGCGGCGCCACCTGGGTGACGATCGGCCGCGAGAAGGCGTGGGCCTCGTTGAGCTGCGCAATGTAGCTCTCGGCGATGCGCTTCTGGTCGGCATCGGCATAGAAGATCGCGGAACGATACTGGGTGCCGACATCCGGTCCCTGACGGTTGAGCTCGGTGGGATCGTGGACCACCGAAAACGCGATCTGCAGGATCTGTCCATACGAGATCTGCGCGGGGTCGAAGGTGATCATCACGGACTCGGCGTGTCCCGTCGTCCCACTGCTGACGGTCTCGTAATCGGCGGTGCGCTGCGATCCGCCGGCATAGCCGGAGACCGCCCGCTTCACCCCGCGGACGTGTTCGAACACGCCTTGCACCCCCCAGAAGCAGCCCGCGGCGATCACGGCGGTTTGCATCGAACCCGGGGCTTTGGGGTTGTCGATGAGGGGGGTTGCAACGGGCGCCGATGGGGATGCCCCGTAGAGAGGCGCACAGGCGGTGGTCAGGCCGGCAAGCGCCAGCGCTGTCGCGAGGGACCGGGTTAGCGTCGAAATCATGGTCAGCTCCTGTTAGGTCGCGCGGGCGACGAAGTGCAGCGCAACGGAATTCATGCAGTATCGGAGGCCCGTGGGTCGCGGCCCGTCATCGAACACGTGGCCGAGGTGTGCATCGCAGCGTCTGCAGGCGACGGCCTGGCGCAGCATGCCCAGACTCCCATCCCGGTTTTCGTTCACATTGTGACGGGATAGGGCCCGGTAGAAACTGGGCCATCCGGTACCGGACTCGAATTTGGTGGTGGAATCGAACAGCGGCGTATCGCAGCAAATGCAGTGATAAAGGCCGTCCGCGTGGCTGGTCGCATACGCGCCCGTGAATGCAGTCTCGGTGCCCGCACGGCGGGTGACGTCGTAGGCCAGGGGCGAGAGCTGGGCGCGCCACTCGGCATCGCTCTTCACGATCTTGGCGACGCTCACCGTGCCCTCGCTCCGACCGTCCGGGGAAAAACTCTCGATGGTTACGTCCGATGCCGCCATGGCGGCTGCCGTTGCGCGGCGCCCCGCGGCGGCCTGCATCAGTGCGAGGCTCGCGGCTGCCCGAAGAAAATCCCGTCTACCGTGTTTCATGAGGCTCCTCAACCGAAGGTGAATGCGTAGACCTGCGCGCCCGGATCCGTGAACTCGATCGAGAACGTGTGCTCGCCGACCGTCCCGGACTGGCGGATCAACTGATACAGGCGCTGGTCCCGAACCACGCCGAAACCGTCTGCGTCGATGTCGGCGCCGTGAGCGGACCCGGGCGCGGCCCCGTCGATGGCGACGCGGAATCTCACCGGCTTGCCCGCGGTGTCGGGCCCGAGCACCAGGTGCAGGTCGCGGGCGGAAAACCGAAACTCGATCCTGCCCGGTGCCTCAGCCAGCAGCGCCTTCTCGGGATCCACGTTCCAGGTTCCGCCCAGCGCCCACTCATTCAAACGCAGCGAGGGCGGCAGCTCGTAGGCGCTCGTCCGGTCCCGTGCGAATCCGCCGGGCGAGGAAAAGCCGGCCGCCCGCCGATAGCCGACGTAAGTTTCGCCGGATAGGTCTTGATCGAGGTCCGCCGCGGCCTCGACGCCGCTGGCGGGGAGCAGCGCGTCATCGGAGGCAACCACCGGCGGTGGAAGATGTTCATTGCCCGCCTGAGTCAGAAGCTCGCGGATGAGGCGCTCCGACCCGGCATAGCTGCCCTCGCCAAAATGATGTCCCCGGATGCCGCCCGAGCCATCGATGAAATAGTGCGCCGGCCAGTACTGGTTGTTGAAACCGCGCCATAGGGCGTAGTTGTCGTCGATGGCTACCGGGTAGTGAACGCCGAGGTCGGTGACCGCGCGGCGAACGTTGTCCGGATCCCGTTCGAAGGCGAACTCCGGCGCATGCACTCCGATGACCACCAGGCCGTGCTCGCGGTAGGTGTCGTACCAGCGCTCGACATACGGGAGCGAGCGCAGGCAGTTGATGCACGAATAGGTCCAAAAATCGATCAGCACCACCTTGCCTCGCAGCGATTCCGCGGTCAGCGGCGGGGTATTGAGCCAGCCCGTGGCTCCGGCGAGCGAGGGTAGATTCCCCTCCACCGGCAGCGCAATCCGCCCGGATGCGGCCTCCGACCCGGATGCGGCCTTCGACCGTTCATGGTCCTGCAGCGATTCCTGGCCCAGAACGCCTGCGCGGTCGAGCAGAGAATGTTCCCAGCGGTTGGTGCCGTTCGCGGAGAGCCGCGTGAGGATCGAGCTGTCCCACCCAAGGGCGATGCCGAGGACCGCCAGCAAGACCGCGACGCCGAGTCCGCGCCGGATCCACTCGCCGGCTCCGAGCGACTTCTTGAGCGAGGCGAACAGCTTACCGCCCGCGAGAATGGCGACGGCAAGCGAGGTCGCCGCGCCGGCGGCATAGGCGAACAGCAGCAGCGTGGTGTGAGCCGTGGGTCCCGAGAGCGCGGCGCCGGTGAGCACCAGTCCCAGAATGGGACCCGCGCAAGGCGCCCAGAGCAGTCCCGTCGCGATGCCGAGCAGCATCGACGATGCGATTCCGGTTTGCTCCACTGCACCGGCGGGCACCTGCGTCAATCGGTTGCCAAGAGCGACGAAGGGTCTCGCGAGCCCATCGGCCAGCCGTCGCGATAGAAGCGTTGCGGCGAGCGCCGCCAGCAATACCAGGGAAGCGAGCCTCCCAAATTCGTTCAATCTGACCGCCCAGGCGCCGCCCACCGCGGCGAGGGTGGCGACAGCGGCGAAGGTCAGCGTCATCCCGGCGAGCATGGGCAGTCCGTTGGTCACGAACGAGCGATCGGAGCGCGTGAAGACAAACGGCAGGACCGGCAGGATGCACGGGCTCAGTATGGTGAGCACACCCCCCAGGAACACGATCAGCACCAGCAGCATAAGGCTTCGCTCGTTGGTCGAGATGGATATACCGTAGACCGGCAATTCCTGCGCAATATTACCGCCGGGATCGCGGCCTACCGCGGGAGTGCGGCGTCCCGGTGGGCGTTACGGGCTGCGGATCACGGCTCGGACCGCGGGGTGATTATGTTCCGTGCATCCACGAACGCGCGGATGCTGCGGCGCGCGGTCAAGCGCGACTCAAAAATGCCTCGAGAGATACAGTACCGCGCTCTCGATCTTGTAGAAGCTGTCCGCCCGCGATCCGTCGGGGTCCGTGGCAAGGACGTGATCTCGCGCGACGTTCTGCGCGTAACGAAAATCCAGTCCCAGATCGAATTTCGGCAGCAGCGACGGCCAGAAGTTGCGCCACTGAAAGCCAACGGCTGCATACATCGAATAGGCGGGAGTGGCCAGTTGATAGCGGTCGACCCCGAGACCCAAATCGAGCGCAAAGGAGTCGCCATAGCGGTGCCGGTAATCGAGGAAGCGCAAGCCGTACAAGGCGTGCGAGGCAACCTGGTCGAGCTCGACGCGGACGCCGAGATCGTTGTTTTCAGAAACGGCGCGCCGGGCGCCCAGACCGAAGTGCGGGTCAACCTGGAGCGCCGTCGAGAATTGCGGCATTTGCGGATCCAGATTGATCCGCACCTTGTTGACGTTCACTCCGGCGTCGACGAACAACTCCGATCCCGTGGGGTTCGCGCCGCCGTGATAGGAGTCGTCGTCGTCGATGTCGCCGTCATCGCGCGTGCGGGCGTCGCCGCCGTACCGCACGAACGCGGACAGCCGCCAGAACGACTCGCCGTATACATCGCGGCCGCCTTCGACCCCGCCGCCGACGGTCAGCTCCCTCCACGGCCGGGAATAGGTCACCGAGGCGTCCAGATAATGATGGTAGGCGTAGGCGGGAGGATTCGCGCGTGAGTACTGCCGGCTGTCGCCGCCGTAATAGGACTGGTTCACGAGAGTGCGCACCTGTTCCTGCAGATAGCCGCCGAACGGCGGCGTCCAACCGATGCGCAGCATCTGGGTGCGCGCGCCGACACCGTCGTTGAAATTGCGCTGATCGGCCCCCCAATTGCCGAGCACGAGCCCATTGCTGGTCATGCCGTCCAAGAAGATATTGTGGACGTACCAGATGTTCTGCCATTCGGTGACTTCGTACGTGGCATCGAAATGGCGCCAGATCCGGGGGAAATCGATGCCGACTGCCAATGCGGCGTTACCCAGCAGGTAGCTCCCGCCGTCCGAATTGTCCTCGCCGCCATATTGGGCGTACACCGCGAACGGTGTCTTGCCCGGAAACACGAAGCGGCTGACGTAGGACGCCTCCTGGTTGCCTTGCGTCTGAGAGAGCCCGCTCGGCTGGAAGAAATCGCGCAGCAGGAAGCGAGCCGATTCCGGCAGACGGCTGCCGCCGCCGTACTCGAGCAATCGATTGATGCCGAGCGACCACCCGGGATAGGGCTCGATCGAGAACTGGGCGCCGAACAGGCGCGGATTTCCGCGGCTCAACACCCCGTTGTAGAGAATGTTCTCGACCGGTGGGGTGCCGCTGCCGACGCTGTTGCTGCCGGTGCCCGTCCCGGTGCCGGTCTGATCGAGGCGGGTGAGAAAGAATTCGTACTGGAATCCGAGCCGCGTCAATGGGGCGTAATTCGAGAGCGTCACCGAAGGCGTGGTCGGCGCTTCCGTGCTCATGATCATGCTCGAATCCGTCATCGGCGACATCCAATGATCGCGGTAGCCCAGATCGACTTGCGCCCAGTCGAAGCCGAGGCTCAGCGCCGTGCCGGCGGGTGCCGTGCGGCCCTTGTAGGAGATGACGCCGGCGGTGGCGAGAAGATAGTCGCTCGGCTGCACGAAACCTTGCGCGGAAAACTCATAGTGGCTGTCCGATTCCATGCCATAGGCGTTCGGCAACACGGTGTTCGCCCCGTGGGTGAGGGCCGCCGTCGCACTGGCATGAGTGAGGGCGTAGTCGCGGGAGTAGCGCTCCAGATAGCGCGTCACCTTCTTGCACAGATACCTGTCGAGAGCGCAGGCCTGGGGCAGCGCCAGCTTGACCAACTCCACGGGTATCGGCCGTTTGAGGATCGGCTCGTCCGCGAGGATCAGGACGCGCTCGATCTGGCGTTCCATTTCCGGCTCGAGATTCAATGGCAGATAAGCGCTGAGCCCGTCCGCGCGCGCCGCGCCGGAGATTGCGCACAAAGCGGCCGCGGCGAGCAACAACGTGGAGAGCTTGGTCCAGGATGTCACGATGGCCGCTGCACTCTCTTTGCCCAGTAAAGGGCAGGAGAATACACGAAATCATGAGTCCCCTAGGCCCCCGCGCCGAAGTCGCTGAAATGCCGGCGGCCGGCGTTATGATGGCGGCATGACCATCCTCAAGACCGAGCGTCTCGAGTTGCGCGAGCTTTCCTCCGCCGACGATGCGTTCATCCTGGAACTGCTGAACGAGCCGGGATTTCTGCGCCATATCGGCGACAAGGGAGTGAGGTCCCTGACCGATGCGCGCGAGTACATCGTGAAAGGACCCATGGCAAGCTATCGCCGGTTCGGGTTCGGCCTGTATCTCACCAGTCTCGCCGGGGGCGATGAGCCCATCGGAATCTGCGGTCTGTTGAAGCGCGACGCCCTCCCGGACGTCGATGTCGGCTTCGCATTCCTGTCCCGCTACTGGTCGAAGGGTTACGCGGTGGAATCCGCCGCCGCGATGCTCGACCACGGCAAGCGCAGCCTGGGGCTGAAGCGCATCGTGGCGATCACCGCGCCCGATAATCGCGGCTCGATCGCGGTGCTCGAGAGAATCGGCCTGAAGTTCGAGCGCATGGTGAGGCTGGCTGCCGACCCTCAGGATCTGAAGCTGTTCGGTCCGGGCGACGGATTCACGGGCTCGGCGGCTTGAATTGAATCATTATTGCGGAGAAACGCCATGCATCCCTTTCCCCATCATTACTCAGTGCATACCACGGTGCGTCCCGACGGCGACGTGCCGCTGGCGTCGGAAGGGGTTCGGGTGATCGAATCGGCGCCGCCGAAGGAATTCGACGGTCCGGGCAATCAGTGGTCGCCCGAGCAGCTGTTGACGGCCGCCGTCACCGATTGCTTCGTGCTCAGCTTCCGCGCCATCGCCACCGCGTCCAAATTCGCCTGGGTGAGCCTGGAGGCGACCACCCGCGGCACGCTGGACCGGACCGACGGCAAGATGCGGTTCACGCGATTCGACACGCACGCAAAACTGCACGTGCACACCGGCGCCGACGCTGAACGGGCGAAGAAGCTGATGGAAAAAGCGGAGTCAAACTGCCTGGTGGCGAACTCACTCTCGAGCGAGCGCCATCTGACGGTCGAAGTGATCGGGCAGTAAGCCGCGCCCGGGGCGGTGCGGACCGCGCCGAGGGGCGCGGTCCGAGCAAAGCATCGCCTAGTCGTCCATCAAGAAACTGCGCAGCTGTTCGCTGCGGCTCGGATGACGCAGCTTGCGCAGCGCCTTCGCCTCGATCTGGCGGATGCGCTCGCGCGTCACGTCGAACTGCTTGCCGACCTCTTCCAGGGTGTGGTCGGTATTCATGTCGATGCCGAACCGCATGCGCAGCACCTTGGCCTCGCGCGGGGTGAGCTGCGCCAGCACCGAGTGCGTGGTCTCGCGCAACGATTCGGTGGTGGCCGAATCGATGGGCGAAGACACCGAGGTGTCCTCGATGAAGTCGCCCAGGTGGGAATCCTCGTCGTCGCCGATCGGAGTTTCCATCGAGATCGGTTCCTTGGCGATTTTCAGGACTTTGCGGACCTTGTCCTCCGGCATCTCCATGCGCACCGCCAGCTCCTCGGGCGTCGGTTCGCGGCCCATCTCCTGCAGCATCTGCCGCGAGATGCGGTTCAGCTTGTTGATGGTCTCGATCATGTGCACCGGAATGCGGATGGTGCGCGCCTGGTCGGCGATCGAGCGCGTGATCGCCTGGCGGATCCACCAGGTGGCGTAAGTCGAGAATTTGTAGCCGCGGCGGTACTCGAACTTGTCGACCGCCTTCATCAGGCCGATGTTGCCCTCCTGGATCAGGTCCAGGAACTGCAGTCCACGGTTGGTGTATTTCTTGGCGATCGAGATCACCAGGCGCAGGTTGGCCTCGACCATTTCCTTCTTGGCGCGGCGTGCCTTGGCCTCGCCGATCGACACCTCGCGGTTGATCTCCTTGATCTCGTTGATCAGGACGTGAAACAACCCTTCCAGATCCTTGAGCTTGTTCTGGCGGCGCTCGACCTCGTCCTTGAATTTCGCAAGCGGTGCCGAGTAGCGCTTCTTGGCCTTGATATGCTTGTCGAGCCAGCGGGTGCTGGTCTCGTTCTTCGGGAACGTCGAGATGAAGTCCTTGCGCGGCATGCCGGCCTGCTTGATGCACAGGAACATGATTTCCTTCTCGAGCAGGCGTACTTCGGTGACATGCTGGCGCAGGTTGTCGATCAGTTGATCGAACATCTTCGGGGCGAGCTTCAACTCCATCAGCTCGCCGCAGATTTTCTTGCGGATCTTCTGCGTCTTCGGGTCCTTCGATCCGAGCTTGTCGAGCGCGTTCAAGAATTGATGGTGCGCCTTGGCGATGGAAGTGAAACGCTTCGCGGCCTCCTCGGGATCCGGCCCCGTATCGATCGCTTCCTCCTCCTCGTCGCCGTCGCCGTCGTCCTCGTCGTTTGCGGCCTCTTCGCGTTCGAGCGCCATCATCTTCGGATTCTGCGGCTGCGCAATCTCGTCCGGTGCGTTCGGATCCACGAAGCCGACGATCACGTCGACCAGGCGCATCTGCCCGGCCTTGACGGCTTCGTAGTGCCTGAGCAGCAGATCGTAGGTGCCGGGATAGCTGCCGAGCGCGATCTTGACCGCTTCCAATCCCTCTTCGATGCGCTTCGCGATGCGGATCTCGCCCTCCCGCGTGAGAAGCTCCACCGTGCCCATCTCGCGCATGTACATGCGCACGGGATCGGTGGTGCGGCCGAATTCCGCGTCGAGGTTGGCGAGCGCGGCGGTCGCTTCTTCGACCGCCTCTTCATCGGGTGCCGCGGTGGCATCGGTCAACAGCAGCGACTCGGCGTCCGGCGCTTTCTCGTACACCGGGATGCCCATATCGTTGATCATGTTGACGATGTCTTCGATCTGCTCGGGATCGACGATTTCGCTCGGCAAGTGATCGTTGACTTCCACGTAGGTGAGGAAGCCCTGCTCCTTGCCCCGGGCAATCAACAGCTTCAGTTGCGATTGACGCTCGTCGGCGATCGTCGTGGCGGTGCCTGCCGGCGCTTTTTTGATCAAAGTGGAGGCCTCATGGGAGATCGAGAGGTTTTGATGCCAAGCCGATAATTATACGATTTTGGCCACTCCGTGGCCACATATACCGCCTGGGCGGGGCGTTACGCGCCCGCCGACGAAGGCGGGCCCCCGGGCCGGGCCTTTGACTTCAGAAGCAGGGTTAATTCCGTCTTTTCGTCGTAATTCAAGCCCATATCCTCCGCTTTTCGTAACAATTCATTCATTCGGCGGCCTGGACCCTGGTGCTCGACCAGCTTGTGGATCGCCATCTGCAGCTCCTGCAGTGCCCCGGAGGCCTCGACCATGGCGGGCGCCAGCGCGAGCTCGGTCAGCCGGCGGTATTCGGGCCGTTCTCGCCACCGTTCGAGCAGCATCGCGGTGGTGGGCTGTGCCATTTCCGCCGCCTGGTCGAGCAGCTCGTTGAGCACGCCGATACCGGGGAGATCGACACCTGACAGCGCCTGGCGCGCGCCGACCGCGCGGGCGGCAGCCGGGTGGTGCAACACCAGGCTGATCGCCTGGCTCAACAGGTTGCCGCGGCCCGCGCTGATCCGACCGCGCCGCGCACGGGTTGGTTCCGCAGGCTCGGCCGCCGGCCCGGTCGAGGATCTGGTGCCTGCGCCGGCGCCCCCGCGCGCGTTTTGCAGATGTTCGCGAAGCTTTGCGGCCGGCATGCGCACCTCCGCGGCGAGCCGCTCCAGCGTCAGGTCCCGATAGACACCCTCGGGCATGCGGGCGAACAGCGGTGCCGCCAGAGCGGCCAGCTTCGCGCGGCCGCCCACGTCGGCGGTTTGCACCTGTGATGCGAGCTCTCGTACCAGGTACTCGGACAGCGGCAGGGCCTCCTTCAGGCGCTCCTCGAAGGCTGCCGCTCCCTCGGCCGCCACCAGCGTGTCCGGATCATGGCCTTGGGGAAGAAACATGAAGCGCAGCTCGCGCCCATCGCGCGCCAGCGGCAACGCGTTCTCGAGCGCGCGCCAGGCGGCTTTGAGGCCGGCCGAATCGCCGTCGAAGCAAAAGACGAGTTCGCTCGTGAGCCGGAAAATCTTGTTCAGGTGTTCCTGCGTGGTGGCGGTCCCGAGCGTTGCGATGGCATAGGTGATCCCCGCCTGATGCAGACGCACCACGTCCATGTAGCCTTCGACCACCATCAGGCGCTTGAAGTCGTTGCGCGCCTGGCGCGCCTCGTAAAGCCCGTACAGCTCCCGGCCCTTGTGGAACAGCGGCGTCTCGGGCGAGTTCAGGTACTTGGGCTCGCCTTGATCGATCACCCGTCCCCCGAAACCGAGCACGCGGCCGCGCGAATCCCGAATCGGGAACATCAGCCGGTCCCGGAATCGGTCGTAATATCCGCTCGGCAGCTCCCCCGCGGCGCGCGCGCTGGCGCCGTCGCGCTCGATGATCAATCCGGCCTGGGACAGGCGCCGACGCTCATCCTCGTCCGTGCCGAAACGGTTGAGCAGCGCATTCCACGCGTCCGGCGCATATCCCAGCGCAAACTTGGCGGCCGTGCCGGGGTCGATACCGCGGCTGCCCAGGTAATCCCGTGCGCGCGGAGTGTCGGCGAGATTCTGCTCGAAGAATCTCGACGCACGGATCATGAGGTCGTACAGATCGCCGCCGCCGGACTCGTGCGCGCCTTGGACCTCACGCGGCAGCGTGAGGCCTGCCCGCTGGGCGAGGTCGGCCACCGCATCGAGAAAGCCGAGCTTCTCGTACTGCATCAGAAAGCCCACCACGGTGCCATGGGCTCCGCATCCGAAACAGTGATAGAACTGCTTGTCCGGACTGACCCAGAAAGAGGGCGTCTTCTCGTTATGGAACGGGCAGCAAGCCTTGTATTCGCGCCCCGATTTCTTCAGCGCCACGCGTGCACCGATGATCTCCACGATGTCGGAGCGTGCGACGATCTCGTCGAGGAACGGTTGCGGGATGCGGCCGGCCATGGACCGGACTTGGGTCAACCGCCGAGCTTGGCTTTGATCTTGGCGCCGACGGCCGCCATGTCGGCCCGGCCCTGCGCCTTCGCCTTGATGACGCCCATGACCTTGCCCATGTCCTTGATGCTGGCAGCCCCGGTGGCAGCGACCGCCTCGGCGATCAGGGCGTCGAGTTCTGCATCGCTCAAGCGCGAGGGCATGTAGGTCTGCAGCAGGGTGATTTCCGCGGATTCCTTGTCGACCAGATCCTGCCGGTTGCCGGCCTGGAACTGCGCCAGGGACTCCTTGCGCTGCTTGATCATCTTCTCGAGGACGATCAGCACCTGGGTATCGTCCAGAACGATGCGCTCGTCCACCTCGCGCTGCTTGATGGCGGAGGTGATCATCCGGATGACCCCGAGCCGCTCCTTTTCACCGGCGCGCATCGCCGCCTTCATGTCATCCGTGATGCGCTCTTTCAAAGACACCGAGGAACCCCCGGAGATCGAACGAGTTCCGGCCTCAATAGGGCCGGGAGGAAGCCGCTTGTGGAGCGCTCGATGGGGCGCCGCCGGTGCCGCGCATATTCTCGCGCGACAGACGCTTCAGGTGACGTTTGACCGCCGCAGCCTTCTTGCGCTTACGTTCCTGGGTCGGCTTCTCGTAGAATTCACGGCGGCGAAGCTCCGTGAGGACACCCGCCTTCTCGCAGGCTCGCTTGAAGCGGCGCAGGGCGGCATCGAAGTACTCGTTCTCGCGAACACGAACGCTGGGCATTCAAACCTCAATATCTTGAGACAAAGGACTGCCGCCGGGCATTCGACAGCAGGGGGCGCATTCTAATGGGCGTCCCCGTAAAAGGCAAAGGCGGCCTAAGAAAGATGCGGGTCATCGGAATCGAAAGTTCCTGCGATGAGACGGCGGTGGCGGTTTTCGACACCGTGCGCGGTCTGCTGTCGCATCGGCTGCACAGTCAGATCGCATTGCACCAGGCGTACGGCGGGGTGGTGCCGGAATTGGCATCGCGGGATCACATCCGGAGGCTCCTGCCGCTGGTTCGCGAGGCCCTGGCGGCTGCGCAATCCTCCCGCGACAGTGTGGATGGGGTGGCCTACACCGCGGGACCGGGACTGATCGGGGCTCTGCTCGTCGGTGCCGGCTTCGCCAGAAGCCTTGCCTACGCCTGGGGCAAGCCGGCCATCGGCATTCATCATCTCGAGGGACATCTGCTCGCACCGCTGCTCGAGCCCGAAGCACCCGTCTTCCCGTTCCTGGCGCTGCTGGTCTCCGGCGGCCACACCCAGCTGGTGGACGTCGCGGGTGTCGGCGAGTATCGCATTCTCGGGCAGACACTCGACGATGCGGCGGGGGAAGCCTTCGACAAGACGGCCAAAATGCTCGGATTGCCGTATCCGGGCGGCGCCGCGCTCGCCCAATTGGCCGAGTCCGGTCGACCCGGCCAATTCAACTTCCCGCGGCCGATGCTCGACCGGCCGGGACTCGACTTCAGTTTCAGTGGCTTGAAGACGGCGGCCCTAGTAGCCTTGCGGGGCCGCGTCCTGGACGAGGAAATTCGAGCCGACGTTGCACGCGGCTTCCAGGAGGCGGTGGTGGATACGCTCGCTGAAAAGGTGCGCCGGGCGCTCGTCGGTGGCGGATACCGGCGGCTCGTGGTGGCGGGTGGCGTGGGTGCCAATATGCGGCTGCGCGAGCGCCTGGGTGACATTGCGCAAGATGCCGAAGCGGCGGTGTATTTCCCGCGGGCCGAGTTCTGCACCGACAATGGCGCGATGATCGCGCTGGCCGGCGCGTTGCGTCTGGCGGCGGGGGAGCGGGCGAGCCTCGCCGTCGACGCCCGCGCAAGCTGGGAGCTCGGCGCTCCAGGCTCGGCGCAGCAGGGATCGACGGACTAACAGACTCAAGAGTTCAATGGACAAGATATTCATTCATGCCCTCAAGGCCGAGGCGATCATCGGCATCTACGACTGGGAGCGTCAGGTCCGTCAGACCGTCCTCGTCGATATCGAGATCGGCGCTGATATCCGCAAGGCCGCGCTTACCGACTCGGTCGACGACACGCTGAATTACAAGCGGGTCGCCAAGCGCGTGCTGGCTTTGGTGGAGGACTCCGAATTTCAGCTGGTGGAGACGCTCGCCGAGCATGTGGCAATGCTGATTCTCGAGGAGTTCGGCGTCTCGTGGGTGCGCATCGTGCTGTCCAAACCGGGCGCCGTTCGAAGCTCCAAGGACGTCGGAGTCGAGCTCGAGCGGGATCGTCCCGCGCTCGACTCATGGCTCGCCGCGCGCGCCCGGGCGGCCCCGATCCCACCGGGCTCATGAGTCCGTCGTTCGCGGTCGACCTCCCGCTCACCTGGCGCCAGGTCGGCGCAATCGGCGACCGGGGCGCCTCGCTGTCGCTGTCGCAGGCCGCCTTGGGTCGCATCGGCGCGGCCCACGCGCTGGTGCAGGCGCTCGTGGCCCACGATGTGCGCGCCTACGGAATCAACACCGGCGTCGGAGCGCTCTGCGACGTGCTCGTGACCCCGGCAAAGCAACGGGCGCTGTCGCGTAACATCATCATGAGTCACGCGGTCGGCGTGGGACCTGCGCTCGAGGCTGCCGCGGTGCGGGCCATCATGGCGGCGGCGGTCAATCAATTCGCGCGTGGATACTCCGGGGTACGGGCCGAGGTCGTGACCCGGCTCTGCGAGTTCCTTGACCGGGACCTGATCGCGGAGGTGCCCGCGAGCGGATCGGTGGGATATCTCACCCACATGGCGCATATCGCACTGGTGATGATCGGCAGCGGCCACGCGCGCCTCGGTGCTGCGCGTGCCGGGGCCGCCGGCGATGCGGACGGCGGCGAGCACGCTCATGGCGAACGGATGAGCGGCGCCCAGGCGCTCGCTGCGGCGGGCCTCGAGCCGCTGGTGCTGGAGGCCAAGGAAGGATTGAGTCTCGTGAACGGCCTGCCCTGCGCCACGGGCCTGGCGGCGCTCGCGCTCACCCGCATCGCGCGTCTGCTCGACTGGGCGGATCTCATCGGTGCGATGACCTTCGAGAACTTACGCGGACAGATGGCGGCCTTCGACGCCGAGGCGCTCGGCCTGCGCGCTTCCGCCGCTACCGCTCTGGTGGGTGAGCGCCTGCGCGGATATCTTCGTGGCAGCGCGATTCTCGCGGCAAGCGCCGGCCGGCGGACCCAGGATCCGTTGAGCCTGCGCGCGATGCCGCAGGTACACGGCGCGGTGCGTGATCAGTTCGCGCATGCGGCTGCCACGGTCGACGCGGAACTCGCCTCGGTGAGCGACAACCCCTTGGTGCTCGGCACACCGCAAGCGCCGCGGGCGATGGCGGAGGCCCATGCGGTGGGCGCGGCTCTGGGACTCGCCGGCGACGCGCTCGGCATCGCCGTCGCAGAGTTGGCCGCCATGTCCGAGCGGCGCATCGACCGGCTGGTCAATCCTCTGCTGAGCGGCTTGCCCGCGTTCCTCGCGGCGGATTCGGGCGCCGGCTCGGGATTCATGATCGCCCAGTACACGGCGGTTTCCCTGACCGCGGAGAATCGGCGCCGCGCCGCCCCCGCCAGCCTCGACGGCGGAATCACGTCGGGCCTGCAGGAGGACCACCTCGCGCATGCCACGCCCGCTGCGTTGAAGCTGTTGCAGATCGTCGAGAACACCGAAGCCATCCTTGCGATCGAGCTGCTGGCGGCGGCTCAAGGCTACGACCTGGCAGACGACGCGGGGGCACCGGCGCCGGCCCGTGCGAGCGCGACCGATGCGGCCTACCGCCGGGTGCGGCAGGTCGTGAGCCTGTACCGCGACGATCGTCCGCTCGCGGGAGACATCGATTCGATCCGCCGGATGCTGCGCACCGAAGATGCCGGGGCGCCGTGCTAGATGCTGCGTCCGCCGTCCACGGCGATGATCTGCCCCGTGATGTAGGGCGCGTCCCGGGCGAGGAATAGCGCCGTGCGCGCCACATCGGCGGGGCTGCCGTGACGCTGCAAGGCGGTCTTGCCGATGATCTCGCGTTTCAGCGCCTCGTCGATGTCGTGTTCCGGCCAAAGCACCGGCCCCGGCGCGATCCCGTTGACCCGGATCTCCGGGCCGAGCTCCCGGGCCAGGGAGCGCGTCAGCATCGCAAGGCCCGCCTTGGCGGCGCTGTACACCGGGTAACCCTTCAGCGGCCGCAGTCCATGGATGTCGACGACGTTGATGATGAGTCCACGCCGCTCGGCGAGGCTCGGGACCGCCGCCTGGGCGAGAAACAAAGGCGCCTGCAAATTGGTGCCCATGAGGTCGGTCCATTGCGCCCGGGTAATTTGCCCCATGGGGGAGGGAGCAAAGCTCGAGGCGTTGTTGATCAGCACATCCAAGCCGCCGAATGTTCGAATCGCGGCGTTCACCAGGTTCACGGGCGCCTCGGCACTCAACAAGTCCTCGCCCTGCACCGCGGCGGTACCCGGCCGCGCCCGGTTGAGCTCCAGTGCCAGGTCCGAGGCTGCCTGGGCGGAGGATCGATAATGAATCAGTACGCACGCTCCGGCGCCGTGCAGCGTGCGGGTGATCTCGGCGCCGACGCGCCGCGCGCCTCCGGTGATGAGGACCACCTTGCCATCGAGCGAAGGGTTGGATGCCATACGTCGGAACGATACCGGATTGTCCGGCAGGCGGGTACACGGCGGGCCGGCCATGTCCCTTGATGCCGCCCCGGGTGCGCGCGGCGGTGTCCTCGGCGAGGAGGCACTCGAGCACGCCGCCAAGATGCGGGAGCGGCTCGCCGGCGAGATTCGAGCGGCCGGGGGCTGGATCGGCTTCGATCGCTATATGGAGACCGCGCTGTATGCGCCGGGTCTCGGCTACTACAGCGCGGGCGCGCGCAAGCTCGGGCCGGGCGGCGACTTCACCACCGCCCCGGAGATCTCACGCCTGTTCGGCGCATGCCTCGCGAGGCAGTGCGCCCAAGTGCTCGCGTGGGTGAGGGGCGGCTCGATTCTCGAGATCGGCGCGGGGACCGGGGCGCTCGCGGCGGACATCCTGGCGCGGCTCGAGAGCCTCGGGCAGCTGCCGGTAAAATATCTGATTCTCGATGTCAGTGCGGATTTGCGCGCGCGCCAGAGGCGCACGCTCGAGGAGCGGGTGCCGCACCTCACCGCGCGCGTCGGGTGGGTGGACAGTGCGTCCGGGTTGGGGCTCGACGGCGTGATCCTCGCGAACGAGGTGCTCGACGCGCTGCCGGTGACCCGCTTTCGCTGGTCAGCGACCCATTGCGAGCAACTCGGGGTCAGCATCGAGCGCGATCGGTTCGTGTGGTCGCCGCGGCCGGCGGACCTGGCGCTGGCCGACCTCTGCCGCTCGCTCGCGCAGCCCGGCTGGGAGGACGGCTACGTCTCCGAGTACTGCGCACGGCTTCCTGCGTGGGCGCTCGAGGTCACGCGCGGACTTCGACGGGGACTCGCGCTGTGGATCGACTATGGGCTGCCGCGCCGGCAGTATTATCTGCCCGAGCGCCGCGACGGCACGCTGATATGCCACTTCCGGCAGCGTGCCCACGATGATCCGTTTCTCGAGCCCGGATTGCAGGACATCACGGCTTGGGTCGATTTTACGCTGCTTGCCGAGGCATCCTCTGCCGCCGGATTCACGCTCGCCGGCTTTTGCACGCAAGCGCATCTGCTCGCGGCGCTCGGAGCGGATCGCGAAATGGACCATCTCGCGGGAGGGGATGAGCGCCGTTTCGCGCGCCTCGCCAATGAGGCCCGCCGGCTGATGATGCCGGGCGAGATGGGCGAGCGGTTCAAGGCAATGGCGTGGCTGCGCGGTATCGACCTGCCGCTAACCGGTTTCTCGTTGCAGGATCTGCGGCACACGCTGTAGCGGCTTTCAATAGCGCGCGCGCACCGACGCCACCGCGTCGAGCCGGAGCCGGCTGACGAGTTCGGCGATCGCCGAACCGGAGCGGCCGGAGAGTTCCTGCGGCGTCGGTTTGGCCGTTGCCGCGGCGTCGCGCGCCGAAAGCAGGTAGTCGCGCTGCGGGTAGGGAGCGTGCTCGAAACCCCCGCGGCCCCTCGAGTCCGCCTCGCAGGCCAACAACGCGAGCGCGAATCGCTCCGGTCGACGGAAGGCGTCGGAGCGTTCCATCAATTCGAGCGCCGTCCCGGGCTTGAGCTCGAAGGCGCGATGAACGACGCCGTGGTCGCGCGCCACGATCAGAGCGAGGTCCCGGTAGTCGCCGGGAACCCGCAGCCGTGCCGCGAGCGCCTCGATCAGCGACACGCTGCGCCGTTCGTGACCGTGGTGCGCGGGCCACGCTGCTCGCGGCGTCTGCGCCTTGCCGAGGTCATGCACCAACGCGGCGAAGCGCACCCTGGAATCGCCGCTCAGAATCGCCGCCTGATCGAGCACCATGAACGCATGCACCCCGGTATCGATCTCCGGGTGCCAGCGCGCCGGCTGCGGGACGCCGAACAGGGCGTCGAGTTCCGGATAGATGCGTTGCAGAGCGCCGCTTTCGCGCAGCACCCGGAAGAAAGCCCCGGGCGCAGGCTCGCGCAGAGCCTTCTCCGATTCCTGCCAAACGCGCTCGGCCACCAGCGAGTCGACCTCGCCGGCGAACACCATGCGCTTCATGAGCGCCATGGTATCGGGCGCCACGCGAAAACCCAGCGGCGCAAAGCGTGCGGCGAAGCGCGCGAGCCGCAGGACGCGCACCGGATCTTCGACAAAGGCGTCGGAGACGTGCCGGAGAAGCCGGGCGTCGAGATCGCGTTTTCCGCCGTGCGGATCCACGAGGGTTCCATCGGGCCGCGTTGCCATGGCGTTGATGGTCAGGTCGCGGCGGCTCAAGTCCTCCTCCAGCGTGACCTCGGGCCCGAACTCGACGCTGAATCCGCGATAACCTGGCGCGGTCTTGCGCTCGCGGCGGGCGAGCGCATATTCCTCATGAGTGTCAGGATGCAGGAAGACCGGGAAGTCGCGGCCCACTTCGCGGAACTTGCGTCGCTCGAGATCCTGCCGCGTGGCGCCCACGACGACCCAATCGCGCTCCTTCACCGGCAACCCGAGCAACTCGTCCCGAACGGCTCCGCCGACCAGATACACTTGCATGGGTGCATGATATCAGCATCAATTGGCGTATCTGCGCGCCCGCGATCGCCGTACTGGCCTCGTCCGTTCTCAGTGGCTGCTATCTCGCGCAGAGTGCGGCGGGACAATTGCATCTCATGTCCAAGCGCGAGCCGATCGCGCGCGTCATCGAGAATCCGGCCACGCCTTCCGACGTCAAGACCCAGCTCGAGGCGGTCGCGCAGATACGGGACTTCGCCACCCATCGGCTCGGGCTGCCCGACAACGGCAGTTACCGGAGCTTTGCCGACCTGGGCGGGCCGTATGTGGTCTGGAACGTCGTGGCGGCGCCGGAGTTTTCCGTCGATCCGAAGGAGTGGTGCTATCCGATCGTCGGTTGCGTGGCGTATCGCGGATATTTCGTCGAACGCCGCGCGCGCCGGTTCGCGGACGATCTCAAGCGCCGCGGGTTCGATGTGACCGTCGGCGGCGTGGCCGCCTACTCCACGCTCGGGCATTTCGACGATCCGATCCTGAACACCATGCTCGGCTGGAGCGATGTCGAGCTCGCCTCGATCATCTTTCACGAGCTCACGCACCAGATGATTTATCTGGCGAACGATGCGGACTTCAACGAGGCGCTCGCGACGACGGTGGAGGAGGAGGGCGTGCGGCGCTGGCTCGAATCGCTCGGTCGAGAACGGGATCTCGAGCGCTACCGCGCGTACCAGCAGCGCTTCGCGAAGGTGCTCGGCCTGCTGACGCAGGCGAGGAATGAGTTGCGCACGCTGTATGCATCCGGAATCGATCCCGAGCGGATGCGCCGCGATAAGGCGGCCATCTTCGCCGCGCTCCGTCAGTCGTATTCCGATCTGAAGCAACAGTGGGGCGGCAAGGCGCCATTCGACGGCATGTTCGAGAGCGATATCAACAACGCCAACCTCGCCTCGATCGCCACCTACTACGACTGCGTACCGGGGTTTCGGCGGGAGCTCGAGGCGTCCGCCGGCGATCTCGGCGCTTTTTACGCCCGCGTGCGCCGGCTGGCGCAGCTCGACCAGCGGCAGCGGGACGCGCTTTTGTGCGGAGCGCGCTGATGGGTGAAGGCCCGGCGGAGGATTTCATCCGGCACGGGACGCCGGCTTTTCGACGCACCAACCTCGCGCTGTTCGCGGCCGGCATCGCCACATTCGGTCTCTTGTATTGCGTTCAGCCGCTGATGCCGGAATTCAGCCGGCAATTCGGCGTGAGCGAGGCGGCGAGCGCGCTGTCGCTGTCGCTGCCCACCGGCGTGATGGCCGTGGCGTTGCTGTTCGCGGGCGCCGTATCGGACGCCCGGGGGCGCAAGGGAATCATGGCCGCATCGACGCTCTGTTCCGCCCTGCTGACGCTGCTCACCGCGGTGGCGCCCGGGTGGCTCGCGTTGCTGTCGCTGCGCGCGCTGCTCGGCATCACGCTCTGCGGGCTGCCCGCCATTGCGATGACCTATCTGACCGAGGAGGTGCACGCGGAGTCCATCGGTCTCGGCATGGGTCTGTACATCAGCGGCAGCGCGGTGGGCGGCCTCGGGGGACGGCTGCTGACCGGCATCGTGGCGGATTTCCTCGGCTGGCGCTGGGCGATGGCGGCGATGGGAACCGTGGGATTGGCCTGTGCGGTGATATTTTCGCGCAGCCTGCCGCCTTCCCGGCGCTTCATGCCGCAGCCGCTCGAGCTCAGGGTGTTGATGCGGCGATTCGCGGGGACGTTCGCGGATCCGGGATTGCCGTGGCTGTTCGCAGAAGGCTTCGTGCTGCTCGGGGCCTTCGTGACCATCTACAACTTCATCGGTTATCGGCTGATGGCAGCCCCCTACGCGTTGAGCCAGGCCGCGGTGGGCCTGCTATTCAGCGTCTACCTGGTCGGCACGTTCAGCTCGACCTTCATCGGGCATCTCGCCGGTCGTCGCGGACGACGCAAGGTGCTGTGGACCATGTTCGTCATCATGCTGGCGGGGCTGGCGCTGACCATGGCCCGTTCGCTGCCGCTGATCATCGCAGGCATCGCGGTGATCACGTTCGGATTCTTCGGCGGTCATTCGATCGTCTCGAGCTGGGTGGGCCGGCGGGCGGGAAACGCCAAGGCACAGGCGAGCTCGATGTACCTGTTCGCCTACTATCTGGGATCGAGCTTGGCCGGCGCGGCGGGCGGGCTGTTCTACGCCGCGCATGGATGGACCGGTGTCGCCGCGTTCGTCGCGACGCTGTTCGGACTCGGGCTGTTGTTTGCGTGGCGGCTGTTTCACCTGGCGCCGCTCGCCGTGGCGCCACCGGCGGGAGCCGCCGAACCTCCGCTGCCTTGAGGCGGAGCCCGCAGCAGCGGCGGAGCCCGAAGAATTCTACGATCGGCCGGTCGCGGCCCGGTCGATGCTGAGCCTTGCGTTATCTTCCAGCGCACCGACGTACTGGCGCGCGGAAGCGACCATGGAATGAGGCTTGAGCTTGAGCCTCTCGAAGCCATCCTCGGTGCATACGCTGTCGACCTCGAGCGACCGGTAGTTGTCGCTGGAGAATGGACGCCCGGGCACCAAGTCGAACGCCAGGGCCTCGAGGCGCCCCAGAACATGGGGGAGCCCCGCGATCCAGCGGCGCCGCCCCGTGATCTTGGCGACCAATTGCACCACCTCGCGCAGCGTGTAGATCTGCGGCCCGCCGAGCTGATAGGTCTGGCGGCTCGACGCACCCCCGCGCAAACAGCGCAGCATCGCGTCGACCACGTCGTCCACGAACACCGGTTGGAAACGCGCGTTGGGCCGGGCGAGAGGCAGCACGCCCGGCGCGGCGCCGAGCAGGCGAGCGAACCGGTTCAGGAACGAGTCGCCCGGGCCGAACATGACCGAAGGTTGGAAAATGGTCCAGTCGAGCGGCCCGCTCTGTTCGCGGATCAACTTTTCGGCTTCGCCCTTGGAGCGCAGATAATAGCTCGGCGCATCGACGGCGGCGCGCAGCGCCGACACCTGGAGGAGCCGTCCCACGTTCGCGGAACGCGCTGCAAGCACCAACCCGCGCGTGAGCTCGGTGTGCGCGCGCCGAAAGCCTGCGCCGCCGAACCAGCGCTCGTTCAGGATGCCGATCAGATTGACGGCCACGTCCTTGCCGCGCAGCCGCTCCGCGAGCTGCGCCTCGTCGTACACGTCGCAGTTCTCCAACACCAGTCCCGGCAACACCAGCAGGTGCTTGTGCAGTTCGCGGTCACGAGACAGCACCGTCACCCGATGATTGTCCTTGAGCAAGCGCGCGGTCAAGCGCGTACCCAGAAAGCCGGTCCCCCCCAGAATGCAGATGGATAGCGGCTTCATCACGTCTCAGCGGATCGGGATGAGCAGCATCGAGGTGCCGCGCCGGACGTTGAGCATCAACAGATTCACGCCCTTGGCCGCCTCGCGAAAGCTCTTGATGCTCGACACCTGCGTGCGGCCGATGCCGACTATCAGATCGTTGGACCGGAGGCCCGCGACCGAGGCGGGACTGCCGTCGGTGACGCCGCGGACGAGCACGCCGCTGCCGTCGGGAGAGTCGGTGAGATCCGCACCTTCCAGGCCGTGATGGATATCGGTGGCGTTGGCGGATTCGGATTCCCCGCGCTCGGCGACCAGCGCGGTGAGCTTGCGCGGCTTGCCGTCCCGCAACAACCCGATCTCGACCTGGTCTCCGATCTGCAGCATGCCGATGGAATTGCGCAGCTCGTGGGCATTCTTCACGGCAGCGCCGTTGATCGAGACGATGATATCGCCGGTCTTGATGCCCGCGCGATCCGCCGAAGAGCCTTGACTCACGCCCGCGACCAATGCGCCGCTCGCCTCGGCGAGACCGAATTCCTTGGCGACGTCAGGCGTCACGTCGTAGATGTTGACGCCGAGAACGCCGCGCTTCACCTGTCCGTACTTGATCAGCTGGTCCATCACTCCCTTCGCCATGTTGACGGGAATGGCGAAGCCGATGCCGATGTTGCCGCCGCTGCCCGACAGGATCGCGGAGTTGATGCCGACCAGCTCTCCTTTGAGATTGACCAGGGCACCACCCGAGTTGCCCGGATTGATGGACGCATCGGTCTGGATGAAGTCCTCGTACCCGTCCGGATTGATGCCGGTGCGCCCGAGCGCGCTGACGATGCCGGCGGTGACCGTATGCTGCAAGCCGAACGGGTTGCCGATCGCGACCACGTAGTCGCCCACCTCGAGATGCGAGGAATCGCCGAGCGCCATGGCGACCAGGTTCGGCTGCTTGGCTTGCAGCACCGCGATGTCCGCGCCTTCGTCGGATCCGATCACCTTCGCCGGAAAAGTGCGGTTGTCGAGCAGCGTCACCGTGATTTCGTTGGCGTTCTCGATGACGTGGAAGTTGGTGATGATGTAGCCGTTCTTGGCGTCGACGATCACGCCCGAGCCCGCGCTCTGAAACGGCCGGTCGTGCGGCCTCGAGTCCGGCGGCACGTTGAAGAATTGGCGGAAGAAAGGATCATCCAGCAACGGATTACGCTGACCGGGCTTTTCCTTGATGGTGCCGCGAGTGGCGATGTTGACGACCGCCGGCGATACCCGCTTGACCATGGGAGCGAGCGAGGGCATCGGCGCGGCTTCGGGTGCCGGGGGCGGCGCGGTCGCCGCCGCGAATGCCTGCGGCGCGGACAGTCCGAGAGCGAGCACGGCCGCCGCAATTCCATAACGCAGATTCATGCGCGATCCTCATATCCAGATGACTCTTCGGGCTGGCCACATAAAGAGGGGCCGGACGATGAGTCCGGCCCCGCGCGTCGTCGCCCGCTGCCTGCGATTTTACACCGTAAGATCGCGCGCGGCGGGCTGTCTTAGGCCGCTTCGACCGTGATCCGTTGCGGCTGCACCTGGGCAAGCTTCGGAATCGTGACCTCGAGCACGCCGTGGGCGGACTTGGCCTTGATGTTCTGGACATCGGCCGACTCCGGCAGGCTGAAACGCCGCTGGAATTCACCGGTGATGCGCTCGACGCGGCGATAGCCGTCGCGATCCTCGCGCTTCGTGTCCTCGCGGCGTCCGCGAATCGTCAGCACGCCCTGCTCGGAAGTGATCTCCACCCCTTTCGGATCGACGCCCGGCAGATCCACGTGCAGCAGGAATCGATTGTCCTCCTCGTGAATGTCCACAGGCGGCAGCCACGCGCCGGAGTCCGCCGCAGTGGTGGCCTGGGGGGCGCCGAACAGGCGGTCGATGTCCCGGTGGAAACGGTTCACGAGCGACCAAGGCTCGTATCGCACGACAGTCATGATGCTCTCCTCATAAGATGATGTTGATGTTGATCAAACGAACAATAAAAAGCGCTTGGTACCCGAGGTTGGGACGCTCCCGGGCCATTTCAACGGCGATCGCATGACAGCAATGGAAAATGGCCGGTGCGATTTCGCCAATGTCAATGGGACATATTGTGAATAAGATGTGGACCACAATATCTTGAGATTACAATTTTTCCCCCTTGACCCGGGGTGCGCGAAGTGTCGTAAGAAAATTTCTCGGGACAATTCTGTAATTTCATGAATTCATTATTTTTTTTAGGTCAAAAATTAGCTTAAAAAATTCTTGACGCTGGTCACGGTCAAGTCTTAACCTTCCACTCCGCACACAATATGTTGTGGTCGGAAGTCGCGAAAGTCCCCCTGGCATCCCTGATCCGACCGCAAGGCCGTTTTCTCGCCCGGGACCGGCGCAACTTGTCTTTCACTGTCGCGCCATAATTATAAGGGAGCGGTTCTCAGCCCATGAATACGGTGGTTCAAATACAGCCCAAAGACGTCGGAAGTATTCCTTATCAAGAAGCCTCCTATGACATCTGGGATAAGAAATACCGACTGATCGCGAAGGACGGGTCGCCCGTCGACCGGTCGATGGACGACACGTACAAGCGTGTGGCGCGTGCGCTCGCGGACGTGGAGTCCCCCGAGTTGCGCGAGCAGTGGTACGAATCCTTCCTCTGGGCGCTGCGTCACGGCGCGATTCCGGCCGGCCGCGTCACGTCCAACGCCGGCGCGCTCGAGCACAAGCCCGCCACCTCGACCATCAACTGCACCGTGTCGGGCACGATCCGCGACTCGATGGACGACATCTTGAACAAGGTGCACGAGGCGGGGCTCACGCTCAAGGCGGGTTGCGGAATCGGGTATGAATTTTCGACGCTGCGCCCGCGCGGCGCCTACGTGACGGGCGCCGGCGCCTACACCTCCGGCCCGCTGTCGTTCATGGATATCTACGACAAGATGTGTTTCACGGTGTCCTCCGCCGGCGGCCGCCGCGGCGCGCAAATGGGCACCTTCGATGTCGGCCACCCCGACGTGTTGGAGTTCATCCGCGCGAAGCGCGAGAACGGACGGCTGCGTCAGTTCAATCTTTCGCTGCTCGTCACCGACGAGTTCATGAAGGCGGTCAAGAGCGACAGCGAATGGCGGCTGGCGTTTCCGCTGTCTCGCAACGAATACGAGTCCGATCGTCCGGACCTCTCGGACACCAGCAAGTTCGTGTGGCGCGAATGGCCGGATGCCAAGGGCTATGTGGCGAACGAGGAGGGTCTGCTCGCCTGCAAGATCTACAAGACGCTGCCGGCGCGGCGGGTGTGGGACCTCATCATGTCCTCCACCTACGACTTTGCGGAGCCGGGCTTCATTTTGATCGACCGCGTCAACGAGATGAACAACAACTGGTGGACCGAGACCATCCGCGCCACCAATCCATGCGGCGAGCAGCCGCTTCCGCCCTACGGCTCGTGTCTTTTGGGGTCGGTCAACCTCACGAAATTCGTCGTCGACCCGTTCACCGAGGATGCGCACTTCGACTGGGACACGTACCGCCAGGTGGTGAAGATATTCACCCGCATGCTGGACAACGTCGTCGAGGTCAACGGACTGCCGCTCGAGCAGCAGCGCAACGAGATCCTGCGCAAGCGCCGCCACGGCATGGGCTTCCTCGGCCTCGGTTCGGCCATCACCATGTTGGGCATGAAATACGGCTCGAAGAAATCCGTGGCCTTCACCCAAAACGTCTCGCGAGAAATGGCGCTCGCCGGTTGGGAGGCCGGCCTCACGCTCGCCCGCGAGAAAGGGCCGGCGCCCATCATGAACGAGGAATTCACGGTCACGCCCGAGATGCTGCGCAAGCGTCCGGAGATGGTGAAGGACGGTTGGCGCGTGGGCGCGAAGATCGCAGGCCGCGTGCTGCATGCGCGCTACAGCCGGTACATGCAGCGGATCGCCGAGGCCGCCCCGGAGCTCGTGGACGAGCTGGCGGAGGTCGGTTCGCGCTTCACCCACCACAGCTCCATCGCACCCACCGGCACGATCTCGCTGTCGCTCGCGAACAATGCATCGAACGGCATCGAGCCTTCCTTTGCGCATCACTATTTCCGCAACGTGATCCGCGAGGGCAAGAAATCCAAGGAAAAGATCGACGTGTTCTCCTTCGAGCTGCTTGCGTACCGCGAATTGGTGAATCCGCGCGCCATGCCCGGCTCGCAGAATGCAGCGGAGAAGCTTCCGGATTACTTCATCTCCGCGGACGACATCGGGCCGAAGGAGCACGTCGACATACAGGCCGCCGCGCAGCTCTGGGTGGACTCCTCCATTTCCAAGACCGCGAACGTTCCGACGGACTACAAATACGAGGACTTCAAGGACATCTATCTGCATGCCTTCGATCAGGGTCTGAAGGGCTGCACCACGTTTCGGTTCAATCCGGAAGCCTTCCAGGGCGTGCTGGTCAAGGAGGATGACCTCAAGAACACCACCTACGTGTTCACGCTGGAAGACGGCACGGAGGTCGAGGCACGGGGCGATCAGGAGATCGAATACGACGGCGAGATGCACACCGCGGCGAATCTGTTCGATGCTCTGAAAGAAGGCTACTACGGGAAATTCTGACATGGCGCACATCAAGATCGACAGGAAAATCGCCAAATACCGGGTGCAGAAACCCGAAGCGAAGGATGCAGGCACGTCCGCGGCGGCCAAGGAGCCGGTGAAGACCGAGGACAACGTCATCTGGATGCATGAGAAGCTCGAGCGTCCGGAAGTTCTGATCGGCTCGACCTACAAGATCAAGACGCCGGTCTCCGATCACGCCATGTACGTGACCATCAACGACATCGTGTTGAACGAGGGCACGCCGCACGAGCAGCGGCGCCCGTTCGAGGTGTTCATCAATTCGAAGAATCTCGATCATTTCCAGTGGATCGTGGCGTTGACGCGGGTGATTTCAGCTGTTTTCCGCAAGGGCGGCGATACGACGTTCCTGGTGGAGGAGCTCAAAGCCGTGTTCGATCCGCGCGGCGGCTACTGGCAGCCGGGCGGCAAGTTCATGCCCTCGACCATTGCGGAACTCGGCTATGTGATCGAGCGGCACCTCCAATCGATCGGCCTGTTGAAGAAACCCGAGCTCGACACTCATCAGAAGAAGCTCGTGGAACAGAAGCGGGCCGAGTTCGAAGCGCGCACCAAGCAGACGGACGCGTTCTCCAAGTCACATTTTCCGGACGGCGCCCAGCTTTGCGCGAAGTGCAGCACCGCCGCCGTGGTGATGATGGACGGATGCCAGACCTGCCTGAACTGCGGCGATTCGAAGTGCGGGTAGATCGCAGCGCGGAGTAAGCTGCCGATTCGGCTCGTCACCACGTTGGCCCTCATTCCTCACCGCATACTGGTTGCGGCGCTCTGCTTGATGCTCGCGCCGCCGTTGCTCGGCCTGCCGGCCGCTGCGGATGAAACCGATCCGTTCGCCCATCCGCCGGCACTAGAGCCGGACATCCGTTTCTGGGTGCGGGTGTACACGGAAGTCACCACGGATCAGGGCCTCTTGCACGACGATTGGAACTTGAAGCTCGTCTACGAAGTGCTGCGCTTCGACCCGGGCTCCTCCCCCTCGCAACGCGAGCGCCGCGTGGCGGAGGCCAAGGCGCATTACGCAGCGCTCCTTCGCCGCTTTGCTTCGGGCGCCACGAGCGACCTGACGCCTCACGAGAAGCGCATCCTGGATGCGTTCGGGGAAAGGCCCCGGCCCCAGGATTTCCTCGATGCCATCGACCGCATCCGGTTCCAGCTCGGTCAAGCCGACCGGTTCCACGAGGGACTGATCCGCTCGGCCGCGTGGGAGGCGAACATCGCCCGCGTCTTGAAACGGCATGGGGTTCCGGAGGAGATCGCGGCATTACCGCACGTGGAATCCTCGTTCAACCCGGAGGCCTACTCCAAGGTCGGCGCGGCGGGACTGTGGCAGTTCATGCCCTCGACCGCCAAGCGCTTCATGCGAGTCGACGGCATCGTCGATGAGCGGCTCGACCCGTTCACGGCGACCGAGGCAGCCGCCAACCTGATGCTCTACAACTACCGGCTGCTCGGGAGCTGGCCGCTGACCGTCACTGCCTACAACCACGGCCCGGGAGGCCTCCGGCGCGCCCAGGATGAATTGGGGACGAACGATATCGCCGTCATCGTGAAGCGCTATCAGGGTTCGACCTTCGGCTTCGCCTCGCGCAACTTCTACGTCGCCTTCCTGGCGGCGCTCGAGGTCGACCGGCATGCCGAGAAGTATTTCGGTCCGTTGACACGGCTTCCGGAAACGGACAACACCCCCGTGGAGCTTCCCGATTACATCGCCGTGACCACGTTGGCGAAGGCGTTCAAGGTCGACTTGGGAGCTCTCGAAGTACTGAATCCGGCGCTGCGGCCGCCGATCTGGAACGGCTCGCGGCTGGTGCCGCGCGGCTACGCCTTGCGCCTGCCGGGCAGCCGGTCGCCGAGTGAAATCGAGGCGGCCTGGGCGCGCGTGCCGATGGCCCAGCGCTATCTCGCCCAGCGCAACGACGGCGCGCATCGGGTACGGAAAGGAGAGACACTCGCCGCGATCGCATCGGTCAGCGGCGTGAGCCTGTCGCGGCTGCTGGCGGCGAACGGCTGGAACGCGGCGCACACCCCGGCTCGCGGCGAGATCGTACGCATTCCCATGCCGGCATCCCGCGGCGAAGGCGCAGCCGCAGGGCCATCCGATAAAGGTCTTGGGGAGCCGCCGGAGGCGGCGGTCGCCGTTTCACCGCCGAGCGGCGTGCTGGCCGCGACCGCAACTTCAGCGCCCCCGCCGACGCCGCCGACGGCTGCGGAGCAGTCGCTGCAGCATCCGACGGGCGCTCCGGAAAGGACCGCCGCGGCCTCGCCGCGAGAGCCGGTGTCACCGCGGCAAACGGATAGCGCGGCGCTCTTGCCGGCGAGCCCACCGACCGGCGGTCCCGACGCAGCCGACTACGGCGTGGGCGCCGGCGACACGGTGGTCGTGCAGGCGGGTGAGACGCTCGGGCATTTTTCGGATTGGACGCAGGTCGACAGCCAATCTCTGCGCAAGCTCAACCGCCTGCACCGGAACGCGCAGGTAACGGTCGGCCGCAAGCTCAAGCTCGATCTGTCCAAGGTGCCGGCGGCACAATTCGTGGCCGTGCGCTCGGAATATCATCGTCACATGCAGGAAACGTTCTTCGCCGCGCACCGCATCGCGGGCACGGAGAATTACATCGTGAAGCGCGGCGAGTCGCTGTGGACGGTGGCTTTGCAGCATGGGGATCTGCCGATTTGGCTGGTGGAGCAGTACAACCCCGACGTGGATTTTCACGACCTCAAGCCCGGCATCACGATAGCGTTGCCGCAGGTGGTCGAGATCAACCGTCAATAGCCGCGAGCGTGCAGATACCTCAACAGTGTTTCATGAGCATCCGGCGCAGCCGAAAAATGCACCACCGAGCCGCCGGCCTTCACATCGAGACCGATGCTGCCGCTGGCGGCCATGCGTCTCAGCAATTCGAGATCGACGCCGAAATAGGCGGTCTCGCCCCAGGAGGCCACCGGCTGATAGGGCGCGCGCGCGAGCGCAGGCGGCTCGATCGGCGACAGCGGCATCGCGGCGGCGTCGAGCGACAAGCTCACCGTCCCGGGCGCCTTGATGGGATCGAAGCGCCAGTCGGTGCCCGGGGCGACGTGGATCCAGAGCCCGTACCGGATGTTCCCCATCTTGTCCCACTCCACGGGACCGAGATACGCGTAGCTCGAACGCCGGTCGGAAGCCAGCGAGGCCGGTGTTCCCTGCATCAATTCGATCGGCTTGTCGAGCGTTCCGACGGTCATTCCCGTGCGCTCATCGAGGACTTCGGAGGGTTTGATCGAGGATTCACCGCCGCAGGCTGCGAGCAATAAAATGGCGGCAAAGGACGAGAAAAGTGACGCAAGGCGGAGAAACGGTCGCATAACCCCATTATACCCGGTCCGTGAGCTGCACCCGGTCATGGGGCGCGTCGCAGGAGCTATACTTTTAATCATGTCCGATCGCAGATTTCATCGTGGGTTTCGGGCCATGCGGCCTCTTCTGACCTTTCTCGGGTTGATCGCGGCCGCGGCCTTTGTCGATACTGCGGCCGGCTCGCAGGCCGCAACCGCGGATCACGTCGTGGTCCGCAAAGCGGAGCACAAGCTTTACCTGTACAGCGGCAGCCAATTGCTCGCCTCCTACAAGGTCGCGCTCGGCCTGGCGCCGGTCGGCCAGAAGGAACGCGAGCACGATTTTCGCACCCCCGAGGGCCATTATTATCTGGCGCGCCGCAATACCCGGAGCGATTACTTCCTCGCGATCCAGGTGTCCTACCCCAATCGGGAAGACGAGGTCCGCGCGCGCAAAAATCGCTGGGCCCCCGGTGGATCGATCATGATCCACGGATTGCCCAATACCCTGAAGCATCCGGCGAGCTACTATGCCTCGAGCGACTGGACGGACGGCTGCATCGCTCTGTCGAACTCCGACATGGTCGAGGTGTGGATGCGAACGCAGGACAACATTCCCATCGATATCTACCCTTAAGGCGGTGATGGGTGGAAACCACGATTCTGTCCTCTGATATGGTGGATGCGCGGGTCGCCCCGAAAGGGAGCCTGGAGCATCTGTCTCAGGAGGAGATCGCCAAGCTGCTCGATTCGGGGCAGGGGGGCCTGTATCCGCTGTTTCGCAAATGCGCCCTCGCCGTATTGAGCTCCGGCTCGGAAATCTCCGATGCGCGGACGATCTTCGAGAAATTCAAGGACTTCGACCTGCGCATCATGCGCCGCGCCTGGGGGATCAAGCTCGAGATCAAGAATGCTCCCGCGTCCGCCTTCGTCGACGGCGAGATGATACGGGGCCTCAAGGACCACTTGTTCGCGGTGCTGCGCGACGTGGTGTTCATATCGAATGAAATCAATGAGAGCGGCCGTTTCGACCTGTGCTCCTCGCCGAGCATCACCAACGCCGTGTTCCACATCCTGCGCAATGCCCGGGTGCTCGAAACGCAGCTGCGGCCGAACCTCGCCGTCTGCTGGGGCGGTCATTCCATCCGACGGGTCGAATACGACTACACCAAGAAAGTCGGCTACGAGCTGGGGCTGCGCGGCCTGGACGTATGCACGGGCTGCGGTCCGGGCGCCATGAAAGGGCCGATGAAAGGCGCGACCATCGGGCATTCCAAGCAGCGCATCGTGAACGGACGCTATCTCGGCATCACCGAGCCGGGCATCATCGCCGCGGAGCCGCCCAATCCCATCGTCAGCCAGCTGGTGATCATGCCCGACATCGAGAAGCGCCTGGAGGCCTTCGTGCGAGTGGGACACGGCATCGTCGTATTCCCGGGGGGCGCCGGGACGGCGGAAGAAATTCTGTACCTGCTTGGAATCCTGCTCGATCCGGCCAACAGCACGCTCCCGTTTCCGGTGGTCTTCACGGGGCCGGCGGACGCCGAGGATTACTTCCGGCAGATCCACGACTTCATCGGTGCGGCACTCGGCAAGAGCGCGCAGTCCCGCTACCAGATCGTCATCGACGATCCCGCGGAGGTGGCGCGTCTCATGGTCCAGGGGTTCGCCCAGGTGCGCGACTACCGGCGCCGCCAGAGCGATTCCTACGGCTTCAATTGGTTGTTGAACATTCCGCTCGAGTTTCAGCTGCCTTTCGAGGTGACGCACGAGTCCATGCGCGCGCTGCGCCTGTCTCACGACCAGCCCGTGCACGAGCGCGCGGCGAACTTGCGGCGTGCCTTCTCCGGTATCGTCGCAGGCAACATCAAGGAATACGGCATCAGCGCGATCGAGCGCTACGGTCCCTTCGAACTTTCCGGCGAGGCATCGATCATGGAGCCTCTCGACCGATTGCTGCGCTCCTTCGTGGCGCAACGGCGGATGAAGTTCAGCGGCGCGGAATACACGCCCTGCTACCGGCTAGTGGCATGAACGAG